>Ga0334888_1003145_pt1 | contig 16703 bp, 23 predicted proteins | sample GraSluR1_MG_FD_207227 | JGI IMG/M metagenome (GOLD analysis project Ga0334888, IMG submission 207227) | Sludge microbial communities from methane-producing bioreactor in Wageningen University, Netherlands - Granular Sludge_3_08-R1 | ecosystem: Engineered > Bioreactor > Anaerobic > Unclassified ...
CGGCCGCCTGAAGCTCAGCCAGGGAGTTGTACCAGGAATCCACTACAGTGAGCGGATCACCAGCCGTGCCGTCGCCGGTAAGGGTAGCATCAGATACCACTACCTGAGTACCCCAGTTATCGGCAGTGCTGGGTATGGCCTGCCAGGAACCCTTACCGGATGACCCGGTCGCGGTCCACACCCTTCCGGTAGCGGCGCCAGGGCTGCTGATTACAAGATTGCCGGCATTGATTGTGTCGGCAAAGTATGCCTTTTGCCACTTCCAGAAATCACTGCCTAAGTTGACATTATTCTTTGGTTCGAGCGCAGTTCCGCTATGCGAAATGACGGCATCTCCTGCCTGCATATTTAAGGTTCCTGATGCGCTTACAGATAAATCGCCACCCGGATTTTCCAGATATAAGTACTCTGCATCTGTAGAAGTTATGGTAGTTCGCTGTACACCAGCTGAATTTCGGCCTTCAATACTCAAATGCGTTGTGGTGCCATCTTTTAGTTGAAATATTGGCGTGAAAAGTGTGCCCACCGCTTTGGCCACCGTAAGGGGTGCTGTGCCTGAAGTTGCACCAATTACTACCAGGTCGGCGGTATTATTCGGGTATATTATCCCACCGTTGCGTGTCCATTCACTGCTTCCTGTGGCACTACTGGATGCGGTATCGATATAGATCGTGTCCCCAGAGCGGACCCATCCGCTGGCCAGGGCGCATCCATCGCAGTACTGTACCAGAAAGGTGTCCACCGATACACTGTCAGTGCCTCCCAGGTTGTGATAGTCATTGGATACGGCCGCCTGAAGCTCAGCCAGGGAGTTGTACCAGTTATCCACTACAGTGAGCGGATCCCCCAGAGTACCATCTCCGGTAAGGGTAGCATCGGAAACCACTACCTGATTGCCCCAGTTATCGGAGCCGCCGGATTGCAGCGTGGAAATATCCAGTCCGATCTCCTGCAGGGCACCCTCGACGTGTGAAGACGAGTAATATGCACCCACATCAGTAATGGATACTTCTTCCGCGGTCTGATCATCAGTATTGACAGGAAAATCCGCCCGGATCGCAGCTCCGGTGTCGGCCAGAAGCTGGATTACCTGGGCTTGTGTGAAATAATCGCTGATAGTGGCCGTGTCGATGTATAGGGTATCTCCCGTTCGCAGCCATCCGCTTATAAGCGCACAGCCATCGCAGTATTGGGTGTAAACAGTATCTCCGGCCGGGATCTCCGGGAAATCATTCCGGATAGCCGTGCCTGTGTCAGCCAGGAGTTGAATCACCTGTGCCTGGGTGTAGTAATCACTGATCTGGCTGGTATCAATGTAGAGCGTATCTCCTGAGCGGACCCAGCCGCTGGCCAGGGCACAGCCATCGCAGTATTGGATGTAAACAGTATCTCCGGCCGGGATCTCCGGGAAATCATTCCGGATAGCCGTGCCGGTGTCGGCCAGAAGCTGGATCACCTGTGCCTGGGTGTAATAGTCGGTAATGGTAGTACTGCTGGTATCGATATAGATCGTATCTCCTGAGCGGACCCATCCGCTGACCAGGGCGCAGCCATCGCAGTATTGCAAGAGGAAGGTGTCCACCGATACGCTATCTGTGCCTCCCAGGTTGTGAAAGTCATTTGATACGGCTGCCTGTAGCTCAGCCAGAGAATTATACCAGGAATCCACTACAGTGAGCGGATCCCCCAGCGTACCGTCGCCAGTGAGGGAGGCATCGGATACCACTACCTGGTTGCCCCAGTTATCGGATCCACCGGATTGCAGGGTAGAAATATCCAGGCCGATCTCCTGCAGGGCACCCTCGACGTGTGAAGACGAGTAATATGCACCGGCATCGCTGATTGTAACTTCTTCCGCGGTCTGATCATCCGTGTTTTCCGGGATTATTCTTTTGTACACCCTGCCCGCATCGATTACAAGGGCGGTGTCTGAAGATCCTGAAGTGAGATGCCCCAGGTAGATATGTCCGTTACCAGATAAGGTAATTGAATTTGCAGATTGCAGCGTAAGTGAAGGGAAATACCCAACCAGGCTTACGTCGTCAAGATAAGTAGTATGCAGGCCGTGAATCCGTGAAAATCGCATCGTCCCATTATTCGTATTAACAGGCGATGTAAATTCGACAGAAACTTGCTGCCAATCGGCTCCAGCTGGAACCTCATTGTAAGTTTGAGATGTACCGATAGAGCCATCGGCCACCAACCAGCGAACACCTCCAAAAGAGAGTTCCCAACCGGTAGTTGTTTGAGCCTCATTATCAATCCAAAAGCTAATACGATATCTTCTATCTTTCACAAATGAGAGCGCCCCACTTGTCAGGAATGTCTCAGGCACCCCTGTGCTTTTTATCGCATTCAGTCCGCTGTGTACGTTCACAGTTTCCTTTGTCACCGTGCTTGCTTCTGTCCACCAGGTAAAATTATTTCCCGTTGCCTCTTCAAAGCCTCCATTTGTAATGAGCTCATCCCCTGACCTGTCCACATTGCCTATGTAGTAATCAGGTGAACCGAACATCATCAGGGCATACGGATCCAGTTGTACACTATCTCCAGTAGATAGAGTTGTGATGTAGGTATCTTTTTCCCACGGAGAAGCTGTTCCACTTGCCACACTACTGGTATCAATGAAGAGCGTATCTCCTGATCGCAGCCATCCGCTGGACAGAGCGCATCCATCGCAAAACGAAGTATAAAGACTATCCCCGGGAGGGATATCCGGGAAGTCAGCCCGAATTGCAGTACCGGTGTCTGCCAGAAGTTGAATTACTTGTGACTGAGTGTAGTAATCGCTGATAGTAGCGGTGTCGATGTAGATCGTATCCCCTGAGCGCCTCCATCCGCTGGCCAAGGCACATCCATCGCAGTACTGGGTGTAGATTGTATCCCCAGGAGGTATCTCTGGGAAATCAGTGCGAATCGCAGCCCCGGTGTCTGCCAGAAGTTGAATTACTTGTGACTGAGTGTAGTAATCGCTGATAGTGGCGGTGTCGATGTAGATCGTATCTCCTGAGCGGATCCATCCACTGGTCAGAGCGCACCCATCGCAGTAATGGGTGTAAAGACTATCCCCTGGAGGGATCACAGGGAAGTCAGCCCGGATTGCAGCGCCGGTGTCAGCCAGTAGCTGAATTACCTGTGCCTGGGTGTAATAGTCAGTTATGATCGTACTGCTGGTGTCGATATAGATTGTATCCCCAGACTGGATCCATCCGCTTGTCAGCGCACAGCCATCGCAGTACGCGATAAAATTACTGTCAGAGGTCTGGATAGGAGAGGTAAATACAGGATAAGTCCTGACAAGGCCTGTCAGCGTATCAATATACATTGAGTGCACTACCTGCGGGATTTTCATAGCCTGAATACGATCCAGCACAAGCGAATCCGTCTCAACATACCTGTGCTTCACCCTCAGATTGCTCTGAGCCTGCAGCGCCAGGGTGCTAAGTAGTAGGAATAGCGATATAAGAAAACGTACATTCATCGGTCACAGTTACTTGAAATCCTTCCGCCGTGCGGCTTGTAATTGAATAAGGTACCTGGGTTTCGCCTGAATAGCATTGCACCATTAACTGGTAGCTGCTGGTGAAGACGCTGGTAAATACGATGCTATGCGTTCCGGCGGCCAGGGTATGCGAATTGGCCCGGATCTCTGTGCTGGATCCGCTGCCTTCGGTCGCTTCTACACGATCCAGTCGGCCAGTGAATGGATTGAGTTTGAAGGCCATTATAGGAGGAATTTATAGTCATAGGTCGCGCGGTCATCCCATACAAATCGAAAATCGGTGCGGGTGCCATCTGCCCACTTGGTTGTCTGCACCCCGGCTACTTTGGCCGACACGTGGCAGATCACCCACTTTGCTTCATCAGTTCCTGTGGTTCCCAGCTGGCACCACCCCAGGTACATCTCATCATTTTCCAGCTCCTGGTAAATGTCAGGAGGATGGGTGAGCATCGTAAGGAGATTGTTTGTTTTCAGCATCTTATATCTTGTATTTCAGCGTTTTATAAACCGTCAAAATAGCAGTCACAGAAACAAGGATAGCAATCGTGATATTCAGGGTCCTCATTGATCTTTTTTTTTGTCGATTTCAGCCAAATTGTTCGCGTGCATTGTGGCAATGAGCTTTTCCGCATATTGCGGATCTGTGGCGTATCCTGCAGCCTGCAGAGCGCGTGCCTGTGCTTCCGGAGTCATTGCAAGAAATACCTGAGCATAGCGCGGATTCTTCCGCAAAAAGCGGATCCTGTCACGGATACTTTCCGTGGGATCAGCATACACCCTAAAGGGTTCCTGAAGGGTCTGCCACTTACCGTTCAGGTACTCCTGCGTTGATAGGTGAACCTTCTCCCCTTTCCAGGAAGGATCAGCCTTGATCCCAAAAAGGTTATTGTACAGGCTGGAAAGACGGCTTTTTCCCCATCCGCTTTCCAGGGCAGCCTGGGCAAGCATCAGGGAAGGGAACAGGGCCGTGCCTCCGGTTGCTTCGAGGACCGGAGCGGTGTACTTTTTTATGAACTCCTGCTTTGTCATTCTACAGCTTTTTTGAAAGTTGGTATGTAAGCACGATCACAATGCCGGCAATGGCAATCATCAGGGCGGTGAACACCACCGAATTGCGCTCCAGGGTGACAGGCACTTCAGGGAGCTCAGTAATACCGAGGTTGGTTAACAGGTTATTCATTGCGCTATCAGGGTTTTTTGATCCTTGTATGCAAAAGCGATCAGCTCTTTCTCTTCCGGTTTGATGGAGATATGGTACAGGCCCTCATCCACCGCGATCCATCCCATCAATTTGTAGGAGATCCTTTCAGTGATGGGGCCCCAGATACCATCTATCTCAAGATTATCGTCACTGCCCTGCTCTTGCAGCATTTTTGCAAGTTTCGCCTGGTATATCGCCACTTCGCGGGATTTCAGTCCCAGCATTATGGGGAAAATGCCCCGGGGAAGCCCGCTCAGATCGCGGCTTACCCGGCTGAGACTGCGAAATATCTTCATCGACTGCACTTTGGGCTTATAGCCTGCAGCCAGCGCCATCCCTGCCACCAGGAGTATAATGATCAGCAAGATTATGATTCCTTTTTTCATATTGACAGCCCTACGCGGGCGAATTCCTGTTTAACAGCTTCCATTTCTTTGGTACCGAGCCGGCGTGAAAACCAGAAGAAAATATCTCCCTCCCAGCTACCCAGCACATAGCGCTCATTCTTCCGGATACCGAATGCCTTCACCAGCATCAGGAAGTCATCGCGCGTTTGGAGCGGCGACAATATTTCTATCAAGTCATCTACATCCGGCCCCTGGAAAAAGCCCCACTCATAAAGCTCATTTTGCAACCTGTTGGCAATGGCTTCATACTCAAATGGAGAGAGGGTCAGGTTTTGCGGCTGCAACTGGCTTACCACTGAATCCAGCAGCGGATCCTTTTTCCCGCGGAAGAGCTTTACCGCTACCCAAATCACTACAATGAGCACAATGGCAGAAATACCAATGGCAGCCATCCTCCTGGGGTCAATATTGGGCAGGTTTATCTTCTTCATCCGTTCAGAGAGCTTTGTCGTTTGCTTCTTTTATTACGTCCCAGGGGTGCGCGCCCCGGATCCACTTCCTCTTCTTCGGGCTGCGAAACAAGTCTCTGGTTAGAGCCCGCACGCAATACAGCCCCCGGTCGGCTGCCGGTAGGTAGAGGCCCTGATCCGCCGGCTCCGCCGACACCACCACCCCCGCCTGCTGTTACTTCAGCAGATTTAGCTTTGCGATTGATGTAAAACATCGCCGCAAGCCCTGCCAGGATCACCAGTATCCAAATGTTGCGCTTTTTCATTGCTTCATTCCTTTGATGATGAAATACACGATAAAGCCCAGGGCGAGCCACATCCACAGTTTACCTACGGATGCTTTCTTTGGGGAATTGTCTGCATCATCCAGGCGTACCTTGCGGCCAGCGCCGCGCGGGGTGAAGTACTTCTCGCCTCTGTTTTTGCGCCGGATCAATTCGGCCTTAATCGCATTCAGCTGATCCTTCAGATCTGCCTTTAGCGCTTCCGGATCGGGTGCCCCGGTTTCATAGACCATTACGATCTGTTGCTCAAGGGTGTCGCGAAATTTTTCCAACTCTATGAGGGAAAACTTCTGCATTTTGGAGATTAATTCCTGATAGGTCATCGTTTTGATTTGAAAATGAGTATCATAAGTATGATCGAAACTGCGGCAAGCACCGCAATTTGAATGATTTGCACATTCTGCTTATCACGGATTTTCTGTGCCTCGAGTTGTTGCTGTGCTAACTGTAATTCTGCAGGAGAGGGCGCTGTTGTTTTTTTCTTTCCTCCGAAGATTGTGCTGACCAATGAGGTAACTCCAGTTATTACACCAGCAGCAACGACAGGCGCAATGCTTGACTTCTGATAATCAAAAATGACAGGGCGTTCAGTCATCATCATTATTTCTTTTTACGAATGAAAATGAATATTGCAATCGCTACGAGTGCAAGGATGCCATAGATAATTCCATTCCCGGTCATCATTGATGCACCTGCTATAGAACCGTCTTCACTGTTAAGCATATTGGGGTTTGCCCCAGTAGTCTGCCAGGGTAAAGGATCCCCGGCACGGAGTCCCTGGCGAATAGTTGAGCCTCCGTACTGACCTTTTAGTCCCTTCCATATATCCCTCCAAGCACTTCCATATTGAGCCTTCAAATCATCCTTGTAGGCCTTTTTTCTCTTGTTTCCTAATCCGAATAGTTCTGATTTAGAAGAAACAATCACGCTTCTGTATTCACCTATTTGATTCATTTTGATGTCTTTTTGCTGAGTAAAAAATATACTAGGGCACCGATAATCAGAAATGCACTTAGTATCTGAGCGATCTTGTTCCCTGAAAGTAATCCTGCAAAAGATGTTGATTGAATTCCGTAATCATTAGAACTTAATCTACTTGCAACTCCAACCCTGCCGTGTTGAGCCAATTCCGCCTCTCTCATTTTTGCAAGAGCATATTCTTCAGGTGAAAGTCCGCTTTGAATTTGCTCAAGAGGGTTTAAGATATATCTTGTGTAAGTGGGAGGCTTAACTGGATTATTGGCATTCGCCTTTGCTGCTTGCTGATTTGCCCAATATGATCCAGACTGTCCTGATCCTGATGCAGCCGATTTTTGCGGCTGAAAAACAGATCCCTTCTCCCAGGATCTTGCGATTCTTTTTTTCTTGATCATCTTTTTCGGGATCTCATTGTTCGTATCCTGGTCCACCAGGTCTGCAGCGCGGAAAGCCACTTCCCCCATCCTTTCTTCATAGGAGGCGGTGCCCCTGAGCGTGTTATGAAAGGTTGAAAAGAATTTTTCGGCATCGTCTGGCCCATACTTTTCGGCCAGTTTTTCCATCGCATAGGCATCGGCTGTTTTTTCATCAGCGGTATTGTGCAGATAATGCCCTATCTCGTGCAAGAGCACCATTTCGCGCTCCAACGGGGTGAGCTCCGGCCAGCGATCCACATTGATCTCAATGTCGCCGGTCTGTCGGTCCACCACCGCAGGAGTGCTACCTATCTGGGCCGTATTGCGAAACAGGATTTTCACAGTGAAAGGCTTGGTTTTGAAACATTGCGGGCCTTTGCGGCCATCTTATTAATAAGCTGGGTGACAAGAGGTTTTACCCTTTTGTAGGTGGCGGCATCCACATACACCTGGTGCACATACTTGGGGTGCGTCAGGAAATGATTGGTGATTTTGAGTTCTGCGGCCCTGTCTTGCACCCAAACTTCGAAAAGCCGGGCAAAAAGCTCTGTGTGCCGGATCCAGTAAGTCCCACCAGGCCCATCCTTGATGAAGTCGAGCAAGCCACTGTAGTAAGGCGTGAAAGCACCTTTCCTCTTTTTCTGAGGATAGCGGAGCCAGATCAGTTTATGGATGATCCTGGCCATCAGGTGATGTAAGGGATACTTTACCTTGTCAATGTCATCAGGACGCCAAAATACCGCCGCACTTGAGCCGCCTGACAAGGATCTGCCACGGCCATATTGCTCAATGTATGTTCCGAAGAAGAAGTCCAGGGCGTGCCCATATTCGTGCGCAAAACTGCCTACACCACCTGTTTTCTTAAACATCAGCTCTCTGTTTGCTGCAGTGGTTTCTTTATACCTGGTCAGATTTATCATCATTGTTCCAGGCTCAAAGTGCGCCAGAGCCGCGCTTTGGCCGCGTGCGCCGAAAGCAATACCGATTGTGTAATCCAGGCCGATATTGCCACCAAAACGCAGCACCTTGTTCAGATCAAACAGTGAGTAGGCCATCGCGTGCAGATAGCTCACCCGGTCTTCCTGGGTTAGCCAGTTCCCATATTCAAAACCCCGGATGTGAAACATATTCCGGATCTCGAATTGGTCCATCAGCTTCTCCCTGGTCAGTAGCCTTTCAGGCAAGGCTTGGCCGCCGGATCGCAGGTCCTTGCCAAAGAGGCGAAATCCCCTTCGCTTCCAGTACTGGTCCAGGCGTCCATACACGTGGATCTCGTGGGCACTATCTAGACGTTTGGTCTTCATTTCTTCCGTTTACGGCTTGACTTGGTTTGCTTTTTCACGGGTGGTTTGCGGAAGGTAATCATCCGCTCAGCCCGCTTTAGTTTGCCTTTTGGTTGCAACTTTTTCATAATCAGGACTTTTTGCCGATTACTGCCAGTCCTACCAGCAGGAGTACCACCAGGGCAATGCCTACATAAATAGGGGTGTTATTTTTGGCAGGGGAAGGAACCTGTACCACCCCGGGAGCACCGGGCTGCTGCGGTCTGCCAAATGCCTGGAATCCACTGTTGACAGTAGTCAGGAGATTATTGAAAAAATCCCATACCTTCCCTTGTTTGGGTTGCTCAGCTTCTCCTTTGAGGGGAACCGAAATAACAGGATCATCTGCGTAGGATGAGCGGTAGATGCTGCTTTTGAGCACACTTCTTTTACTCTGTTTCATTGTTTTGCTGGTTTTTAGAAAGAAGGCCCACCCGGGCTGGGCGGGCCTTACCTTGCAGGTTGGTTCGGAAACGGCTGGAAACCAGCTTTTTCTTAGAAATGCAGGGTGATCGTAATCGTCCTGCCAGTGTCGATCGGCATACGCATCAGCACTTCATCGCTCAACTCCATTTCCACAGGCACGACGATCTTGCCGTCGTTGTACTGCTGGACGTTGAAGAATTCGGTGAGATGGATGTACTCTTCCCCCTGGTTCCCGGTGGGATTCAGGCGGACAGTGGAGATGGTCTTCTCGTACACATCCGTGTTTGCGCTGGCAAGGGTGATCTTGCGCAACAGGGTAGGATTGAGAAGGATATAGCGGGCCATATCGCGGATCTTGAACTTGCTGGAAGCTGCAGTAGCAACCAGGCCGGTGTCGATGGTGCCGTCATCCAATACTGCATCGCAGTCGAAGCCGGCAGCAACGATCTGGGCAGGGTTATTCCGGCCGAAGGAAACATCAGGTGAACCTTCGCCGGCATCAGCGATGTAATTCACTTTCAAAGTATCCAGGTAAGCTGCAAACAGGGCAACCGTTTTGGTGGAGCCCGATGTATTGGCGAGGGTGAAAGAAAACTGTCTTTGTTTCATTGCTTTGGAGATTTTTGGCTACGCTTCGGTAGCGGCGGGTTTCAGACGAAAGATTGATTTTCCGCGGATCTCAGAAATAATGACCGCGGTCACCACGATGAGGCCGATGGCCACCATAATGCTGAGTCCTTTTGTGGTTTGAGGGAAAATTTTCATTTGAAGTTCTTTTTGATGATTGGATGATTGATTGGTTCGAACTCCAAAACTATGACGGTGAAATACCGTACTGTCTGATTATGACGGTATTAGTCTGAATTTGGCAGGATTTGGCGAATTATGGCACGATAGGGCTGAATAGACTTTTCGTTGATAAGATTGTTCATTTTTTGCTCAGGAAATGCTTGTTTTTTAATCATTTAATAGTAATTTTGTTGCATCACACCCTAAAGCCACAATTACAATGGATGATCGTAAAGTAATTGAACAAATGTTCAAAGAGCTAGAAGAGTCTGCCAGGCAAAATGCTCCAGAAGCCTACGAATTATTCCACGCCAGCAATGGAGTTAGAGAAACGCAGTTGAGGGCATCTGAAATTGAAGCGATGATTTTTCAACCGCCAACTATGGAGTTTTCTAACCATACAATTATTTCATAATGCCATCGTGGAGTGAGATTTTAGACGAGATCAATGTTCTTCTACATAAGGAGAAGAATGATCAGGCCTTTGATGTCATTAGAAATAAGTATCTCAAACACTTGTGTGACTACACCAAAAGAGACGTAATCGTATATGCAGCAGATTGGACCGGCTCCGGATTACATCCAGAGTTAGTGTCTATTAATGATGGTGATATACAGGGTTTTATGCAGGCAATTTACCGCCTAAAAAATCCAAACTTGGACTTGATCCTTCATACGGGAGGGGGAAGTGCTGAAGCAACAGAAGCAATTGTATCTTATTTAAGACAGAAATTCACCCATATCCGTGTATTCATTCCTCAAGCTGCAATGAGCGCAGGCACTATGTTAGCTTGTGCAGGTGATGAGATATGGATGGGAAAACAATCATCTATTGGGCCAATAGATCCCCAGTTTATCTTACAGACCTCTGTTGGTCCTCAGGCTTTTCCAGCGCAAGCAATTCTCGATCAGTTTGATCTTGCACAAAAAGAGTGCATTCAAGATCCACGAAAACTACAATCTTGGTATCCAATGCTTGGTCAATTTGGTCCTGCCCTTCTTGTTAGGTGTCGAGATCAAATAGATTTTGGAAAATCTGTAGTAAATAATTGGCTTAAATCATATATGTTCAAAGATTTACCGGACTCAAATCTACCAGAAAAGATTTCTGATTATCTGTCTGATCATTCAAACTTTAAGACACACGGAAAGCATATTGATATCAACCTTGCTAGAGATAATGGGCTCAAGGTTTTTGCATTAGAGGATGATCAAACCCTGCAGGACTTGATATTATCCGTCTTTCATTCCGTTACTTTGTCACTATCTCAGACTTCTGCTGCAAAATTGATTACCAATAACATAGGTGGGTGCTTCGTTAAGAATGCAAAAAAAATGACGAATAACAGGCTTATTCATCAGGTTGTCAATATTCCTTCCTAAGGATTTCACTCGTTAATTATCAGAATCTCCCTGATCACTCTATATTGGCTGGGTGTAATGATCTTCTGCCGGGGATAGTAGCCCAGTGGTTCCAGGCGCTCGATATAACGATGGTTCAGCCAGCGGCAAAGCGTCCGGGGAGATACCTGTAGTGAATCTGCCAACTCTTTTTTTGTCCGGACCCTATCCATACGCTATGTTGGTATGATTTCGTAATAATGCTTGTTTTGCTGGGCAATCTTATTGATTCGGTTCTGGTGCTGCACCATTTCCTCAAAGTTGCGGAGATCGTCCCTGCGCTTGTAAATGTTATCCTTTGTCTGGAACAGCACTATATTAGAGCAGAAGGTGAAGAATTTAGGTGGTACTTCGGTGAAGCCGTGCCCCACGGCCACCATATCCATCTCTTTCTGCCGGCGTCTGATTAACAGATAGTGTAAATCATCGTCGGTATATGACTTCATATAACCGCGGCAATCGTCAAAGATCAGCAGGCCGCCGTAAAAATGATCGCGGATAATATCAATGGTATTTTTCTGCGCGATGATCTTCCGGACACCGGTGAACTTCCCCAGGCGATCAGGGAAGCGCAAATTGAAGTAAGGAACACTGTTCCACTCCCTGTCATCGGGTGTAATAATGAGAGCCCGCCGGCGCGGACCGGCGAGCTCATTCTTAACCAGCTTGCTTACAAAGGTGGTTTTGCCCGTGCCATTGTATCCCAGCACAATGGTGAGCATTGTCTGGCGTGGCTTTCCCATCAGGCCGCTGTTTTCTTCACCTGCTCTTCCAACTTCTGTATCTTGGCCTTCAAGTCGCGTATCGTCGCAGCGCTGTCCTGGGATGCCGCCCCGCCGCGCGATTTGTCGATGAAAGCCTGTCCTACCCTCGGAGAATAGACGGCAAATGTGGTCATAAATGCCAGCACTCCTGGCGGAATGTCTCCACCGGTAACCTTGAGGTACTCGGCCCAAACTTCCACCAGGTCACTTTTTTCATCCGGGGCCGCCTTGTATGGCTCCGCCGACTTTGCCCGGGCGATCATCTTGCAGCCGTTTGATATCCCGGCATCCATCATTCCTACCAGGAATTTTGCCGTGTAGCGGGCCTTCACCGGATCACCGTGGCCTTCCAGCGATGAAGAGGGCATCCCCGGCATCGGAGGCATACCGCTGGGATCATCCGTGGCGTCCTCTGGCGCTGTTTGGGGCTGAGCACCGGGTGGATCCACTGGCCCTGGTTCAGGCCGTGAGAATCCCTCAGGAGGTGTGCGCAGATCCCTGAGAAAGTCTTCCTCAGAGATCATTGTATTGTTGTATTCCTTACTCGATTTGAGATCATCCTGGGTTAAAAAACTCATAGCTTTTCAAGTAATTGGTCCAATGAAATGATTTTGATTTTCCGTGTAACAGTTTGATCACGAAAGGCACACATCACAATGTAGATGCGGCCTTCCAGTTCGTGGATCACCCCACTGATATCGGTTTCCCCTTCTTCCAGGCTTTGTTCTGCCTTCAGCTCTTGAAGGTAGGTGGTCAGCCTATCAATCAGTTGTGGCAGGAAGGGTTTGGCCATCCTCGCCAGTTGTTTCATTACGGGATCCATTTGCCTGTGCTTTTTTTGCTTCATAATGCGCGGCCAACCGCCTGAGATCTGCCCGGGAGAAATACATCGGGAAATGATCGTGGGTGCCCTTGAGATAATAGGATAGCAGCATCTGCTTCAGCAGTGTTCCACCGTCGATGGTGCGCTTCAGGCGCTTGCTTTCCTTTTCTGAAGTAGTGACAATCAGGTGCCTTTCAAAAGGTGTCATTGATACTACCAACTGGCTTTCCGGATCTATCATTTCAGCACGAGCCAGCTCGAGATCATTGTGCAACTGGGTATTGATTTCAGTTACCTGGCGGGCCTGGTCACGGAGCCTGTCCATTTCGTCCTGCACTTCCTGATCCGACGTTGATTTTCCTTCTGTGAGGTTCATCACCTGTGCCTGCAGCTGTGATATGGTAGCCTGTGCCTTTGCCAGATCCTCCTGCAGCTTATCTGAAGCCTGGGGCATTTCGTGACGCTTCTTTGCTTCCCGGGCCAGCGCCACTACAATATCCTGGAATTTGAAGTCCTCCCCCATTTGCTCGGCTACCCAGTTCATCAGTTCCGCTTCATCAGTCCGAAATTTGGCCGTGTAGCGGGCTGTGCTGTTAAATTGTATCCTACTCATAATGATTGTATTGATTCAACACAAAGATACTTAATGCGCTATCTAATTGCAAACCAGTGTATTATAAGTTTTTCGCCTCTGATAATCAGATTATTAAGCCTCTTTTTATTGCATCCTAATGAACTACAATTCATTGAATTGCGTCATTTTTTGTCACGAATTGGAAAATGATGTGGTTTTGTGGATCCGGATACCACATTGATAGAGAAATTACACTTGATGGTCTGAAGGATTATTAAGTCTACCGTAGACCGAAGGTAGACTGAAGGTAGACTATTGGGGCCGCCGGCTTTTGCGCTGAAAAATACTGTGCGCACACGCTTTTGCTGATTTTTGTCCGTTTTATGCTTAATAAAATGATATTCAGCACATTGCAGCGTTTTTTCCGAAAAAAGTTTATGCGATTAATGCGATGAGAATTGCTATAAAAATACCTAATATATTAATATACAGTATATTGTGATTTTTTTAGTGTCGAAGCATTTTTATGCTATCTGCACATTTCTTTATGCGATTGATCGCAATAATTGCATAAGCGCATTTTTTTTATGCGATATGTAGTAATTTCAATATCAGGTAATTATAAAATCTCATCGCATTCATAGCATAAGATATTTTACTTATATATTGGGCTCAAGTGATTGAAAATAAGTATATTAAAAGACAAAATCGCATAAAAATGGAGAAAATTGAGAAAAGCGGAGAAACACACTAAAAAACAGGGAGAGATCCAGGGATCTTGCAAGGTCACGGCCCGGTCTCCCGGGGTGGCCGGAGAGCACCGATATGTGATTCACCTCATCACATAATCACATCGTTCATCACATAAATGGACCGGCTGGATGATATTTAAGGGGAGGGTTCTTTTTGCGGCTTATCCAACGTCCTCAACGTCCAATGAGTTTACCGATTTTCTCCAAAAGGGCGAATTTTAAATCACTCCATCGGAAGAATCTGCATTTATGAGCAATAGTATTATGCAAAGTATTCCATAACTTTGATGAACCAAGATTGGCATATCTGGCTGTAAGATGAGCCCGGAGTAAATCAAGAAGAAAATAATTTCAAATCACAAGCAATGAGAAGAGTACTGGCATCCTTTATCTTGGGCATCATTTTTACCGGAATAGTTGCTTTTTCAGTGACCACCGATGCACCCAAGAAGAACCTGGCAGAAGTTGATCAAATCAGTGGGTTGTACATTTTTGTAAAGAGTAAGCCTATCCAAGAATTTGAGTATCTCGGCACAGTTAAAGGTCCTATTATTGGCAATCACGAATTCGATAAGTTGTTGGAAGTAATGATAACAAGGGCACAAAAAGACTTTCCAGAAGCAAACGCGTTAATTTTTGATGGCGCCATCAGACAGTCTCATAATACAAAGGTCAGTGCTGTAAGGATCAAGGACTGATTAGCAACTTTCTACTTAAATTTAAGCTCTTTCAGGGTGCAATGAGTTTTCGTGCATTACAGTCATTGCCCCTTTTTCCACCGAAGTGCTATGTAATTATCTCAGTAAATAGGTCAAGTTTCAGTTGTTTAACTGATTCGCGAATTGCCTTTAGTCTCCTTTTCTCAGCATCAGATATTTTACCTTCAATAGCTAAGAAATCAAGAAACTCTGGATATTTTTTTATTAACTCCTGTTTTTTATCCTCAAGTTCCTTTTCGGCCCTTAGTTTTTCTCTTGTTGCTTCACGCTGTTCCTTGTAATGCCCCAGAATAATTTTATCAATGGTTTGGAATACCCAAACTTCAAAAAAGGGGTCAAGCCAAGCAGCAAATTTTAAAGCTAAAATTCGGTGCATCCAAGTACCTCCTTTTTTATTAGTTTGAACAATTTCTTCACGCTTCAAAGGTGATTTATTGTCACCAAATGGTGTCAATAAAAGTGCTTCGATGAATGAATTTACCTGGTCTGTTTTTAAAAATATTCGAGTGTCTTTCCCGAAAATTTTAGCCATTTGCGTTGCATTAACCATTAGGTTGTCATCACCCGTTGGCAAAAAATCAACCTCTTTTTCGTTGTAAACAAAATGTACCACTTCCATATTTTGACTTAAATTATAGGTTATCGAGCTTAATGAAAACAAAAGTATCATATCCTAAATGTCTTTTCTGGAAACATCTAATACCTCGGTATTTACAGAATTTCATCATCCAGGATGTGAAAGTTTTCTGTGGAATATTGTTAGTGAGCTGCTTCGAAGAAATATTGAAAGCGGAGAATAGAGCCTTCTTGTCATAGGGTTTTCCTTCCTTGAAGACAATTCTACCGTTGCCAGTTCTATGAGTTGTAAATTCAAAGTAAGCCTCCGGCCAAGTGCATCTTGTTTTTAAAGAAGGAAAAGATAAAGGGTTTACTCCTGGTAACCGGGAAGCAGTTCGTGGAGTTTGTTAGCGGGATAGTCGGGAAGCTTTGTAAGGGTGTCGCGGAGCCAGGCCCAGGGTTCGATATTGTGCTGTTTGCAGGTGGCCATCAGCGAGTATACGATGGCGGCCTGTTGGGCTGCATTGTGGGAGCCGGCAAAAAGATAATTCTTACGCCCCAGCGCCAAAGGGCGGATGGTATTCTCGATCAGGTTATTGTCAATTTCAAATCGACCTTGCCCAGTGTAGCGTTCCAAGCGGGGCCATAGATTCAGGGTGTATTGGATGGCGATGCCGATCGCACTTTTGGGCGCAACCTGGATAAGATTCTTATCCAACCAGGCCTTCATTTTTTCCAGGATTGGCAAGGATTCTTTCTGACGAAGCTCCTGACGTTGGGTATGATCGAGTTGTTGATCGCGCGCCTGACGCTCTACCTGATATAAATCTGCGAACATTGTCAAAGCCTCTTCCGACCTGGCCTTGTCATTATTCTTAGCCTCGTCGAACTTTCGCCGGGCGTGTGCCATACAGGCCAGCAAGGTGACATCCTGCTCGCTTTTGAGATTGTCGTAAACTGAATAGCCGTCTGTTTGAAGATATCCTTTGAAGTCCTTGAGTATTTCCCGGGGCCCTTCTCTTCCCCGACTCTTGCGGTAGTCGAACAATACCAGGCGTCGCACCGGATCATAATAAACCCATTGATAGCCCTTATGCGTTGCGCCTGCCTTGTCTTTAGTCTGCACCGGCATTGGTGATTCATCGGCCATCAGGTAATCCGTATCCAGTACCTTCTGCACAAGTTTGTCATATAAAGGCTCCAACAACTGACATCCGGCGTTGAACCACCCTCCCAGGGTACTCTCGGCTACATCGACATCCTGCCGCTTGAACATCTGGCGCTGACGGTAAAAAGGCAGGTGATCCACGAACTTGCTCACGATCAGGTGGGCAATCA
>Ga0334888_1003148_pt1 | contig 16688 bp, 12 predicted proteins | sample GraSluR1_MG_FD_207227 | JGI IMG/M metagenome (GOLD analysis project Ga0334888, IMG submission 207227) | Sludge microbial communities from methane-producing bioreactor in Wageningen University, Netherlands - Granular Sludge_3_08-R1 | ecosystem: Engineered > Bioreactor > Anaerobic > Unclassified ...
GAGAGGCTGAACCGATAGCCTTAAAGTTTGTATCGGCGGGATACCATTCATTTGTACTGCATTACAGTGTTGCACCCAGAAAACACCCTCAGCTCCTTCACGATCTGTCAAGAGCAATGTGCATCATAAGGCAGAATTCAGACAAATGGAACGTGGAGACTGAGTCTATTGCAGTATGCGGGTTTTCAGCAGGAGGGCATCTGGCGGCTTCTCTGGGCGTACATTGGAATAAGGATTTTGCATATGATCAGGATGGTATTATACAGGGAATGAATAAGCCCAATGCCTTGATTCTTTGTTATCCCGTAATTACTTCAGGTGAATACAAACATGCAGGTTCATTTGTGAACCTTCTCGGAGAAAATCCAGGCATAATGCTTACAGAGCTTATGAGTCTTGAGAAACAGGTTGGGCCGCACACTCCTGTAACATTTCTGTGGCACACTTTTGAGGATTCGGCAGTACATATTGAAAACAGTATTTTATTTGCAAAGGCTCTTAAAAAAAATAATATTCCGTTTGAGTATCATGTGTATCCTTATGGTTGTCATGGTTTATCCCTTGCAACGGAAGAAACCGATGAAAATGGTTTATGTGTAAATCTTCATGCTTCATCCTGGATGGATTTATGCGTAAAGTGGCTTGACATGGAGTTCACTAAAATGAATATTATGTAACAGGAGTGTCGTTTAATCTCTGTGGTTTATTGACATATCGGCTTGTCCTTCCTCTAAAAAAGAAAATGATGCTTCTTGCCACCCAGTCCATGCACCAGAAAAACCAAATACCGGTCAGACCCAAACCCAGGTGTTTCACTGAAATCCATCCTCCGAGAACACGAATAAGCCACATACTGAGGACAGATATAATGGTAACATACAATGAATCCCCAGTGCTTCTAAGGCATGCCGGAAGTATAAAGGCTGTCGGCCAGGTGAAGGGCATGAAAAAAAGGACTAGCTGAAGGATGCTCAATGCGTATGACTTTACATCGGGAGGCGGAGAATACAATTCCAGTATGAAAGGAAGCAGGGGAAAGATTAGAAGGATCATGACAATAAGGAGAACCATGGCGCAGATGACCAGAGAAAAAATATTTTTTTTAAGGGCTTTCCCATAAATTCCGGCGCCGACAGACTGCCCTATAATAGTAACGGCCACCAATGCTATTGCATTACCCGGAATATTGATAAGACTTATTACCGAGGCGGACACACCGTTGGTGGCCAGGGACACCGTACCAAGGGATGTCACCAGCGTCTGAATTAAAAGTTTCCCGCCGTTGAAGATCAGGCCGTCAATGGAAGCGGGAAGACCTATTCGCATAACAGGCCATAATATATCCCTTTTCAGCTTAACGGTTATTTTTTTGATTCCGACACCGGTTCCGGGACGTAAAAGAATCGTAAATAAAATTACCGCCGATACCACCCGTGCGGATAACAGTGCAATTCCCGCACCTGTAACGCCAAGCTTCAATACATATATGCATAATGCTCCGATGCCCGCGTTAACCGTATTGGATAATATCGACGCCCTCATGGGAGCTTTTGTGTCACCGCTGGCGCGCAGAATACCGGCCGACATGGAAAATATCGCAAGAAACGGGTAGGAGATGCCTGAAAATACAAGATATATTAAAGCGTTTGATTTAACAAGCTCCTCGGCCTCACCAAAGAGAAAATTAATAATTTGGTTGCCCAGAAAAATAAAAGCCAGTCCTGAAACCAGAGCCGCAAAAACACAGGCCGACATTGAATGGCTTGCCGATTCGTTTGCCCGCTTATAGTCCCTGGCGCCAATCCTTTGAGCTACAATGACAGTAGCTCCTGTTGAAAAGGCAATAAAAAGATTCATAATTACAAAATTAACGGAATCAACAATACTAACCGCTGAAATAGCGTAAGTGCCGACCCCACTGACCATCATGGTATTAACCATGCCAATGGTTGTAGCCAGAATCTGCTCAATCAAAACAGGCCATAACAGCTTGAAAAAAGCTTTAATATCAAACATCGTTGTCGCAGTCTCCCGAAAGTCATACAATCAATAAGATTATACACCAATATTCGGATTACTGCAGACAAAAAATTCGAGATATTTGACGAAATAAGCAGGGTTTGCGCTTTAAAGCACGACATTCCGCTAAATTGGTAAATATATAGCCGCCTGCACTATTGGTGAACAGCAGGAAATGGATTGATGGTTTCGGTATATTTACCGCACCGGTCACCAAAAAAACCAACAGCTTTCTGGTTTTCCAGAACGCTTACTACCTCGCATTGGTTTGAGCACCCGTTACAGATAAAGCTCCGGGATATAAATTCAGCTTTTGAAACAGCAAAACCCTTAAAATTTGTCTTCATCTTCTCCCGTGACAGTTTTTCTCTTGCCAAAATTGCAGCGCCAATGGCCCCCATCACATCATAGTGAGCGGGTATCGTAACCGGAAGGTCCAGCGTATTCTCAAAAGCTTTGTGGATTCCCTTGTTGGCCGCTACTCCTCCTTGGAAAATTACCTTTGGAAGAAGTTCTTTTCCCTTTGCCACATTACTCAGGTAGTTCCTGACCAGAGCGTCACACAGTCCCCCGATGATGTCACAGGTATTGTAGCCCAGTTGCTGCTTGTGTATCATATCGGATTCAGCGAATACCGCACACCGGCCGGCTATTCTGACGGGTACGGTGGCTTTCAGGGCATAATCTCCGAATTCTTCAATCGGAATACCGAGCCGCTCAGCCTGTCTGTCCAGAAAAGAGCCTGTTCCGGCCGCACATACCGTATTCATTGCGAAATCCGTAACAACCGAGTCCCGTATAAGAATAATTTTTGAGTCCTGTCCGCCAATTTCAAGAATGGTTTTTACATCCGCATCCATATTAATTGCCGCGATGGCATGAGCTGTTATCTCATTTTTTACAATATCGGCTCCAACCTGTATGGAAGCAATCATTCTGCCGCTTCCCGTTGTACCCACCGCCTGGATCTGCCTGTCGTCATACTTTTCCCCCAGCAGTGTCAGACCGTTTCTGACGGCTTCCATAGGACGGCCCATAGTACGGATATAACTTTTTTCAACAACAGTCCCGTTTGTATCAACAAGCACCATATTTGTGCTGACCGATCCCACATCAACTCCCAATGCGTACATATTCACGTCTCCTTTCAAGTAAATCGAGGAAAGCCTCGATACGGGTCATATATCCGGCTTCACCGGTCATTTCATCCACTACCAACGATAGTATGGGAAGATTTTTTTCTTTTGATACATTTGGCAGGATGGATTTGGAAACGATTTCGGGCATGCATCCCATCGGGAATATTTGTATGGCTCCATCCATGTGTTCTCTGGCTGCCAGAACAGCTCCGCCGATGCATTCCCTGGCATGCCCGCCTATACACAAAGGAAGAAATTCTTCAGAAGCATGCATTAGTTCCCTTGAATTCAGCTTCATGGTTTTGAAAAGAGTATCCTTAACCCACCATGAAGGCGTAAGTGTCCTTTTGGTGGATACTTTCATATCCATCAATATATCTTCAATATATAAATTTGAAAAAGGCTCAATGACCGTATAGATTTCACCTATAATGGCTATTCTTAAAGGATTTTTACTGGAATCAACGGTAAGCGCTTCCATTTTTTTGTGATATTCCTTTAGAATTTTAATGGACTCATCAGGGTGATTACACGAAAAAACTTTGCTTTTACAGTTGGACAGCAGACGTTTGCATTCGCCGTTATTTTTCTCATATCCGGCCATCTCATGTGCTTTTGCTTCAATGGCATCAATGAGATTCATGGCGGAAATAGCTGAAACGGCAGCATTAATTCCCTGAAGTGCAGTCTTTTTGCTTTCGTTTCCTATTCTGCGGATTCTCTTCATGAGTTCATGAAATCCAATACTATGAACAGGATCCAGCACGATAAAATCGACCTCGTAACCTAAATGCTTCAGAATCCGTATCTGAAGTTCCGAATATTCTCCAAACCGGCACGGTCCACAGCTCCCAACAAGAAGAACCGTATCGGCTCCTTCCTGTATTCCTGCAATGTAATTGCCAATCATCAATTTAAACGGAAGGCATATTTCCTCAGGAGAATATTTGGAACCTAAAATCAGAGCTTCCCTGTTGTTAAGAGGAGGGATCACATAATCAATTCCAAGGCTGTCAAACAAAATTTTGATTGCCATATAAACATTTCCCATATGCGGTATTGTTATCTTCACGAATCAGCCTCCTTTCAAGCATGTCAATAAATGCTTCCAACCGGGTATCCATTCCTGCTTCACCGGTATGCTCGTCGAGCTTTATAACCAGCATTGGAAATTCTCCCACGTGGTAACGGATGAGATCCACAATAACCGAATCAATACCGCAGGCAAAGGAAGACAGATAAATAATACCGTCTATTTTCTTTTGTTTGTAAAACGCGGCTGCTGCACCAAAAAGCCTGCGCTGGAATGTCCAGAAAGGTTTTTTCACAAGCTCCTTTACCTGCGATCTGCAGATTCCGTCATTTGCAAACTCTTCGGTCACTATTCCAATGCCTTTGGATCGAAGTTTTCCCGCAATACCCATGTTCAGAAATTCATCATTAATAATATAAGGGTGTCCGGCCAGCATTACTGTCAGACCTTTACCATCCTCATAAATACCCGTTTGATAATTGCGTTGTGCCTTCATTGCAATGTAAAAGGACTTTTTGATTTTCTTTTTGTTACAGGTGATGACTGACCCGGCGGATAAGCACCACTTGATGAAATCCGTTTCTGTATGCATATACAAAGGCTCCATTGTAATCCTTGGCAGAGACGGGATGCTGTTTGTAATCATTTCCGGAAGACCGCAGAATTTGGGACAAATGTATTCACACCTGCAAATCCGCATAATACGGGGTATAACTAAAAAATCACAGTTGTCTTTTATTGAGGCCACGTGTCCGTGATATACCTTTACAGGAAGACATGCCTCGTCAACACAGGCCTTAACCCCCATATCCAATATTTTTTTATTTGTTTCCTCAGAAGAGATAACTTCGGCTCCAAGGCCGGAAAAGAAGGTTTTAAAAAAGGGATGGTATTTGCAATACAATAATCCCTTCGGAATTCCAACCCGCATTTAATCACTCTTTCCAGTTTTTTTTATTATGTCCTGAATAAAAAAGGATTATTATAGGAATATGATAGGAAGGGATTATTTCCTCAATAATATCTGCTAAGCCATATTTTTTACTACATTATTCAGCCATTTTCCGGACAGAAAACGCTTTACACCGAAGAAGAGCTTGAATACCTCCTCAAGGCTGACCAATAAGTATACGGTAAAAAGCGGCAGATGGTATACCAGACCACCGATAAACCCGAGTGGAACGGCGATCAGCCATACTCCCGCCGTATCCAGGAACAGGCAGTATTTTGTGTCACCGCCGCTTCTTAAAATCCCTACGATGTTAATCATATTAAATATTTTAAAGGGCATTACAAAGCAGAAAACAGAAAGAATCAAACACGCATTCCGATATACTTCTTCGGAGACGTTATAAATTGACAATATATTACGTGAAAAAAGGAAAACGACAATTCCTGTAAAAATACCCAGTATCGGGCCCAGAAGAACCAGCCGTTTTGCATAAAGGAAGGCAGTATCTTCATCTCCTTCACCAATTTTATTCCCCACCATAATTGCGCTGGCATTGGCCATTCCGATAAACAATACAAAGGCAATTCTCTCGATAGCTGCCGATATATTAACCGAAGCCAGTATGTTTGTTCCCATTCTTCCGTAAACAACCGTGTACATGGTAACACCGACAGACCAAAGCACTTCATTTAATATAACAGGTATGGACAGCCTGAAGAACCGGATTGCAAAGTCACGGTTGAATGACGTCATTTCCTTAATTGAAGCAGCAGGAGGAAGCTTTAGCATATAAACCGAACCCAGAATAAGAAATGTTTCACATAACCTTGCGACAAGAGTTGCGATTGCTGCACCTTTGGCGCCCATAGCAGGTAATCCCAGTTTTCCGAATATTAAAATATAGTTAAGAAGCGTGTTGACAGTTAAGGCAATCGCACTTGATATAGTGGGAAGTTTTGCCTGCCCCGTACTTCGGAGTGTGGAGGCAAAACAAAAACTGATTGCCGTTGGTATGTAGCTGAAGCACACAATCCTCAGGTATGTGCTTCCAATACGTAGTACCTCCATATCCTCTGTGAACAAGGATAAAACAAAGCCCGGAAACAACAGAATAATGATGGAAGCAACAGCTGATACCAGAATGGAACAAATAAGACCCAAGCCTAAAATTTTACGGATATTTGAAATATCTTTCTTCCCCCAGAATTGAGCAATAAAGACAGAAGCTCCGCTGCCGACGCCAAAGAGAAAAAGAGCGATCAAAAAGAAGATCTGATTTCCCAAAGCGACTGCGGCAATATTTGTTTCACCCAGTTGTCCAATCATAACAGTATCTACCAGATTTAGAGAAGTCATAATCAGATTCTGTATAGCAATAGGTAAGGCGATATGAGTCAGGGTTTTGTAAAATTGACGATCGCCGCATAAAAGTTTTTTCATAAAGACCCCTTTATTATATGTAATATAAATTTATTATTGCCAAATATATGAAGAATTCAAGTAATTATTAACCCCGGGTTTCACATGCGAGAAGCAAGCTTTGCCTGCCGCCGATCTCCAAAACGAGGCGGGGAGCATCCCTTAGCTCTGTTATATTTTTAGGCGGGAAGAATTTTTTAGGCATGATAATAATATACAACAAAACAAATAATATTGCACGATAAAAAAATGGATCTACACAAAAGAAAAAGAAAGGGCTATAGTATAATAAGTGATTGTTGAAAGAATCAGGAGTGGCATACCAACATAAATGGGAGTTTACAGCATGAAAAAAGGCACAATTGTATTACTTGCGGTGTTTGCGGTGGTTGTGGGAATATTATCAGGCATTCTTATATCCTCTATTCTGTGGAATGAAGAGGACATTCCCTTTTTCGCTGATATTTTTACAGGCGAGGATAATAAAAACAAAAGCGGTGACGGTGGATCCGGAAAAGATACCGAAAAACGCGGTAAAGAGACCAGAGCCGGATACGATGTTACAAATGGTCAAAGATATTACGCGCCTCTGGTAAATAAAGGGGACAGAAATGTTCTTCTGGTGGGTGAGGATGCTACCAGCGGAAATTTTGATACAATTATCGTAGCTTCGATATCCGACAGTAACAAAACCATTCAACTGCTGAATTTTCCCCGTGACATTTATTTGGACTACAGTGATACGGTTATTAAAAAGTTGAAGGAGATGTCACCAAAACTCTATGAGGCGAAGGGTTTTCAGAAGATCAACGCGGCGCATACAGTTGGAGCAAGAATTCAATACGAGGACGGAAACGGTAAATTTGGAAACAGCGACATTGATTTTCTTGCCGATATCATGGAAGAGGTATTTCTTATTTCGATTAATGATTATGCCTATGTCAATACGAAAGGGTTCAGGGAGGTTGTGGATCTTTTCGGCGGTGTGGAAATAAATGTTCCGATACGGATGAAGTATGACGATCCTGTTCAGAATCTACATATTGATCTGCAGCCGGGTTTGCAGCACTTGGATGGTAATAAGGCGGAATGGTTTGTAAGATTTCGCCAGGGATATGACAAGAACGGCAATTTTAAAAGCTATTCGGATCAGTTCAGAAAAGAGAACCAGAATGAGTTTTTAAAAGCATTTTTTACACAGCATGCTACCCTGAAAAATATCGGAAAAGTTAACGAACTCAGCAAGCTTATGAGTGACAATATACGAACAAGCATAGGGGGTGTTAAAGACATCACCGCATACGCGAATATGCTGAGGAAAGCAATCATTGGGAAGTACACCATGCAGTCCCTAATAATTGAGTGCAGGGAAACAAAAAGAATTGACGGTATATACTTTGATATTATCCGATCAGAATAACAAAATATATTATATAAGCTGAACAAAATAATAAAGATTCTTCTCTTCGCTCAGAATGGCACAAAAACTTAATTCAGCTCATATAGATTAACGATCCTGGTTTTTGTCATAGTAATCTGCAACTATTGAAAATCCCAGTTTCTTTAGTGCTTCTACAACAAATTTATGAATTTTGGATGAATGTATATGGCCGGAGCCATAATTATCAATCTTTTCTTGTACATCCTCGCCTATATTACTGATATCGGAGCTTGCCATCGGAGCATCCGCGCCATCGGAGGCATTTTCAACCGAAAGTAGAATTTTGTTAATATCAAAATCCTGAATCCTTCCATCTCTTTTTATAACTTTCATCTTCATTCACTCCTTGCCGAAAGTTTAAGTTTACAATGAAAGATTACGTTATCATTTAAGAAGTCAACAAGTTCTGTTTCTATTATATCAACGGAAGCAATTCCTTGCAATCGCAAAGAATAACCGGGTTTTTTATCTTGTTAATTAAACAAAGCGTTACTGTTCAGGGGTGATACCTCAACCCGTTAAATCATCCGAACCACCCGCTGCGGTTACTTTTATATATCACTCCTGAATAGTTACAAAAATGCGACAAAGAAAAAATTCTATGGAAAAACCCCCTGTAAAATGATACAATAATGAATAATAAGTTAATTATGTAGCAATAGATGCAATTTTAAAGACAGTTGGTTAAATTATGTTAGCAAGTACAAATCTTTGCATTATGGCGGGTAAAATTCTCCTGATAGGTATCAAAAAAATATATTGCTATAAAATGGAAGCAAACAATAGAAATGATTCAAGATGAAATACGTAAGTGTCATAAGAGGTTTCCTTGGCAAAAATTATCGGCTTGAAGTCTTGCCGGAGGGATGCGTGAAAAACATTAAAAGTATTTTATATAATTTATTAAGCAGCAGACGTTCAAAACATTTTAAGGCATCTATAATTAGGTTATTTATTCCATTAATGGCATTATCGGTAATAATAACCGGTACATCTTCGTATTATATTGCTTATCGCCAAATTGAAAATAATGCTTATGTAAGTTTAACTGATACAGTATCTCAATCTAAAATTCTTCTTGATAGCAAATTGGGCGATATCTTCGAGCAAATGCTATATATTAAAAATGTGGTGGAACCAATTTACTTATCAATAAAATATTCAGAAGATAATATAAAACCACAGTATTACATATCGGCAGAAAACAATCTAAGCAGGGTATATTCAAACTATTATTCTGTAATCGATTCAATATTAATGTATTTTAATGACGGGCGATTTACACTGCAAAAACGGGATTATATTACAGAAGATATAAACTTTTCATTTGATGTATGGAGACAAAAGTACAATGACGGAGATAGGGATTTTTATTGGCTGAATCTCCACCAGGACGATATATTCAAATATCATAGAAATAAAAACAGGGTTGTAAGCATATTTAACCTTATTGGCGATAATGATTCACAGCTTAGAGGCATTATCCTTTTTAATCTGCGTGAAAGCTTTTTCAGCAGTATCCTTGAAAATGTAGAAATAAGCCAGAACGGTTGCCTTGCGTTAATAAGCGAGGATGGGATTATGTTATTTAAGGATGTGGAGGATAAGTATACATTGGATGAAAATAATCTGGAATGGTTAGTGAAAGCAGAGGATAACTCAGGAAGACAGAAGTTCAGCAATTCATTTGGAACAAAGATGATGGTAGTCTATGATACCCTTGATACCAATGGATGGAAGCTGGCCGCAGTATTTCCCGAAAATGAATTAACACAGACAATAGGCTTTATTAAATATACATCTGTCATTATAATGATTCTCCTTTTATTTGTTTCTGTAGTACTTTCCAATATGCTTGCCAGAATAGTAACAGAACCATTATCCCAATTAACAAGGAAAGTGAAAATAGTTGAGGAAGGTAATTTGGATGTGGTTTTTGATGTATACGCAGAAAATGAGATTGGCAAACTGGGTAAGGGAATTACTAAAATGATAGAAAGGGTCAAAGGACTCCTCGAACAGGTTCAGTTTGAACATAATCAAAAACGACAGGCCGAGTTTGCCGCTCTTCAAGCGCAGATTAGGCCGCATTTTCTCTATAACACACTGTATTCAATAAAACAATTGTGTAAAATGAATGAAATGAAGGATGCGGAAATTATGGTTTCGGCTCTTGCTGCTTTTTTCAGGATAAGCGTAAGCAAAGGAGAAGAGATCATAACTGTGAAAGAGGAAATCAGTCATGTGGAAAATTATCTGATAATACAGCATATGCGTTATAAGGATAAGCTTAATTATTCTATTGATATAAATGAGGATTTATACACTTATTCAATAGTAAAATTAATGCTGCAGCCTATTGTAGAAAATGCGATATATCATGGGATAAATAATAAAAGAGGCGTTGGCTTGATTAATATAACAGGTTATATTGAGGAAGAGGATTTGGTTTTTGCTGTAAAAGATGATGGTATCGGTATTCCACCTGAAAAGCTAAATGAAATAAGGAATCTCCTTGAATGCAAAGAGAGAAACACTGATTCGCTGGGTATGGGGCTTTTCAATGTACACGAGCGTATCAGGATAATGTTTGGTCAAAGGTATGGAGTTGAAATTGAAAGCATGTTCCAGACAGGAACAGCGGTAAATCTGAGAATTCCGGCACTAAAGCTGATAAAATAAGGGGGCATCCGGATTGCATAGTTTAGTTATACTTGAAGATGATTATATTGTAAGAAAAGCATTGGCAGAAAGTATAGAATGGACAAAGCATGGGTTTACTGTAAGGGGAATAGCTGAGGATGGTGAAAAAGGCATAGAGTTAATAGACAAATTTCATCCTGATATTATAGTTTCTGATATAAAGATGCCCTTTGTTGACGGCATAGAGATAGCAAGGTATATAAGGGATACATATCCTGAAAGCCGTGTGGTTCTGCTTACGGGATATGATGAGTTTGAATTTGTACAGGAAGCCTTAAGGCTCAGGGTTTATGATTACGTTATGAAACCAGTGGAAGATGAGTATCTTCTTAAGGTTTTAAAAAGCGCGGCTGACGACATTAATAATCAGCTAAGATTAAAAAAACAGCTTGCCGAAAGCATGCCGGTTCTGCGGCAACTATTTTTATCCCGATTTGTAACCGGAAGAATGAAAAAGGATGATATTCTCAACGAACTTCGATTTCATGGTATTCGGTTTGAAGAAGGGCTGTTCTGTGTATATGCAATAAAAGTTGACGGGTGCCAGGATGATTCTCAAAGCAAAAACCTGCCGGAGAAAAATATTTTAAAGTTAAATATAATAAACACACTAAACGGTATTCTTAAAGAACCGGTACAAGGTCTTGTATTTGATACCGGCATGCGGTTGGTGGTCATTATAAGATTTACCGGATACAGTAATGAACAGCTTCTGGAGAAATCAATAGAAACAGGAGAAATGATGCTGGATGAAATAAGCCGCAAGCTTAAAACAACTGTAACTATAGGTGTTGGCAGGGTATATTACGGATATGACAATATTCCTGTTTCCTATGAAGAATCCCAGGCTGCAGTAGAGTACAGGCATATTTTTGGGAAAGGCCAGATATTGCATATTGATGATACGGGGTTCCCCACAGTTGGCGGTTTCATGGAGTTCAGGGGCAGGGATAGGAATATCGCCATGAAAGTCAAGCTTGGACTTGCGAATGACGCAATCAGTATAATAGATGGAATTGAGAAAGAACTGCTATTAAATGTCTATGTTTCTCTTGAGTATTTAAAGTTGGTAGCGATTGAAATTACCTTTCACATTTTTAAAGAACTGGAGAATAGCATCTACAATGATGCCGTAAGCGACATCAATTTTTTTACCATATACACTGAATTGAACGGAGCAGAAACAATTCAGGAGATATTTATGATTATAAAGGAGATAATAAATGGATTTGCGTCTTATGTGAACAATCAGAGGGGAAAATTGCAAAAATCCATTACTGAAGAGGCAGTTAAATATGTCGCGCAAAATTTTTCAAAAGAAAACCTTTCTTTAAAGGATATCTCTTCCCATGTACATATCAATCCAACATATTTCAGCATGATTTTCAAAAAAGAAAAAGGTATTAATTTTTCTGAGTACCTGTTCGAGTATAGAATGCATAAGGCCATGGAAATTATCAGAAACAGCGATAAAAAGATCTACGAGGTTGGGGAAGAGGTAGGATACAGTAATTCCCAGTATTTTAGTGTCTGCTTTAAAAAATTTACGGGGATGAGTCCTCTTGAATACAGAAAACTTCTTTGATTTTTTTGTTTTTATCAGTTCAACAGAAATTATCAAACAAATATCAGAACAGATTCAATTTTTATTTCGTGTGAAAATGATAGAATTTTATAAGGAAGCTGATACATTAAAAATATATTCATTACTGCTAATAAGGAGGCATCATGTTTTCAGTGAATACTGATCTGCGAAAAAAATTCAATTTTAAGAAGTTTGTTCCTTATATATTTTTAATGCCTGCCGTTATGTTAATTATGATATTTCTTTTCTATCCCATGGGTAGTGTCTTCTACTATAGTCTATTTAAATATAATTTAGCCAAGCCATATGCAAATGGCTTTTACGGACTGGGTAATTTCATTGAAATATTTACAAAAGACAAAGTATTCTATAAAACCCTTTGGGTGACGATAAAATGGGTATTAAGTACGGTGTCTGTTCAGTTAATTATTGGTCTTATAATATCAAATGTGTTAAATCAAAAATTGAAGTGCAGGGGATTTTTCAGAGCCGCAACATTTCTGCCATGGGCTGTGTCCGGAATTATAACATCAATGCTTTGGTCTCTAATTTATAATGAACACATGGGGCTGCTTAATACAGTTTTATTGAATCTGGGAATTATCGAAAAGGGTGTGGCTTGGACATCGTCGATAGATACAATATTCGGGGCGATAGTAGTTGCTGAAATATGGAGGGGTTTTCCGTTTTTTGTAATTATACTTCTGGCTTCACTCCAGAACATTCCGGAAAGCATTTATGAATCATGTAAGGTAGACGGTGCAGGAAAATTAAGTACATTTTTATATATAACGCTTCCGCATCTAAAGCAGACTATAATTTTCGGAACCATACTCCGAGGCGTATGGGAGTTTAACAATATTGATGTAATATATGCCATAACAGGCGGCGGTCCGGCAAATATGACAACGACACTGTCCATGTACATGCTCAATCAGGGTATCAGGGCAAACAATTTCGGGTACGCAGCCGCATTAACAGTAATTGTATCGGTAATTCTAATGATACTGATATATTTTTACATGAAAGTAATGGGATACTCAGAGGAGGAGATGTAAATGACAAAAGCACGAAAGATACTGGAAAACATATTCAGCAGACATATATTCCTCCTGCTTACCATGTTGTTTGTATTCATGCCGATTTACTGGGCATTGGTTATTTCGCTCAAGCATGAAAAGGATATAATGCAAAAACCTGTCAAGCTTCTGCCCGACCCCGCTACCTGGGAGAATTACCAATTCGTATGGAACAAAACCGGTTTTTCTAAATATTTCATTAATACTATTTTTGTATCAGGATTATCAGCTATAGTAATTGTAATATTTGCTGTACTTGTTGCGTACGGGCTGAGCAGATTCAGATTTAAAGGCAAAAAGTCGTTCATGTTGATATTTCTTGCTACACAGTTGGTTCCATACAACATGCTGATTATACCGCTGTTTTTAATATACAAAAATATGGGGATTATCGGTTCTTTGACTACATTGATAATAACTTATACAACAGTACTTCTGCCATTTAATTCTGTTCTTATGAAAAGTTTTGTAGACGGTATTCCAATTGAAATGGAAGAGGCTGCCATGATTGATGGCTGTAACAGAATGGGGGTGATTTTCAGGATTGTTCTGCCCATATTGGTGCCGGGATTGGTTGCCATTGGTTCGTTTGCTTTCTTATCAAGCTGGAACGAATATATTTTCCCGGTGATGTTCATAAACAACAAGGAAAATTTTGTAGTATCCGTTGGACTCAATTTCATGATTGGGCAGAATGTACTTATGTACGGCCCACTTGCCGCAGGGAGCATTATTGCGTTATCAGTACCTATTATGATCTTCGCATATATTCAGAAGTTCCTTGTTCATGGATTGAGTGCAGGTGCGGTAAAAGGTTGATTTTTATTTGAGTTATCAAAAAGCTGCTGTGGGGGGTATTTTGAATTTAAACTAATGCGGTCAAGTGACAAGAAGGAGGAAAGAGTTATGACAAGAAAACTTTTATGTTTGCTGCTTACAGTTTTATTAGTATTGGCGCTTACGCTGTCCGGCTGTGACGTCAAAGGCTCAAACCAAACACAGAAGACTGATGGAACGCAAAAAACCAGCGGTGAAGAAAAAATTAAACTGGATCTCTGGAACTGTGATTCCGCTCCGATGTATACTGATTTGTTTGAAGAAATACTTGGAAACTACATGGATGAAAACCCAAATATTGTAGTTGAGTATACGGGCATACCATGGGATACATCAAAGCAAAAATTCGATACCTCAATTGCTACAAACACTGCTCCAGACCTTGCATATATTGTACATTCATGGGTATCCAGCTTTGCCGGGATGGGCGGATTAGTTCCCCTGGACAACTATTTCAACAATTGGGCGGCAAAAGATGAGTATGACTTAAGATTTTTTGACCTTGATTATCTTATTCTGGATGGAGTCAGATATTCTGTTCCTTGCGAAATGCTTTATCCGGTAATATGGTACAGACCCGATCTGTATGCGGAAAAAAATCTATCTGTTCCCCAGGATTTTGATGAATTCTTTGCAAACATTGAAAAACTAACTGATAAAAGTAAAGATCAATATGGGTTTACCATCAGAGGCGGCGGTGGAAGCACGATGATGTTTGAAGCATTTTTAATTTCCTACATCGGTGCGGACAGCTATTTTGATGAGAACGGACAGTGCATAATTGATTCACCAGAGGGCATTGAAGGCATGAAAAGGTTTGTGGGCATGTATAACAAATATACACCTGAAAGCGATATAACGAATGGTTATAAGGAAATGGTTGCTGTTTTTGGCAGCGGTACTGCAGCTTCAGTTATGCATAATCTGACATCCTTGCCAATGCATAAGGAAAATCTTGGTGACGGGAACTTCTCAACATACACATTCCCAAAAGCTAAAAATGGAAAACAGGTTGTTTGTATGTGCGCTGTAGCAGGTACTGCCGGTTATTCGATATTCAAGTCTTCTAAAAACCCTGATGCAGCATGGGATTTGATAGATTTTCTTATAAATAGGGAGAATAACTATAAATGGTGCAGTACGCTGGGGGTTCTTCCAATTAATAAAGGTGTTCTTGAGGAAGACTTGTTTACCAACGATTTAATATTCAGAAATGCAAAAGAAGTACTGGAGAATGAGAATATTACAATAACACTTTCACCGCTTTACCTGTCTGATTTTGACGCAATTCACGTGAATCTTTTGGAGCCGGCTTTCCAGGAAGTATTAACAGGTAAAAAGAGCGCAGAAGAATTCCTTCATGAATGGGCGGAAGCATTTGAAAAAGCGGAACAGGAATTTAGAAACAAATAGGAATAAGACATTATCAATAAATACCTGCAGTGGATTTCTCCAAATCAGATATTTCATTAAGACCGCAAGTGAAATATCAACAGAATTAAAATGGATTATTATTAATCTGTTACCTAAGTATAAGGCGATACTTAAATGTATGGCCTTATACTTTTATATCAAGTATTTTAATAGTGTTTGGAGAAATATTTTCTATACATACTGGCGCTTAATCCCACTTTCTTTTTAAAAATATCCTGGAAGTTTCTTAGCGAAACATATCCAACTTCACCGGAGATTTTCTCAATAGACATATCCGAATGCTTAAGCAGATCCTTAGCTACTTCTATCCTTGTATCAAGCAATTTTTGTTTGAAAGTGGTATTATAAAGTTTTTTTATTACCCTGTTTAACTGGCTTTTACTTAAATTTAAAGAACTTGCCAGATCATCCATTGTAAGATTAGAGTAATAATTGTCAAAAAAACTTTCTATTATATTGCTGCGAAGCTCATCTTTCACCTTTAGTGGCATTTTCTGAATTTGTTCAGTTCCCGGAGAAATTGCTCTGACAATATCAGCAATTACTAATGTGAAGTAGCCTTGGATTTTCGTATAATAACATTTTGATTGGTTTTCCAGTTCATTATATATCATTCTAAGCAGCGGAACAGAGTTGAAAACATCCTCCGAACTGAAAAAAGTCATGTCGGAAAAGGCATTATCGATAATTCTTGTGTCTATGTCTGAAAAAATAAAGGTGCAGGAAGGATCCCGGAATCTATCATATTGAAATTTTATATGAAATTTCTTAACAGGGTTATTCGTATTGACTGAAATAGCGTGGTAAATCGCCGGCCCGATTAAATAATAATTACCGGGAACAAGATCAATCTCTTTGTTCAAAACATGCAGGGTACCGCTTCCGCCCGTAATAAAGTGAACTTCATATGACGAATGGTTATGGCGTTGTGTATCCTGTTCGGGTGAAACTCCAAAAAAACCCTTGTCCAGCATTATATTAAATAAAAAACGTCCAATCGGAACCTTAATGTCAAGTTCTTCAACTATCTCTGATAACTTTTCGTTG
>Ga0334888_1003154_pt1 | contig 16669 bp, 15 predicted proteins | sample GraSluR1_MG_FD_207227 | JGI IMG/M metagenome (GOLD analysis project Ga0334888, IMG submission 207227) | Sludge microbial communities from methane-producing bioreactor in Wageningen University, Netherlands - Granular Sludge_3_08-R1 | ecosystem: Engineered > Bioreactor > Anaerobic > Unclassified ...
GCTTCTCGGAGCTTTACGACCTCCTCATCGCCCCCATCAAGACGAGGCTCCTCCTCACCGGGATCGAGCTTGGGGTCTTCGACCACCTCGGGGAGAGGAGGTCGTCGGAGGAGCTGGCGGAGATCCTCGGCGGCTCTCCCGAGGGGACGAGGATCTTCCTCGACGGCCTTGCCGCCTTCGACCTCGTCGTCAAGGAGGAGGGGCTCTACCAGAACTCGGGGATCGCAGCGACCCATCTCGCCCGCGATGGCCCCACCCCCGTCGGAGGCTATCTGGTGGAGGTCTGGCGGCAGATACAGCCGGCCCTTGAGGAGATGCCCCGGCTCGTCGTCGAAGGCCCGCCGGGAGAGGGGATGGCGGCTGAGCCGACGTCGGCGGCGGCGGACCGTTGGGCGGACGCCGTCGCCGAGTACCAGCGGGCCGGGGTCGCCGAGATGGTGGCGAGGGCGATCGGAGAGCTTCCGGAGGCGCCATCCTTCCGGAGGATGCTGGACCTGGGGGGCGGGCCGGGGCTGATCTCTGGGGCGGTGGTGGCCGCCCACCCGGAGATGAGGGGCGTAGTCTTCGACCTCCCGCCGGTGGCGGAGGCTGCCGAGAGGTTCGTCCGGGAGGCGGAGATGGAGGGGCGGGTGGAGGTGGTCGCCGGGGACTTCTCCCAGGACGCCATCGGAGGGGAGTACGACCTCGTCCTCGCCTCCGCCTCCCTCTACTCCTGCAGGGGCAGCCTCGATCCTCTTATGAGAAAGATCTGGGAGGCCCTGAACCCCGGCGGCGTCTTTGTGAGCCTCCATGACGGTCTCACGCGCGAGAGGACGAAGCCGACGGCGATGAAGCTCGGATGGCTCCCGGCGGAGCTTCTGAGGGGCGAGATCGCCTTCGACCGGGGGGAGATCGCCTCCTCGATGGAGAGGGCGGGCTTCAGGTCCATATCCTCGAGGACGCTCTCATCCCCCGCGGGTCCGATGGAGATGGACGCCGGGCGAAAGCCTGGATAAGATATTTATCCCGGGTCCGATAATTTTTGACAGGATGAAGGCCGAGATCCAGCCCCCGACGATCTTTGCCGCCCTCCTCGTCCTATCCGCCGCGTTACACTACTCATATCCAACGCGACAGGTGGCGGAGCCTCCGTGGGATTTTGTTGGATTTCTGCTCATCGGCCTCGGGGTCATCTTGAACCTGTGGGCGGATTCTCTCTTCAAGAGGAGGAAGACCACGGTGAAGCCCCGAGAGATGCCCACCGCCCTCGTAATCTCAGGCCCCTTCCGGATCAGCCGCCACCCGATGTATCTGGGGATGGCCACGATCCTCCTCGGCGAGGCGGTCGTCTTCGGGTCTCTCGCCAGCTTCTCCTTCCCGTTGATCTTCGCGGGCCTGATGGAGGCGCTCTTCATCCGAAGGGAGGAGGAGATGCTGGAGGAGGCCTTCGGCGAGGAGTACCTCGACTACAGGAGGAGGGTTCGCCGCTGGATCTGAGGGGGCTCGTCCCGGGAGGGGCGGGCAGGAGGAGGTTTGGGAGACCCCCGGGCCTTCTGGTGAAGGCTATCAGAAAGTTTTTATTGATTTATTGTAATTAAAATATGTGGCAGGAGCCTCCGCGGAGCACCGCCAAAAAGAGACGGGAGAAGGATCCGAGGAGGAGGGGTCGATCATCTCAGCGATCCCGATCTCCATCGGATGCCGGATCAGATCAAGGCCTTTCCGCCCCCTCCATCCTACTCCTCGCCCTCCTCCTCCGGACTGATGAAGGTGGAGATGACGTTCCCGTCAGGGTCCAGCAGGGTGGCGACGTCGCCGCCGTTGTTCCAGATGGGGCTGGCCAGATCCATGTAGAGGTCGGTGGCCGTGTCGTCACCGACGCCGGTATGAACCAGGACCGATACCCCCTCCATCAGGACGAAACCCTCGGGGAAGGTGTAGGTGTGGTTCTGCTCGTCCCTCAGAGTCCAGCCCGTAAGATCCTGGGCAGCCTCCCCGAGGTTGGATATCTCCACCCACTCGTCGACCCAGCTGACGTTCTCGATCACGACGCCGTAAACGCCCTCCATTTCAGCATCGATCCCGACTTCCTCATCCTCTGCCCAGGAGATCCCTACGGCCGAAATTGCCAGCGCCGATGTCAGGATCAGCCTCAGTACCATCGATACGGAGTTCATATCTTCTATACCTCCTGAGAGAAGTACTCATTCTCAAAAGATATAAAGTTATCTCAAAAATTGTCCATTAGTCTGAAGAGGCGAGATCGAAGATATAGTGGCCTATTATGGCGCTAAATGGCTATAAAATCGACAGTTACTTCTTCTATTTTAGATATATTCAAGTTTTTAAATATAGTATTTCGATTGCTCGGAAGTTTGAAAGAAAAACCGGACGCCCCCCAGAAACGGGAAGGGTGGAAGAGAACAACATCGCGCAACGGAGATGGGGCGAGGAAAAATAGGAAGGAGGGCGAGGGCTCTTCTGAGCTCAGGCGCTCTCCGGATAACGGGCGACGATCTGGCCGGCAGCGTTCTTGAGGGTCGCCACCTCTTCATCGTCCCATACCAGGTCGTCGCGACCCCAGTAGAGATCGGTCTCCGTCGCGTTACCCATGCCGGTGTGGACCTTCACGGCCGCTCCCGGCAGGAGGACGAACCCCTCGGGGAAGAGGTAGGTGTTGTTGTTCTCATCCTCCAGGGTCCAGAAGGTGAAGTCCTGGCTCGCCATCCCGGGGTTCACCACCTCCACCCATTCGTCATCGTCGGCGTAGCTGAGGCCGGTGATGGTCATGTTCTTCGTCTCCAGCATGATATCGTCGGGGGTCAGATCCTCGGCGGCCGCAAGCCCCACGAAGAGGGCGGAGGCCACAAGGACGATTCCTCCAAATCCAGAGCATTTCATGACTAACCTCCCACTTTTTGCCTTATAGGCCTCTATATGTCTCCGCGAATCGATTTAAGCTTTTCTTCCCGGGGGGGCTTTGCTGCAGGCAAACGTCCCTTGAAGGCCCCGCGCCGGGAGGAACCCTCCGCGGTCCACCCGTCCAGAGACCTCTCCATCCTCCAGGAGATCGCCCCCCGGACCATCCGAGGATTGGTCCTGCCTATATGAAAGAAAAGATAAATGAGGAGAGTATAGAGAGAGTTAAGAGGTAAAAGAGGTGATCGCCTTGCTAAAATTCGGAAGATCGATCGGAACGGCGACGGGGATCTTTGCCCTGATCCTCGCCGTGGCGGCTCTCGCCGCCAGCCCCGCCGGAGGAGGTCCGATTCCCCCGGAGGTGTCGGACGGGGCTAGAGACTGGCCCCTCCCCAACGGGGACTATGAGAACACCAGGGCGGCCGCCGGCTCCGCCATAAACTCCGAGAACGTCGGGGAGCTGGCCGTCCTCTGGTCGTTTCCCATACCGGGGATCGGGGCCTACGGCGCCGCGGCTTCTAACCCCATCATCGTCGGGGACGTCGTCTACTTCCAGGACCTGAGGTGTAACGTCTTCGCCCTGGACCTGGAGACCGGCGACCCCATATGGTCGAGGTTCTACAACGTCACCGAGGTCGTCGGCCCCAACGGACCTGCCGTCGGCTGGGGGAAGGTCTTCGTAGCAAAAGACCTCTACAACGTCACCGCCCTCGACGCCGGGACCGGGGAGGAGGTCTGGACGACGAGGCTCTCGGAGGTCGCGACCACGGGGATCGACATTCAGCCCTCCGTCTACGCCGGCCTCGTCTACGTCTCCACCGTCCCGGGGACCGGGGACGTCTTCTACGCCCCGGGGGGGATCGGGGTGATCAGCGCCCTGGACGCCGAGACCGGGGAGGTCATCTGGAGCTTCTCCACCGTAGATTCGCCGGACCTCTGGGGTAACCCCGGGGTTAACAGCGGCGGAGGCGCCTGGTATCCGCCCGCCGTTGACGTCGAGACCGGGATAACCTTCTGGGGTACCGGCAACCCCGCCCCCTTCCCCGGGACCGAGGAGTGGCCGAGCGGGACGAGCAGGCCCGGACCTAACCTCTATACCGACAGCATCGTCGCCCTCGATCACGCCACCGGCGAGATGATCTGGTACCATCAGGTCCTCCCCCACGACCTCTTCGACCACGACTTCCAGAGCTCGCCAATCCTGGCGGAGCTGGTCCTCGCGGGGATGAGCCAGAAGGTGGTCATCGGTGCAGGGAAGCTGGGGAAGGTCTACGCCTTCAACCGCAGCTCCGGGGAGGTCCTCTGGTCCGCGGTCGTCGGGAGGTACGACGAGGCCGCCCAGCTGGACGTCCTGCCGAACGGGACGACCCGGATATTCCCCGGAGTCCTCGGCGGGGTTGAGACCCCCATGGCCTACTCCGACGGCGTCCTCTACGTCCCCGTGGTGAACATGTTCACCGACTGGACGCCGACCTCCCTCGACACGTCGACGATAGACTTCAACAACGGGACCGGAGAACTCGTGGCGATCGACGCCTCGACAGGCAAGATCCTCTGGATCAGGTCCTTCGAGACGATGGCCCTCGGCGGAGCGACGGTGATAAACGACCTCGTCTTCGCCGCGGAGTACGACGGCACCATCCACGCCTTCAGGGCGGAGACGGGAGAGGAGGTATGGGAGATGAGGGCTCCGGCCGGGATCAACGGCTGGCCCGCCGTCGCCGGCGAGACGATCGTCTGGCCCGCCGGGGTCGGGGCCGACCCCAAGCTGGTGGCGTTCCGCCTCGGGGGAGCGGCGGAAGCCGCCGCGGGAGAAGACGAGACCGATGAGGGCGATGAAGACGAAGCCGTCCCTGGGCCCACCGCCCAGGTCGCCGGGAGCTCCGCCGAAGAAGCCCCCTCCACCGTCCTCACCGTCCACGAAATCCCCTTAGAGGCCGCCGGATGGGCAGCTGACGGCGTCATCTCCGAGGGGGAGTACTCGAAGAACCTCACCCTATCCGGCGGAAGGTACGTCGTCAGCTGGAGGAACGATGGCGAGACCCTCTACATGGGGCTCGCCGGCCAGGCCGAGGGGTTCGTGGCGATAGGCTTCGAGCCTACCCAGGCGATGAAGGACGCCGACATGGTGATGGGCTGGGTCAGCGGGGGTGAGGCTACGGTCCTCGACCTCTACTCGACGGGGGTCTACGGCCCCCACCCCCCGGACGAGGAGCTCGGCGGGACCGACGACATCCTGAGCTTCGGGGGAAGGGAGGCCGACGGCTGGACGGTGATCGAGTTCGAACGGAGGATGGAGACGGGGGACCGGTTCGACCAGGCCTTCCGGCCGGGGGAGACCGTCAATATAATCTGGTCGATCTCGTCCACCGACTCCCTGGAGATCAGGCACAACGTCGGGAGGGGCGGGGGGAGGATCTCCCTGGAGGGGTAGAAGGATCATCCAAATCCTTCACCCGCCCAATTTTTCAGGATCTTTCCTGCCCAGCTGACGGGATATAATAATCGGAATCCATCCAAAAGATCTCTTTGAGAAGGACTGCGGTCTTTCTACATCTCAACCTGGCACCCTTCTCTCAGGCTTCTCCGGGACCCTCCGGCATATCCGACCTCAGAGCCGGTATCGAGGGCAGCTCTCGTGGTGATGAGACCCGTCCATGAAGGGGGTGGCGCCGCAGTGCCGGCAGACGTAGGAGCTCCTCTCTCCGGGGAGGAGGGCCTCCCCCTCCGGTATGGGGGAGCAATAAGGGGGTTGGTAATGATCGACCATTCGATACACCAAACGGGCCTTACCTTTCCCTCTGATTAGATATAAAGGTTCTGGACCCCCGATCCGGAGATGCGAGAGACGCTCCGGTCCGTCACGCCCCCGGGGCTGAAGGGGGCGATCCCCCATAGCCCGATCCAGAGGCCTCGGCCCTCTCCTTCAGGGCCCGGTCCATCTCCCTGAAGCCGGCGATGGTCTCCTCCCGGATCCGGCCTCTCGCCAGGGGTACGAGGAGGCCGGAGAAGATCTCCCGCTGGACGAGCCTCACCCGGTCGGGGCCCAGGGGCTCGATCTCGAAGATGTGCTCTCCATCCAGGATGCCCGGAAGCCACAGCCTCCCCAGCCACCGGAGCTCCCGGCCTCTCGCGACCCTCGTCACCCTCGGCCGGAAGGCCATCGCCCTTCCGCCCGGAGGCCTGATCTGGACCCGGAGCCTCGCCCCCTCCGACGCCACCCCCACCACCGGCCTGATGAAGGGGTTCCAGTCCCTGTAGGCCTCGAAGTCCGTGAGAATCCGCCAGACCTCCTCCGGCGAGCCCCGGATCTCCACCTCGTCTCGGATCTCCACTCTGAACATCTCTATCCCCAGATCTCCTCCGCCCCGCCGAGCCCCCAGGCGGGGGGCTGCCAGCCGGGGCGGGGCCGCTCCCCCTCGAACTCCTCGACCTCGACGACGGATCTCGCCGTCGCCGCCTGGAGAGACGTGCCGTCCGCAGTCCTCGCCTCGACCCCGGCTAGGTTGACAAACCTCCCGCTCCAGAGAGCCTCGACGCCGTAGGCGACGGTCTCGACCTCTCCGGGGGCGAGGTCGACCAGGTTCCAGGTGGCGACGCCGTCCTCGTAGGAGGCGAAGATCGGCGACGAGTAGATCAGCCTCATCCCTTCGGGGAGCCGGTCGGTCACATTAGCCACCAGGGGGCGATCTCCGAGGTTCTCAATCTCCAGGGTGTACCAGACGCGGTTTCCGACCGCCTCGTCCACATCTCCGGCCTTGGAGATGGAGACGGCGCCGGGAGAAGAGCAGGTGAGCCAGTTGATCTCGATGCCGGAGAAGTTTGCGGCCGGAATCCAGGAGCCTTCGAGGCCGCCGAAGGCGACGACCCGGTTGACCAGCTCCTCCCCCCGGAAGTTCGACACGTCGAGGACGAGCTCTATCTCTCTCTCATCCCCCGGCGAGAGGTGGGTGAGGGACCAGTTGGCCCCGTCGGAGGTGAGGGTCGGCCTCAGGCTCGACCGGACGAAGACTGCTCCCGGCGGGAAGACGTCCCTGACGAGGACCGGCTCCAGGGTCCTGCCGCCGTCGTTCTCCAGGGTGATGACGTAGCGGGCGAGGGTCCGCTCCCCCTCATCGTCGATCGTACCCTCCTTCGCCACCGAGAGGTGGGGATCGCGGACCAGAGGCTGTTGGAGGGCGACGTTCCTCGATATGGAGTAGTCGCCGCGGTAGGATTCGTCCATCTCCAGCTCCTCCGACGAGATCAGCCGGTACCGGGCCGTCCCCGAGAAGTTCGCCTCCGTCTCCATCTCCCCGAGGCCCCGGACGATCGTCGTCTTATCGAGCCTCGTCAATCCGGAGTACTCCTCGCCGATGTAGCTTTTCCCCTCCTTTCTGGAGGAGATCCCCTCCCTCCAGGGGATGGAGAGGTTCGCCGGGATCCCGGCGGCCCCGAAGGGCGTCGGCTCCGAGGAGAGGGAGACGGCCTTGGAGATGTAGCTCGTATAGGCGTCGATCCGCTCTTCGGAGGCGTAAGAGCCCGTACCCGCCTCGTGGGTCCTCAGGTGGTCGCCGACCTTCTTATCCACCGCCACATACCCCCTCCCCGAGACGGACCGCTCGGAGGCGATGGAGGAGCCATAGTCGTCCACCTTCTCGTCGATCTTGAAGCTTCCATAGTAAGACTCGGAGGCCAGGAAGGCGGGGGCGCTCTGGGGGGTGGCGTTGGGGGTCGAGAGCTTGACCACCCCCAGGCTCGCCATCCCGTCGAACTCGGATGAGACGGCCATCACCGTCCCGTCCTCGTCCACCCCCATCCTCGCCTCCCGGCGGAGGGAGTCGCCGTAAAGGTAGGACTCCCGGGTCGCCGTCCCCGTAGAGGGGTTTCTCATAACCGTTATCTTGGTGAAGCCTCCGAAGGAGGCCGCTGAGATGTTCAGGACCGGCCGGTGGACGGTGCTCTTCTCCGATACCGTTATCGACGATTTGCCATCCTGGCCCGCCTCCATCCCCGTCCCGGTGGAGGATACGGCGAGGAGGAGGACCGCCGCCCCGAGGGCCAGCCAGAGGAAGAGACTCTGCATAAACCACCCAACTCCCGGAGGCCCGACTAAACGGGCCGCCCGTCATATCTTTATCCTCTACCTTATTAAATCCATTTGAGGAGGGATCGCATCCTCCGGGGTGGAGCAGGTGGCATGGATATCGGTTCTGGCGGAGGGGTACGCGGTGACCCTGGCGGGCGGGGGGTTCCGGGCATCGCCCTCGACGGTCCTTTTGGAGGAGCCGGGGAGGAGGGTCCTGGCGGACCCCGGAGCCGACGGGAAGAGCCTCCTATCCGCCCTCCGGGAGCGGGGGCTATCGCCCTCGGAGATCGACCTCATATTCGTCACCCACGGCCACCTCGACCATCTCCTCAACCTCAGGCTCTTTCCGGATGCCGAGGTCTGCGACGGAAGCTTCCTCTACCGGGGGGACGAGGCCATCCCCTACGGCAGGTTCCTCCCGGATACGGAGATAGAGGTCCTCCCGACGCCGGGACACGCCCCCGACCACGCCTCCCTCCTCGTCCCTTCGGGGAAGGAGACCTGGCTGGTGGCGGGGGACCTCTTCTGGTGGCGGGACGGGGCCGTCCCCAGGACCGACCTTCCCAGCCTGCTGGACCTGGAGGATGAGCTGGCCACCGATCCCGAAGCCCTGAGGAGGAGCAGGATCGAGGCCTTGAGGAGGGCAACGGTGGTGATCCCGGGCCATGGTCCGCCCTTCCGGCCCGAGGGCCGGCCTCGGATGGTCACCTTTTAGTAGTTTTTCGAGGAGGAGTTGTAACCATGCAAGAGGAGATCTTCTGCCCCGAATGTGGCGAAGTCACCGAACACGGAACCGTCAAGCTGGGACGGGAGCACCTCGTCAGGTGCGAGGCCTGCGGGACGGTCCACCCCCACCAGCTGGAGAGGACGAGGCTCACAGGCCTCAGGGTGATCGTCAGCGCCACCGAGAGCTCCTCGCGCCGGACGATCGAGCTCCCGGAGGAGGAGCTCCTCGCCGTCGGCGACGAGATCCTGGTGGACGACGGGGTGGGAGAGGTCGTCATGGTCGAGGTGACCTCCCTGGAGCTGGCGGAGGGGCGGCGGGCGGAGAGGGCGAAGGCGGGGGAGGTGATGACCCTCTGGACGAGGGCGGTGGACGAGGTGGTGGTGAAGGTCTCGGTCCAGAGGCGGGGAAGGACCACATCCTTCGACGTCCCCGCCAGGGGGGGCGAGCCCTTCGCCGTCGGCGAGGTGAGGACTGCCGACGGCCGAAGGTACAGGGTCGAGAAGATCAGGGTTCGCGACGGCCGATCTCCGGAGAGGGCCCTCGCCAAGGAGATCGTCCGGGTCTGGGGGGCTGCCCTCTGAGGAAGGAGGAGATGCTGAGGATGCTCCGGGGGAGGGTCAGCGACCGGGTCCTGGAGGCGATGGAAGATACGCCCCGGGAGCTCTTCGTCCCCGATCGGGTGCGGCAGATGGCCTACATGGACCACCCCCTCCCCATCGGCGACGGCCAGACGATATCCGCCCCCCACATGGTGGCGATCATGTGCGACCTCCTCGACCTCGGAGAGGGGATGAGGGTCCTGGACGTGGGGACCGGCTCCGGCTACCACGCCGCGGTGATTGCGAAGCTGGTGGGGCCCGAAGGCCACGTCTACTCCATCGAGCGGGTGGCAACGCTCGTCGCCTTCGCTCGGAAGAACCTCTGGGAGGCGGGGATCGAGAACGTCACCGTCGTCGAGGGGGACGGGAGCCGCGGCCTCCCCGACCACGCCCCCTTCGACCGGATCAACGTCGCGGCGACGGCGCCGAAGGTCCCCGAGCCCCTCCAGGCCCAGCTGAAGGTGGGGGGAAAGCTCGTCATCCCCGTGGGGACCTGCTACCAGGAGCTCCTCCTGGTCGTCAGGACCGAGGAGGGGTTTGAGGCGGAGCAGCACGGCGGCGTCGTCTTCGTCCCCCTGATCGGCGACCACGGCTTTCAGGTCTAGGGGAGGAAAGGGTTATCTCGATCCGGGGAGACCGAAAGGCGATGAAGCCAGTCACCCTCATCATCATGGACGGGTTCGGGGAGAGCGGCGAGGTGGAGGGGAACGCCATCGCCGCCGCGAGGACCCCCACCATCGACCGCCTCAAGGGCTCTTATCCGTTCACCACCATCGGCGCCGCAGGGCTGGACGTGGGCCTCCCCCCCGGCCAGATGGGAAACTCGGAGGTGGGCCACCTCAACCTCGGGGCCGGGAGGATAGTCTACCAGGACTACACCCGGATCAACCTCGCCATCGAGGACGGCACCTTCTTCGCCAACCCCAACCTCGCGGAGGCGGTGGACCTGGCCAGGGCGAGGGGGGGCACCCTCCACCTGATGGGCCTCTTATCCGACGGGGGGGTCCACAGCCACCAGGCCCACCTCTTCGCCCTCCTCAGGCTCGCGCGAGATAGGGGGCTCGGGCGGGTCCGGATCCACGCCATCCTCGACGGGAGGGACGTCCCCCCCCGGAGCGCCCTCGGCTACTTCCAGGAGCTGGAGGAGGTGATGGGGTCCCTCGGCCTCGGGAAGGTCGCCACCGTCGCCGGGAGGTACTACTCCATGGACCGGGACCGGAGGTGGGAGAGGACGGAGCTCGCCTACCGGGCGATGACCTCGGGGGAGGGGCTGAGGGCCGATAGCCCCGCTGAGGCGGTCCGGGCCGCCTACGACCGGGGGGAGGACGACGAGTTCGTCAGGCCGACGGTCATCGATCCCGACGGCCTGGTCAGAGACGGCGACTCCCTAATCTTCTTCAACTTCAGGCCCGACCGGGCCCGCCAGATCACCAAGGCCTTCCTCCTCCCCGACTTCTGCGAGTTCGATCGGAGGAAGGTCGAGGTCCACTTCGTCTGCATGACCCAGTACCAGGAGTCGATCGGGGCTCCCATCGCCTTCCCCGCCGACCACCTCACCGAGACCCTGGGAGAGGTGGTGAGCAGGGCAGGCCTCCGGCAGCTCCGGATCGCCGAGACGGAGAAGTACGCCCACGTCACCTTCTTCTTCAACGGCGGCCGGGAGGAGCCGAGCCCGGGGGAGGATAGGCTCCTGATACCGTCGCCGAAGGTCGCCACCTACGACAGAAAGCCGGAGATGTCCGCCTTCGAGGTGACGGACGCCGTCGTCGAGAAGATCCGGGAGGGGGCCTACGACCTCATCGTCCTCAACTACGCCAACTCCGACATGGTAGGCCACACCGGGATCTTCGAGGCGGCGGTGGAGGCGGTGGAGGCGGTCGACGAGTGCGTCGGACGGGTCGTCTCGGAGGTCCTCGCCCGGGGCGGAGCCGTCCTCCTGACGTCGGACCACGGGAACGCCGAGCAGATGGAGGACAGAAAGACCGGCCAGCACCACACCGCCCACACCACCAACCGCGTCCCCTTCGGCCTCATCGGAGGCAAAAGGCCGAGGCTCCGGGAAGACGGGATCCTCGCCGACGTCGCCCCCACCGTCCTCGACCTTCTCGGCCTCCCCGCCCCCGCCGCCATGACCGGGAGGTCTCTGATCGCCAGAGATTAAGCCCAAGAGGTTTCAGTCTCTCCCTGATATGGATTCGTGCTGGAAACGGTTCCGGACCTACCTTCAGGTCAGCCAGGCCTTCAAGATAGCAAGAAGGCTCTTCGTCATGAACGCCTTCGACGGGATCCTCACCCTGATGGGGGTCGTCATCGGCGCCCACTTCTCGGGGCTCTCAAACCCCGAGGTGGTCATCAAGGCGGGGATTGGGGGGATCATAGCTCTCGGGATCTCGGGGATGAGCAGCGCCTACCTGGCGGAGAGGGCCGAGAGGAGGAGGGACCTGAGGAAGCTCGAGAGCGCCATGCTCAAAGACCTGAAGAGGAGCCAGTTCGCCAGGGCCTCGGAGTTCGCCACCGTCGTCGTCGCCCTGGTGAACGGGATCAGCCCCGCCCTGGGGGGGATGATCCTGGTCATCCCCTACTTCTTCGTCCCGGCGATCGATATGGAGGCTGCCTTCCGGGCGTCCCTCGCCCTCGGCCTCCTCTGCCTCTTCGTCCTGGGGATATTTCTCGCCAGGATCAGCAGCGAGCGGATGATCGTCTCGGGGGTGAGGATGATCCTGGTGGGGCTTCTGACCATCGCCATCGTAAGCCTCGTATCGGCGCCGGGGGCTATCTAGGGGGATCCCCTTGTACGGCGGGATGGGTTTTGAGACCGACACCTTCCTCGAGATCACCCTCCAGCTTCCGGAGTGGCACGAGGTCGACCTCGGCCCGAGGAGGCTGGATCTGATCATCCGGGAGGGGGGGATCCTGGACTGCCATATCAGGAACCTCCAGCGGGGGAGGTACGGGCCGAGGCGGGCCGAATACCTGGAGGAGGTCCTCCTCCCCCGGCTCGAGGAGAAGTGCTCTCGCCTTCTGGAGGGGGTCGCCCCGGAATGGCGGGCGCTCCGGCGAGGGGAGGTCGGAGAAGCCTTTAATAGGGCCCGGGCCAGGATAAAAGGCTTGAGATTCATGGAGCTTTACCGATGCCTCGAGGCGGGGACCCCCGAGATGCTGGAGGACCTCAGGGACCTGGTGGGCTTTGAGACCGTCACCCCTCCGGGAAGAGAGTACCCCGAGATCGTCGACCACCTGATCCCCATCTTCAGGGACCTCGGCTTTGAGGCGGAGAAGGTGGTGGTTCCCCCGGAGGTCCTCGCGGGACGGGGGGAGGAGGCGATTGGCGAGCGGTCGAACCTCTGGGCCCGGCTGGACGTGGGGGCGGAGGAGACCATGGTGATCTACACCCACCTCGACGTCGTCCCCGCCGGGGAGGGGTGGTCCAAAGACCCCTTCGCCCTGGATATCCGGGACGGGAGGATATACGGCCGGGGGGTCGCCGACTCCAAGGGGGCGGTGGCCGCCCTCATCGCCGCCCTCCGGGCCGTCGAAGCCACCGGCCGCCCCCAGCGAAACCTCCTCGTCCTCCTCACCACCGACGAGGAGGGGGGAGGGTACTCCGGCCTCTGCTACTTCGCCGACGAGGGGCTGGTGAAAGGAGACGTCATGCTCTGCATGGACAGCTTCTCCGACGACGTCATCATCGGGTCGAACGGGATCATCACCTGGGAGGCGACGGTCCGGGGGAAGGCCGCCCACTCCGGGGCGAGCTTCCTCGGGGAGAACGCCATCGAGAAGGCCCTCCCGGTGATCGAGGCCCTCCTCGACCTGAAGGGGAGGGTCGAGGCGAGGAGGTCCACCTTGCGGGCCAGCTCGGAGCTGGAGGACCACGGGGTCGATTTCGTCCGGCCGATGCTGAACGTCACCGTCATCCGCGGCGGGATCAAGGAGAACATCGTCCCCGACCGGTGCGTCCTCCGGGGCGACCGGCGGGTGATACCCGAGGAGAGGATGGAGGAGGCGGCCGCGGAGCTGGAGAGGGAGATGGCGGCCCTTCCCGTCGACCTGGAATGGCGGTCGTGGATGGGGTACCCCCCCATGAGGATCGACCCCGACCACCCCTGGGTCGCTGAGGTGAGGAGAGCTCTGGAGGGGGCCTCGGGGAGGAGCCCCCGCCTCGCGGGAGCCCAGTACAGCCTCGACCAGGCCTACGTGGCGGAGGTGACGGGGATCCCCACCTGCGTCTACGGCGTCGGCCGCCAGACCGACTCAAACCCCCACGGACCCGACGAGAACGTCACCCTGGAGGACCTCTCGATCTACGCCCGGTTCCTGGCCGCCCTCATCTCGGGGTGGGGGGCCGGGGCGGAGGAGGGTGGGGTGGATAAGGAGCGGGGAGAGAGGAAGGAGGGGTCGGATTGAAGGTCATCTCGGTGGTGGGCACCAAGAAGTCCGGCAAGACCACCCTGGTGGAGGCGATGGTCCGGGCCCTCCGGGGGAGGGGCCGGGTCGGGACGATAAAGAACATGCCCGGCCACCCCGTCGAGGACAGGGGCGACACCAGGCGCCACTTCGAGGCAGGGGCCGACGTCGTCGTCGGCGTCGGAAGCGAAAGGATCCTCTTCAAGGTCTCGAGACGGGGAGGGCTGGAGGAGGCCCTGGAGGAGCTGCGGGCTAGCGGGGTGGAGTTCGCCATCGTCGAGGGGTTCAAGACCTCCGGCCTTCCCAAGATCGTCCTCGGCGGGATCGAGGTTGATAACCTCCTCCGAAGGGTCGACGCCTCTCCCCCCTTCGACGAGGGGCTGATAGAGGAGCTGATCGGCCTATTGATCCTGCAGCCCGAGAGCTGATCGACCCGAAACCGGGGAGAAGCGGCTTCGCCGGAACTCGATTTATTTATTTTTTGCCGGGAGAAAATCTCGACACGTTTTTAAACGAGGACGCCTTCAACGGGAGGTCGGGGAGGTTAAATTTGAGTCGTCTATGCAGCGCCGTCATCATCTCGATCCTGGTTCTGGTGGGGTCAGCGGCGGCTGCGAACTACGTCTACGAGCGCTCGGTGATCCAGGGGGTGGGATACCGGAACCACGAGCTGATAGGCCAAACCGGCCAGGGTTACAGCGGCTCGAAGATCATCGAACGGATCTCCGGATCCGGGAACTTCTACGATCGGACCGAGTTTGAGCTGAGCGTCCACCACAACTCCATAAACTTCACCCAGGAGGCGACCTTCGAGTACTTCCCGGTCAGCTACCAGACCGGAACCTACGACCGGAAATGGATCGACCGGCTCTGCGTCATGAACTACGACGCCGGTGCCGTCGTCACCGAGCAGTACACCCACGCCGAGAGCCTGATGAAGAGCACCCAGATCAGCACCGTCGGAAACAGCCCCCTCAACGAGGTGAACAACAGCGGCATCGAGGCGAGCTTCAACGCCAACGTCATCGGGGTAGGCCACATCGGCTGGCTCTCCATGGACACGAAGACCAACTGCAAGGGGAGGCACTTCGAGGTGGGAAGGTCCGTCGAGGACGTCACCGGGGTCTTCTCGATAGAGAAGTACATCCAGCTCTTCAGCAACGTCAGCGGGACCACCGGGGCGGTGGACTGGCTCCCCTGCCTGTAGGCGGGGAATTTCGGCCCCCACCTCCAGCCTCCTATCGCCTGGGGCCATCCCTATAAACCCCCGGGGGATACATGATGGCGATGGATCTACTGACCAAGGCCCGCCTCATCTCCTGGGGCAGGATAGAGATGCCGGAGGTCTTCCGCCCCGAGGGGCCGGTCTCGACGGCGGGACCCGGCGCCGGGGAGAGGAACGTCTTCTTCCGGTCCGGCGGGCGGAGGGTGCGCCTCTCCGCCGAGGAGGGCTCCCCCCTGAAGCTGGTGGAGCTGGAGGGGGAGGAGGTGGCTATCCTTTTTGAGGGCAGAGAGATCGCCCGGGGCGTCCTGGAGAGGCCCCTCCTCCACTGCCCCCGGCAGGCCTACATCACCGTCAGCGAGAGGTGCATCTACGACTGCAAGTTCTGCGCCGTCCCGAAGCTCTCCGGGGGGGTGAAGCCGAAGGAGAGGGTGGTGGAGATGGTGGCGCAGGCCCTCGATTCGGGGGAGCTGGAGGCGATATCCCTCACCAGCGGCGTCGAGCGGACCCCCGAAGAGGAGGTGGCGAGGGTCGCCGAGATCGTCCGCGCCCTCCGCAGGTTCGACCTACCCATCGGGGTCTCCGTCACCCCCGCCAGAGGGTCCAGCAAGGCTCTCCAGGAGGCGGGGGCGGACGAGATCAAGTACAACGTCGAGTGCCTCGACCCGGTCCTCTTCGGAAGGGTCTGCCCCGGGGCCTCCCTCGACAAGATCAAGGCGGCCCTCGCCGACGCCTCAGCCCGGTTCGGGAGAAACAGGGTCTTCTCCAACGTCATCGTCGGCCTCGGCGAATCGGAGCCCTCCCTCCGGGAGGGGATCGAGGAGCTCGCCGAGATGGGGGTCCTCCCGGTGATCAGGGCCGTCTACCCCCATCCCCTGCGGGTCGGGGAGGTCGAGATGGTCAGGCCTTCTCCGGAGAGGCTCCTCGACCTCTCCCGCCACCTCCGGCGGGCCCTCGACGAGCACCGCCTCCGCGGCGACGCCGCCGAGACGGGGTGCTATCGGTGCACCGGCTGCGACCTGATCCCCCACCGGGACCTCTGATCAAGAGGCATGGACGGCGCTCAGGACTCAAAATCCTCATCATCCATCAGGCAGGTCGGCTCATCATCGCGCCGCCGTCGTCCCGGTACCAGATCGGTCCCCGAAGGTGGACCCAAATCAGCGCCACGGGGATTAAGATTATCGGACGGGTGGGGTGGCAGCTCGGGGTTGAGACCCGCCGATAGTAATTAATACCACCTCTCCCAACCTTACGGCCAACCGGCTGAAGATGGAGAGGTGAGGAGATTCATGGGAGAAAATGGAGTTGCCATCGGGCTTATGATTGTAGGGTTTCTGATCACGTTCATGCTGCCGCTCTACGCTCTGGCAGCGATATTCTGAAGGCGCCCGGCAGGACCGGCAGTCCTTCCTTTATACCTTTTTTGATGGCTAAAACCATAGACGGCTCTTATTGGGCGTCGGGCTGCCATCTCACCATCAGCCCTTGATGCCCGGCCATGATCTCCCCCGAGGGGGAGGCCGTGGACCTCTGCCGCCCACCTCAGATCCTCGGCCCCGAGGAGGGCATATCGCCATCAGATATCGATCCTCACCCCGAAAAGCCTCTCGAACTTCTCGTACTTGGCCCGGGCCCGGTACAGGTTCTGGCGGAGGTAGGGCTCCCCCCGCTCGCACCGCTCCATGTCCCTCAGCTCCGCGGGGGTGAAGACCGCCTCCAGCTCCTCCCGGGGAATCTCGGAGATC
>Ga0334888_1003155_pt1 | contig 16666 bp, 16 predicted proteins | sample GraSluR1_MG_FD_207227 | JGI IMG/M metagenome (GOLD analysis project Ga0334888, IMG submission 207227) | Sludge microbial communities from methane-producing bioreactor in Wageningen University, Netherlands - Granular Sludge_3_08-R1 | ecosystem: Engineered > Bioreactor > Anaerobic > Unclassified ...
TTCGTCCACGCTGAAAGTGCGCTGGTAGACGCCGGTGGGGTTGAAGGACGGCACCTGCGGCGGCTGTTCATAGAAAGGCATCTGCACATTAACATAGTGGGGCTTGTCCCAGCCCTGCATGGTCCACGAGCCGGGCACGTTTATTTCTGCCCAGTCGCTGATGGCGCCGCTTTCGGCAGCCTGGCGCATGGCGTCGGCATCTTCGCCGTAGGCGAATTGCCAAACGCCGTTGAGGCTCTGGCAGAAGGGGCTGTCTTTGAGATGATTCCTGAGGGCGGCATCCACCGATTCCACCGCAATTACGGGGGTGTGGGCGCTCAGTTTGTTAATGGCAACGACCTGTGGGTTTTCCCAGTCTCGCATTTGTTTTTCTCCTTGGTGCATGGGTGTTCGAGAGTATTGTACCTTTTTTGTCGAAGCTTGCAACAAGGCAGGGCAGAAAGTTTTCAATTGGGGGACAATCGACAGCCGAAAGCAGCTAAGCGTGTCCGCCTTTATGCCATCACCACGCGGTTGCGGCCTTCTTGCTTTGCCTGGTAGAGGGCGTCATCGGCCTGTTTCAGCAAGGCTTCGAAGGAGAGTGATTCGCCGGGCATGATGCCGCTGACCCCGATGCTGATGGTGGTCTGTAAGTTCATGCCACGGAAAGGGATCTGCATGGCTTCCACATCGGCGAGTAAACGCTGGGCGGCGGCTTGGGCTTTTTCGGCGGTGATTTCGGGCAGCAGCACAGCGAACTCCTCGCCGCCATGCCGCGCCAGCAGGTCGCTGTGGCGCAGGCTGGCACGCATCACATTCGCCAGGGCAGACAGCACACGGTCGCCGGCTTCGTGTCCGCGGGTATCGTTGACCTGTTTGAAGTGGTCGATGTCGATCATGAATACCGCCAGCGGATGCTGGTAGCGCTGCGCGCGTTCGACCTCGCGTTCCGCTTCGTGATAAAGATGGCGGCGGTTGAACAGGCCGGTCAGCGGGTCGGTGATCGACAGGGTTTGCAGCGATTGCATCAGCGTCAGGTTCTCCTGCTCCAGATGCACGTCTTTGATGGCAAAGATGGTGTAATCTTCGCCGTTATTGTGGAGGGGCGTGGTCCAGATGCGCAGGTTGAGCGGCGGCAGGCCATGCCTGCGCTCCAGCAAAACCTCTTCAACATCCTGATTGCCGTCCAGGCTGTTGAGAATGGCGCGGGCGGCATTGCAGTGCTGGCACAACAGCGAGGTGCCGCATCCGCCGGGTTCGATGTCGGCATGTACGCAATGCAGGATCTCGCCCGGACGCTGCCCGAGGACAGAATCCGCTGACGGGCGGTCAATGATATCGAGGAAAGCCTGGTTGGCGAACACCACCTGGCGATACTGGTTGAGAATCAAGATGCCGTCTGGCACGGCGTTGGCCAGCAGCACCAGCGCCTGGTTTTGCTGCCATTGGGCGGCTTGCCGCTGCAGTTCCCCCTCTGCCGCACGTTCTGCCGGGGCGAACCGGGTGGGAAGAGGTAATGAAGGCATAGGATTTCCTTGTATGAATAGGCTGTAACGTGGACTGATTATAGCAAGGATTGCAGCGGGCTGCATGAAAGGATGCTCATCGAAGGAAAAACTTCAAGCAATCACCGTTTGCCATTAGCATGACGCCGCGTGAATTGTCGTCCCGACTGAGCGTGAACAAGTGCAGCTTGTTTCGTGAATGGAGGGATCGAAACTGCAAAACATAGTAAATTAGCCAGACAAGTTTTCATGCCCAACCCTTTCGATTTCTCCGCTCCCTGCGGTTGGTCGGAATGAAAGGTTATGTGCGCGTTTTGTACATGAAGAGAACTTTGAGTTTTCAAAAAACTCAAAGTTCTCTTTTGAATCAAACAAACAAACCCGTAAACCTGTTGGCCTTTCAGGGCACAAAAAAGCGGAGTTTCAAATGAGAGAAACTCCGCTTTGAGTCATCCTGCAAAAAGGGAAGAGGCGGTCGATCGACCGCCTCTTCGGGTGAATACTTCAATCGGTTAATCCAGCGGGTTGAGGATGCGCCCCAAGAACAAGACGGTGCCGGTTTCGGGGTTCACGATAGCGAAAATGAAGGGGCGGTCAAAGCGGATTACCACCGGGGGTACTTCTTCGGGCATGGCACTGGTCACTTCCATGATAATGGCGGTGGCGGCAGCGGCTTCGGTGCCTTGCTCATCCAGTTCCACCACGGCTTGATGGACGACATCGGAGATGACCAGGTCGCGGTTGCCGGTGATGCCGCTGAAATCAGCGCTCAGCGGGTCAAAGGCATCAGTCATCCCCAGCGCCTTCAGCACGTCTGTCACCGAGAAGGCTGACTCGACCTCGAATTTGGGGAAGGCAAGTTCTACTTCTGTAAAGGTGCGCTCCGCATTGATGATTTCGGCGAAGCGTTCACCGCTCAGGCTGGCTTCGAACTCCGTGAAGGTGCCTTCATCCGGTACAATGGCGTACATTGAAATCTGGTCTCCGACATACGGCATAGCGACCATCTGGTAACCATCGCCCAGCACATACCCGAAGCGCTCAGTCTGGTTCATCATCGGTGCCATCACCTGGCTGCCATCCAGCAGGGTGAAGGGTTCATCGCGGGTGGCAGATTCGTCAAATTCCCTGACCCATGAAGCGATGAAATAGATGGTATTGGTCAGCACCACACGCGTATCGGTACCGATCGTGCCGGGACCTAACAAATTAGGGATCATCTGGTTGGTCTGTTGAGACACCCACTCGTTGATCTGTTCACGGGCGCCATCGGGGTTGTTGATGAAATCCATCTGGAACAAACCCGCGCCGAAGAACTTCGCCAGGGTTTCCAAATAGGCATCCAGCAAAGGGTAGCTTTGCTCACCCCACACGGCGTTATTGACCAGCAATTGGAAATCATCAAATTCCGAAGCCTGCGATTCTTCGTTGAGGCGCGCGAAGTACTGGTTGAGGGCGTTGAACGCCTCCAGCGCGCCTTCGCCACCCCGTAGTTGCAAGGCTGCTTCCATCTGCGCTTTGGTTTCGCCTTCCGCGCCGGCATACGCCATCAACAGTGCGCTGCTGATGCTGTAGGGTGAAAAGAACAGGTCATCGGTGTCAAGCGCCGGGTTGCCTGCCAGCTGCTGGTAGATATCAAAGGCGAACAGGTTGTTGCCCTCCACCTGTGCTGCCACCACGCTGTCAGCCAACGCAGGGGCTGGCAGGCGGTCAACATTTGCTTTGGCGAGCAGTGGTGCGCCGGGGTCAACGGCCTCCGGTTCTTCCGGTTGCTGCTCTTCTTCTGTCGGTTGGGTGGTTGGCAGGTCAACGGGCTGTTCCTGTTGTTCACCGTTCTGGTCAACCACCGCGCAAGCGGGCAAGGCGACCAGCAGCAGACAAAGGACAGCGATCAATAGTTTTTTCATGTTTCCTCCTGTTTCATACGTTGTGAATAAGTATAACAAGACAGGCATACAGATACCTCTCTATTATGTAGACGCAAAACAGGCGGTGTTTGTTCCCGCACAGAGCGGTGGACAGGCAGAGGTCAGTGCAGCAGGCGGCCCAACAGCGGGGTTTTCACGGTGATTGCTTCGGCGGGACACATCTCCTGGCAGCAATAGCAGCGGATACACAGGTTGTAATCATAGACCGGCGCTTTGGTCATGTCGCCATCCGGCCAGCTGAGGGCTTTTTCGGGTACCACCGGGCAGACCTGAATGCAGCGTCCGCAGCGAATGCACAGTTCTTCGTCGATCACCGGGCGTTGTGTGAACAGGTTTTTCATCAAGCTGGTGGTCAGAAACGAGGTGCCGGTGGTGGTCGATCGGGGGCTGCGGTTGACGTTGAAATCTTTGGCGATGAAGCTTTCCAGCGGGTCGCCGACCAGTTCATAGTTCTTCATGGTGCCCAATCCCCAGGCGTCGCCGTGCATGCAGGTTTCGACCAGTTTGGGGTCCAGGTTCATCATACGTGCTACCACGGTATCCAGTGCGATCGGGTCGGCGGAGAAGATCAGTACGTTCATGGGGCGCGGTGTGCCATTGCGCGGTCCGTTGCCCTCCATGGCATAGATGCCGTCCATGATATACAGGCGCGGCCGCAGCAGCAAGCTCAGGTCCACCAGCATTTTGGCGAACATATCGGCGGTGGGCATCAACGAATGGAATTCAGCTTTGAGAAAACCGGGCACACAGCCGAAGGTGTTTTTGACCGCACCGGTAAGGCGCGCCAGGGCGTGTGTTTTCAACTTGGGCAGCGAAATGATGCCATCAGCTGCCAGCACACCCTTGGCGATAGTGAATTTCTTGATCATCTTGCCTTCTGGAAAGGCGACCTCTTCGCCGTTGACGAAATCTGCCAGTTCTACCCCCTTGGCATCGGCAATCTTGCCCAGGCCGCTCATGCGCGCCATGCCTTTGGGCGAACCGAAACCGGGCGAATCGCCGTAGGTGTAATGGGCATCCACCGCGCGGAAAGCTTCCAGCACGGCTTCGAACACCACCGGGTGCGGGCCGATGCACTTCATCGGGTCGGCGCCTTCCAGGATATTGGGCTTGAAGAGGATGGTTTCGTCGGGCTTTACGAATTGCTCCACACCCCCTAACAAATCCAAACCACGTTGAACGGCGGCCTGCACGGATGCGGGATCATAGCTTTCACAACGGACAAGGGCGACGGTGGATGGTTGGGCCATGAGTTTCTCCTATAGGGTGGTGGAATAGTGACTGCCTGCGGCGATTTTACCATGTTTTTCAACGGGAACAGCCATGCTGGAAGCAGCACGGCTCTGGTAGAATATACACAGTTTTTATTGTCTTGTGAGGAGTGATGCCGATGAGTGAGAAAATTGACCGCGCAACCTTCGATCACCTGGTGGAACTGGCTGCGTTGGAGCTGGAGGAAGACCAGGCGGAATACCTGCGCCGTGAGTTGAACAAACAGCTGGAGGCCATTGCGGAATTGTCCGCCATTCCCATCCTGCCGGACACAGACGTGTCGCTGCACGGGGTTGATTATCCGCAAACCATCAGCCCACCGCCGCGTGAAGATGTGTGGATCGCCAGCGACAACGCTGATGACATCCTGTCACAGGCGCCGCAGACCGAGGGGCGTTTTCTGGTCGTGCCCGATATTCCGCATACACGCCTCGACAGTGAAAACGAAGAGCAGGAGGACGCATGAACCTGCACCAGCAATCAGCCCATGTTCTCACTCAGTTATTGAGGAAGAAAGAAGTCTCCGCGGTGCAAATCACCCAGGCCGCCCTGGCGCGCATTCATGCTGTGGATGGCACCCCCGGGCAGCTGGATTATGGTGAACTGACCGAGGAAGACCGCCACAAAGTGCATGCCTTCATCAGCGTGACCGCTGAACGCGCGCTGGCGCAAGCCCGCGCGGTGGATGAACAGTTGGCGCACGGCGAAGACCCCGGTTTGCTGGCAGGCATCCCTTTCACGGTCAAAGACATTTTTGCGGTGAAAGGCACGTTGACCACGGCTGCCTCGCGCATCCTGGCGAACTTCACCGCCCCCTACAGCGCCACCGCCGTGGAGCGGTTGGAGGGGGCGGGTGGGATCATGCTGGGCAAGGTCAACCTGGACGAGTTCACCTTCGGTTCTTCCAACGAATCCAGCGCTTTCCAGCCTTCGCCGCGTAACCCGTGGCTGCTGGAGCGTGTGCCGGGCGGTTCATCAGGCGGTTCCACCGCCTCGGTGGCGTCTGGCGAAGCACCGCTCTCACTGGGCACCGATACAGCCGGTTCCATCCGCCAACCGGCGGCGTTCTGCGGCGTGGTCGGCATGAAGCCCACCTATGGGCGTGTTTCCCGCTACGGCTTGATCGCCTTCGGCTCGTCGCTGGACTGCCCCGGGCCGATCGCGCGTGACACGCGTGACGCTGCCATGATGCTGCAAGCCATGGCAGGCGCTGACCGCCGTGACAGCACCGCTGCCCTGGTGGACGTGCCCGATTATCTGGCAGCGCTGGAACGCGGTGTCAAAGGGCTGCGCATCGGCATCTCACCGGATTACATGCGCATCACCTTCCCGTCAGCCGACGGCGGTTACCAGCAGCAGCCCCTGCCGGCGGAGATCGCGCAGGCTGTTGAGCAGGCGGCTGAGGTACTGCGTTCGCTGGGCGCCGAAATTATCGAGGATGTACCCATGCCCAATACGCGCTACGGCATCCCTGCCTTTTTCGTGATCTCACGGGTGGAAGCCGCCAGCAACCTGCACCGCTTCGACGGCGTCAAGTACGGCCACCGCACCAGCGACCCGATGATGGACCTGCGTGAGCAATACAAGCGCACGCGCAACGAGGGCTTCGGTTTGCAGCCCAAGCTGCGCATTTTGATGGGCATGTATGTCAGTGCTGCGCAGTACAGCGAGCAGTATTACCGGCGCGCGCTGCAGGTACGCACCCTCATCCGGCGTGATTTTGAGCAGGCCTTCGACCCCAACGGCCCTTACCGGCTGGACGCGCTGTTGACCCCGACCACGCCCACCACCGCCTTCAAGATCGGCGATGTCTACGGCGATTCGGTGCTGATGCAGTACGCCGACCAGCTGACGGTTCCCGCCAATCACGCCGGTGTCCCCGGCATCTCGCTGCCCGCCGGGTTGGACGCAGACGGCGCCCCGATCGGCATCCAGCTGCTGGGCCCGGATTTCTCGGAGGCGACTCTCCTGCGCATCGGGCGCAGTTATGAAATGGCGACCGCCGATGAGGCATGGCGCAAGGTGCTGACGGAGATTGACCGGTAGGAAACCAAAACGGAGTTTCTTTTCTTTGAAACCTGGTTTTTTGTTTGATTTCCCTGCTGAGAAACTCGGTTTCCCATCGTTCCGCTGGAAGAAACCGAGTTTCGGCTTTGATAGAGACCTTTGAGTTTTTCAAAAACTCAAAGTTCCTTTTGTATCAGAAGGCCAAAACTGGGTTTCTCTTATTTGAAACCCAGTTTTTTGTGCTACCTGAATTACCAAGTCTATGGAAAAAACGAGTGTCAAAATAGGAATTTACGCCTGCTGTAGGCAAGTGAACCCAGAATAAAACTATATCTTTTAGATTTCGATTTCTTGTCCCATCCAAAGTTTAAATTCCACATCCAGAGGAGCAAGGGTAAATCTCAGCCTAATCCAGTTTTGCCTTTTTAAGTATTCATCATAATCATCAACACGGCTCCATGCACAGTGTAGGGGTGGGTATCCATAATTTTCAAGGCTTATTTGAAGTATGGAATCTATTGGCACATGGCAATAAGGGTAGATAGAACCGAAACCAGGAATTCTTTGTTCACCAAGCACAAAGATATATTTCATTGTCATATTTACCCATTTTTGGGCTTGTCCGACATAAAGGTGGTAATTGTTGTTCTTAAAATGGGTGATGATATTTATGCAGCTTGTTTTGTGCCAATTATCAAAAATATCCGCAGTCATTGGCTGCACTAAGCAAAGGGCTCGTAAATCTTCGAGAGACTTTTTGATTAAGCTGACAGCCTTGTTGAATATCTTACGTTCAGCATCGAATTTGGTAAAACCATGCATAGTACGATTAAAGTCGCGATATGCTCTATTGATACAAAGATGAATAAAAGTGTTTCCCGATCCAATTACAACCCGGACCAAAAAATCTTCGTAATCGGTTCGAGTAAGCTTCGATTTATAATTCATTATTTGAATTCTCATGTACGTTTTTTTTAGAAAATAATCGGTTTTTTTTGAGTAGACATCTGTTGGGAGGGCTGGTTTGATTAGCTTCGATAAGTAATTTTGGTTTTCTGAAAACTCAAAGTTCTGCTTTCATTTCACTCACTCTCTCCTAAATCTTCTCTGCCTCTTCCTCTGCACTCAATCTCGCCCTATATAATTTCACGCCTCCCATTTCCGACCGATTTGATGAATTTAAAAAATATACCAAAACTACCCGCCCAACGGATGCAGCACGAAATCCTTCCAGTTGTACAACTGTATATCCTGAATCATCCGGTTCATCTCGCCGGTATACACCAGACCATTGTCCTGCTGTTCGGCTGGAAGAAGATTCTGCCAGAATTTTAATCCTTTGATCATCTCGGAGGCATAGGTGCTGCCCAGTTTGACCTCGATAGCCCGTTTGGTGACACCCTGGTCAATGATCAGATCTACCTCATTACCATTACTGTCACGCCAGAAATATATGCGGTTGATAGAACGGTGGTTAAAAATAGCTTTCTGTACCTCGCTAATGATGAAGTTTTCAAAAATATTACCAACTGCAAAATGCCGGTTTAATTCGGTAACACTATTCACTCCTAACAAGTAAGAAAGCAATCCTGTGTCATAAAAATATATTTTTGGATTCTTTATAATCCTTTTGCCAAAATTCTCAAAATAAGGTGGCAATCGGTAAACAATATAACTGGCTTCAAGCACACTGATCCAGGATTGAACCGTCTTATAACTCACTCCAACATCACTACCCAAGGAAGTTAAATTGACTATTTGCCCTACTCTACCAGCTAACAACTGCATGAAACGTTGAAAAGCTCCCAAATCTCCAATGTTCGTGATCTGGCGCAAATCTCGTTCTACATATGTAAACACATATTCACGATAATATTCTACTGATGCAATCCCCATATCATAGATACGTGGATAGAATCCCTTCAACATCCATTCATAATGATCTAAGAATATATCCGCAGCGGATAATTCTACGATGGAAAAGGGGAGTAAGGTCAGATTCGCCGAACGACCTGCTAACGACTGAGTAATTCGCTCATTCAAGGCAAACTGTTGTGAGCCAGTAACAACGAATTGACCGGGAATTTTCTGTTCATCCACTTCCACCATGATGTAGGAAAACAGGTCAGGAAATCGCTGAATTTCATCGATCACCATTTTCTTTCCACTACCCATTTGCAGAAACGAGCGAGGATCCTCCTCCGCAGAGCGTAATATGTCCAGGTTTTCTAGATTTACATACTGATGTTCTGGAAAACAGGCACGAGTAAGTGTTGTCTTTCCACTCTGGCGGGGTCCTGTTATGGAAACAACTGGGAACTGATTACTGAGCGTTTCCACTCGATTAGAAATCTGACGCTTTATCATACAATCATTATATCTTATGTAAATTAGAAGTGCAACTTCTAATTTACATAAATCTATTCATGCACCATCCCCCAAATCTTCTCCACCACCTGATCCACGCTCAATCCGGTCGTATCGACCTCCTCACCGATGAAGCCTCCCTCAGCAGCCTGTGCCTGGATGGCTTGCAGTTCGACGAAGCGTTCCAACTCCCAGCTGATCTGGTCACGGCTGCGTGCCCGAATGCGTTTTTCCTGTTCTTCCGCGCGGCAGGTCAGCCAGTAGACTTGCACGTCGTTGTCCAGCGGGCGCAGCAAGTTCAATAGCTCCTGCAGGGAGGTGTGCGATTCAAACACATAGTTGATCACGAAGTTGGGGTAGCCGTTCTCCTGATGGAAAGCGATCAGGTGCGCCAGGGTGTGGTATAGGTGGGTGATGCGCGCGTCATCGTAGATGGCAAATGGGTGCACGTCGCCGATGGCATCGCCATCCAGGTGCACGGCTCTGTTGAATTTGGTGGTCAGGTGTTCCGCCACGCTGGTCTTGCCCACGCCCAGCGATCCATTAATGATGATGATCATGACTCCCTCCAGCCATCCTTGCCGATGATGGGCACAAAGCGTACCGGACAGATATGGCGGGTCGCATAGGTATCCGCCTCCGTTTTCGTTATCTTCACCAGCCATTGTTCTGTCTTTCCGATGCCTAACGGCAGCACCATTACCCCGCCGATGATTAATTGTGCTTTGAGGGCTTGCGGGACCTGTCGGGCTGCCGCCGAAAGCAGAATGGCGTCAAAGGGTGCAAACCGCTCCCAGCCCAGTGTGCCGTCGCCGATTTTCACATGGATGTTGCCATAGCCCAGCGACTGAAAGCGCGCCTCGGCTTGTTTTGCCAGGGCGGCATGCCGTTCGACAGTGTAGACTTCGCTGGCGATCAGGCTTAGTACCGCCGCGGCATAACCGGAACCGGTGCCGACCTCCAGTACGCTCTTTTCTGGCGCCAGTTCCAGGAGTTCCGCCATCAACGCCACGATGTAGGGCTGGGAGATGGTCTGCCCCTGCCCGATGCCCAGCGGTCCGTCCATGTAGGCGATGTCTTCGTCGCCTGCCGCCACAAACAGTTCACGAGGCACCGTGCGCATCGCATCCAGCACGGCTTCATTCTTGATCCCCATGGAAATCAGATCTCGATCGACCATTTGATTGCGCAATTCTGCATACGGTTTCATGATTTTTCACTTTCTATTTTGATTATACAGACCCTCCTGCTACAATCAAACCGATAGCTCGAAAAGGATTGACAGCATGGCACATATTTTTCAGATCAACACCTCCCCCGGCGGATTGCCGAAATGGGCGCAGCAAGAGGCTTTCATCAGTGAATTGTTCGTGGGCGAAGATGGACACAATTACAAAGGGCATGGCGGGCCGAATGCGGCGGTATGTTTGTTCTCGTTAGAGCGCGTGCTGGCGCTGCAGGCAGAAGGACACCCGGTTTTTCCGGGCGCGCTGGGGGAAAATCTCACCATCACGGGGTTGGATTGGGAACAACTGCAGGCCGGCACGCAATTACAGGTGGGGGAGGTGGTGCTGGAGATCGTCAGTTTTGCCACGCCCTGCCCCAAATTGAAACCATATTTGACTGACATCATGGCGGTATCGCAGGAGCAGCGTCCCGGCTGGGGCCGGCCTTACTGCAAGGTACTGCAGACCGGCACCGTGCGCATCGGTGACGAAGTGCGTGTCATCGCGGTTTAACGTATGAAGCAAAGCATTGCTGCGGTCACGCTGGTTGTTCGCGATTACGACGAAGCGATTGCCTTTTACACCCGCCAGCTTGGGTTCGATCTGACCGAAGACACCCCGTTGGGGGAAGGCAAGCGCTGGGTGAGGGTCACACCGGCAGGAGCGCATGGAACCTCTCTCTTGCTGGCAAAAGCAGATACCCCCTCACAGGTGAATGCTATCGGCAACCAGACCGGTGGACGGGTTTTTTTGTTTTTGCAAACTGACGATTTTTGGCGTGATTACCAACAAATGCGCGCGGCGGAAGTCAGATTTCTGGAGGAGCCAAGAGAAGAATCGTATGGTACAGTGGTAGTGTTTGAGGATCCATTTGGCAATCAGTGGGACTTGTTAGAACTGAAAGATTAAGAGCAGCGCAGACTTCGCAAGGAACCAATTTTCTTACACAGTTCTAAGACCTGGATGGTATCATGCGAAATAACATGCGGTACAATTAAAAATTGTACGCGAAATAAGAAACTTGTAGGAAAGAGAACAAACCATGCCCCAGACAAAATTTGCCTGCCCGCAATGCGGTCAACCCATTGTTGCCGAAGTAAACCAGCTGATCGATGTCGGTCAGCAGCCTGAATTAAAAAGACAATTGCTCAGCGGCCAGGCAAACCTGGCTGTGTGCCAGAGTTGCGGTTATCAGGGTCCGATCCAGTCGCCGATCGTCTATCATGATCCCGCCAAAGAGCTGCTGCTGACTTATTTCCCGCCTGAAATGCACGTTTCTCCCCCGCAGCAGGAACAGATCATCGGCCCGTTGATCCGCCGTGTGGTGGATAACCTCAAACCGGAGCAGCGCAAAGCTTACCTGTTCAAACCGCAGACTATGTTGACCTACCAGCGTTTGCTGGAAGTGGTTCTCGAAGCCGATGGCATCACGTCAGAGATGATGAAGCGCCAGCAGGACCGTTTGAATCTGCTGCAGCGCCTGGTGGGCATGGAAAATGACAGCCGCAAACATGTCGTTGAGCAGGACATGCACCTGGTGGATGAAGAATTCTTCCAGATGCTGAACAGCCTGGTGCAAATGACCATGGCGCAGGGCGATGAGAACGGCGCGCAAGTCCTGATCGGCTTGCAGCAATTCCTGTTTGAAAACACCCCCAAGGGCAAAGAACTGAAATCACAGGTGGAAGAGGCGCAAGCCGCTATCCAGTCGTTGCAGGATGCCAGCAAAGACGGCGGGTTGACGCAGGAGAAACTGCTTGACCTGATCGTTGACGCGCCCAGCGACATCCGCCTGGTGACGCTGGTCAATTATGCTTTCCAGGGACTGGACTACACTTTCTTCTCACTGCTCGCGCAGCGCATCGAAAAAGCCAGCGGTGAAGAACGCGAACACCTCACCCAGCGGCGCGACAAGGTGCTGGAGATGCGCCAGGAAATTGAGCGCGAACTGGCAGAGCAAACCGAAGAGATCCGCAAGATGATCAATGAGATCATTGCGGCAGAGGCGATGGAAGAAGCGTTGATGGAGCATGCCAACCAGATTAACCAGGCATTTGTCGAGGTACTGCAATCTGAATTACAACTTGCACAGCAGAAATTGCAGATCGAGCGTGCCAACAAGCTGGAGCAATTGCTGGATCTGATCCTCGAAGCCAGCCAACCACCCGCCGAGATCGTCTTTGCGCAGTCATTGATGGAAACCGAAGATGATGAGGCGCTGGACACGTTGCTGAAAGAGAACGACGAAAAAGTGGATGACCAGCTGGCGCAGACCCTGGGCATGTTGATCCAGCAGGTGGAAGCCCGTGAGGATATCGATGAAGACACCAAAAAACGCCTGGAGACCATCTACGGCAAGGTGTTGAAGATCACCATGCGCAAAAACCTGGCGAAATAAGCCTGTCAAACTAAAAAAATGACCCCAGCCCTTCACTGAACGGCTGGGGTTTTTGCATCTACAGCGGAGAGAATGGCTGTATTTACTGCTCTTTTTCGCCCAGGCTGCGGATCACGGCCAGGCCGGCGTTGTTTTGTGCCACGCGCGGGCTGCCCCAGTATTCAACACTGGCAGCACCGTCGCAATTGAGGGAGAGGGTTTCCACCGCCCACACGGTGATGGAGGAAGCGCCGCTGACCTTGACCGAGGCATCGTCGCTCCTCAGGTCACCGGCGTTATACGAGCCGCTGCCATCGATGCGCACGTTCTGCACAGTCACCTCACCGGCAAGGTTGGCGTTGCCCATACCGCTGATGACCAGTTCCAGCAGATCGGCGTTCAGCTCTTCCACCTGCAGGTTGCTCATGCCGGAGATATCCACATTGAATTCACTCACTTCCAGCGATTGGATGGACCAGTTGGCGGCGCCCGCCACTTTCAGGACCAGTTCATCGCTGACCACACTGCCCACTTCGAGATCGTTGCTGCCGTTACAGATGATGGTGATCTTGTCGCCGTTGAGTTCTTCCATGCTGGCGCGGATGGCGCCAGAGAGCTGCAGCTCTGACAGTTCAGGCAGGGTCAAATAGATTTGCGGGGTTTTGGTGGGGATCAGCCCGGTGAACCAGCCCTTTTTGGGGCGGATGATCAACCGGTCGCCTACCACGATGGTTTCCAGCCGGTCGAGGTATTCCTGTTCGGCTTCGATGACCAGCGAGGGGGTTTCGCCCTGTTCAAAATGCAGCATACCGAAACCGTCAATTTCAACCGTACTGACTGCGGTGATTGTGCGGGTTTCTTCAACCACAATGCCGGAGCCGCGTTCAATATTAAAACTCAGCGCCTGCTGCAAGCCGTTCAAAGAACAGAAGCAGGCTGTGCTCAATACCGCCATGGCGGTTGCCAATAAAACTAAGATATGTTTTTTCATCTCATCAGACCTTTCATTCAATACATTTTCTTTTCGTTTCTACTATTGAATACGCATTCTTTCAGATTGGGTTGCACATTGCGGCTGGGATGTTACAATAATCTGGACTTTCACCTGCCAGGAATGGTTGCCCATGCGCATATTGACCGCCATCAAACAAGTACCTGAAACCAGCAACGTTACCATGGATGCTGAGACTGGCACCATGCAACGCAGCGGACTGGAGGCGATCATCAACCCGCTTGACCTGTATGCCATCGAAACCTCCCTGCGCATGAAGGAAACCTGTGGCGGCAGCGTCACCGTGATCACGATGGGGCCGCCCAAAGCAGACCAGGCTTTGCGCGAAGCGGTGGCGATGGGCTGTGATGATGCCGTGCTGCTGTCTGATCGCCGCTTTGGCGGGGCGGACACCTGGGCAACCGCCTACACGCTGGCACAGGCGGTGCGTGCCCTGGGAGGATTTGACCTGATTGTGTGCGGCGAACGCGCCACGGATGGCGATACCGGACAGGTGGGACCAAGCCTGGCGGCGCTGCTGGATATCAACCTGGCAACCTATGTCAGCCACGTTCAATCAATGCAAGATGGGCGTTTGCGCGTGGAACGATTGACAGAAGAGGGGCGTCAGGTACTGGCGCTGCCGATGCCAGCGCTGCTGACCGTGATTAAAGAGATCGCTTCGCCGCGCCTGCCCACACTGGACGGGATGAAACGCGCCCGGCGTATGCATATGCCTGTGTGGAAACCGGAAGACATCCATGCCGATCCTGCCAAAATCGGCTTGCATGGCTCGCCCACCCGTGTGGTCAAGATCGCCAGTCCCAAAATAACTCGGCAGAGCGAACGTATTGATGCCGCCACAGCCGAAGACATCGACCGCGCAGCCGCGCGCTTCTGGCAGTATCTGCAGGAACATGACCTGACCGGGGGCAGTCATGACTGAGGCAGTGTGGGTACTGGCTGAATGCGGGCAGGATGGGGGGTTGTCCCCGGTTTCGTTTGAGCTGCTTGCCTGGGGGCGCGGGCTTGCAGATGACCTCAAAGGTTCACTGACCGCGGTGGTACTCACTGCAAATGACGATGAGGGGCAATGGCAGCGTTTGATCGCGCAGGGAGCAGACCGCGTGATCGTGGTGCAGGCGCCAGCACTGGCGGTGTTCCGCCCGCGACCGTATGCGCAGGCACTGGCGCATCTGGTGTGCACGCATCAACCGCAGGTATTTTTGGCGGCGGCCACCACCACCGGACGCACGGTGATGCCGTATCTGTCGATGCTGGTGGATGCCGGATTGACCGCTGACTGCACCGGACTGGCCATTGAAGCGGAGAGCGGGCTGCTGCTGCAGACACGTCCTGCTATCGGCGGCAACATCATGGCCACCATCAAGACCCCCACGGCGCGCCCGCAGATGGCGACCGTGCGCCCGCGTTCGCGCAAAGCCCTTGCGCCAGACAGCGCGCGAAAGGGCGAGGTTGTATATGCTGACGTACCGCCAACATTGCTGGCGACGGATGTAGAGCAGGTTGATTTTGTCCCCCACACAGCGCAGGACGCCATCGAAGCCGCCGAGGTGGTGGTGGCGGGCGGACGTGCGCTGAAATCCACGGAGAATTTTGTGCTGCTGAAACAGCTGGCAGAGCGTTTGGGCGGCACGGTGGCGGCATCACGCGTGCCGGTCGATTACGGCTGGCAGCCCTATCCGCGGCAGGTGGGTTTGAGCGGCAAGACCATCTCGCCGCGCCTGTATATCGCCTGCGGCATCAGCGGCGCCATCCAGCACCTGGCGGGTATCCAGACCGCTGACCATATCATTGCCATCAACAAAGACCCCGACGCGCAGATCTTCCAGGTGGCGGATCTGGGCATTGTGGGTGATTTGTTTGACATTTTACCAATTATTCTCGAATACCAAACACAACATAAAACGGAGGAAACCTATGAGTAGCTTATTTGAACGGCTTGGCATTCAGACCTATTGTTTTCGGGTGTTTCAAACCCAAGAGGAATTATTCGATGCCCTGAAGGCTTGCGGCGTGCGGCGTATGGAGTTGTGGCCCGGCCATTACAACCCGGCAGAACGCGACGACCACCGTGATTTTCTGCTGCGCTGCGCCAACGAGGGCATTCTGGTATCGACCTTCGGCGTGATCGGCTTTTCGGATGAGGCGGTGGCGCGCAAAACCTTTGCCTTCGCGCAGGCAGCCGGTTTTGACACCATCAACGTCGATTTCACCGTCGAGCAGATCCCGCTGGTGGAGGAACTGTGTGAAGAATACGGCAAGCGTGTGATGGTGCACAACCATGGGCGCAAACACCGCTGGGGACCGATCACGGAATTGCAGAAGTTATTCCAGGCGACTTCCCCCAATATCGGTTTGTGTCTGGATACCGCCTGGATGCAGGACAGCGGCGAGGATCCGGTGCAGGTAGCCAAGCATTTTGCCGACCGCCTGTATGGTGTGCACATCAAAGATTTCATCTTTGACCGCGCCGGCAAACCCGAAGACGTGATTGTAGGCAGCGGAAACCTTGACCTGCCTGCCTTGATGGGTTTTCTGCATGAGAGCGATTTTGCGGGCACGCTCACGCTGGAATACGAGGGCGACTACAGCGACCCGATCCCAGCCACACGCCAGTGTGTGGAGGCGGTTAAAGCGGTTTGTGACAGGTTGTAACCCCTGGCAGAACATATAGGTCACAGGCGCTATGGCACCTGTGACCATTTTCTTTAATTATGAGTTTTAATGTACAATTAAGCCATTGATTGCACAGAAAATCTGGAAACCATGGCTGTCAGACCTTCTCCTCGCTTATTGATTGTGATCCATAACGATGAAACCCTGCGGATGATCGGCAAACCGTCGCTCGAATCCGCTGGCTATGACCTGCTGATTTGCGCGACGCCAGACGAAGCCCTGGCGCACGCCGTTGCCTTTCAACCGCATGTGATGCTGCTTGACCACGATATGGCTGGCTTGAGCGGGCGTGACCTGATGCTGGCGCTGCGCGC
>Ga0334888_1003157_pt1 | contig 16662 bp, 14 predicted proteins | sample GraSluR1_MG_FD_207227 | JGI IMG/M metagenome (GOLD analysis project Ga0334888, IMG submission 207227) | Sludge microbial communities from methane-producing bioreactor in Wageningen University, Netherlands - Granular Sludge_3_08-R1 | ecosystem: Engineered > Bioreactor > Anaerobic > Unclassified ...
AAAACAAACTTGGCTCTCAACTTGCCATCATGATACGGATAGACGGTTTTCTCTCCGTCTCTATTCGTATCCGCACCGCAGCAGAAAAAGTCGGCCGTTGCCGGTCGTACGCACGCGAGCAACAAGCCCAGGCTCAAAACAAACCGTAGCATGAGATCCCCCCTCGGATGTTGGAACCAAATCGATACAGCTCGGCCGAAATGGCCCCCACGGCATTCGATCACCGCGATCGTATCGAGTCAAAAAATTTTTCGCGTCGGCCCGACACTAATTGCTACCGGCCAGTCCGATCGCCGTCGCACAATTTCCTACACGGCATCAACGCCTGTCCCGCGGAGCGTGCGCTCGCCCCCTCCACGACCACCACAGTGAGCGTGGCGTAATGCATCCCGACGAGATGGTCGAACGCGTGCGACATCTCGAAATAGTCCATCGAGCAGGACGCGCGCCGACGGCAACAGGTACCGGAGCTCGACGTTGGAGACGTCCCGCACCCGCTCAGGCGTCTCGAGTTGAGCGTAAAACTCCCCGCTGCCGTTCCTCGCGGCATCGCGCGGCGCCCCCCGGCCCTACCGCTGCTCCTGCCGCTGCGCAAGGTTGGCGCTGACGAGGTCCAGGATCTCTTCGTGGTCGAACGCAAGCAGCGGCCGTTCGCTCAGCGGAAACCAGCGCGCCTGCGCCGCGTCGTCGCCGCCCGTCACAGGCGGCGGCTCGCCCACCAGCTCGGCGAGGTACACGATGGTCACCGTGTGGCCGCGGGGATCGCGGTCCGGCCGGCCGAAGACGCGGAACTGCCGCAGCGGCAGCCCCATCAGGCCGGTCTCTTCGGCGACCTCGCGCGCGACGGCGTGGTCGGGATCCTCGCCGTAGTCGACGAACCCTCCCGGTAGCGCCCAGGTGCCTGCGAACGGCTCGCGGCCGCGTTCCACCAGCAGCACGTAGTGCCGGTGGCCGCCGCCGGGTCGCGGCCGGCGCACGAGCACCACCGCGTCGACCGTGAGCGCGGGACCGCGAAAGTGCGGGCGCAGGCAGCCGGGTTCGGTCATGGCTCTAGGCGCCGGCCTGAAAGGAGGCCAGCGCCTCCTTCTGGTTCTCGTAGGTCTCGAAAACCAGCTTGAGCTGGGTCACGTTCAGGATGTTGTCGATGCGCGGCGAGACGTCGCAGATCTTCATCGAGCCGCCGTTCTTCTTCAGCGTGTGATAGGCCGAGACCAGGATGCCCAGACCGGTCGAATTGATCCACGTGACCTTGGACATGTTCAGCAGGATGTCCACGTAGCCTTCGGCGATCAACGACTTGATCTCGGTGTGGAATCGCTCGTAATCGGGCCCCCCCATGATCTTGCCCGAAAGCTGCAAGATCATGATCTCACCCGCCGGCGTCTGCTGGATATTCATGGGTTGCTTCCTTGTTGCGTTAAGAACCAAACCCGCCGCCCGCCTCGTCCGGCGGTGCCGGGACCGGCGCATTCGACCACCTTTACAATGCCGCGACTCGGCCCGCGTGGCAAGCCTCGTCTGGACCGATTCCGCGCCCTCTGGTAGATTACCGGCAGATTCGACCGTGGGCGCACCGGCACTCGGCCCGGACTGCCGGGGCCCCACGCAGCAAAGCAGGCCGCCATGACCGCTGTCCGACCGCCGATCCTCGCCGGCTCCTGGTATCCCGCTCAGCCCGACGTCCTGCGCGAATGCGTCGCGAGCTATCTCGCCGGCGCCGAACCGCACCGGCTTCCCGCCGGCACGCCGGTGATCGCCCTCGCGCCGCACGCAGGCTACCAGTACAGCGGGCCCACGGCGGGCAAGATCTACGGCCTCTTGGCCGGCCGCCGCTACAACGCGGTATTCATCCTGGCGCCGAGCCACCGCGCCCGCCTGCAGCGCCCCGCCCTCAGCAGCGTCGACGCGTTCGCCACGCCGCTGGGCGAGGTGCCCGTCGCCGTCGCGATCGTGCGCGATCTCGCCGATACGGGCGCGTACGAAGTGAACGACCGCGCCCACGCCTTCGAACACGCAGTCGAGATCCAACTCCCGCTCCTGCAGTGCGCGCTGCCAGCTGGCACCCCCATCGTGCCGATTCTGTTCCCCCACCTGGATCTGCCGCGCCGCCGCGACGCCGCGCGCGCCCTCGACCGCTGGCGCGACGGCCGGCACTTGTTCCTGGTTTCGAGCGACCTGACGCACTACGGCGCCGACTACGGCTACGTGCCGTTCACCGAGGACATCCCCAACCGCCTCGCCCAGCTCGACACGGGCGCGCTGCAGAAGTTCCTCGCCGGCGACGCCGCGGGTCTCGTGGCCTACGCCGAAGCGACGGGCATCACGATGTGCGGCCTCGAGGCGGCCGCGGCCGCCATCGCGGCGCCCCTGCCGGCCGGCGCGCAGTCGCTGCTGTTGCACTACACCCGCAGCGGCGATCCCGCCGGCGACTACGATCTGTCGGTCAGCTATGCCGCCGCGGTGATCTGCTGGCCGCACGGGGATATCGCCGCAGCCGAACCGGCGAGTGCCGCGGCCACGGCGGCCGGCGATGGCACCGCCGGCGCTGAAAACACAGGCCGCGACGACGCCGGCGACCGACTGTCCCCGCCCGAGCGCGCGTACCTCGTCCGGCTCGCGCGCGCCGCGGTCGAGGCCGCCGTCCGGGGCGAGCCGCCGCCCGACCCCGCGGCCGTGGCCCGCATCGCCGGCTGCGAGCTGTCACCCCGCCTGCGGGCCGAGCGCGGCGCCTTCGTCACGCTCACGTTGCACGGGCACCTGCGGGGCTGCATCGGATACATCGAGGGCATCAAGCCGCTGGTCGCGGCGGTGATCGACAACGCCGCCAGCGCCGCGGTCAACGACCCGCGGTTCACGCCGGTCCAGCCCGCCGACCTGCCGCCCCTGCACGTGGAGATCTCGGTTCTCTCGCCGTTGCGCGCGGTCGCCGGACCCGAAGCGATCGAGGTCGGCCGGCATGGGATCCTGCTCAGCAAGGGACGCCGCCAGGCGGTGTTTCTGCCCCAGGTGGCGACCGAGCAGGGATGGGACCTGGCGACCACGCTGGACCACCTCGCCCTGAAGGCCGGCCTGCCGGCGGACGCGTGGCGGCAGGATTGCGCCTTCCAGGTATTCACCGCGGAGATCTGCGAGGCATGACCGGCGCGGCGCGCGAATTCTGTTGTTGATCTAAGACCAACGGGCTATTGTTCCCGCTTGGGTCGGAGGCAACCAGGCGGCGACCCGGACACTCTGCCACCATTCAGGAGACCATGGGGCTGCTCGACAAGGTTCACCAGTTCCAGACCGCGCGTCAGCTCATGAACGCGGGGCTGTACAACTATTTTCGACCCATCGAATCCGCCCAGGAGAGCACGGTCCGCTATAACGGGCGTGAAGTGATCATGCTCGGCAGCAACAACTACCTGGGCCTGACGAACCATCCCCGCGTCAAGGCGGCGGCCAAGGCCGCGCTCGAGAAGTACGGCAGCGGCTGCGCCGGCTCGCGGTTCCTCAACGGCACGCTCGACGTGCACGTCGAACTCGAGCGCAAGCTGGCCGACCTGGTCGGCAAGGAGCGGGCTCTCGTCTTCTCCACGGGATTCTTCGCCAACCTGGGCACCATTTCGACCATGGTCGGGCGCAACGAAACGGTCATCGTCGACCGCACCGACCACGCGTCGATCTACGACGGCTGCCGCATGAGCTACGGCAACGTGCGCAAGTACCGCCACCAGGACATGGAGCACCTCGACTACGTGCTCGAGAAAGAGCGCGGCACCGACAAGCTGATCGTCGTCGACGGAATCTTCTCCATGGAAGGCGACATCGCCAAGCTGCCGGAGATCGTCGCGCTGGCCAAGAAGCACGACACGTTGGTCATGGTGGACGACGCCCATGGCGTGGGCGTCATGGGCGAGCAGGGGCGCGGCACCTGCAATCATTTCGGCCTGACCGACGACGTGCACCTGATCGTGGGCACCTTCAGCAAGAGCCTGGCATCGGTCGGCGGCTTCGTGGCATCGGACGCCGACACCATCCACTACATCCAGCACCTGGCACGCGTGATGATCTTCTCGGCGAGCCCGCCGCCGGCCTCGGTCGCCTCGGTCTCGGCCGCGGTCGACGTCATGCTCGAGGAGGATTGGCGGCACGAGGCGCTCTGGCGCAACACCCACATCATGATGGAGCGGCTGCAGGCGGCCGGCTTCGACACCGGTCCCAGCGAGACCCCGATCATCCCCATCGTCGTAGGCGACGACACCAAGGCCTACCGTATGTGCGTGCGCTGCTGGGAGGAAGGGGTCTTCGTCAACCCCATCGTCTCGCCTGCGGTCGAGCAGGGCAACGCCCTGTTGCGGTTGTCGCTGATGGCGACCCACACCGAGGACGAGATCCACAAGGCTATGGACATCTTGACCAAGGTTGGCCGCGAGCAAGGGATCATTTCGAGTAAGTTGCAGGCCTGATCATTCCGGCAGGGCGATCTGTACTGCCATCGGCGGCCGGTCGGTGGTAGAATATCCATCAGGATAATTCTCGCCAAATCGCAGTGAGAATTCGGACCATGCCAGCCAGGTGGAGGTGGCCATGCCGTCGATACACTGGAATGGATGTTCGGGATACCTGCTCTGCGCGGTCGTTCTGCTGATAGGTCTTCCCGCAGCGGCCGCAACGCCGTGGCAGGCCCACGATGTCGCCAAGGGCGGCGATCACCTTGCGGGCGTGCCGATCGCCGGCGATCGCCTGGAGGGCGACACGATCGCCGACGCCTTGCCCATTGCGGCGCTGCCGTTCCTGACGACCGGCAACTCCTGCGTCTACACCAATGATTACGACGAGTTCTGCCCCCACGGCGGGTCGAACTCGCCCGACGTCGTCTACGTGTACGAGGAGCTGATCGGTACACGTGTCACCATCGATCTCTGCGCCTCGCTGTACGACACGAAGGTCTTTATCTATGACATCGCCGCCGGCTACGGCCCCGGCAATCCGATCGCGTGCAACGACGACGCCAATTGCGGCTACAACGGCTATCAGTCCCAGGTCACCATGAATCTCGCGCAGGGCCACACGTATCACATCGTGGTCGACGGCTACGGAAGTGATTGCGGCCAATACGAACTCCACGTGTACGAGATCATCGAAGAGATCCTCGAGTGCCCCGCCGGCGCCTTGCTCGAAGGCGAGCCGGACTGCTACGACGGCTATCTGGACGTCTTCAACGGCGGCTGCAACAGCACGCCGCCGGTCTATTCGACGCTGGCGGGTTCGGCCGGCGGCGCGCCGTTCTCGGTCTGCGGCACCTCCGGCAATTTCTCGCTCGGATCGACGGCCTACCGGGACACCGATTGGTACGAGATCACTCTTGCGGAGCCGAACACGATCTCTGTCGCCTGCGCCGCGCAGTTCCCGGTGGCGGTCTACATCCTGGACGGAAATCAAGGCTGCGAGGACGTGCCGGTCCTCGACTACGCCAATGCCGGGGTGTTCCCGGATCAGGCCGAGTTGACCTATGCCTTCGCTGCGGGGACCTACTGGCTCTGGATCGGCCCGTCGGTCTTCAATCAGGTGCCGTGCGGCAGTCTCTACGTGATGACGATCACCGGCTACGAGGGGCAACCCGTCTCGACACAGGGCGTGACGTGGACCGCGGTCAAAGGGAGGTTCCGTTAGCCTGGGGCATTCCGGACGAACCGGCGACAAAAGGTCAAAACGCTTGCCAGCCGGGCGGATCGCGGGCAACCTGTCGCTTGGCGCGACAACAAAGGAGCCCCTATGAGCCTGACGGTCGAACCGGTCGGCAGCCCGCGGGAGCTGGCTCAGTTTCTGCGGGTCCCCTATCGGATCTACGGCCGCCGGCATCCGCAGTATGTGTACCCGCTCCTCGCCCAGCAAAAGGCGTTCTTGGATCCCGCGAAGAACCCGTTCTTCCGCCACGCCGAGGCGCGTCTGTGGGTCGCCCGCCAGGGCGCGGTGCCGGTAGGAAGGATCGCCGCGGCGGTCGACCGCGCCAACAACGACTTCCACGGGGAATACTTGGGGTATTTCGGATTCTACGAAGCGCAAGCGGACGCGGCGATCGCCCGGACGCTGCTCCAGTCGGCGCGGGACTGGCTGGCCGCGCAAGGTATGACCGTCATGCGCGGCCCCGGGTGCTTCACCACCAACCACGACTACCTCGGCCTGCTGGTCAAGGGCCACGAACGTCCGCCCGTGATCGGTATGCCCTGGCAACCGCCGTACTACGAGCAGCAGTTCCAGGCCAACGGACTGCAGAAGGCCAAGGACCTTTTCGCCTGGGAGTTCACCGCGCCAGACGGGCACCCGCCTGACCGCATCCGCCGCTTCGCCGAACGGGCCGCCAATCGGCTGCCGGTCCGGATCCGCCGTTTCCGGATGGACCGTTTCTGGGACGACGCCGAGATCGTGCGCCGGCTCTATCACGAGGCCTGGCAGGACAACTGGGGCTTCGTGCCGATGGACGAGCAGGAGTTCCGACACGCCGCCAAGGACATGAAGAGCATGGTCGACCCGGGGTTCCTGCTCGTCGCCGAGTTGGCCGACGAACCGGTCGCCTTCTCGATGACCACGCAGGATTTCAACGAAGCGCTGGCGCCGCTGCGGGGGTCGTTGCTGCCGTTCGGCTGGCTCAAGTTCCTGCTCGCCAAGCGCCGGATCGCCGGCGCGCGCACGTTGCTGCTCGGCGTCAAACCGGAGCATCGCCTCAAGGGCATCGACGTGATGTTGATCGACGAGACGATCCGCCACGGCGCCTCGCGCGGCATCTGCCGCGGCGAGTGCTCCTGGATCCTCGAAGACAACACCGTGATGAACCGCAGCCTCGAGAAATACGGCGCGACGCTCAAGAACGTGTACCGGCTCTACGAACAGGAACTGCGATGACGCAGCTCAGGGTGGCGGTAACCGGCGCTACGGGTTTCCTCGGCAGTCACATCTGTGACCTGCTGGTCGCCGCCGGCCACCGGGTGCGAGCAGCGCATCGCCCGACCAGCAACCTCCGCTGGCTGCAGGACAGTCCCGTCAGACCCGTCCTGGTGGACCTCGCCGACCCCGAATCGCTGGACGCGTTCCTGGACGGCTGCCACGCCGTGGTCCACGGCGCCGGCGTCGTGATGGCCGACCCAGAGACCTACGAGCGGGTCAACGTGGCCGGTACGCGGCTGATCCTGGAGGCGGCGGCTCGAACGCCTGCCATCGAGAGCTTCGTATTCGTGAGTTCGCTGGCAGCCGGCGGGCCGGCCGGCCTCGATGCGCCCCGCGACGAGACCATGCCCGACCAGCCGCTCTCCGACTACGGCCGCAGCAAGCGCACGGCCGAAGGCCTGCTCTTCGGCGGTAAGTGGCCCTTCCGGACCGCCAGCCTGCGCCCGCCGTCGCTCTACGGGCCGCGCGACCGCAGTTTCCTGCCCCTGCTGCGCGCCGCGGCCCGCGGTTGGACCGTGCGTGTCGGCAACCGGCTGCAGGGATTGAGCTTGGTCCACGGGCGGGACGCGGCGGCCGCCGCGGTCACTCTGCTCGTTGCCCCGAACGCGACCGGGATATACTATCTCGACGACGGCAGCGGCCCGGACCGGCCCCGCGCGACGAACCGGCGTTACGCCTGGGGCTACGATTGGGACGAAGTCCGCGAGGCGCTCGGCGGCCTGTTCGAGCGGCGGGTGCGCTCGTTGGCGGTGCCGTTGTGGCTGGTCAACTTGGCCGGCGTCGTGGCTCCCGCCAAGGTGCGGGAGTCGTCGGTTGTTTTTCATCGGGATCGCCGGCGCGATCTGGCTGTTTCCGGATGGGTCTGCGCCGCTGAGAAACTGCGGCGGGATACCGGCTGGCAGCCGCAGTGGGATCTCGCGGGCGGATTGCGCGATACACTGGATTTCTACCGCCGCCGGGGATGGCTGGAATGAGGACATTCTTGGACTCGCTGCGGCCGTGGCGCCAGAACTACGACTGGATCGCCATCGTCTACGTGCTGGTCAGCGGTGTTTATCCCCTGCTGAACCCGAGCTGCTTCGAACAGGTCGCGCAGCCCGGGCCGTTCCATGCGCCCTGGCCGCACCTCGGCTGGCACGCTCTGTTGGCCGCCGTCCTCTACGTTGTGCCGCCGTTGTTGCGGCGGCGCCCGCAGTGGCCGCTGCGGCTGCTCGGCGTGATCTACCTGCCCTTGAGCATGCCGCTGTTCTATGCCGAGCTGCGGTTTCTCGGCGTGGTCTTTTTTCCCTACGGCCAGTCTTTCGATCCGCATCTGATCGCGCTCGAGCAGTGGGCGTTCGGTTTCCAACCCAGCCTGGAATGGTCGCGTGCCTGGCGATGGCCCTGGCTGCTCGAGTTGATGCAGTTCGCGTATTTCAGCTACTACCTTTTCAGCGCGATCGCCCTGCTTCTGATCTGGACCACCGGCAAGCGCACCTCCGATCGCAACTGGGCGCTCACGGCTGGCCTGACGCGCGACCTGACTGCCGTGATGCTCTCGTGCTACGTCTGGTTCGTCTTTTTTCCTGTCTGGGGTCCCAAGTACTTCGACTACCTGGGCGTCGCCGGCACGATCGCGTCCGAAGGGCTGCACGGCTGGTTCTTCACCGACATCATGCAGTGGTTGAACAGCAACGCCGCGCTGCACGGCGCCGCGTTTCCCTCGAGCCACGTGGCGGGCAGCCTGGTCTCCTGGTGGTGGGTGTGGAAGGTCGCGCCAAAACACCGCTGGTGGCTGACCGCCCTGTGGACCCTGCTCGGGCTGAGCATCGTCTACTGCCGCTACCACTACGTGGTCGATCTGGCCGCGGGCATCGTCTGGGGCACCCTGGTGATGTGGGTCGCGCATCGCTTCCTCCGCCTGCCTGCCGCGGGCCTGCGCCAACCGCCCCTGCGCGAGCAGGCGCCGGCGCTGCAGCCGGTGGTGTTGCCAATGCTCCAGTCCGAACCCGGCGCGGAGCAGGCGGACGAGCAGACCGTGGCTGCCGACGCCTGTCGGGCACGGTCCGCTAATGCCCACACACCCTGAGGCTGACGCGGATTCCCGCAATACCGCCGCCGCCGCCGGTTGCATGCTGCATGGTCCGCTGATCGCGCCGCTCCTGCGACGTCCTCGTCGCTTCCTCGCGGCAATGCACGGGAGTTGCTTCGTGTCGTGGCGACACCCCCGGGCGGCGGCTTACAAACGCGCTCGCGCGACCGCCGCCGCGGTCCTGCGTAACAGGCGGCGAGGCCATGACCGAGCACGACCGCATGTATGTCATCGATCCGGCCGAAACGGATCCCGATCTGCTGCGGAAGCTGACGCCGCTGGGAGACCTGGCGGGTGTGCCCCCCTCGCCGGGGGCCGACCGGTGCCGCAAAGCGCAACCAGCCCGGCCGCCCGGCCCCGCGCGGCCGGCCGGCCCGCCGCCGCCCGCGCAGCCGGCGCTCCTGCTGCTCGCCGCGTTCATGCTCGGACCGCTGTCGATCCTGCTCACCGCGGCCGGCCGCGGCCGGCGAGAGCGCCGCATCTTCGCCGCCGCCGCCGCGGCCGGCGCGGCTGCGGCCGCGGTCGTCTGGTGGCAGGCGCCGATCCGCTGCGGGCCGGGCGACCTCGCGTGGCTGCTGCAACTCGGTGCGATCGCGGTGTCCTGGGGCGCGTGGCTGGCGGCCTGGTCGCTCGGGATCCACCTCGCGAGCCGGCGCTGCGGCGACGGCCCCTGGTCGACCGCCGGCGTCAGACGCCCTGTGGCCGCCGCCGGCGCCGGATTGCTGGCGCCGGGGCTGGGCCTGCTGCTGACGGGTCATCCCTGGCGGACGATCGCGACCGTCGCCATGGTGGGCTCGGCGCTCCTGGCCGCGCTGGGGATCCGGTCCGCGGGCGCGTGGTGGGCGTGGCACCGGCAGTGCGCGTCGCCGATCGTGACCGATCGGCAGTTCGAGATCAGCGTGGCGATCCTGGCGGCGCTGGTCGCGCTCGGCGCGCTCAGTTGGCTGGTATCGGCCCTCGATGCCGCGCGCTTGACGGCGCCGCCGCTCGTTATGCGCCGCGCCACGGCGGCTAACCGCGCGCCCGCGGCCTTGTTGGCCGCCCTGCTGGCCTTCTCGATCTTGTACCAACCCGCCGGGGTCGCCGGCGCGTTCGACCAGGCCACCGCGCGGCTCGCCGATCAGGAATTCCGTCTCTTGCCGTTCTGGACGGCGGCGGTCGCCGCGCATCTGGACCCGTCCGTGCCGGCTTACACCTGGCGCCTCGCCCAGCGGCAAGACGCCCTGGGCCGGACCGCCGACGCCGACGCCACGCGCCAAGCGCTCGCGGAACGTTGGTGGCAGTATCTCGACCTGCTCTATCGGCCGTCGGCGCCCGGGCGGTAACGGCAAACGGCGTCATTTCGCGGGGAGCGGCTCCCGGCCGCTCGCACGTCAAACGCTTCAGCCGAACCCGGCACCGCAGCCGCCGCCGCGTTGACCGCACGGCGGCACGCTCGGCCCTGAACCGCTGGTGGTGGCGAACGCGGAAAGACTCCGTTCGACGAGTTTGGATCGGCACTCGGGACAAAACGCCTCGCCGGCTTCCACTTGCGCGAAAGTCAGCAACTCCTCGAACACCAAGCCGCAGTCGCGACACACGAACTCGAAGATGGGCACGGCGCACCTCCCGCGGGGCCGAACGACATTACTCGGCAGACCGCTCCGTGTCGATGGTCGTCCCGCCCTGGCGGCTGACCTCTTCCGTGGCTGGTTTGGCGCTGGTTCGCGGCGGGTCCCCGACCTCGCAACTTTGCGCCAGTCAACCGAAACGGATGCCGAACCGCGGCAGGACCAGGTTGACGATCACCAGGTAGGCCACGACGAAGACGATGAACTCGGTCATGCGTGTCCTCCCGCTTTGTTTCTTATCTGCGTAACTCATTGACTATAAGCTAGGCTAAATCGGTCCTGTGTCAAGTCGGTCCATGACTCCTTGGCGCCGGCTGTGAACTGGAGTTAACTTCGGCGCTCGGATTTCAGCCCGGACCCCGATTCCACGGAGGCAACCCGTGTCTGCACCCGGCTCCGCCCAACCCGGTCAGCCCCAAACCGAGCCCAGTTCGCACTGGGAGCGCACGCTGGTTACGGCCGCCCTGCCGTACGCGAACGGCGACATCCACCTCGGCCATCTGGCCGGCGCCTACCTGCCCGCCGACATCTACGTGCGATACTTGCGCCTGCGCGGCCGGCCGGTCCTGTTCATTTGCGGTACCGACGAGTACGGCGTGCCGATCACCCTGACCGCCGAGAAAATGGGCCTGTCGCCCAAGGAACTGGTCGACCGCAACTACGTTACGATCAAACGCAGCTTCGCCGGCCTGGGCATCGAGTTCGACAACTTCTCGCAGACCAGCCGTGAGATCCACACCGAGACCAGCCAGTCGTTCTTCCGGGATCTACACGCCCATGGCCACCTCGTACAAAAGACCACGCAGCAGTTCTATTCGCCCAGCCAACGCCGGTTTCTGGCCGACCGCTACATCGAGGGCATCTGCCCGCGCTGCCGGCGCGACGGCGCCCGCGGCGATCAATGCGAGGCCTGCGGCAGCTCCCTCGACCCCACCGATCTGATCGAGCCGCGCGACGCGCTCAAGGGCGAGCCGCTCGAGCTGCGCGAGACCACCCACTGGTTCCTGCCGCTGGGACACTGGCAGGAACGACTCGAAGCGTTCATCGAGTCCCACCCGGAGTGGAAGGAAAACGTCCGCCAGTATTGCCGCGCCTGGTTCAAGGACGGCCTGGGCGACCGCGCCGTCACGCGCGATATCGCCTGGGGCGTGCCGGTGCCGCTGCCCGACCACGACGGCAAGGTCCTCTATGTGTGGTTCGACGCGCCGATCGGTTACGTCTCGTCGACGCGCGAATGGGCCGCCGAGCAGGGCGACCCCGAGGCCTGGCGCCCCTGGTGGCAGGATCCGCGCACGCGCCTGATCCACTTCATCGGCAAGGACAACGTCGTCTTCCACACGCTGATGTTCCCGGCCGTGCTGATGGCGCACAGCGAACCGTTCAATGTCCCGGACAACGTGCCCGCCAACGAGTTCTTGAACCTCGAGGGCCGCAAGCTCTCGACCAGCCGCGGGTTCGCGGTCTGGCTGCCCGACTACCTCGCGAAGTTCCAGCCCGATCCCCTGCGCTACACCCTGGCGCGCAACCTGCCCGAGACGCGCGACATGAACTTCACCTGGGAGGGATTTCTCGCACGCAACGACAACGAACTGGGCAACAATTTCGGCAACTTGATCAACCGCGTGCTCACCTTCTGCCACAAGTACTTCGACGGCCGGGTGCCGGCGTGGTCGGCGGCCGCCATGCAGGACATGGACCGCGCGGTGCTCGCCGAGGTGGCCGCGCTGCGCGAGCGCTGGGCCGCGCACTTGGAGCGCTTCGAGGTCAAGGCGGCCATGGAGTGCGCGTTCGCCGCCGGCCAGGCGGGCAACCGCTATTTCGACGAGTCGGCGCCGTTCAATACGCGCAAGTCCGACCTCGCGCGCTGCAGCCAGAGCCTCGGCGTGGCGATTCAACTGCTGCGTCATCTTTGCGTGATGCTGGCGCCGGTGGTGCCGTTCGCGATGACCCGGCTCTGGGGCTGGCTGGGCATGGAGACCGCGCTGTTTCACGGCGCCTGGGCCGAAGCGGCGCGCGACGTGCCGGCGGGCCGCCCCCTGGGCGAGCCGGCGATCTTGTTCCCGCGGCTGGATCCCGACCTGGTACAAGGGGAGATCGATCGGCTACAGAAATTGGTCAACGGACAGTAGAATTCGCGACGCCGCGGTCTACTTCCCGTTGATCGTTGATCCGCACCGTGCCCGTCAACGCACGAGGCAGACGCGCGTGGCAACCACCCCGTGGTCCGTCTGTAATCGCGCGAGATAGACTCCCGCCGCGACATTGCGTCCGGCGTCGTCCCGTCCATCCCAGACCGCCGTCGATTCGCCGCGCGCCGCGGCGCCGTTCGCAAGGCGGCGGACAAGGCGCCCGTCCGGGGTGTAGATGCGCAAGACAACCGTCGCGTTTTCGCTCAGCGTATAGATCAATACCGTTTGCGGGTTGCACGGATTGGGCGCGGCCCGCAACTGCAGCCCAGTGGCCGGGGCCGGCGGCACCGTCGTACCGGAACCGGCGCCGACGCGCACCCTGGCGTCGGTAGTCACCAACGGTTGCACCAGGATACCGGCCCTGATCACCCGGGTCACCGTCGGCGGCTCGCGCAGCAGTCGCAGCCACGAGTCGGCGTCGACATCCTTGCAGAGAAACAGGAGCCGATAAACCACCCCGGGGCCGGTCAAAAAGAGATTGTTGCACAGCAGGCTATGATGGATGACGACGTGCGTGCTGTCCGGCGCGATCGAGAACAGGTGGAACGTCTGACCACACGCCTCGCGCATCAAAGGCCCTTCCTGATCCATCAGATTGTCCTGCTGCAGGAAGGTGAAGACCTCAGAATCGTAGCTGACAAAGGCATCATACGCGTTGAACTCCGGCCCGGCTTCCGGTACGACCAAGTCGACGCGCAGCGTATCGCCCGCAGCGAGTTCCACGGCGGCGGGCAGCAGCTGCAGACGCATGGTATCGCTGCGAGCCGGCGCCAGCGCCAGGACATCGCCGGCATGGCCGGCGCAGAGGATGCTCGCCAGAAACAGCGGCGCGAACGCAACGCGGCGCCGCTCGGGTTCTGCCTGCCCAGCCATGACATCGTTCCTTTCCCGGTTCAGCGATACCACGCCTTCACCGTTCCCCAGCCGTACCGTTGTTGGGCGATCGGACAGGTGAACAAAATCGCCGCTTCGCCGCAAACGTGAACGATCGCTTCGTTGTCGCCATCGCGCAGGCGGCCGCTGCCGCAGCTGAGGATCGTGTTGCCGTCGGCGACGCCCGCGAACTCGATGCGCATGATCTCGCCGGGTCCACAGACGGAACAACCAAGCGTCGCGGCATCGACCGCCAAACTGTCTTCCGCGGCGGGATTCAGCCAGGTGAAGAAATAGGGGCACCCGGCGTCGACCAGGAGTTCCCCCGGCTCGACGTTCAGCGGTGCAATGACATCGGAAGCGAAGGCCAGGACCAGCGAATAACCTCGCAGGTCGGTGACTGCAGCGTCGATATGAACTGCGATCGTCAGCGTGTCCTCGCAGGTGAATGCGGCGTCGTCCGGGTCGAAGGTTACCGCAGCGGGCTGGGCCGTCGCCGCGGCAACGTTGCCGAATAGAACCACAACCAGAATGTGCGCTACCACGTTCGTGGTGCGCCGCCAGTGCATGCCCGACGCGGACATGGCCGACCTCCCGTTGTAGGCCGATGCCTGGTGACCGGTTTGGCGGGGCGGCCGCCGCAGCGGCCGCCCCTGCGCGCTGTCCGCTACTTGACCAGCGTGATGCGCTGCGTCTGGACGCAATCCGGAGCTTCCAGGCGCACAATGTAACTGCCCGACGCCGCCGTCTGGCCGTTGCCATCGGTGCCGTCCCAGGTCAACCGGTAGGACCCGGCCGCCAGAGAACTATTGACCAACGATTTCACGAGTTGTCCGCGCAGCGAGTAGATGTTCAGCCTCACGAGGCCGTCGCGGGCGATCGCGAAGCTCAGCTCTGTCGCCGGATTGAACGGGTTCGGGACTGCCCTTGCTAGCTGCGACGCCTGGGGCAGAATTGCCGGTACGCCGCCCGCCAACGACCCATCGATTGGCACGGCCTGGTTGGCCGCGTCCCGCGCGCTGATCGCACCCAGACCCAATGCCGGTTCGCCCGTTGCATGCACACGGAAACTGACCACCGCGAGGACGCCATCGCCGCTGATTCCTCGTTCGCGCACGCCGAACAGGGCGGCATCGACGGTCCCCGGCTCCGGCGCCAAGACCAGACCCAGACCGCCCTGTGCTGCGAGCAGATCACCCGCGCGCACGCTCATCGGTTCGACGACGGCGCTGTCCCAAGTTAGCGGGATGCTCAAACCCTGGATCTGGCCATCCCCGGTGAAGCACACTTCCACCTCGAACAACGAACCGACCTCTCCGCAGGACCCCGGCCGCAACACGATCGTGTTGGCCGCGGCGGGCGCCGGCGGGGCCGACTCCGCCTTGCTGACCTGGCCGAAGTTGATCGCGAACATCATCAGGTCCTCGAACTGAACCCGATTGTCGGTGAGCGGCCGAGCGTCGACGCTGTAGTTGGTCGTCGGCCCGACATCCAGGTAGTTCTGCGGATGATCGAGCGTCAATGTGATGCCGTAGTGGGCGCCGAGGAGCGAGATGTCGAGGCTGTCGACGAGGTTGTCGCCCGCGCCGGCCGTCACGCCGTCGCTCACGTCGCCGAGGTGATAGTTCAGCGTGCCGCCGGTCAACGCCGACGCCGCCGAGCGGTTGCCGCAGCCGTCGACGACGTACGCCGCGTAGTACCAGAAGTCTCGTGCGGTCGTGTAGTCGGCATAGCTCGTCGCCGCCGCCGGCAACACCGCCGCCAGGGTCCAGCCGTTGGCTGCGGTCACCGGCGCCGCCGGCACCGCCCCGCCCGCGTCATCGTATTCGGGATAGAAGCCGAAACCTTTGCGCCAGATCTCGATCTCATAGACGTCGCCGCCCGGCGCCGTCCAGCTCAGATCGATGTTGGTCGTGCCGCCCGCGGGATTGTCCGTTTTGTCCTGAATTGCCGCGAGGCCTGACAAGACCGCCGGGCTGACGAGGTCGATCGTGACGTGGCCGGGCACGCCGGGAATGCCGGCCAAGGTGGCGTTGTCACAGTCGCGCACGAGCACGTCGGTCACCGTCAAGGTGCCGATCGCGTCCGTGACACCGTCCGCCGCCGCGACGCGCACCGTGAACAGCAGACCGCCCTGAGTCGGGCCGCAGGGCTGGCCGAGTACAGCGCGGTCGACCGTGTACGACCCGCCGCCGTTGTCGATGATTTCGTGATGCAGGTTGGTGAATCCCTCGGACCAGCTCCCGGCGCCGGTGGCGATGATGATGCTCGCCGCCGGCGAACCGCACAGCACCAGTTCCGGGCTGAGCTGCAGCATCACGCTCACGCCGCGGCTGGGCGTCGTGTCGAGACGATTGAACGTCACCGGCAGGTCGACGCAAGCGATCTCCGGCGTCAGGCAGATCTCAGCGTCGCCCACGGAGACGTTGTTGTCACCGTACATGACACATTCGCCGTCGCTGGCGTCGAGCCAGGGCCAATAGACTGCGAGGCCTTCGATCACGTCGCCGGCCGGGTTCGGATTGCCCGGGGTATCGGGACCGCCGCTGTCGCCCCACCAGTTGCAACTGGCCTGGGCCGTCTCGAGCGCATTCGAATACAGGCCGTAGCTCGTGTTGCCGTGGATCGCGTTGTACTCGGCCAGCGCCGTGAACGTCGCGCCGCCGGCGTCGTAGAGGACAACGCCCAGATCCCACGCCGTCACCTCACAGTTGGTCATCGCCAGATCGAGCGGTCCGTAGCCGTAACCGGTGAAACCCCAGCTGTCGGTCGCCCCGGCGCCGCGGAACAAACAACCGTCGACCGTCAAGCTGACCGGAGCCTTGGCGCCGCCCTTGGCCGCCGCCTCATCCAGCGGTTGGGCGATTCGGCGCGGCAAGGCCGCGGTCTTGGCCCCCGAACTGTAGGCATAGAACGCGTCGCCCAGCGGATCGGTGATGCTGCCGTCCGCGAACGACCCGCTGGTGTCGATCCAGTAGACGCTTGTCTGGCA
>Ga0334888_1003170_pt1 | contig 16586 bp, 16 predicted proteins | sample GraSluR1_MG_FD_207227 | JGI IMG/M metagenome (GOLD analysis project Ga0334888, IMG submission 207227) | Sludge microbial communities from methane-producing bioreactor in Wageningen University, Netherlands - Granular Sludge_3_08-R1 | ecosystem: Engineered > Bioreactor > Anaerobic > Unclassified ...
GGGGCCGCCAACCCCCCCCCCCAAAAACCACAAGAACCGTCCCCCTGGTCCCCCCTGCAATCGCCTTTACAGTCGGTAAGACCGGTCCCAAGAGGGCTTAAGCACACGAAGCTCCCCACTATGTTGGACAGGGGTGTTGGACATTAACCATCAGTGCATCTTTGTAGAAATCCAATAAATATAAAAACATTAAAGAAAAAATCAGTGTGAATCTGTTAAGTCCGTGTGCGAGCGTAGCGAGCCTGTGTCAAAAAAATTTCCTTGCTGCGCAGTCTCTGGCTACTGTGACGTAAAGCAGGGATAAAATTGAAAACGACTGCCATATGTGCTACAATAGGACGGATATTGGCGTTGTCCAATACTAATCAGGCAAAGTGTTTTGAATTGATCTGGCTTTAGGAATGAAAAACCTGAAAAGGGGAGGAATATATTGGATAAATTCCTTAAAAACATTGCAATATACGTACTTATAGTTTTGCTGGCACTGTTTGCAATAAAATTGACATCCTCACCGGAAGTGAAGGTAACTGAGCTTAGCTACCCTGAATTTTATAATAAAGTTCAATCAGGGCAGGTTAAATCTGCGCAAATAGAAATCAACGAGCTTGTCTACAAAATAGAAGGTGAGCTCAAGGATGGTACCCTGTTTAGTGCCAATGCTCCCAAAGAGAGCGATATTATTGGAATACTGCAGGAGAAAAAGGTGGATTTCAAAACTGACCCGGTTCCGCCGCCTTCCATATGGATGTCTTTATTGACAACCCTTTTCCCTATTATTATCCTGATAGCATTTCTCCTCTTCATAATGAACCAGACTCAGGGCGGAGGAAACCGAGTTATGCAGTTTGGCAAAAGCAAGGCCCGGATGATGACCGGGGAAGAGGTGGAAGTGAGCTTTAAAGACGTTGCCGGTGCAGAAGAAGCCAAAGAGGAAATGGAAGAAGTAGTTGAGTTCCTGAAAAACCCGCAAAAATTTATTAAAATAGGTGCCAAGATTCCTAAAGGCGTATTGTTATATGGAGCTCCAGGAACGGGAAAAACTCTTATGGCCAGAGCTGTTGCCGGAGAAGCAGGAGTTCCTTTCTTTTCCATAAGCGGTTCTGATTTTGTGGAGATGTTTGTAGGTGTAGGTGCTGCAAGGGTGAGGGATTTGTTTGAACAGGCCAAAAAAAACTCTCCCTGCATAGTCTTTATAGATGAAATTGATGCGGTAGGACGGCATCGTGGAGCCGGGCTTGGTGGAGGACATGATGAAAGAGAACAAACCCTGAATCAGTTGCTGGTAGAGATGGATGGGTTCAGCACCAATGAAGGGATAATAGTAATGGCCTCAACCAATCGGCCGGATATCCTGGACCCGGCCCTGTTGAGACCGGGAAGGTTTGATCGTCATATACTTATTGACAAGCCTGATGTCAAAGGCCGCGAGGCTATCCTGGGTGTTCATATTAAAAATAAACCGGTTGCCGAAGATGTCGACTTGGAAATACTAGCTAAACGCACTCCCGGTTTTACCGGAGCAGATCTGGCTAATATGGTTAACGAAGGTGCGCTTCTGGCAGCCCGCAAAAACAAGGAGAAGATAAATATGGAGGAGCTTGAGGAATCCATCGAAAGAGTTTTAGCAGGACCGGAAAAGAAAACCCGGGTAATATCGGACAAAGAGAAAAGGCTGGTGGCTTATCATGAAACAGGACATGCCCTGGTAGGTCACTCTCTTCCGCATACTGATAAGCTGCATAAAATCTCCATTATTCCCCGCGGCCGGGCAGGAGGCTATACCCTGCTTCTCCCCGAAGAAGACCGAAACTATATTACCAAATCACACCTGCTGGATGAGATTACTACCTTGTTGGGCGGGAGAGTAGCAGAGGAACTGGTGCTTCATGATATAAGCACCGGTGCCCAGAACGATCTGGAAAGAGCCAGCAGCATAGTCCGCAAGATGATAACCGAATTCGGTATGTCAGAAGAACTGGGACCATTGACTTTTGGACATAAGAGTGAAGAAGTTTTCCTGGGGCGCGATATTTCCCGTGATCCCAATTACTCTGATGCCATTGCTTATGCTATAGATAAGGAAGCCAGCAATTATATATCCAACTGTTATAAAAAGGCTGAACAGATATTGACCGATAATATGGATAAGATGCATCAGATAGCAGCTCGCCTGATGGAAAAAGAGACTATGGAAGCTGATGAATTTGAGAGGATAATGAAAGGTGAGGATAATGCTGAGCTTGCTCAGAATGAGAACGCTTCTGAGGTTTAATACGCAGGAAACATAAAAGCATGGAAGGAGTTCATTATTTGCAAAGATCCTTCATAATGATTAAACCCGATGCGGTACAGAGAGGACTGGCCGGGGAAATAATTAAACGGATAGAAAACAAAGGTTTCCGCTTGTTAGGGCTTAAAATGCTGCAAATAGATGAAGTACTGGCTTTTAAGCACTATGAAGAGCACAGGGGAAAAGCGTTTTTTGAGGAACTTCTGTCTTTTATAACTTCAGGACCGGTAATTGCCATGGTGTGGGAGGGAACTGAAGCCATAAACTCCATGCGCCTGCTTATGGGCAGTACCAATCCGGCTGCTGCTGCACCGGGTACCATAAGAGGTGATCTGGCCGTAAGCCTGGATAAAAATATAATTCATGGTTCCGATTCTCCCGAAGCTGCCAGGCGAGAAATAGCACTTTTTTTCAAGGAAGAAGAAATCCTGGACTACAATAGGTCCCTGGACAAATGGATATAATGATGATTAACCGGGCACTCAAGCTGGAATTGAGTGCCCGGAAAAATTTTAGGCGAAAATATAAAGGATTTTAAGCCTATTGGTATAATATAATATAATACTATTTTGTATACTAGATTTCTGGAAGGGGGACAGGGGGACGGTTCTTTTGTCAGGAGTTGGACAGGGGGACGGTTCTTTTGTCATAACCCCTCGGGTTATGACAAAAGAACCGTCCCCCTGTCCAACTCCGCATTGTGTTTCAATTGCGCAACAAGTATATTTAAAAATAATATAGCAGGGAGTTTATATAATGCAGGGTCATCATGCAGTATTGATACGTGACGAAGGCGAAGCCAAAATCTTTTTACAAGAAATTGGTGTTGATGCCGGAGCCTATAAATATATGCTGCCCAAAGCAGTTTATCGCTGCATAAAACTGAAAAACATACCCGGTAAATCAGCTTTGATAATAAAACAGGAGATGCTTTCCAAGGGGGGAGAAGCTGCTTTAAAGAGGGATGTCTTTTCCCTGGAAGGTTCTACTGATATATTGCTTATGGGCAACTTAAAACACTACTGCTTGCTCATAGAAAAACTGAAGGTACAGCCATTTGGATTAAAAAACCTGGCTGCAGAAATACAGGATATACTGGATGCCCTTCAGATTTCTGGCAGAAAAATTGAACTGCCCGATGGGAAAACCCTCAAACTTGAGGGGCAGCCTTTGATAATGGGAATACTAAATCTTACCCCGGATTCTTTTTATGACGGCGGTCGCTACCTGAAAGTGGAAAAAGCTGTTGCCAGAGCCCGAGAAATGCGGGCCGAGGGGGCAGACATAATAGATATCGGAGGGGCATCCTCAAGACCGAATTCGCTAATGATCGATGAAGAAGAAGAAATGAACAGAATCCTGCCGGTTTTGGAAAAACTGGCAGGAGAAGACATAATCATATCTGTCGATACCTTCAGAGCGAATGTAGCCAGGGCCAGTCTGGAAAAAGGGGCTCATATTATTAATGATATCGGCAGGCTGCAGCTGGACCCGTCTTTAATGGCTGTTCTGGCGGATTATCAGGCACCGGTAGTCCTGATGCATAACCGTATGCAGTTTAATCAAAACCGGTCTTATGAGGACCTGATATCGGAAATAATTGTGGAATTGCAGGAATCCATAGCTCAGGCAGAAAGAGCAGGCCTGGGTAAAGAAAAAATCATTATCGATCCCGGCATAGGATTTGGCAAGAATCTTGATGAAAACAGGCTTATTATCAAAAGACTGTGGGAATTCAAGAGCCTGGGGAGGCCGCTCTTGCTGGGCGCTTCCAGAAAAACCTTTATTGGACAGACCCTGGGCCTGGAGGTGGATGAACGCCTGGAAGGCAGTCTGGCCGTAGTAGCCCTGGGGGTTGTGAACGGCGCGGATATTATCCGGGTACATGATGTAAAAGAAAGTAAAAGAGTGGCCATGATGAGCGCTGCGGTAGTGAAGCAGGATGGATAAAATAATGGCTCATGGGCTGAAATTCAGAGGACGCCACGGCGTTCTTGATTCGGAGAAAAAACAGGCTCAGGAATTTGTTATTGATTTGGATCTTTACCTTGATCTAAAAAAAGCAGGGAACACAGATGATATAAAAAATACTGTGGACTATGCCGAAGTATTTAGCCATGTGCAAAATATGGTGGAAGGAGAAAGTTATAATCTTATTGAGAGCCTGGCAGAGAGGATAGCGGGTATTCTCCTGAAAGAATATCCCCTGGAGGCTGTTGAGATTACCGTATACAAACCGCAAGCCCCTGTAGAAGGTGAGTTTGAGTTTTTTGCCGTAAAAATCAGACGAGAACACTAAATACTGGGAAAAAAACAGTGATATATACAAACATATTGATCATATGTTAATTTAGTAAAAAAATTTCTTGCCCTTGAAAAAGCTATATGCTAATTTAAAGGATGAACAGATGTATGAAAAAAGCAGTATACATAGGACTGGGTTCCAATTTAGGACATAAAGTTAAAAACCTGCAAAAAGCAGTTGATGAAATTGAAGCAGTTAACGGAATAAATATAAAAAAGCTTTCTTCGTTGTATTCCAGTAAAGCCTGGGGAAATACAGAACAGGCTGATTTTGTCAACCAAATTATAAAAATTGAAACAGAGATCCCCCCGATGGAATTACTGGGTATTTTACAGGATATAGAAATTAAAATGGGCCGCCAGCGCAAAGAAAAATGGGGCCCTCGGGTAATAGATCTGGATATAGTTTTGTACGGAAATGAAATATTAGACTCTCTGGAGCTAAAAATTCCTCATCCGTACATACGGGAAAGGTTGTTTGTACTTGTGCCATTACAGGAAATAAATCCGGAATTTATTTTTCCTGATGATGGGGCAAAAATCAAGGAGGTGTTGGTTAGAGTTTTAGCTCAAAACAAAGCCAACCAGATTCAAAAGATGCACTTATAAAGTGTCTCCCGCCGGTACTCCTGGCTAATTGTCCGCTTGTAGCTTGTGCAGCATGGGGTCTTCGCAAAGTGAAGGCTTTGAATGCTGAAAAAGGACCGAGACGGTGTCTTTGTGACAGGAAAAGAGTGATTTACCTGTGTTTAAAGGAGGTTAAATCATGAAAAAGAGAATCGGCATTATTGGGGCGGGAGTTGTAGGTACTGCTGTAGGAGTAATACTCCGGGAGAAAGGCTATTTATTTGCTGGAATCTATGATAAACAATCCGCATCCACTGAAACGCTCGGAAAACGGATCGGATGCAAGGCCTTTGACTCTATGCAAAAACTCTCGGAATCGTCTGATATTTTGTTTATTACCACTTCCGACAGTGCTATTCAGGAAATAGTGGCTATTCTTGCTGACTGCCGGGCTTTCCACAGTGAGCAGATTGTTATTCATATGAGTGGAGCTCATTCATCAGAAATCCTGAATAGGGCCAGAGAAATGGGAGCAAAAATTCTATCTGTGCATCCCTTGCAGTCTTTTGCCAATCCTGACCAGGCCATAAAAATTTTACCTGGTTCAGTTTTCAGCATTGAAGGAGACAGGGAGGCTTACGAGATAGCCGAGGACATAGTAGATAGCCTGGGAGGCGAATACTTCTTTATTGATGGTAAGGCCAAGCCTTTGTACCATGCTGGAGCATGTGTGGTCTCCAATTTCATGGTAACTATCATTGATTTTGGAGTAAAACTCCTGGAAAAAGCAGGAATTCCCCAAAATGAAGCCGTAAGGGCGTTAATGCCTTTAATTACAGGTTCAGTTAACAATATAGAAAGAATCGGTATACCAGATGCTCTAACCGGTCCGATTGCTCGCGGTGATTTGAATACAGTATCCCATCACTTGAGCAGCCTGGAAGAAATGGCACCTGAGTTTATAGAATTGTATAAATGCCTGGGATTGTATACTACAGAGCTGGCAATAAAAAAAGGTACTATTGACGCCAAGAAAAGAGAAGACTTTCAAAAAATGCTTAGTCTATGAATTTCAGCCAGGTAAATGAACTGCAACAAAGAACTTCGACTCTGTTAAATGCAGGTTTAATAGGACTATAAGGAGCGTGTATATATGCCAAGAATAACGACGACAGATATAAGAAATAAAAAAGCCAAAAAAGAAAAAATTACTATGCTCACAGCCTATGATTACTCGATGGCAGCTATGGTTGATGAAGCCGGTATAGACATGATACTCGTAGGTGATTCCCTGGGGAACGTAATGCTGGGATATGAAAACACCCTGCCGGTTACCATGGAAGACATGGTTCATCATACCAAGGCTGTGTCCAGAGCGAGTAAAAACGCCATGGTAGTAGCTGATATGCCCTTTCTTTCCTACCATATATCCAGGGAAGAAGCAGTACGCAACGCTGGCCGGCTTATTCAGGAAGGCGGAGCGCAGTCGGTAAAACTGGAAGGCGGTATTGAACGGGTAGATACAGTAAAGGCTATACTGGATGCCCAGATTCCTGTTGTAGGACATATTGGCTTGACTCCCCAGTCAGTGATACAGCTGGGAGGGTTCAAGGTACAGGGTAAAGATGTGGAAACAGCCAATCGCCTTATCAAGGATGCCAAAGCTATTGAGGAAGCAGGAGCTTTTTGTATTGTTATGGAATGCGTACCTACTCCGCTGGCCAAAAAGATCAGTGAAGAGATATCTGTTCCCACAATAGGAATTGGTGGCGGGCCATACTGTGATGGGCAGGTACTGGTTATAAACGATATGCTGGGTATGTTCAAAGGACACATACCTAAATTCGTCAAGAAATTTGCTAACCTGGAACCCATAATAATGGAGGCTCTTAAAGCCTATAAAGAGGAAGTCGAAGCAGGGACTTTTCCTGCTGAAGAACATGGCTTCAGCATGAAGGAAGAAGTACTGGAAAAATTATATTAGTTAATGCGTATTTTTAGGGATTGGGGAGTCCCCAATCCCTGATATAAAAAAATAATGGGGAATAAGTATGCAGATAGTTAATAATATTAGTGAAATACAGGAATGGTGCAGGGAAAAGAAACTTGAGGGCAAAAAAATCGGACTTGTGCCGACTATGGGTTATCTACATGAAGGGCACCTTTCTCTGGTCAGGGAAGCCAGAAGGGACTGTGACATAGTGGTTGTCAGCATATTCGTTAACCCTGCGCAATTTGGCGCAGGTGAAGATTATGAGGTTTATCCCAGAAATATGGAAAGGGATTGCGCTTTACTGGAGAGAGAAATGGTTGATCTGGTTTTTGCCCCGGAGGTTAAAGAAATGTATCCTGCTGGATACCAGACATATGTTGAAGTTTTTGGGCAAATAAGCAATAAAATGTGCGGAGCTTCAAGGCCGGGACATTTTAGAGGGGTATGCACAGTAGTAAGCAAACTTTTTAATATATGTCAGCCGGATATTGCATATTTCGGACAAAAAGATGCCCAGCAGGTAATGGTTTTGGAAAAAATGGTTCGGGAATTGAACTTTCCCCTGAAAATTGTCAGGGTGCCCATAGTCAGAGAAGAGGATGGTCTGGCCATGAGCTCCCGCAATGTTTACCTGGACCAACAACAAAGGCAGGAAGCACTGGTTTTGTATAAAGCGCTGAAAAGTGCAGAGGAGAATATTACCCAGGGGGAAAGAGATACAAGAAAAATCAAAGATAGTATAGAAAAAATGATAAAGGGATGTCCGCAGGCTGATGTCGATTATATCGAAATATCGGACGCTGCTGACCTGGCAGATATAGACGAGATTCGTGGCCAGGTGCTCATAGCTCTGGCTGTAAGGTTTGGTAATACCAGGTTGATAGACAATCTGATAGTGGAGGTGTAAGCTGGTGCTTCGTTATATGCTCAAATCAAAGATACACCGGGCCGTTGTTACTGAGGCCAACTTGAACTATGTAGGTAGTATAACTATTGATAAAGAGCTGATGGATGCTGCAGATATAATAGAAAATGAAAAAGTAACCATAGTAAACCTGAATAATGGTCAAAGATTTGAAACCTATGTCATCACCGGAGAGGCAGGGTCAAAAATAATGTGCCTTAATGGAGCAGCTGCTCGACTGGTAGAAAAAGATGATATTATTATTATTCTCACCTATACGGTTTTAACAGATGAAGAATGCCGGGGATTTAAACCCAGGCTGGTTTTTGTAAATGAAAAAAATGAAATTCAGAGTATCAGCAAATAAATAAATGGGAGGAAATTATTGATGCCAGAGGATGTGCTGGGATATATAAAAAAAAGAACAGAAGAACTAAATGCAATAATCGTAGCTCATTATTACCAGCCGCCAGAAATTCAAGATGTAGCTGATTTTGTAGGGGATTCCCTGCAATTGGCCAGGAAGGCCGCTACTACCAGGGCAGATATAATTGTGTTTTGCGGTGTCAGGTTTATGGCGGAGAGCGCTAAAATATTAAGCCCCGAAAAAACAGTTATTCTGCCCGAAATAGAGGCCGGATGTCCCATGGCAGATATGATTACCGCGGCAGAGTTGAGGGATAAGAAAGCCGCTTTCCCGGATGCGCTGGTTGTGTGCTATGTAAATTCTTCGGCTGAGGTCAAAGCTGAAAGCGATATCTGTTGTACATCTTCCAACGCAATCAAAGTAGTAGAGTCTATTCCCGAAAAGAAAAAAATCATTTTTGTTCCCGACCGGAACCTGGGTACTTTTATTCAGGACCTGACCGGCAGGGAAATGATTTTATGGGATGGATACTGTCCCGTGCATGATGTTTTGCAGATGCAAGAAATAGAGGGACAAAGGGCATTGCATCCTAAAGCCAGGGTAATAGTTCACCCCGAGTGCCCGCCGGCAATTACCCGGACAGCAGACGCGGTTTGTTCTACTGCAGGAATACTGGAGTTTGTGCAGAACAGTCCTGACAATGAATTTATAATAGGAACGGAAAAAGATTTTCTCTATACCCTGGAAAAAAATTGTCCGGGGAAGGCGTTTTATGCAGCCCGGCAGTATTTTGAGTGCCGGGACATGAAGTATATTCCTTTGGATAAACTGGCCCTTTCTCTGGAAAAACTGCAATACCAGATAGAAGTTCCAGAGGATATCCGAAAAAAGGCCTATGGCTCACTGGAAAGAATGATTTCCATATAAGGGTTAGAGCATAGTCGAGTTAAATAACCCGAGTTCGTATTTGCCAGAGACTGCGTACTAAGGGGGATTTTTTGACACGGGCTCGCTACGCTCGCACACGGATTTAACAGATTTACACTGATTTTTTTTCTTTAATGTTTTTATATTTATGGGATTTCTACAAAGCTGAACTGATAGTTAATAAATTGCTTTTATTTAGATTTTCAGGATAACGGAAGCTATAGCTTCCGTTTTTCCCCAGAGGTTGACAACCCCGTCCATTGTCAACCGGTCAGATTCTACGAAGTGAAGAATCTTAATGCTTCGTAGGGGCACCCGCAAGGGGTGCCCCTACATATAAAAAAAGAATCCGTGTTAATCTGCGTCCACAGGATCTGTGTGCGAGCGTAGCGAGCCCGTGTCAAAAAATATCTTGCTGCGCATCATCTGCCTTATGTGAAATTTGAGTTAATAATTCGAAATAGGTCGAAGTCCTGGAGGGAATATGATAATTACTAGATATATAGGGAACCTTAAGCGGGACATCCCTATTATTAATACGGAATTTCTCATAATAGGCGGAGGAATAGCCGGACTTTTTACTGCACTGAAGGCTGCTGAATATGGGAAAGTAGTGGTACTTACCAAGAAAACTATCCAAGAATCCAATACTGGTTTGGCACAAGGGGGAATTGCCGCTGCTGTTCATGAAGAGGATTCCCCTTTTTTGCACCTCGAGGATACCCTGGAAGCTGGAGCTGGCTTATGCAATATTGAAGCTGTTGATGTTCTGGTCAGAGAAGGTCCTGCGAGAGTAAGAGAGCTCATAGAATCCGGAGCCAGCTTTGACATGAAAAACGGCAGCATTTCACTGGCCAGAGAAGGAGCTCACAGCAAAGCCCGTATTTTGCATGCTGCCGATGCTACTGGAGAAGCTATTCGTATAGCTCTGGTACAAAAATGTGAAGAAAGTTCTGATATAGATATTATTGAAGATCAATTTCTCGTAGATATTCTGGGTAATGATGAAAAAAAAGAATGCCACGGAGCCATGGTTTATGATGCCCGCAGCGGGCTGGATCTGGTCTATATTGCCAGGGCTGTTGTTATAGCCACTGGAGGGGCCGGACAGTTATATAAAAACACCACTAACCCCAGTGTAGCTACCGCTGATGGGATGGCAGCCTGTTTTCGAGCCGGTTGCCAATTGAGTGATATGGAATTTATTCAATTTCATCCTACGGTTTTATTCAGCCATGATACCCAGCGTTTTCTCATATCAGAGGCTGTCAGAGGAGAAGGCGGTTTGCTTTATAATATCAGGGAAGAGAGGTTCATGAGTCGTTATCATCCCCTGGAAGACCTGGCACCGCGTGATGTAGTATCCCGGGCTATATTAAATGAAATCAGCATGACTGATAGTGAATTTGTCTACCTGGATATGAGGCATATTGCGGAGGTGAAAGAGAGGTTTCCCAATATCAGCCGAACCTGTCTGCAGAATGGCATTGATATCAGTAAAGATTATGTACCGGTATCACCGGGGGCTCATTATACAATGGGGGGTATATTGACTTCCAGCTACGGGGAGACCGACATTTATGGTCTTTTTTCCTGTGGTGAAGCCGCCTGTACCGGAGTTCATGGGGCCAATCGCCTGGCCAGCAACTCATTGCTGGAAGGGATTGTATTCGGAAAGCGAATTCTGGATAAAGCTGAAGAAATAATGTATCGAAGGCGTATACAAAATGATGAAATATTCAAGGATTTTGACTGGAGCTGGGTTTATACTTCCAGAGGGAAGAAAGAACCCCTGGAGCTAAAAAAACGTCTGCAGGATATTATGTGGGAAAATGTGGGTATAATAAGAGATGAAGCAGGACTTAAAAAAGCCAACCATGAAATAGAAGAAATGTATAGTAATCTTGCCCGGGGAGACGACCAGCTGGCCTACTATGAAATAATCAACATGCTCACTGCAGCCCGGATAATTGTTCAGGCTGCTCTGTGGCGCAAAGAAAGCCGGGGCGGGCATTTCCGCTCTGATTACCCCCTGCGGGATGACATGAGATGGAAAAAACACATGAGTTTTGTAAATTGCTAAAGGCAAATTACAAAACAATTTTGAAGTCGGAGGGAACGGCATGGATTATCCTGGTCTGAATGACCTGATTAAAAGAGCCCTGGAAGAAGATATAGCCTATGCAGACATAACTACCAGCACTCTGATTCCCCCGGAGCAACAGGGGACTGGCGAATTTTACGCCAAGGCTCAGGGGATAGTGGCAGGCATGGAGGTAAGCCGGGCAGTTTTCCGACAATTAGAGCCTGATATAGAGTTTATCATGCTTAAAAATGACGGTGATGAAATTACTGCCGGCGACAGCCTGGCAATAGTAAAAGGCAGTACCCGTACATTGTTGACCGGTGAGAGGCTGGCATTGAACTTTTTGCAGCGGCTTTCCGGAATAGCCAGCAAAACCAGACTAATGGTGGAAATGATAAAATACCATAAAGCCGAGATCCTGGATACGCGCAAGACTACTCCCGGCCTGCGGGTACTGGAAAAATATGCGGTCAGAGTAGGGGGGGCCCGGAATCACCGGTTTGGCCTTTATGATGGAGTGATCATTAAGGACAACCATATAAAAGCAGTAGGGAGTATTCAAAAGGCGGTTTCCACAGTCCGTCAAAAGGTACCCCATACCCTGAAGATCGAGGTGGAAGTGGAAAATCTGGAGCAGTTAAGAGAAGCCCTGGAAGCGGGCGCTGATATTATTATGCTGGACAACATGAACCCGGATATGATGAAAACGGCTGTGGAAATAGCAAGTGGTCAAGCAATTCTGGAAGCTTCCGGAGGGCTCAGTGAAGAAAATCTGCTGGAGGCAGCCAAAACCGGAGTTGACTTCATATCGATGGGAGCCTTAACCCATTCAGCAGTTAGTCTGGACATCAGCTTCGATATACGCTGAAAGCATTAAGTGAATTGGGAAAATTCAGGTACTAAGTAAATTTAAAGAGCCGTTGCTGCATGGGGAGTGAGCTTTTAGTGCCTGAATCTTGATTATAAAGCTTTTCGAGTCTGCGTACTCACTCAAAATAAACCTGCTGTTTCAATAGCGACTGCCAGGGAGCATCAGTGTGCCGAATGGGCTGTTAAGCATGGGGATTAATGTTTGATTGGATTCAGCAGGTAGCAGTTGCAGGTATTTTTCTGTAAAACTCTGCCAGTGATGGGGATATCGGAAGGAAAGATAATGGCTAATTCAATTACAGATGTTAAAGGAATTACCGTGGGCTCCAGTGAAGACCTGCAGGCCTTAACCGGTTGTACCGTGATACTTACCGGGAAGGATGGGGCAGTTGGTGGGGTTGATGTACGCGGTTCTGCTCCCGGTACTCGGGAAACTGATTTGCTTTCACCGCTGAATATGGTGGAAAAAGTACATGCCGTTCTTCTAAGCGGTGGCAGTGCATTTGGCCTGGATGCTGCAGGAGGGATAATGAAATACCTGGAAGAACGGGGTATCGGGCATCCGACCGGTCCTACTGTAGTGCCCATCGTACCTGCTGCAGTACTTTTTGATCTGGCGGTAGGAGATTACCGGGTCCGGCCGGATTCACAGATGGCTTATCAGGCCTGCCGGAATGCCGGTCTTGAGGTCCGTGAAGGAAATGCAGGTGCGGGAACCGGTGCTACCGTAGGAAAGATGCGGGGATTGGACTACTGTACCAAAAGTGGGCTGGGAAGCTGGTCCATTAGCCTGGAAAACGGTCTTACCGTAGGGGCCTTAGTGGCGGTAAATGCTTTCGGGGATGTTATAGATCCCCGGAATGGTGAGATAACAGCCGGAGTTCGTGGTGATAAAGGCCGGCCTTTTATAGGGACTGCAGAAGCCTGGAAAGAAATAAAGGAGATTTCTCCTTTTAGTGCAGTCAGCAATACTACCATTGCAGTAGTAGCCTGTAATGCGGAACTGGACAAGAGCCGGGTCACTAAAGTAGCTCAAATGTCTCATGATGGCCTGGCCAGGGTAATAAAGCCTGTTCACACTATGTGCGACGGGGATACGGTTTTTGCTCTGGCAACTGGAGAGATGGCAGCCGATGTAAATGTAGTGGGTTATCTGGCCCAGGAAGCCCTGGCCCGGGCAGTGCTGAGAGCAGTTTACGCCGCCGAAACCATACAGGGCATAAAATGCTGCAAGGACTAAAAGTGAATTTTGATATAATGTGCAATAAGGGGAATTTTTGACACGGGCTCGCTAAGCTCGCACACAGATCCTGCGGACACAGATTAACACGGATTCTTTTTGTTGTTTTAGTTTACTGGACGTCAAAAATTTTAATTGATAGTTAATAAAATACTTCGCTTCATTAATGTATGCTTCAGTATAACGGAAGCTATAGTTTCCGTTATACTGAAATTCAAAAAAATTAATTTATTAAACATCAGTTCAGATTATAGAACTCCAATAAATATAGAAAAATTAAAGAAAAAATCAGTGTAAATCTGTTAAATCCGTGTGCGAGCGTAGCGAGCCCGTGTCTAATAAAACCCCTACTACGGATTATATTTCTTATGCGAAGGTTAAATATAAATAGAACTTTTCGGGAGGGTACGGGAATGATAATGGTATTTGATATAGGCAATACCAACATGGTTATAGGAGTTTATGAGGATGAAACTCTGATTACTCACTGGAGGCTCAGGACCGATACCTTGAAAACCTGTGACGAGTATGGCATGCTGCTTAAATCTTTGTTTGATTATGCCTGCCTGGATATGCGTAATATAACAGCAGTTGTTCTTTCATCGGTTGTCCCTACCCTAATGATGGAACTGGAATGGATGAGCCGAAAATTTTTTTCCTGTCGTCCCCTGATAGTTGGGCCGGGTACGAGAACTGGTCTGGCTATCAAATACGATAACCCCAGAGAAGTAGGGGCAGACCGGGTAGTCAATGCGGTTTCTGCCATCCATAAATATGGGGGGCCTTTGATAATAATTGATTTTGGTACTGCTACTACTTTTTGTGTGGTTAACGAAAAGGGAGAATACCTGGGAGGGGCTATTGCACCTGGAATTCAAAGTTCAACAGAGGCTTTGGTATCGAGGGCAGCCAAGTTGCCGCGGGTCGAACTCCTCAAGCCCAAAAAACTGATAGGCAGGAATACGGTGAGCAGTATGCAGGCCGGCATAATGTACGGATTTGTAGGACAGGTCGAAGGTATTGTCCACCGGATGAAAAAGGAAATGGGGAACGAGCCCAGGGTGGTTGCCACCGGTGGATTGGCTGCGGTAATAGCCAGGGAAACCGATGTAATTGATACCATTGATGACTTTCTCACTCTGGAAGGTCTGCGATTGATTTACGAACTGAACCGGGGGTAAAAAGGGGAAGCAGGGGGACGGATGACACAGGGGGACGTTTTTGTTGTGTCATCAAAGATGACACAACAAAAACGTCCCCCTGTGTCATCCGTCCCCCTGCTTCCCTGGGAGGTATTTATGTTTTGCATAGGTGGAATAAATATAAAAAACAGGGTCATAGCTGCTCCGCTGGCCGGAGTGACGGATAAGGCCTTTCGCATAATTGCCAGGTCATTTGGATGCGGTCTGGTCTATACGGAAATGATAAGTGATATGGGGCTGGTATACAATCAGAGCAGAACCTTGAAAATGGCTGATTTAAGCGAGGAAGAAGCTCCTATAGCCGTTCAGATTTTTGGTTCTGAAATAGAGCCGATGATAAAGGCAGCAAGGATAGTGGAAAAATTGGGAGCTCACATAATTGACATAAACATGGGGTGTCCCACACCGAAAATTGTTAAAAATGGTGAAGGGGCTGCCCTGATGAAGGACTTGAATAAATGCCGCTTGATGATTCGCGAAATGGTCAGGTCGGTGCAGGTTCCGGTGACGGTAAAGATGAGAAAGGGCTGGGATACCCATGACAGCACTTGTCTGGAACTGGCCGGGATAGCGCAGGAGGAAGGTGCCAGTGCTATAGCTTTGCATCCCCGGAGTCGCTCACAGTTTTTTTCCGGCCATGCAGACTGGAAAATTATTAAGGAAATCAAGAAAGAAGTAGATATTCCGGTGATAGGCAATGGTGATATATGGTCAGCACAAGATGCTGTTCGCATGATTGAATCTACTGAATGTGATGCCGTGATGATAGGCAGGGCGGCCATGGGCAACCCTTTTATTTTCCGGGAGACAGTCGAACTGCTGGAGCACCAAAAAAAAATAGCAGCAGCAAGCGTGCAAGAAAGGCTGGCTACAGCTATACGACAACTGGAATTGTCCTGCCGCTACAAAGGAGAAGCAGTGGCCATCAGGGAAATGCGCAAGCATTTCGCCTGGTATACTAAAGGCCTGCGGGGAGCAGCCCGCATCCGGGAAGAAATAAACCGGGCCAGCAGTAAAGAAGAACTACTCACTATTATCCAGCAAGTTCAATAAGCACACCTTTTTATCCTCAGGGGGGGCAAAAGGACCGTCTCCCTGTCCCCCCTGTCACCCAGCGAAACCGTGGTTTATTAAAGACGCATTCTCTGGCTACTGTGAAATGGCAGTTAAAAGCCTGTTTAGCCCTTGATTATGGCATTTTAGGGTGCTAAAATTATATGTATACAAAATTGTGCTCAGGGAGTTTATGCTTATGGAATTTTTTCGTATTCAGGACAAAATAATAAGCTGGCAGAAAATAGAGAAGACCCTGCGAAAGGCATTGGTATTAAGGACACGTGGTCTATCGCAGCAGGAAACTGCCGAGCGCCTGATGATGGATCGCAGCTTTATTTCTCGTCTGGAAGGAATAGGTGAACTGCGCAAAGGGCAAACTATTGCCTGTGTGGGATTCCCTCTTGCCAATAAAGAGGAAATACAGGAAATTATGGAACAAGAGGGTGTGGAGTTTATCCTTTTAATGACTGAGGAAGAACGCCAGGATTTTATCAACAAGCGCAGCGGCAAGGAACTTTTAAATGAGTTAATGGATTTGACTGGCAGGGTTAGAAATTTTGAAGTAATAATATGTATTGGATCTGATGAGCGGCTCAAGCTTCTGGAAGGGATTTTGGACGGGCAGGTTATTTCGATAGAGATAGGTTCTTCGCCCATAACGGAAGATAAATGGGTTGACCCGCAGCAAATCAGAAAGATCCTGCGATCCATCAAAGCAGCACGGACGATATAATATGGGTGACACAGGGGTGATGACACAGGGGGACGTTTTTGTTGTGT
>Ga0334888_1003178_pt1 | contig 16543 bp, 18 predicted proteins | sample GraSluR1_MG_FD_207227 | JGI IMG/M metagenome (GOLD analysis project Ga0334888, IMG submission 207227) | Sludge microbial communities from methane-producing bioreactor in Wageningen University, Netherlands - Granular Sludge_3_08-R1 | ecosystem: Engineered > Bioreactor > Anaerobic > Unclassified ...
CCTGTACCGGACGGCAGACGGCGATGATTCCTGGTATTTCCGGGTCCCGCTCATCGTATCGATAGCCGTCGTGGCTCTCTCGTCGTTCCTTACCCCTGCCCTGCAGGCCCAGGAGGTACTGCTGGTGTACCAGAATTCAGCGCTGGTGAATGCGTACACAGGATCGCTTGCATTCATCCTGCTCGCACCGCTCTCTGCTCTCTTCTTCCATTCGATACCGGTGCTCAAAAGAGGATACGTGAGCGGGCACGTCGTCGTCTCACTCGCCGCGAGCCTGTTATCCGGACTGATGCTCCTCGGGATGCTGCAGGGCGACGTGATTCTCTTTCCCCATCCAGGCGAGTCCCTCCATGGCTTCTGTTCCTGGTTCTACCTGCTGGTCGGGCTGCCGGCCATCGGCATCATGTTTCTTGTCACATCTCCAAGGGTCGGGCATCCATGAGTGAACAAAAGCCTGGGTGGGACTTGTGTACCGGGGCTGCCTTGCCGACTGAAATACGGGAGTGTTCCCTCTATCAGGATTGGGGGATATCCTGAGGCGAAAAAAAATCTCGGTGATCATTGGTTTCCTGATAAGAGCTGCTGCTCAACTTTCCAGCTGTCAGAGAGTCCGGATTCGGATACCACGCCCGGTCAATTTCCCGCTTCACCTTCGTTTTCACCTTCAATGTGGACCATTCCTCCAACTGGGAAGGGTATAATCCCCTTTGTTCTCTCGGATGGACAACACTCTTTCCGGATATGTCGATGCAATCGACATGTTGGAAAAACATGTCGAAAAAAATCGGAAAAATCGACACGTTTTCACGGAGCACTGAGAATCCTGATCAACGCCGGATTCAAATATACCTTCTCTCGTCCAACCTTCATTGATTCCAGCACCCCAATCTTCTCTAATTGCCTCAAATAGTCTCCTGCAGTCTGCCGCTTGGCTATCCCTTCATCAACAAGAAAACTGATCTTGCAGTAAGGTTGAACAAAAATAATCTCCACAAGTTCCCTGGAATATGTCGCAGCAGGGAGATTCTCCCTGCAAAACGAGGTGGTATCTTCAAGGAGATTCCGTATAGACAGGATCTTCTCATGAGTCCATTTTGAAGTATCCTCCACGGCATCCAGCATGAAAAGAACCCATTCACCCCATACCTCCTCTTCGGTAACTGCCCGGATAAGTCGATAATACTCGTCCTTCTGGCCGATAATTGCCCGACTCAGATAGAGAACCGGAATGTCCAGTAATCCCTGCTGGATGAGGTACAGAATATTTAATATCCGCCCGGTCCTTCCGTTTCCATCCTCAAAGGGATGGATCGCCTCAAACTGATAATGAATCAGGGCGAGTTTAACAAGAGGATCGATGGGATTCCCATTCTGGATGAACTCCTCCAGTTGCGTGAGTTTCTCACGGAGAATACCGGGTCCCTCCGGGGGTGTGTACACAACCTCTCCTGTCGTTTTATTGGATATTGTCGCCTGTGAAAACCATCGGATCTGAACCTCATGGTCCAGGAGAACTTCGCAAACTTCGGCAAGAAGCGGCATTGAAAGTGTTTTTACCGGAAGGCGGTCGAATCCTCTTTTCAAGGCTGTCCGATATCGGAGGACCTCTTTAGTCTGCGGGTCGGTGACTGCCCCGGGAACGGCAGCCGCTCTATAGAGATCATCCCCTGTCGTGACAATATTCTCAATCTCGGAACTGGCCTTTGCTTCCTGCAAAGGAATTGAATTGATCAGTATCTCCTGGTTTGGAATGAGCCGGCCGGCCTCTTTTACCATAGCAAGTGCACGATGAGCTGAAATACACTTCTTCAGGATTTCTTTTGTCTCCAGCTCCACATCAGGGGGGAGAGGTGGAAGGGCATTATTCGGGACTCGTCGATCAAAGCTCATGCCAAATCACGGTAAATTATGGCCGGTATTATTCTCTCATTGAAATAGTAGTGAAGGGGCATTAAATCTCTCCCCTAACTTTCGCCTTTCAGCTTCTCCGCTGATGCCGTCGTCAGTATTCTATCCGCTTGGCCTCTCTTCTTGGAAGGATGGGTCATTTAGTGTGTGATTCCGAAAGCCTCTGGAGGGATGGGGCGTGGGGTTGTAGCAGTGCCGGTCCCGGCAGTGATCAATACGGATGCCCTTTAGGATTTAATCTGAAAAAACGGTGAATTAGTCGGATAGGATGTATGTAAAAATTTCCCGAGGGATTTGAATCCTGTGTGTAGAAGCCTCAGGCGGGTGTCAAAAGGAGCCAGTAAATCACGTATTTTTTCACAAGCGCAGAAATGCGGTTGGAAAAGTGTAAGGGTTTTTTATAACGAAATAACCGTGCGGCGGATTGATATTAATCAATAAAGAGGGGGGGGTTGAGATTATTTATTACAATGAAAGAAAAAGAGGCGAATTCACATTTAAAAACTGAAATGGAATGCAAATGAGAGTCCTGGCTTATGAGTTTGAGAGGATTTTTTAGGTTAAGTGAGAACAATAACATTCATGCTTGAATCTATTGAGGATATATCATGGTAATGGTGAGTAGAGGGGATGATGATGGCACTATATCATGTTTTTATTGTAGAAATATCACAGACAGAAAATCATGGATAAAGCACATATTGTATGACAATAATGTTGAATTGGTCTATGGTAAATGTCCAAAATGTAATAAGTTTTCATACATTGGCAAACCTGACGAAACAGATGAGTGTGACATGGATTACTCGATAAGCCTGTTTGATGATAATGACATAGTGACATGCCAGCACTGCAAGAAAAAGTCTGATATGGCTGCATGGGAACCATTTACAGATGATTATAAATTTAAATTTGGTAGATGCCCAATATGTAAGCGGTGTTCATGTTTATGTCATAAAGATAATAAGGATTGCGGATTTGAGATTGATGATGATAGATTAGATCATCTAATGGAATATAGGGTATATCTGCTGCAGTTAAGACATTGAGTTTCAAATTCCATCTTCTATTTGACAATAATGATTACATTAGGATGAAATTTTTCAATACCTTTTTTCCATTCATTCAAATATCGGGTCGATACCTGTATATCAAAAAGAACAATAATAATTTGTTCAAAATATTGAGAATATCTCAACAATTTACTAGCAATCGTGTCGATATCTCTGTTATATGTTGGCCCCTTCAGCTCAATGGCAACATTATCTATTACCAAATCTGGACGTGAAGATCCTTGTTGATATTCATATTTAATATTTGGATAAAAAGCTTGTAAATAACCAAGTAAATTTTTATGATAACCCTCTTCAGTGGGCCATTTTTCTATAGGTTGAAAAGCTTTGATTTTTTCAACGATCTTGATATCAGGAGACCCCTTTTTCCTTTGATTCACAACTTGTCCTTTTATATAAGCTTCATCTGCCTCATCATCTCGTCCCAATTCTCGGAGGACCTCGCTTTTATCATACCATGTCGAAGGATTCCACATATTGATTTTAATTGATTTGTTGAACGAATCAAGCGCATCTTGGTACATTTCCAGGTGATATTGGGCAAGCCCCATCGTATGCCATGCAAAGTCATCTTCAGAGTCAATTAGAAGTACCTCCTCAAATATCAATAGTGCTTCATTATATCGTGATAATGCTATCAGTACAGCCCCTTTACTGTTTAATGGCCAGACATAATCCGTATCGATTTGAATAGCTTTGTCGTATGCCTCGAGTGCTTCTGTGTATTTATTTAGATTATGGAGTGCGTACCCTTTATGAGCCCATATTAAAGCATTCCCTGAATCAATCTTCAATGCATGATTATACGCAGCAAGAGCTCTTGCCCAGCGGTTTTGTTTTTCGAGAATATCACCTTTCGAAGACCACGTTTTAGCATCTTTCGGGTTAAGTTTCAATGCTCTCTCATATGCCTCAAGTGCTTCCTCATATCGTTCAAATTTTTCGAGAATGTCGCCTTTCGAAGACCATGCTTTAGCATCTTTCGGGTTGAGTTTCAATGCTCTCTCATATGCCTCAAGTGCTTCCTCATATCGTCCTAATTCTTCGAGAATATCACCTTTCAAAGACCATACTTCGGCATCTTGCAGATTGAGTCTTAATGCTTTGTTGCATGCCTCAAGTGCTTTCTCATATTGTCCTTGTTGATGAAGAGCACGGCCTTTATTGTGCCATATATTAGCATTATTCGGATTGTATCGAATAGCCCTATCATATGCATTATTTGCGTACAAATATCGCCCCAGCTCTTCCAGAACAAGCCCTTTTTCGTTCCATAAGTCGGGATCTTCCCGGTTCAAATCTATAGCTTTATCATATGCATTAAGTGCATCCCAGAATAGCCCCAATTCTTTTAAAGTAAATGCTATATTACCCCATACAATGGGATCTTTCCGATCAATCTGCATTGCTTTATTAAAAGCTGCAAGTGCTTCCTCATATTGTCCCTGATTTAAAAGATCTACTCCTTTGTTGTTCCATTCTGTATTGTCTCTCTTAAAAATCATGTTTAATAAGCACCTGGCATTTCACTTAAGAGGTTATATGTATAAATAAATTATATTTTTCAATCTTTTTTCGCACCATAAGAACAATTTTAATTATCCACTTCGAAGAAATTATCTTCGCGTCACATAACCGGAAAACGTTTGGAAAATTGGTTATCAACCTTATTTGCTAATGAACAAGCATTAAAAAGGTGATTCTTAAAGAATTTACTAGATTTATTGAATAACGCCCCGCCAAGTTCGTCTCCACTTCATTCCGTCTGCTCCTCCTCCATTCCGTTTCCCTCACATCGCGGGGCTGTTCTCTCTCGGTAGACCAAATCAGTAACAAACGGTCATGCCCATACTAGGCTAGGGAAAACTGTTATCATTGTCAACAACTACTTCCCATTTGTTTTGGGAGATAAGGAATGGTTGATAAAATTGGTAATCCGGGCGATGTGAGTAATCCGATTACCTGGAAAGAAAAAGGGAATGAATTTTTCAACCAAGGAGAGTATCAAAAGGCAATTGAATGTTTTATTCATGCTATTGAGTTAGATCCAAATTACCTTGATGCCTGGAACAATCTTGGATATACACTTCTTAAAATGGGTAAAATCAAAGAAGCGAAGAGTATCAACCAAAAAATAAAAGAAATAAAAAGTAAATCGATTGAAAATATACCTCCTTCCGAATCAAAGGTTGGATCTTCGGTGAAAGAGCCTTTAAATACACTATATTCTCCCAATGCCGAGGAAATGCAGAAAAATTATGAGAATGGGGTAATTACACACGCAGAATATGAACAGTATCTAAAAGATCATGGGGGAGCGTCATCACCAAAACCGCTTAAAAAGATAGATTATTCACCTATGGTAGGATATTTCGTTATTACCATTCTTTTTTTAAGTGTAATTCTCTTTCTTGGATTAATGTTCACCTCTATTTTTGTTTTAGATCAGGATATACAGTTCACCCAAAGTAACCCAGAAAGCATAATTAATGACTATTTTGCTGCATGGGATTCGTGCGATGCAGATAAAATGTATTCCTTATTATCAGCCGATGCTCAATCTGTCAATAAGAAGGACACTATCCATAATACATGTAGTTCATTTCGAATGAGAGGTGTTTCGATTGAACAATGGGAAGTAAATAAAGTATCAATCGATAAAGACATTGCTCGAGTTAATGTTCTAATTACTCAAAATGTTGTTGGATTTCTTAAAACGGACAACATTCAATTTATTCTTGTCAATGAAACAAATCGATGGAGAATTGCTACACCATTATACGGCAATTCTGCAATCTTAATTTCTGAAATTAACAAAGTTTATGAAAAAATTTGGAATAGATTGCCAACGGACAACGAGTTGGAGTCTATTCAAAATGAAATTGAAAAAGGGATGAATCAAGATCAAATTTATCAATATATTTTGGATTTAAAGAAACAATGTACAATAATAGGAAATTGGACAAGAGGATCGGATATTTATTATCGTGTTTATCCGAATCACCAAATTGAATTCGAATATCCCTATCATCCTACTTGGACTGGAAATTGGGTTCAGCGAACAGAAAAAACCTATCAATTTTATTGGTCTGAATCACCGTCGCCGGGAGAACCCAAATACGTAGACGATGTAACATTATCTCCTGACTGTCAAAGTATTAGTATCGCTAATAATTATGGCGATCATCTTGGTGCGACGAAGGTTACATAAATAAATTTTAGACGCCCCACCAAGTTCGTCTCCACTCCACTCCGTCCGCTCCTCCTCGCGTCCGGTGCTCCTCCATTCTGTTCCGCTCACATCGCGGGGCTGTTCTCTCTAGTGTTAGGCTATGTTCATGTTGACGGTCATGCTCACTTAAGTCAGATATCATTAAAATGTAAAACCAATATTTGCTATACGAGGGGAAACTCGTATGATAGGGAGAATAAATCTAAAAAATTGTAACCCTTGTCCTGATCTTTACTTTTCTTTCCTTGGTGTTTTTTCCACCAAGTAAATGATAAGATTGTTCACGGTCAGAATGCAATAAAAAATAGTTGTCTACCTTGCCCTTGCGCAATTGTTTTTGGCATTTGTGACAAGCGTCGCATACGATATGATCAAGGGGTGGTTGGGTATAAGCGGATAACAGTTTTTGAGAGAGAGCTCCCTTTATCGCCCGATGAAACCACAAAAAATTAAAAAATGTTATCATCTTTATTGAATTATGAAAAAATTTCTAATTCCAGTTTTTCTTTTTATCTTCTTCATTTTAATTGCAGGATGCACCTCATCGAGTGTTGAGGATGTATATGATGATCTATACAAAGGGGATCCTACTATCTCCCAAACAGTCACTACTGTGAAGACCCCCTCAGCTACTGCAACTGAGAGTGCTACAGAGAGAAATTTGAGGATTGCAGAAGACATCGTCAGAGAATACCATGAGACCCATACATACTATGGGAAGAATATTTTTGTATGTGCTGATATGGCTAGCGATGTATGGAATCAACTTAAAACAGAAGGAATAAATGCCGAAATAGGCATTGGGAGAATAGACCAAGGAACTTATAAATTAACTGAATCAAACCATGCCTGGGTATTAGCTGAGATTGAACCTAATAAATGGCTAGCTCTCGAAACCACAGGCGGATATGTTGTTTATGCGTATGATAATCCTCGATATTATGGGGGTTGGAGCCTTTATAACCCCCAGAAATTGAAGCAATATACATCATTAATAAGCCAATATAATGACGATTTGGAGAAATACCAGTATGAGGTGGATAAATACAATCGAATGGTAGAGCAATATAACAATGCGGATTATCTATCGCGATTGAATATGAAAGATGATCTTGATGCAGAAAAATTGCTATTGGAACAGAGAGCTGATGATTTAACAGATACTGCCGAAAAATTGGCTTTTTTAGTTGAAGGTTCAGATATTTCAAATAAAAATCCTTATGGCGCAGTTTTGAAAACAAAAATTCCAACTTATACAATACAATATACCACAAAAACCACCACTCCAACTCCTACGTCTGATCAAAGAGGCGTAAAAGCGGCTGTTTCGATAGTCCAATCCAGTATCATAGTTTATTTTGGAGGTGGTCAAATGGAAAATTACATTGATTATTTGGAGGTTCAAATCACACCATCGGGTTCCAGTAAAAGAACGGAATATATCAATTCGCCAAGAAAATCAATGACTTATCCATTTGAAAATGCTTTACCAAATGGCATTGGTCGTGTGATCGTTATTGCTCATTTTACACAAGGATATTCATCTCAAGAAATTGCGAATGTCTATTTTGAAGGACTTTAATTTTACTTATTTTAAAATAATTGAATAATTTTCAGAAAAAAAGAAAGAGCTGTCATTTCATAGATTACAATATAAGCTCAGGTAGTGTGCAGGACGAAAATAATCCATTCCATAAGCTTGATTTTGTATTCATTCAAAAACTTCTGGATATCTTCTTCTTTTCATAGTCATAGGCTTAATTGATTAATAGCTATTCATCCTGAACAATACGGCCAAATCCTTTTTTTTCAAATTCTTCTGCAACTTGTTTTGTCATTTGTACTGGTAGTCCGAGTATAACCTGATATCGCATCCCATTTGAGTCTACAAGCCAATTATCAGATAAATCAAGATTTGCTTCAAATCTTACTATTTCTCTAGGCAGAGCAGCTATATTGGATTCTTGATTATGTTTTGATGTAAGAGAATTTGAGATATTCTGTTTTTGATGAATATCCTGTTTTGAATTTAGTGGAAATTCAGATTTGTGGACTTTCTCTTTTGGCTCTTTTTGTTTTTCAGTTATCAAATTAGAATTAATCTCAATTGCCAATCCTTGTATCAGCTTCTCAAATTGGTCTATTATTAATGTAACTTCTTTCAATAATTTCTGGATTTCAAAGATTTGTTCGTATGTTTGAAGGTATAAGACATGTTGGATATGGGTCGAATATTGACTCTTTAACCATTTCCAACCCAATTTTGGTGATAGAACAGATCCAAAGAATAATTTTGTAGTAACACTTTTGGAATTATAACAAATATTGAAATTTTCTTTAATAATGTCATAATTTTTTAACTTATTATTTTTAAAAATTGCATATTGCCGTTTTAATTCCTTAATTGAGAAAATTATTTTCATATGCGATTTGTAAACATCTTCTAAAATTGGTTTGGCAGTTACTCTTAAATCGCAATCAAATTGATACTGTTCGTAGGTTTTTAATAATTTTAATTGAAATTTTCCATCCAAAATTATATTTATCAATTCACGAAGAGAAATTACTTCATCGTCCGGTATAACTGCTAATCTCTTTTCTAGATTTATATCAAGGGCTATGACATCTTTTGGAATGTAATACCTAAACTTGTTTGGATTTTCACATCCTGGTTCTGTTGAAAAATAATCGTTTAAGTAAGGGATACAATCAAATTCCTCTTCAAATCCTTGATAATCAGATAAATGGTAGTTAGATTTATTTTTAAGAATCCAATACGATTCAATTCCTGCCTTTTTATATTTGATATCGCGGTCTTTTAAAGTATTTAATGGTATTTTCGTTAATTGAACTTCAAAGACTATTTTTTTATTATTATTTTCAGCATAGACATCAGCTCTCCAATCCCCTTCTTCTGAAACGTACTCGACATCTGTTCTCCAACCTGCAGTTTTGCAAATTTGATATATTTCATTTTTAATCTCTAAATGGGCAAGAGATTCATGCTCCCACGTGCATGGTCCTGATTTGGCTGCATGATAAAAATGCTGAAGCCCTTTTTTAGATGTACGTAAATGTCCCTTTGCCCCACAACAACTCATAATGACGGGAAGTCCCCTTTTATGCTGCCGTTTGAGTTCATTCCATTCTTCATTTGAACAGTCTGGACCTATTACCCTTTGATTACAAATTATTGCAGAAAGTGGCATAACTCTAATTTGCTTCAATTCTATTGTTTATTAATCATTCCTCAAAGCCGGGGAGAATCTTGTATTCGTGAAATTATTCAGATGATACGGGCTTTCTGGTTCCTCGCTAGGATCGTTATTCGTCCCTGTCCGGTTGATTCCCTCTCGTAAATGATTTCATGCGTTCCTCCGCAAGCTGATGATATTCAATCATTCTCCTTGCCTCTTCCACTGCATGCAGTTTGTCACGGATCCCGGTGAAGAGGACGCGAATCCCGTCGATATCATCCTTGAGATAGGCTGCTTCAGGATAGAGCAGAAGGGTAATCTCGCCTTCCAGTCCGATGTGATGCTCTTCCACATCTCCTTTCATGTATCGTTCCCGTTGTTGCCTGGTCGGTGCGGCAAATTTGTTTTCAAATCTGAAGACTCCCATGATGATTCCTCGCCTAAATTGTATGATTGCTATGAGGTTCTCCTGCTGGCGTGTTTAATTGTAAAGCAGGCGGGTTGAAAGTGAATGCTTGCCTTTCTCTTGATTTTTGGAGAAGTATAGACCGCTGTTTGTTCTCTGTTTTGTTACACTAAAGGAGGGGCTCCGCCCCCCGCCGCGTGGGCGCCGCCCCGGGAGTTGATTGGTTCCTGGTGACGGGGCAGACTGCTCGCTCCGCTTCGTCTCCGTCCGCTCCTCCTGATTGTCCGGTGCTCCTCCACTCCGCTCCACTCGCACCGAGCCCCTGTATATCTTTTCCTGTTCCTGTTTCTCTGATGCCCCCGGCTTCGTCGTCTCCTCCTCGCCGCAGGCTGCACTCCCCACGCTCCTCGCAGATTGTTTCACAGACTGCTCGTCGCTGTTTCCTGTACCTGTGACGCTCAGTGACTCGCTCCCTTGCGGTCGCTCGGGTCGCTGTGGCCGGGTCCGGTTCCGCTGATGCGTCACCAGTTACCCACTCCCCCGCCCTCGCGTCGCGCCCGGGGATAGGCAAGTATCCCCCTCTCTCCGCCTCCTCCGGATCGGGCTCCTCCTCTCCCAGGGGAGAGGCAGTAGGCAGGATGGAGCCCTGTCGGGCCAGAAGATGCACCCGAGGCCTCAGTAAATCCAGGCCGGCCGGTTGACCTCCGGGGCGAGAGTGTGACCGCCAGGGAGCACCCGACACGGAGAGTCAAGCCTGCAGGCCGTCACTTGTCCCGGTGCCCTTTAGCCAGCGAAGCGGAGGCCGCCACCGAGGCTGGAGGGCGAGGGCGTCGCCGGAGTGGAGCGACAGATTACCCGCAACAGTCCGCCGCAGGCCGAGCCCTCGCAGCGAGCGGAAGCGAGCAGTGGGCGATGGCCGGAGGCCCGCGGGACCCCTTTTGATATTACTTTCACACCGTATGAAGGAACTATATAACCCTTTGAGTCCTATCATATATTGGTGAGAACTACCATGAACCAAGAAACAACCTTCGAACACATAGGGGCAGCCCGCCAGTACGGCGGCACCCTGCGTATCGATATCAAGACCATGCAAGCCGTCATCGCCAGGTCCGACGTGATGCGTCTCCTCGTGGACCGCTGGCCTGTTGACGTCTTCGACATCTCCGACGTGATGCGGACCGCCGGGGAACCCTCGCCCGTCGGGCGGGCGTGGATCAGCAGGTCCGGCAAGGCGGTGATGTACCTGATCAGCGGTGTCAAATACATATCTCCCCTCGCCCAGGTGAAGGGTGCACTATCAGGTGAGCGGAAGTATGCCAACGTCTCGGTAATCCGTGACATCACAAGGCCAACCCCGGCCTGCTCCTCTCCTGTTGCCGAGGTGACGGCATGACGAAGGAAGGGAATGTGTACGATGTGATCCCCTCGAAGGACCTCGACAGGATAAGCCGGCTCCAGGAGCAGGCGGTCGAGCTCGAGAATCGGGCGTTCGTCCTGCAGGCCAGGGCCCAGGACCTCCGCGTGAAGGCGGAGGATATCGTGACCTCCTACCAGGTCCGGATCAGGCGGAAAGGCTGGGATGCCTGCAGGGCCGAGGCCAGGGAACAGGATATGATCTCCTGGTATTTTGACCCGCTCCCAGGCCAGGGGGCAGAGGTATGAGGATAATTATCCAGGAGGGGGAGACCCTCACCCTTCCCGGCTGCCTTGCCCGGTTTGGTGCCGGCTTCGGGGTCATCGGTCCCGGATACGAGCTTACTCATGTGATCAGGCGAGGGAGGCTCTACCGGCTGCATGGTCCGGCCAGGAGTCAGCAGGAACACCTGGGGGTCATCGACCGGATCGAGGTGTGATCATGGAAAATGCACAGCTTATCACGGTAAAGAAGATCCTGGAGGGGTCCCCCTTCCAGGACTCGATCGAGATCGGGACGCCGGGCAAGGGTGGAGCAATCAAGATATACGGCGACTTCGCCGACCCGGCAGAGTTCGAAGCCCGGATCCGGGCAGCGGTCCACCTGCGGAAAATGGCCCACGATCTCATGGGAGGGGTGTAAATGTCCCTTCCCGAGACCCTCTTTCCTGGGATTGCCGATTGGGTCCGCGAGCATGGCGACCCGTCCCGGTCCCGGTGCCTCTGCGGCCGCGACCTGCGGGGCGACCAGGTGCACGGCTACCGGCATGAAGCTGGCTGGATGACCGACGCCGGCCAGATGTGGCTCTTTATCCCGTGCCCTGAGTGCGGCTACGAGATGGCGATCTGGAAGATCGGCGTGTCCCGCGACCAGGACTTCCGCATCCGCCCGCTGTCAGAGCGGGACCTCTGCGATCTTGCCTGGGCGGCACCGGACCCGGACAAGATCCGGGTCATCACCTCGGCAGGTGGTCGCCAATGACCGGCGATACCCTCACCGACTTTTTCGGCGACGTGATCCACGCATACACGCGGGCCGATGCGATCCGTGACGGGGTCCTCGTCGAACTCCCGGCCGCAATCTGCCAGGAAGCGGGGATTATTGCCCCGGTGGCGGTCACGGCTGAGGTGTGGCACCTTATCGACCCCGGGAACCTGGACCAGATGCCGGGCCAGAGCGTGATCGGCAGGCTCTGGGATCTCCTCTGGACCTTCACCGTCGCGGCCAGGTCCTCCCGTGGTCGTCATCATTCGACTGTTACCTATCGCTGCATCTTCCTTGTATGCCGCGAGGCGATGGGTGGATCCGTAATCACTGAGAACAAGACCGTAACCCTCCGGGCCGTGTGCGGTCCGGGGGACCAGGGAGAGCCGGTGATAACCATTATGCTCCCCTGGGAGGACTGATCAGATGCATGTTGCGATACCAGGGGGTGCGATGATGACACCCGCGCCCGTTTTTTACACGACAGAAGAGGTTGCCGACATCCTCAAGGTCCACGTAAAGACTGTCCGGGAGATGATCAAGTCCAAGCGACTCCAGGCGGTGAAGGTTGGCAAAGAATACCGCATTACCGACGATCAGCTGCGGCAGTACGTCGAGGAGAATAAGACATCATAACCGGGGGATCCCGGCATTAAACCACCATGCAACAGACAGTATATGCCGGCCGGCCCCGGTTGTATACATATAGGTCAGCTCTGGTCAATACTGTTTTTGTACGGTGTTTCTGGTTTCTCCGGGCGGGCCTCCGGCCTTCGCCCACTGCTCGCTATCGCTCGCTGCGAGGGCTCGGCCTGCGGCGTGGTTGATCGGGTCCTGGTGACGCTCCACTCCGGCGACGCCCTCGCCCTCCGGCCTCGGTGGCGGCCTGCGTTTCGCTGGCTCCTGCTGTTCTCTTTCATGCTGACGACCGACAACTTCACTCTGCCAGCCGGCCGCTCTCTTCGTTCGCTCTCGCCGTCTGCCAGGTGGACCGGTCGGTCTGCGTCCTCCGTGCACTTCCTGGGCCGACAGGCTATCATCACAATGACTGCCTCTCCCTAAGGGAGAGGAGGAGCCCGGCCCGGCGGGTGCGGAGAGAGGGGGATACTCGCCTATCCCCCGGCGTGACGCAAGGGCGGAGGTGAGGGGAAATGGTTATACATCGGCCTAAAAGGGAACATTATTTAAAATTCCTACTTAGGAAGGAAAGATAAAATTTGAGAGATTAATTGAATAATGTTTGTTGCATCTGAAATGAGACTCGTGGTTTCAGCAGCGGCCTTAATTTTTTCAATCCAAGGTCTTGCAGTTGCCTTATTAATTTCCTTTGGGGGTTTTGGGAATTCATCATTTGAAAATGCATTAGCTTGCTGCAATTTCTCTATTAATTCACTAATTTTTGTTGATACTTGATCTTCAAATCCGCTTATTGAAGGAATATAAATTGTAATATTTTGAGTGGAAGATTTTTCAAGCGCTTCACGGGCTGCTTTTTCTCTTATTAATTCATCATTCGCGTCCTTCAATTTTAGTGCTAATTCTTTTATCCTCGCATCTTTTTCAAGATCTTTTCTCTTTGTTTCAGTCATCTCGGATAGAATCCTTTCGAAATTTTCATGATTAATAAAATCACAAACGATTTTTTCGGCTTCAGGAATATTTCCTTGATCCAATGCTCTCTCAAATTCATAGTGAAGGGGCATTTTTACCAGGATATCATTCAAAACATCAGCATTATCTTCAGTTGTTCCAATTTTAACAGCTAATTCTTTTGCATAATCAGAAATTGAAAAAGAATGTCTTGGGTTTCTTACAGTATATTTTAGGAGGGCACTTGCAATGCTTTCGATATCCTTTTCATTATAGTCGATTTTCATAAAAGCTAAAAAATAGTTTAATACTATTCGTGGTTGAATTACATATCCAAATTCATCATATTTTCTGAAATAATGATTATTCAAATCTGATAATAAGGAATCATATGTTAAAAACCAAGGCCCCAATTTACCAACCAATTCATAGGTTTTTAAATTCTTTTTTATGTGGCTAATTAATGAAATGCAATGTGCATCATGAGAATATGTCGATTCTGATCTTTTCCTAAGTTTATAATCTACATCTCTTTTTATCCGCTCTTGAAGCTGAATGTCATATAGCATCGGAAGAGTATTTTTAATATAATCATAATCTTTTTCATCCCTATTAGCGGAGAATATGGTCGGAAGCAGTTGTATATTATATTTCGAGTTGACAAAATTAACCCAATTATTTAGGAATACAATATATTCTGAATAATGAAGTCCGTTTAATCTATTTAAATTTCGATAATCATCGATAAATTGATTATCGACATACTGATGAAATGGATTTAACTTCATAGCATTCTTTGATGCATTAATTAAATTCCATACTTCATCTTTTGTTATATCTGTATAATAAACTTTGATTTGAGAATCTTTACAAAAATCAATCAATGAAGTTGATAATGGATATCTGGAATCCGTTTGACATAAGATAGTAACAATAAAATTTGTATCTATCAATAAAAAATTCAATTCTTTACAAAAATCGATTGATTTTAAATCCTTTTCGAACGATAATAAATTCAAATCAATGAACCAGAAATAGCAATTCACTATGCATGCTAACAATTCTTTTTCATCAGAACTGAAATATTCTAATAAAATATCAGAATATTTTTTCCCAAAATTTTTTTCAATGTTTTTATCTGCAATTTCTTTATCAATCACCGATTTGATATCATCAATGGGGATATAATCAATTTCATTCTCAAGAGGTTTTGAAAGGGCGTATCGAGTTAATATTTTCAATAAAATATTTTCAAAAATTACTTTAGCATTTTTATGAATATAGGGGTCATAATTTGGATTTTTCTTTTTAAGAATTAAACTAAATTCCTTCCAAACAGGTTCAGATAATATTTCAAATCCTGGCAAATCAATTTTTTTTCTAATTTTATATTTATATCCTTCAATATGTTCAATAACCCCATCAGTTTGATAATCCGTTACTACTGCAATAATTTCATTAGTATCTATCTTACATTTACCAACTCTCTCTATATTAGCTGAAATATCTGCTATGTCGAATATATCTTCCTCTTGAAATTGATCCAAAGCTGCGATAACAAGGGTTTTTCGAATCTCTCTTCTCCTCTCTAGAAACTTTCCTCTTGTTAGAGAGATTGAACGAATTAAAATATTAATATCCTCGTAGATAATTTCATCGGTAAGGATATTTTCTTCAGATAAATTCATAATATATTTTATTAGTCTTTTATTAGTCTTTTTATACCTTAATAATTGAAAAATCGAATGATATCGAATAAAATTTAGAGAGAAAATAATTGAATTTCAAATCACCCCCCCTCTCCCACCTCCCTTCACAAGACCGTACTCAATCTCATAGTACCCACTCGGCACAGAGATGATATACCGCATCTTCCTCTTCTCCTCCGCCTCGGCAATCTGCTTCAGAAGGGACGCCTGCTCTGCCGGTGCATGTCCAACCGTCACCCACCGTTTGGTCTCATCGCTCATCTTCCAGGACCTGGCCGGGACCGTCTCCGGAGGTCTGGTCACCGTGTCATCGTCGGGGTCGAAATAGGCGACAACATCGTCCTTCTCCGACTCCGCCGCCCACTGCAGGGCCTCGGCAACCTCCTTCTCGACAAGCGCCTCCTCCCTGGCCACGACCGCCTGGCTCTTCTGCCGGTGCTGCCAGTACGCAGCGATGGCCGCCACTAACGCCACCAGCAACTCAAAAATCTGAATCAATTCCTGTTCCATGAAATCACCTCCAGGCGAAGGGCGGGACCAACCGAAAAGAGACGGTGAAGGAACTTCACCGCCTCCGCAGGTTCTGCTCCATCTGGTCGTGCATCCCGGCGATGATCCTGAGGATGGCAAACAGCATCATCAGGCCGCCGATACTCACGCCGAGGAGGAACACGAATCCTTCCTCCATGGTCCCTCCCTCCCTGGAAAGGGAAAATTACTCGCCGGACTCTCAGGCCAGTGCGGGAACGGTGTCTGCCCAGGCCTCGATGGTCGCAAGGATTGCGTCCGCTTCGTAGGAGGTGACACGGACCTCTTCGCGGGCAAACGCCACGTAGTAGATCTCCCCGGTCGGGTCGTGGCACTTGATGGTGGCCGAATACCTCTCGGCATCCGGGTCGCTCACCGGGTCCCCGCCCATGGCGGTGGAAAGATCGGTGTCCGCAAGGATTGCGGCCTTCGCGCCGTTGAACCCGGTCACGGTTCCGGCCCTGGCGGTCACGTAACCGACAGTGTTCGCTTCAAGATC
>Ga0334888_1003196_pt1 | contig 16487 bp, 15 predicted proteins | sample GraSluR1_MG_FD_207227 | JGI IMG/M metagenome (GOLD analysis project Ga0334888, IMG submission 207227) | Sludge microbial communities from methane-producing bioreactor in Wageningen University, Netherlands - Granular Sludge_3_08-R1 | ecosystem: Engineered > Bioreactor > Anaerobic > Unclassified ...
TCTGGGCAAGCCTTCCGATTCTCGAAAAATTCATGTGCAAAAATGGCTCGATTATATTTCTCAAAGGTCCCGACGCAGAAAGAGAGATTGCAGAGGCCGAAAACCAGCGCCCTTCAGCAAATCTCGCTTCGCCAGAAATAATAAAAATCCCCCCTGAGTTTTCTCCCAAGGGGTTTTGCCTCGTGATTTATCGCCAAAATCAGAGTTGCTGATCCGGTCTGTCGTCTATAACAGTCGGCTCGCCGAATAGAAGCTCGCGGTTTTTCCAAAAATAGTCGATCGCGGTCGCCCAAGCCAAAACAAAAACCAAAATTAGTGATGCGGTTCCAAGCCAAAAGCCCTCGACCGTCCCGCCAAAAGCGATGTAACCCATTATACCTATGATAGATAGCATCTCCACTGCAGTTTTCGCCTTTGCGGCCTTGCTCGGAAGAATCTTCTTCTTTTTGCTTAAGCCCCAAAATCTGAAACTTGTTACGAGGACATCGCGAGTTATAATTCCAACCACCGGCCAGACCGCCGCGTATTCTGTCGCGGCAACGGTGGCTAATGCGAAACCGGACAATAGTTTATCTGCAACGGGGTCCGCGAACTGGCCGAAACCGGTTACCGTTTTGTGCCGCCTCGCAAAATAGCCGTCCATCCAATCGGTCGCCGCGCCGACAATAAACATGAAAAGGCCGGGAATAAGCCATTTACCGCCTGTATAGACCGCTAAAAAAACGAGCGGCGCCATGATTGTCCTGAGAATTGTGAGGATGTTCGGCAGGTTCATGTCAATCCTCGTCGAAGCCCCTCCGGAAAAGATCTTCGATTGCCGTAGCGGCATCGTTTTCGTCGGAGCCGTCAACCTCGATAATAAGGAGACTACCCTTCTGAGCCGCTAAAATAAGCACTCCCATGATACTTTTAGCATCGACGCTAAGCTCGTCCTTTTTAATGATAATTTTTGATTTGAAGCTGGAGGCCGTTTTGACGAGCATCGTGGCCGGTCTCGCGTGAAGACCGAGCCTGTTTACTACTTCTATCTCTTTTTTAATCATGATGTTACGCCGCTATACGTTTTTTGCGAAGTTCATTCCGGGGAGACGCTTCACTAGATCCCTAAGTTCCAGCATGGAAAGCGTCATCAAAACATGCTGGCTATCCATTTTAGTTTCTCTCGCGATAATGTCAATATGTTTTCCATCATAATCGAGCACATCAAATAATACTTTTTCGATTCCCTGTAAGCTGTCTGCGACGTCCAAAGCCTTTCGACGAGCTTCTTTGCTCTTGGTGGGGATATTCAGATAATCGATTATTTGAGAGGGGTCTGTTACTACCGTCGCCCCTTTTTGAATCAACATATTCGGCCCTTCCGAAGTCGGCCGATCGATTGGGCCGGGGATTGCGAAAACCTCGCGTCCCTGATCCAGAGCGTATTTATAGGTAATCAACGCGCCACTTTTGACTCCGCCTTCGATAACGAGAACGCCCAGCGACAAGCCGCTTATAATCCGGTTTCGTTTAGGAAAATTCTCCGGTGTGGGCTGTGTTCCCATTGGGTATTCGCTGACAATCGCTCCATGTTCTACTATATTATCATAGAGCTTTTTGTTAATCGATGGGTAAACTATATCGACACCGCACCCGAGAGCCGCGATTGTTCTGCCGCCAGCATTAATGGCCGATTCCTGCGCGTTCCCATCGATTCCCATCGCCATTCCGGAGACAACAGTCAAGCCTTGGCCTGCAAGGTATTCTGCGAAACGCTTTGCCTGATCGATACCGTATCGAGTAGCTCTACGTGTTCCCACGATTCCGACTGCGATTTCATCTTTCGGCTGAACCTCGCCTCGAACATAAAGAATCGAAGGTGGGTCGAGAATTGAGCGTAAAAGCTTTGGATATTCTTTATCAATAGGAGTTAATATTGTAACGTCTTTATCCTCGATTTTAGCGAGTTCGTCGTTTATAAAAGTGTCCTTTTCGGGGTCGTAGTCAAGCAGGCTGTCGATTGCGTTGGAACGCATGAACTTGCCGAGATTACCTCTGTCCTGAAGGAATACCGTTTTTGGATCGCCAAAATAGTCGAGCAAAGTCTTGACAGTTACCGGGCCGACATTCGGCACCCTTGAAAGCGCCAAGTGCCAGTAAATACGATGTTTTTCTGTGGGTTCCATTATAGTTCGTCGATTTCGATTTCCTTAAGCTTCTTGTAAACCATATTCAAAAGATCAGTCAGGCCTTCGCCAGTAACCGAACTTATCAAAACAGAGTCTTCGCCGAGAATATCTTTCCAATCCTTCGCTTTGTCGGCGATGTCGAGCTTCGTGCCAACTGTGATAATATGTTTTTCACGAAGAATGCCCTCTGCGTAGTTATAGATTTCGTCGAGGAGCATGGCGCGCGTTTCAATCGGCGAATCGGATAAATCGACAAGAAGAAGTATGACCCGTGTCCGCTCGACATGGCGAAGAAACTCGAGACCAAGCCCTTTCCCCTCGCTCGCGCCCTCGATAAGCCCCGGAATATCACATAAAACAAAACTTCTTTCCGTGTCTATCTCGACTATGCCGAGGTTCGGAGACAATGTGGTGAACGGATAAGGAGCAATTTTGGGTCTTGCCTTAGTCAAACGGGAAAGGAGAGTTGATTTACCGGCGTTTGGCGCTCCAGCAAGGCCGACATCGGCGATGATCTTAAGCTCGAGAATCAGCTCGAACTCCTCGCCGTGCTTCCCAAGAGTAGCTTTTTGCGGTGCCTGATTCGATGGTGTTGCAAAACGTGCGTTTCCGTAGCCGCCTTTTCCGCCTTTTGCGATAATAACGCTTCCATCGGCTAAATCGGCGATAATATCCTCCGTTTCGGCATTTCGCACAAGAGTTCCGGGCGGAACATCGATAATCAAATCCGCGCCGTTGGCTCCTGTTTTTCTTGAACCTTCGCCGGCGTGGCCATTTTGCGCTTTGTAGGTGTGAATATATCTAAAGTCGAGCAAAGTAGTCATGTTGTGATCGACTCGAAAAACGACATTGCCGCCTTTGCCTCCATCGCCGCCTGCTGGGCCGCCCCGCGGGACATACTTCTCTCTTCTGAAGGCGACAACGCCGTCGCCACCTTTGCCCGCCCGAACCAAAATTTTCACTCTATCGACGAACATTTATTCTATGCGACCTTTCATAGAGACTTCGAGAAGCTTTCCGAGCTTGTCCGGGGTTAGGTTTTTACGCAAATGCCCGCGCACGGCTAGAGAAATCGTGCCGCTCTCTTCCGAAACGAGTATAATCAGTGCATCTGTTTCTTCCGAAAGCCCGACCCCTGCGCGGTGACGCATGCCCAAAGATCGCTGGTAGCGAGGATTCGAGGTGAGGGGTAGTTCGCAGGCCGCCGCGATAATGCGGTCGTTTTCAATAATTACCGCACCGTCATGAAGTGGAGTCCTCGGCGTGAAAATCGTAACTAAAAGTTCAGCGGTAACCTGAGAGTCCAGCTTTTTACCGGTTTCCTCGTAAGTTTTTAGGCCGACTTCACGTTTGATTGCTATCAAAGCGCCTACTTTTGCCTCGGAAAGCAATTCAACAGCACGCACAACCTCGTCGAGGATTTTTTCGCTACTCGAGGACACAAGTTTCCCGAAAAAGGGGGTGTTTCCAAGCCGGGTAAGGGCATTGCGTAATTCCGGCTGAAAAACAATTAAAAATGCCACAACCCATACTGTTCCAAGGCGAGTTATGAGCCACTGAAGGGAATTCATGTTGAGCCATGTCGATACGAAAGCAAGAAAAAGAAGAACTCCAAGTCCGACAAGCATTGTAACAGCGCGTGAGCCGCGCATTAATAAAAAAAACTGATAAATAATAAATGTTACAATTAATATATCGACTATATCAAGTATTCCAAATTCCATAAAATACAGTTTTGCGAGTGTCAAAGCCGACCCTCCTTGCGAAAACTCGAGTAAATCTCGCTCATTAGTTTGAGCATCTCAATTGTTGGGGCGACATCGTGAACCCGAAGAACATCCGCGCCAAATAGCGCTGACCATGCGAATGTCCCAAGCCCCCCATAGAGCCTCGCATCCGCCGAAACGCCTCCTAAGGCTTTTCCGATAAAAGACTTGCGCGATGTCCCGACGACGAGTTTCGAACCGATTCCGCGAAAATGGGGGAGATGTGCCAAAATTTCGAAATTATCGCGATGCTCTTCTGTTTGACGTTTTCCAAAACCGATTCCCGGATCGACCCAAATTTTGTCCTGCGAAATTCCAGATTTAAGTGCAAAATCCACGCGTCCACGCAAATAAGTGGCGATTTCTTCCAGCAGGTTATCGTAAACGGGATTCCTCTGCATGTCGCGGGGTGTTCCCAAAATATGCATCAAAATCAAGTCGCACCCTGATTCTGCGACAATCCGAGCCATATCCGGGTCGAAAGTCATTGCAGAAATATCGTTGACGATGCTCGCGCCGGCAGAAACAGCCTCTTTTGCGACATTCGATTTGTAAGTGTCGATTGAAATCGGAATGCTCGTGTTTTCAGCAAGGGCTGTAATAACAGGGATTACACGCCGAATTTCCTCGGTTTCGTCAACCGGCTCAGCGCCGGGGCGTGTCGATTCACCGCCGATATCGAGAATATCTGCGCCTTCCTCCGCGAGTTTCAAGCCCTGCTCGACCGCGCGAATCGAGTCGAAAAAAAGTCCTCCGTCCGAGAAGCTGTCCGGGGTAGTATTTATCACACCCATCACTTGGACAGAGGCCGGGTTAAAAAGCTCGGGGTTGCCGTATGGGCTTTTTGCGACGTCCATAATCCTAAAATATATCTAAAATAATAAATTCGACAAGGCATTATTGCAGGAATCGCAATAGTGCTTGTTCAGTCCTTCATTTCGAGATTTCAGGGTTGAAAATTTAGGCCGGTTCGGGTGCGGCGTCTCCGGAAATCGATGTTCCGGGAGATTTTTTAGGTTCGAGTGCGGATTCTACCGCTTTAATTTTCTCCGTCGGTGAGGGCTGAGCCTCATCTCGCAATATTTCGCGTCCCTGAATTATCAGATCGACCTCCTCGCCGGAGAGCGATTCATACTTGAGTAGCGCTTCCGCGATGCCGTCGAGATTGCCGCGGTTTTCGAGGAGTATTTCACGAGCTTTTTCCAGCGCGCCTTCGACGAGAGATGTTACTTCTTCGTCGATAAGTCTGTTAATCTCGTCGGAGTGCCTCGAACCGCGTGTTACAAGTTCCCTGCCAAGGAACACTTCGTTGTCCGACTCGTTGTAGTTCAAAGGCCCAAGCTTTTCACTCATTCCCCAGGAGCAAACCATCTTGTGAGCGAGGTCTGTGGCTTGTTTGATGTCGTTATCCGCGCCCGTCGTGGGGTCATCGAAAACGATAAGTTCTGCGGCCCTTCCGCCGAGGGCATGCACAAGTTTGGTTTTGAGATAGCTCTTGCCGTAAACGTGGCGGTCGCCCTGCGGCAAATACATTGTTTGCCCGATGGACATTCCGCGCGGAATAATCGTTACTTTATGTATCGGATCGCTTCCCGGCAGAAGTTTGCCAACCAACGTATGGCCAGCCTCGTGATATGCGGTAATCTTTTTCTCTTCGGATGAAAGCGCCATGCTACGGCGTTCCATGCCCATCATGATTTTATCTTTTGCGTGCTCGAAATCCTTTTGCTCGACTTGATCGCGTTGGAAACGAGCGGCCATCAGAGCGGCTTCATTGGCGATATTTGCCAAATCCGCGCCAGAAAGACCGGGCGTCCCCTTGGCAATTGAAGCCAAATCGACATCTGAAGCCAGAGGTATTCCGCGAGTGTGAACCCGTAGAATCCCTTCTCTGCCTTTGACATCCGGGCGGTCAATAACGACGCGCCTGTCGAATCTTCCGGCTCGGAGAAGCGCGGGGTCGAGAACATCCGGGCGGTTAGTGGCCGCGAGAACAATAACGCCGGTGTTCGCCTCGAAACCGTCCATCTCAACCAAAATCTGATTCAATGTCTGCTCGCGCTCGTCGTGTCCGCCGCCGAGACCTGTGCCGCGCTGTCTTCCAACAGCGTCTATCTCGTCGATGAACACGATACATGGGGCGTTTGCGAGGGCATTATCGAACAAATCTCGAACCCTGCTCGCGCCGACACCGACGAACATCTCGACGAAATCGCTTCCCGATACACTGAAGAATGGCACTCCTGCCTCGCCGGAAACAGCTTTGGCCAGAAGGGTTTTGCCGGTTCCGGGAGGCCCGAGAAGAAGCACTCCCTTCGGGATTTTCCCGCCGAGTTTCGAGAAGCGTTTCGGGTTTTTAAGGAACTCGATAATCTCCTGAAGCTCGATTTTTGCTTCCTCGCAGTCCGCGACGTCGGCGAACGTAACCTTGGCGCGGTCGGGGGTTATCTGTTTAGCCTTCGATTTCCCGAAGGAGAATATCCCTTTTTGGTTGCCCTGCATCCGCATGATAAAGAAGAAATATAACAGCGGAAGCAACAACCACGGCAATATCGACAGCACGACAGTCCACCAGCCGCCGGAATCGTCCTGTGCCGAAATCTGAACACTAGCCTCTCGAAGCTGAGCGACAAGCTCTGGCGATTCGAAGGGAATGTAGGACTCGAATTTGCGATAGTGAACCTCGCCCTTGCCCACCGAAACGATCTGTTCGAACTTGAAATTCCCCTCGACACGCTTCCCGACAAACTTCACCTTGTCAATTCTGCCGCCCTCCACCGCCTCGATGAACTCCGAATAGCTCATCTTAAGCACCGGATTTCTGTCGCCATAGAACATCTGCGCAAGAAGAATAGCAAGCGCGAAAAGGAGAACCCAAATCGCCATACCTCTTACTTTTGAGCGCCAGTTGCCGGGTTTGGGCGGCGTTTTTTGGTCGTCGAGAGGAATCATTGTTTCCCTTGATTATCTAACGTAATCGCTGTTTTCCAGCGCTTCTTTGCAATCGACGCAATAGGGTGCGTAAGGGATGGCCATCAGGCGCTCCATCGGGATTTTCACACCGCATTCGATGCAATCGCCGTAGGTTCCCTTTTCGATACGCTCCAATGCCTCGTCGATAAGTTCTAAAAGCTCGCTTTCCGTGCATGCGAGAATATAGGCTTTTTCATATTCAGCAGTTTCCGCGCCCATGTCGGCGGGATGTGTCGTGAAACTGGACACCTCGCCGGTGGATTCTTTGCGGTTTTTGTGAAGCATATTATCCTCGAAACGTCCGATTCCGCTTTGAATTTCGGACTTCAACTCCTCGAGCTTCTTTTTGAGCCTTTCGATTTCACGTGTTCTCATAGGTCTCCTCAACTTACGAAAAACAGACTATCTTTTAATAATAACTATTTCGACTCAGATTGCCACTTTCGAAAATCATCGGCTTCTTTTTACCGAAATTTTTGCAGGATAATCATTTACATCCCAGTCTTTGGCGAATTCCGGCGAGCCGATTTCGCCGATACGCAATTCTGTTGCCAGAACCTCCCTGCATATCCATTCGCGATGTTCTTCTACAGCCTCGGTTATCTCCTTCGCCGACTCGATTCCAACCTCGATTCGATCTGTAACCTCGAATCCGGCTTCTTTGCGAGTATTCTGAATGCGATTGACAATTTCTCGCGCATGGCCCTCAAGAACAAGCTCTTTGGTCAGTTCGATATCCAGCGCGACGGTCAAATCCTCCTCGGAGTTCAAGTGGAACCCTTCTCCCGCAGAGGTCGAAAGCACTAAGTCTTCCGAGGGGTTGATCGAGAACTCTTCGCCGTCAAGATTCATATGGATAATGCCGTTTTCGAGACCGAGTTTGATTGTCTCGTCCGAAAGGGTCTCGACAATCGCTGATAACTCCTTCATACGTTTGCCAAATCGCGGACCAAGCGCTTTAAAATTGGCTTTCGCAGAATACACTAAAAGGTTCGTCAGCTCGGTCGATTCAACCGCTTTTACATTCAATTCGCGTCGGACAAGCTCCACAGCCCAATTTGGAAGCGATTTCGCCGAACCTCCAGCGACAAAGAGTTTCGACAATGGCTGACGCACCTTAAGATTTGCTGTCTGACGGGCATTGCGCCCCATCGTTACAACACGCTCGGTGAAAACCATGTCCAGCTCGAGTTCACCATCGATAGCACTTTCATCCGGGACAGGAAAATCCGTCAGGTGGACGCTTTGCGCGGCATTTGGAAGGTTAGCGTGAAGCCCGCGCCAAACAACATCTGCGGTCATCGGAATGAAGGGCGCGGAAAGCTGTGAAACAACAGCGAGGGCGTCATAAAGCGACCGGAAAGCCGCGAGTTTATCCTCGCCCATCCCCTCGCCCCAGAACCTTTTGCGCGAAAGCCTCACAAACCAGTTCGAAAGCTCGTCCACGACGAAATTATGTATCTTTCTCGTGGCGTGAGTAAGTTGATAACCGTCCAAATCGATGCGAACTTCTTTTATAAGGCTGTTCAACCGGCTCTTTAACCAAATGTCAATCATCGAGGGGGTTCCTGCAGGCATTTCCGGTGTCCAACGGTCGATGTTAGCATAGAGCGCGAAAAAGCCGTAGGTGTTCCGAAGTGTATCGAAGAAAATCCTCGATACCTCCGAGATTCCGTTCTCGTCGAAACGCTTCGGAAGCCATGGTGCACTGGTGTTCACAAGATACCATCTGAGCGGATCGGCACCGAAATCTTCGATCACTTTCACCGGATCTGCGGCATTACCAAGGCGTTTGCTCATTTTCTGGCCGTTTTTGTCGAGCACGAGGCCATTTACCAAACAGCGTTTGTATGGCGATTTGCCGGTGATATATGTCGAAATCGCAAGCAGAGTATAGAACCATCCGCGCGTCTGATCGACTCCCTCGCAGATGAATTCCGCAGGGAAAAATTCCGGCTCGAAATCGTCCTTGTGCTCGAAAGGATAGTGCAACTGCGCGAAGGGCATCGCGCCGCTGTCGAACCAGCAGTCGATCACATCTGGCACACGCGCCATTTTGCCACCGCAAACAGGACACTTCAGATAAACGCCGTCGATAAATGGTTTGTGGATGTCCATCCCCTCTTTATAGCCCTCGACGGCCATCTCGGCCAACTGCGCTCGCGAACCCACCGCGACATGTTTATCGCAGGACTCGCAAACCCATATAGGAAGCGGCGTCGCCCAATATCTCTCACGCGAAATCGCCCAGTCTATATTATTCCGAAGCCACTCGCCGAACCTTCCGGAACCAATCTCCGGCGGGAACCACCCTATTTTATCGTTTGCGGCGATAAGCTTGTCTTTGAAAGCAGTCGTCTTGATATACCAGCTTCCACGGGCATATTGAATCAGCGGGCTGTCGCATCGCCAACAGAAAGCATAGCTGTGCGTCATCCTGCCGTTATTGAAAAGAAGGCCGCGCGCCTCCAAATCTTCGAGAATCAGAGGGTCGGCATCCTTGAAGAATTTCCCGGCAAAGGGTTTCGCTTCGGGGACAATGAGGCCGTCCGCGCCGACCAACTGCACCAAGGGCAGATTGTGCCGAAGCCCCTCCTCGTAGTCCTCCGCACCGAATGCTGGGGCGATATGCACGATTCCTGTGCCGTCTTCGGTCGTAACATAATCCGCGTTTATCGCAAACCAAGCCTTCTTTTCCGGCTCGATAAACCTGAAAAGCGGCTCATACTCGACTCCTGCAAGCTCCAGGCCCTTTTTCGACTCGACAACAGGAGGGTTCATTTCGCCGAAAACAGCTTCGAGGCGTGGTTTTGCAACCCAAAGGAATTGCCCGCGGTCCTCGACCTTAACATAATCGACCTCAGGATGAAGCGCTACCGCGACATTCGAGAGAAGCGTCCACGGTGTTGTCGTCCAAACGAGAAAATACTCGTTCTCACGACCGGAAAGCTTTATCCGAACGGTGATAGAGGGGTCTTCGACATCGCGGTAGCCCTGCGAAACCTCGTGGTCGGAAAGGCCGGTTCCGCAACGAGGGCAATAGGGTAGAATCTTGTGCCCGCGATACATAAGCCCGTCGTCGAAAAACTTCGCCAACAGCCACCAAACCGACTCCATATAGTCGCTATCGCACGTAACATAGGGATCAGACATGTCGAGCCAGTATCCGATGCGCCTCGTTATCGCTTCCCAGTCGTCCAAATATCTGAAAACGCTGGATTTACAAGCGGCGTTGAAGGTATCCACGCCGCACTCTTCGATTTCATTCTTCGAACATATTCCAAGCTCTTTTTCCGCGCCAATCTCAACAGGAAGGCCGTGGGTGTCCCATCCCGCCTTTCTCTCGACGAGCCTTCCGTTCATTGTTTGATACCTGCAGACGACGTCTTTAAGCGCTCTTGCGAGCACGTGGTGCACTCCCGGAAGACCGTTCGCGGTCGGCGGGCCTTCATAGAAAACGAATTTTGAGTCGTTTTCGCCCTTTTTAAGCACCTTTTTAAAGATTTCCTCGTTATCCCAGAAAGCGAGAACCTCTTTTTCAAGTTCTTGTAAAGTTTTATCCCTTTCGATTTCTCGATATAACTTATTGTTTAACATGTTGATATATCCAGTCTATTCCTCTGTGTTGTTCCAGTTTTTAACTATCGTTTCCACCTCGAAATCCGAGAAGTCCGCCCCGGCGCGAAGCGCAACGCGTGTATAATAAATCCCCGGTTCGACTCTATCGCCCATATTGTCTGTGGCATTCCACCCAATCGACTGCTCTCCGGCTCTCAAAAACATGTCCGGAAGCCTTCTTACCGGGTTTCCCGCGGCGTCCCTGACGACAATAACCGCCTCCGCATCGAACTTGGTCGAAAAGTCGATTGTCGAGACCGGCTCTTCCCAAAAGCCCCTGCTATAGACAATTCTCAGGACACTATCCGATTTTGCGAAGGTTAGCGCGAGGCTTTCCTCGACCGCGTCGATGTTGTTAATCGACAGCTTTCCTATTCGCGGAAGGCCCGAGAAAACAACCTGCGACGGTTGCTCTGGTCTAACAAGATAGATCTGCCATTCGGCGGAAGCCGACGGAGCACGCATATCCTTCCAAGCGGCGGTCAGAAAATCATATTCAGCATCGTCGAGCGGAAAATAACAGTAGAAACCCACAGGCGGAACCGGCGGCGCGGCGATATCGATGTCACGGTCGAAACCGTCCGAAGCTCCATCGGTCATCCCAATAGACATCTCGCGCTGATGCCCGCTATCGACCGTAATTACAGTCTCCCAGCCATAGGCGAACACCCCGGCGATACCTCCCAAAATCAACAGCACGATGTATTTTTTCATAGAATATCCTACCTTCTCCTATATTGACAATCCAAAATTATAGTTTAATACCAGAAGTGTTGCAAGCTAAAAAAATTTCCCACCCTTAGAAACAATTTCAGTTTTTGATGTATCAACTCGAAACATGAACGCTCGAAGTGTCGGCCAAACCCTTAAAACAAGACTCCCTCACAGTATTTCACAATGCGATTGACATCGACGACTTGAGAGTTTATATTCAATCGCGCAAAAAACGCGGGCGGTTTCCGCCCAATACAGATGGAGGTAATTATGGAAGTAAACATAGGCAGAGCGAAGTTCTCGATTGTCCTCGGCGACATCACAAAATCCGGCATGGAAGCCATCGCGAATTCCGCGAACGACAAGCTTTGGATGGGAAGCGGAGTTGCCGGTGCGATAAAAAAGCATGGCGGCGAGGAAATCGAGCTTGAAGCAATGAAAAAAGGCCCCATTCCAATCGGTGAGGTGGCGATAACGGGCGCAGGAAACCTTTCCGCCAAAAAGGTCATACACGCGGTCGTGATGGGGCAGGACCTCAAAACCTCCGAGGAGTTCGTCCGCAACGCCACGCGAAACACCCTTATCGCCGCAGAGAAACTTCCGGTTTCGTCGCTTGCGATGCCCGCTTTCGGCACCGGAGTTGGACATTTCAGTGCTGAAGATTGCTCGAAAATTATGGTCGAAGAGACCGTCAACGCCCTTCTCGACGCAAAAAATCTCACTCAGGTGAAAATCGTTCTAGAGGATCAGGGAACTTTCGAGATTTTCAAACACGCCCTGGACTCGCGTTTCCGTAGAAAGTAGCCAGCTGGAAAATCCAAATCGAGGAGAATGAAAAGCCAAGAAGAGAGGCTTATCGAAGCCGCAAAAAGTGTTCAGGGCGAATTTTGTCTTCGAGGCGACTTCACCGCAGGCACTGTCGCGGCGGCGATTTTGACATCGAAGGGCAACATCTTCACAGGGATTTGTATCGACCTCGCATGTGGCCTTGGATTTTGCGCCGAGGTCGCGGCAATTGCCGAGATGCTGAAACATCGTGAAAAACAAATCATCGCGGTTGTTGCGGTCGGCGATACAGGCGACCTTTTGGCTCCATGCGGAAGATGCCGCGAGACGATCGCTCAACTCGACGAAAGAAACATGGACTGTCGCGTGTTGCTGAGCGGCGGCCGTTCAGTGCCCCTTGGAACCCTCCTGCAGGAACACTGGCTCGACACCCCCCAAAAAAGCTCCTAAATCTCATTTCCTATCGATATCATACCAGATGAGGTTTGCGGATTCGCGAGCCTCGCCCTTTACGAGGCGATAAGCCATCAAAGGATGACGAATAACGAACCAATCGCCCAGCTTATCGAATTTTCTGCTCGACGTTACTACCTTTTTGTCGCGGATGATGCGGTATTTTGACCCATGCGAGATACAATACGCCCGAAGCCTTTTCGCAAAATCGATATCCTCGCCGGCAGGACGGTTTTCGTCGAAACCGCCGAGAGCCTCGAAAACATCGCGCTTGAGCCAAATCACGACCCCCATAATCCCCATAATAGCGGCGAAAAACCGCGTAATTGCCATCGTGATGCTTATTCCAAGCGAGTTTCTGGACAATTCAAAATCCACGCCGCCGCCGAGATATTCGCCGGAATCGAGACTTTGGGCGATATCCGCCAGCAACCCTCGCGGCATAACGCTGTCTGCATCTATAAATACCAGATTGTCCGATGTTGAGGCTTTTGCGCCGGCATTGCGGATTTTGCCCATACTTTTTTCGTCTTCAAAAACCACAACCGCGCCCTTTTGAAGTGCAATTTCCTCGGTTCGGTCGGTGCACCGATTGAGAACGACCACAATTTCTATCGTCCCGGAAATCCCCTCGAAAGCCGCTTTTACGGATTCGACACAATTTCCGATGAATTTTTCCTCGTCGCGTGCGGGGATGATTACGGAGAAGGCGGGTTTTATGCGAAGCTCGGTCATTTCGTGTTAAATATAGCACCCTTTGCGCTAAACAATAGAAAAATCTCTTCCGCTATTTCAGATAGACGATCCGCTTCGTCGCCGCCTGTCCCGTAGGGGCGAGGTCTCCTCGCCCGCCGACCCGCGCTCTGACGAGATAAACGCCGGAGGGGAGGGATTCATGTGGTTGCCAGACGAATTCGCAATTATTAATAGACACGGCGTCTCGCCGTGTGTCGAGCGGGACGCTCGACCTATTATTCGGCGAGATTGCTTCGTTGGGCTCCGCCCTCCTCGCAATGACGTCTATCTTGCGCCCGTTCACATCGTAAATCTCGACGTCGAACGGGACGGGAGACCCGTCCCCTACGCCATCGACGGCGATGGTTACCGCGGAATTGAAGGGGTTCGGGTAGGCGGAAATCTCGATGGCAGAGGGTTTTGCGGGCGCGGTTTCGCCGATGCCGGAGATTATTCGCTCGTCCAGCTCGAACATATACATCCGGCAAATCCCCGTTCTCGGGTGCGCCATGGCGAACATGCGGTTTTCCTTCAATGCGAAGTGCGTGAAGGCAAAAATGCTGTCTATGTCTCGGTAATAGGCCACTTCAAACATCCCGCCTAACTGAGTGCAGTTGATGATGCTGAACCCATGCTCGAATCCAACCGCGAGAATTTTGTCGTTGAGGATATCGACTCCAAACGAAGGCTCGCCGTAGGGATCAGCCCATGTGTAGGAATAGTCCGTCTCCCACACTTTTAAATGGCTTGCGCCTATCTCGTAGGGCATCCATTCGCTTCCAGCGCTCATTTCTGTTTGTGAAAGAAATAAGTTCGCACCATCGCTGGCAAGGTCGCCGAAGAAAACAGAGTCCATATTTACAAAAGGCAAAACACCTACACCCATAGTGTCCCCTATAATTCTTACCCTATCCCACGTCCAATATGGGATATATATATCTGAATATGGTTCCAGTTCATGTGTTCCAGCATCAGCACTATAAACAATTGTGTCAACCACTTCGAGTCCGCAGAACCCAAAGAAAGTCGGCGCTGTCCACGCCACAAAGATCGATTCCGGGTTGGCGATGTTGATACAGTGCAGGCCGTAACTCCCCGTGCTGGCCGTGTAGAGGAAGGTGTCCTGAATCACCGCGTAGTGGAAGGAAGCCCATGGATCGATTAATTCGTAGTCTCCTAATGCAATTGAATCTGTTCCATAAATCAAGGACCATATCAATCCGCCACCACAAAGGTAGAACATACTGTCTTTAACTGCGCAACCCTTTATGTTTTCTGAACTGTAAAAATCGCAGTAAGTTGTTTCAATAGCCGTTTGATTATTGGATTTAACGAAAATTGCCCTATCCGTCCCCGGACACCACACGAGAAACGAATCCCCCATAGCCATGTCCCAAAGGCAGGTGCCGGAATAGTAGTAGTCTCCTCCCCCAAAGGGGCCGTATTGCATCGAAACACCCGGCACGTCAAGCCAGTCGATCATCCGGCAGGCGAGGGAATCCGGCGCGGCAAACGCCGCGGTGGCGAGAAAAATGATTCCGAGTGAACAAATAGCTTTCGTTTTCATAATATTCCTCCTGCTATTTCAAATATACAATTCTCCGCGAGGTTTCGCAATCGCCTATCCTCGCCCTCACGAGATACACGCCGGAGGGGAGGGATTCATGTGGTTGCCAGACGAATTCGCAATTATTAATAGACACGGCGTCTCGCCGTGTGTCGAGCGGGACGCTCGACCTATTATTCGGCGAGATTGCTTCGTTGGGCTCCGCCCTCCTCGCAATGACGTCTATCTTGCGCCCGTTCACATCGAAAATCTCCACCGTAGGGGTTTGATTAATCAAACCCCTACAATCGACCGCGATGGTTACCGCGGAATTGAACGGGTTCGGATAGGCGGAAATCTCGATGGCGGAAGGCCTTGGCGGAGCTTTTATCTCCGGCACAAATACATGATTGGGGTCGTATTCGTAAAACTCTGTGATCCCAAAAGTATCACCGCATATTTGATAAATATATTTTCCGCATATTTTTAATGAAGTTGGTTGCCCATCTATATATCCCACCAACGAGTCCGTTGTCGGGTAGCCGACGACATCGTGTATCCACATCCCGGAGTATAGATAGCCGTTCTGATAGTCGATTACGTATTTGCTATACATCCATGAATGCACGCCTATTTCGCCCAAATACACCGGCGAGGTCGGGTCGGCGATGCTGTAAACATCGGCAAGCGGGCCTTCATAGTAGTTCGCCGCCACGAACATGAGCGTGTCAACGACAACTGCTGGAGAAGGGCAACTCCTCTCTTCATAAGAGCCGTATCCATAGCTATGCGTGGTATCATATATCGGATTGTAATAGTCCGATATGTTAAAAAGAGATATATGAGTCGATAAACTGTATGGGGGTTCTGTCGAACTAAGATCTCTACATCTTATTCCATATAGCAATGTATCGTTCGGAAAAGCATAATGATATGGCAAGGGATAGCCGTAAATCGTCGGATCGATATTAGTTGCGAATGTATCAATATCGGTGGGATCGGATATATTCACAAATGTTAACATCGGAGGAATCTGAAAATCGTATGTTACTAATAGCGAGTCACGCATCGCCATCGGCGAATCCCATAACTTTACATATTCCGAAGTGTAATTCCCAACTAATGCGGGAGGGCTCGTGTTTATGTTTATAGTGCGTATGTAACAATCTCCTCCCAAGCAATCCTGGATTAAAAGCATAGAATCGAGTGTAATACCGATTATTCCTCCAAGCAGGCTATCCATTTCATAAAAATTCGTGTCGATGGCATCGGGGTCTGAGGCGTCGATTTTGATAAGCGTATTTGTTCCGGGGTAGCATGTCCATAGCGTCGTGTCGGGTGCCATGGCCAGCCCACCAAACTCGCGCGTTCCATGGAAAGTCCACACCACACGCACATTCAGGCTGTCGTAAGTGGTCTCTTTTTCGTTCGCCATCGCCGCCCCGCTTAGCAGGGCGAGGGCGAGTAAACAAATAGCTTTCGTTTTCATAATATTCCTCCTGCTATTTCAGATAGACGACCCTCCGCGCCATTTCGCAATCGCCTATCCTCGCCCTCACGAGATAAACGCCGGAGGGTAGGGATTTATCCGGTTGCCAGACGAATTCGCAATTATTAATAGACACGGCGTCTCGCCGTGTGTCGAGCGGGACGCTCGACCTATTATTCGGCGAGATTGCTTCGTTGGGCTCCGCCCTCCTCGCAATGACGTCTATCTTGCGCCCGTTC
>Ga0334888_1003213_pt1 | contig 16445 bp, 11 predicted proteins | sample GraSluR1_MG_FD_207227 | JGI IMG/M metagenome (GOLD analysis project Ga0334888, IMG submission 207227) | Sludge microbial communities from methane-producing bioreactor in Wageningen University, Netherlands - Granular Sludge_3_08-R1 | ecosystem: Engineered > Bioreactor > Anaerobic > Unclassified ...
GCGACTTGTCGCGCGGGATCGAGCACTTCAGAACCTCCATCGGCAAGGGGTTGGAGATCATGGAGTATCTGCGGGGCCATACGTCCGGGCTGGCCGTCCCCACGTTCGTCGTGGACGCGCCGGGAGGGGGCGGGAAAATCCCCGTCATGCCGAACTATGTAATCTCCCGTTCGGACAGGAAGACGATTCTTCGCAATTACGAGGGGGTCATCACGGTATATACCGAGCCGGACGACAACCAGAGCAAGTGCCTCGGAAAGTGCCGCGAAACGTGCGAGCGCGCAAAAGCGCTCTTTCCGGGAGGGTTGCAATCGCTTTTCGAAGGAAACGCCGTGTCGATCGAGCCGAAGGAGCTGCTCAGAGAGAAGCGCAGGAAAGCGCGCGAAGATTCGCAGGAACAGCGATAAGCAGCAAAAGAGGGGGCGTGCGGCACGCCCCCTCTTTTGCTGAAACTTTTTTTATCCCGAGGGACACGAATCAATTCGATCCGTTGTTTCCTATCTTCCTCTGGAACCCCTGAATGAGGTCGCGAAGTTCTTTCGGCTCCTCGATGCCGGGGACGATGATTTCATACGCGTCCGTTCCAGAGGAGGCGATCATGATGTCGCCTATGCCGAGCATTCTCTGAAAAACAGTCTGCCGGACTTCGATGGTGCGGATCTGCGGCATACCGACTTCCACGGAATTCTTCGCAAAGAGCCCCTTCTCCAGAGTCACCTCGTCATGCTTGACGATGAACTCCGTCGAACAACGCTTCAGCAGGATGACAACAAGGGGAATCAGCGCCACCGCGACTACCCACCACGGGGCGGAAAAACGCACGCTGAGGAATACAGCGAGCGCAGCCACCGCAACGCACAGAAGCCACCAAGTTAAAAAACTTCTCCATGCTGGTCGCATTCTCTTCTCGAACGTCTCTTGCTGCTCCATAAAAACCCCTCCCGTCACAATTTTTATAGCTTCTTCGAAATCAACCGATAAACACGCGCCAACGGGGCGCCGCCATACGGAGCCATAGAGGGTCGCTCCGTCATACTTGATGGCTCGTTTTCTCAAAACGACTCGGCGCCTCGAAAAAAACATCCCGACGCGCCGGGAGAACGACGCATCGGAAACATTTTACACCACCTTGGCATTCCATGGAAGAAGAAAGCGACGAAAGTGCTCAAAAAAACGAAACGGACGACAAAAAACTTCGGATGAAAACGATTCTCCTCAATCCTCCGCAACGGAGAGAGCTATTCCGCCGTCTCCCGGAACGGTTTCGTATAGAGCAGCGGCAACGCTATGAGCGGAAGAAACGCAACCACGAGAAGCGTCGTCTGCACGCCGAAGAGGTCGCCGATCTTCCCCAGCGGCGCCATCAGCATATTTCCGAATCCCCAGGAGAGCCCCATGACAATCGAGCTTGCCATCCCACGGGAGTTGGGTACCATCTCCTGCGCTATTGCGGCCGTGATCGGCATCGTCGCGTTTATCGCAGCAGTGCCGATCAGGAAATAAAGGATGCTCGCCCACCCTTCGCTGTACCTTCCCGCAAGAAGGAAAAGAGGAGAGAGGACCATCACGCTCAGCAGCACTCTTTTCTTCCCCCACTTATCGGCGATCTTGCCGACGACGACCATACTGATCGTACTGGAGAGCATGATAAGGAAGAGAACGGTTCCCACCATTCCGATCTCCCCTCCCTCGGAGGCGATGCGGATGGGCAGAAACATACGAACTCCCTGGCTTGCCGCGTCGCGAACGGTGGAGATGGCCCATACAGGATAGATGACGACGAAGACGGACTTCAGCGTCGCCAGCAGCCCCTTTTGCGGCGTCATGGCATCGCCGCTCTCGTGTGAAATAGAGGGCATGGTCCTCCATGTGAACCAGCCGAGAAGAAGTACGGGAATCATCGCCACCACGGGCATCAGGCGAAAACCCACAGTGTTCACCAAAGCCACCGCGAAGAGCGGGCTGACCGTGACTCCCGCCGTCCCCGCGACCGCGAAGAACGCGAGAGAGACGGTGAGCTTCTCCCGTGGAACGACGTGCCCTACTCCGCCGTGTCCCTGCGGGTGGAACATCGCGCTCCCGAGCGCCCAGACTCCCACGAAAAAGAGCGCCGCCCCGTAGGATGGAGAAAGCGGGATCATCGTCGCCCCGAGGCACGTCATGATCGGCCCCCAGATAACGAGCCAGGGGTTCGCCGAGCGATCGGAGAGGTACCCTATGATCGGCTGGAAGATGATATGGATGATGCCGAGGAAGGTGCTGAAAAAACCCGCCTGCGCCATCGTAATCCCCAGTCTGGAGATGATCGTCGGAATGAACGTCGGCAGGAAAGACGCGTACAGGTCATTGAAAAAATGCCCCGTCGAGAGCAACGAGAGCTTGAACCCCGAGCTCTCGGGGCGCAGCAGACTGAATGTTTTTGACGCCATAAAATAAACTCACTCCTTAAAATTATACTTGAAGCTAAATACTATCATACACCGTGCAGAATGTAATAGGGGGAGGAAGCTAAAAATACATAATGCACTTGTTTTTCCTCGGCTGTTCGGGACTTTTCGGAGTACCAGGCAAAAACCATGCGAAGTATGACCGTCTTCTTGATCGCCCTCTCCGATGCAAAATTCGTTTGTTGCAAATATGCTGTTTCATGATAGCATCTGAAAAGAACGAAAAGATGATGTACCCTATACAAAAATCGAAAGGAGAAGATCCGTCAGATGAAAAAGAACGTATTCGCGCTGTTGCTTGCCGTTTTCTTGTTCGGGCCCGCCTTTCCTGCGCCGGCCTTCGCAGATGACAGACCGGCCGTGATGATCATCCTGGACGCTTCCGGAAGTATGTGGGGACGCGCGGGGAACGAGACGAAGATCGAGGCGGCCCGAAAGGTACTTTCGAAGGTCGTTCCGGCGCTTCCCCCAACACTTGATGTCGGGCTGACGGCATTCGGACACCGTCGGACCGGCGACTGCAACGACATCGAAATCCTCGTTCCCCTCGGCTCGAAGAATCGAAACGAACTCCTGCAGAAGGCGCTGGGTATTCAGCCGAAAGGGAGGACGCCGCTCGCTCTCTCGGTGGAACTGATCGCGGACACGCTGAAGGAGCGCGACGCCGACACCACAATCATCATGGTGAGCGACGGAAAGGATACATGCTCTCCCGATCCATGCGCGGCGGTAAAAAAACTGAAGGAGAGCGGCGTACGGTTCATCCTCCACGTGGTGGGGTTCGGCGTGAATGACGAGGAGCACGAGCAACTTCAATGCATGGCGAAGGCGGGAGGCGGCTCCTATTACACCGCGAAGGACGCCGAATCGCTCCTTGCCGCCTTCGTCGAGATGACAAAAACAATCGACGAATCCATCAAGCTGACGCCGCCGGAGACGAAGGCGGTCACCCGCACATCGGCATTGGCAAAACTCCGGGTCGCTATGCCGGAGAGCGCGGTAAAAAGTCTCCAGCACTACATGATCGTCGGAAAGGACGGCAAACCGATCAAGACCGTCGACAAACCCAAGGCCGACATGACGCACGCGCTCCCCTCGGGAGAGTACCATATCGTGATGGGGTACGCCAACCCGAACTACAAGCCTCCCACAGAAGTGACAGCATTCTCGCTGATGGTCGAAGGAGAGTCCACGGCACTCTTCGGGGCTCTGCTCTTCAATATCGCGGGCAAGCTTGGAGAGTCTGTCCGAAACGTCACTCTCCGGGACGGCGACGGAGGTTCCTTCTCTCTGACCAACGAATATCACGGAAACGGCTACTACCTTTTTACCTCCAAACCACTGCCGGGCGGCGTCTACGACGTCGAGTTCGCATTCGCCCGCAATGAGAGCAAGCCCGTTCTTTTCGCCGGGGCGGTTCTGGTCGAGGCAGGGAAGGAGTCGGTTCTGGAAATCGACTCGGGGATCGTGATGAAAAAACCTCAAGAGCGGGTCGAAGGATGGGACATCGTCCCCTCCGGCACGGATACCGCGCTTTTCGAGATCAGGCGCCGCTCGGACAACGACGAACCGCTCTGGAGACACTTCCCCGTACCAGCTGGGAAGTACGACATCCTCTTCCACGTCAAAGGGATGGACATCCCCCTTCTGATCGGCGAAGGGGTCGAGATAGGTAAAGGAGAGATCGTCTCTTTCGATTCAGGAATGTAGCTCACACGAGCGGGGCCTCCGGGAGTCTGCGGATGCCCCGCTCGTGTTACGGCGTCTTCGGATAGGGGACGATGATGAGACAGTTCGTCGTTATTCGGAGAATGTTCAGAAAAGCGAACGGCCGGAGAGGATGATTCTCCGTCGTGGTGTTCAGCCTACGTCCGGGAACGGCCGAATACCGCGAGCCATATGCAGGGTGGTTCTTTGCTCGTCGACGCTACTCTGTGGCGCATGTGCGCCGGAAGGAAGACCCAGTCGCCGCTGCGGAGCGTCTCGGCGGAGCCGTCCTCGAACTCCAGCGCGGCCTCGCCCTGGAGCAGCGCCACCCACTCGTCCTCCTCCTGGTCGTACCAAAAGCCCGGCGGCGACGCCTGGCCTGTGGAGACGATCCGTTCCACGCGGAAAGACGATGTGCGAAGAAGCTCTTCGAAGATCTCCTCGTCCGGCTGATTTGCCGGAAGCCCTGCAAGGTTGCCTTTTTGAAGTTGCATTTTTTCCTCCTTCGATCAGCCATTCTCCGCAGCGAAGACATCCCGGAAAGGACCAAGAAAGCGCCTTTCCGAAGACCAGTCGGCGATGGCGAAGACAATGTGTGAAAACGCTCCGGCGAACTCGGTTTCCAACGCTTCACGGAAGTCCTTCGCTGTCCGCTGCGAATCGTTGCCGAAGGCGCCGCACCCCCACGCGCCCAAAACGAGCGTCGGATGCCCGAAGACAAAGGCAATCCGGAGCACACGCGAAATCCGACGGCGCAGCAAATCCCCCGATTCCGGCTGCCCGACGCCGGGCGCATACGGCGCGGCGCACGTGATGAAGTCCACCAGAACCGGTTTCCCGAGCACGCTGCCGTCGTCTCTGCGAAATACGGGAACACCTCGGGAAAGAATCACCCAGTCCGTGGAGTCGGGGAGGGTCCGTTCGGCATGCGCAGCGTACATCGGGTCGTTTCTTATCGTCATGAAAAGGGCGCTCGAACGGCAGAGCGTCTCCTCCTGCGCGAGCGCACCGTGAAGGAAGCCGCCTCCGGGATGAAGTCCGTTGGCGAAGTTCAACGCCAGCGGACGAACGCCCTGTTCGAGAAATCGAAAGCAGGCGGACAGGGTCGTTTCGTTCCGCACCTGGACGGTCGTCTCGGGAAAAGGCGCGCGGGACGGCGTCGGCAGCGAAAAATCCGGAGGGATGCTCCGCGCGTCGAAGCACGCCCCCATGACAAGCTGCCCCCAGTCCACCTTCGCCCCGTTCTCGTCGAAATAGTACCCCCTGTCGCACGCCTCCACCGCAGAAGTTCCGAGGATGATCGCCTTCTCGCGGGGAACCTTCAGATCCCGGCGGCACGCCTCCGCCGCTTCCGGGGAGTCGAAACAGGGCAGCGCCACATACCGGCTTTTTACGTTCTCCATGCCATCGCCTCACGATTATCCCTTATGAAGAGACTCTTCATCGCTCGCTGCTCCGGCTACAGCTCGTCCCACGAGAAACAGGACGGCAGAAAACAGCTGCTAAGCCGAAGGGCCGCCGCTCTTAATTTACCGGTAATCCGGCCGAACACGACGCTACGCTCTCTTCGCAAGCCTGAAACCCAGGCGAGCGCTACGGTGGGAAGGAGCGATTCCGTTCCGGAACGAAGCCCGAAAGGACACCGGATCGTCGAAGGTCCAACTACCGCCCCGATAGACCCGGAGCGAGCCGGTCGATGGCCCCCTCGGATTGCGGGCAGCCTCCGGCTTCTTGAAATAGCCGCTGGAGTACCAGTCGTAACACCACTCACAGACATTCCCCGCCTGCTGGTACGTTCCGTAGCCGCTCGCCCCCTGAGGATACTCATCAACGGAGACAGTGGCGACGCTCTCTCCGTTGATGGAATAATGTATCTTCGACGGATCCCATTCGTTTCCCCATGGGTACATATACCCGTTCGGACCGCGAGCCGCTTTTTCCCATTGCGCCTCCGTCGGCAGCTCGCATCCCGCCCACTCCGCGTATGCCTGAGCGTCGTCCCAGGAGACGTTCACCACAGGATGCCGTGTATGCGTCGCCTTGTTCCAGAGCGTATTGTTCGGAGCGCGATGTCCCGCTTCCCGCACAAACTTGGCGTACTGCGCGTTCGTTACACAGAACATCCCGATAAAAAAGGAATCCAGCCATACTCGAACGCTGTCATGCTCCTCTCCCATCCCGAACTCCCCTTCGGGAATCAATAACAGTTCACTCATATCTCTTTCCAGAGTTATGACCTTCATTTCCTGCGAGACAGTGGATCGCGGACGCTCGCCGGCAAAGTCCGAGCGGGCGCAATCACGGCAAATCTTCCCGTCGTCGAGGCAAGATGCGTGAAAGATTCGTCCGCACACCGCACAAGCGACGTTCTCCCGGGCCGCACGGCGACATGCGGAGCAGACGGGGAGCGGAACGTCTCCCGGCAGGTTCACCAAGAGACGCAGCTCGTCGAGACGGGCGCGGACCTCTTTGAGCGATTCGTTTCGTGTCACGGCATTTCTCCTCGCTTTCTTCCCAAAAGAAACCCGAAGAGCCCTCTTTTCCGCTCGTCATCAGATTGCGGTACAGTAATCGTTCCCTCGGCGAGAGTTTTCTCCGGTTCGGCGGCTGTATTCGGGTCAAGGGCAAATACATTCAGCGCAAGGGGGGAAGACGCCATTTGCGAAAAGGCGGTCCCGAGCTCGTGAACAACTGCCACGGTAAGCCCGCGTTCTTCGATGACACGACGATGCAGGTCGACATAATGCCCGCAGTCGATATTGTATTGCATGCAATGATCGGCGAATACGACGTCGTTCATGGAATACGCGAGCACTCCCGCGACAAGACGCTGCATCCAGTCTTCGTCTCGAAAGTGCTCACGTGCCTTTCGGAGGCGGGAGAGCTTCTCTTCCCGGGCTTCCTCCGGAAGCAGGTCGATTCCGGCGAGGAGGGCGGTTGCGAGAAAGGGATCTTTTCTGAGAACGCCGCCGCTTCTTTCGACAACGGTCTCGAAGCAGGCGAGCGCTGTTTTCGGATCTCCTGCGTCTCTTGCGAGGATCCCCATCCGCAACCAAAACGGCGGATAGGCGGAGAATTCGCGCGAGTGGTAGGTGCATAACCGCAACGCTTTCGGCGTATCCTCTTCCGCAAGAATATCGGCGAATTTGCGTATCTGTTCTTCCGAGAGGAGAGAACGGGAATCGAGTCTGTAGCGGGAAACAAGCTTGGAGCATGCGCTGAAAAACTGTCGTTGCAGGGCTTGGTACCGGCTGGTCCCCTCTCCGTCGAGACGTCTGACGCGTTCGTCCGCTTCGCGCCGGTACCGCTCCGGAAGGGAACGGTACTTCACATAGGCGCCGAAAAGAGAGAAGAGAAGACTCGCCGCGGCTGCGGCAGCGTTCCCGCTTGAGAGAGCGGCCTGACTGATCTGTTCGATTGTACTTGCGGAGCTGTTGAGGGTATCGGAAAGACGTTCGGCCATTCCCCGTTCCGCAGCTTTGCGAATATAGTCCGCCTCTTCCGCCCTGAAAAGATCCGCACCTATCTGGGAGAGCAGTTTCTCGAAAAGGCCGATGAGATCGTCGTCTCCGCGCATGACCGCAGGATCGATATTATCGAGAATACCCCGGTACTCCTCTTCCAGCACAAGCCGGTCGGCGGAAGCGGCAATTCGCGAGATGGAAGCCCGGCAGAGATTGAGCGCGACAAGAATCTCCAAGGAGTCACGGCCTTCTCCGTAAGCAGCGGCAAAAGGCTTCGTATCGAAAGCGGAACAGAGGGGGGAAGATGGTTCAACGGACTCCGGACGAGTCCCTGCATTCAGATGTTCGAGCCAAAGAAACGCCGCCGGGCAGCCCATTCCGGCGGCACGACGGAACGAGCCGAGGGCCGCGTTCTCGTCTCGGACACATCCCCTGCCGTGCATCCGCATCCAGCCGATATTCGTGTATGCGGAGGCGCACCCTCCATCAGCCGATTCCTTATAGAAGCGCAACGCTTCCCGGTCGTCCTGCGCTACTCCGAGACCGTTCTGATACATCCACCCAAGGTTGTTCTTCCCCTGAGGGGTTGACGTTCTTCGGAACCACAGGACCGCTTCCTCGTCGTCGTTCGGGGAGCGCAGTTTCTGCGCGCATTTCCAGCCGAGATCCAGCGCAGCCTCCGAATCGCCCCGTTCGGCTCGTTCGCACAGTTCCGGATCATCGGGCATATCTTTCACCATTCTCTCCCTCCTTCACAGTTCATATTGTATTCGGACTTCTCCAGGGACCCGATAAGGCTGAGAAACGAACTCTCCGGAAGCGACCGCGCGGTGTGTTGAATTCTTTCGCAAGACCGGAATCGGGATGAGAGACTCCCTTCGAAACAAAACAATGATACCCCATTTTTACCGATTCGTTTATCCACTATTCTTTCAAGTTCCGGAAATGGGCTGAGCATGCGAAAAAGTCCCTCATCATGATCGATGAGGGACTGGAAAAGAAAGTTATTCCTTTGAAGCGCTCCGGCGATTACCGGTTGCAACGCTTAACGGGGCTCGGGCAGTCCCTCCACGAACTTCACAAGAACCCCGTTGAAGCGCTCCGGGGCCTCCATCATCAGGAAGTGGCCCGTATCCGGCCACTCTTCGTAGGTCAGATTCGGAAAGACCGTCCGCAGGTACGCCTCGTGATCGGGCGGGACGTATTCGTGCGCGGAGTAGACCGCCAGGGCGGGAACGTCGTAGGAGCGCTCCTCCCAGTTCTCCGGCACGATGAACTCTTTCATCGAGCTGTTCGCCGCGTGTTCGTCCGCGGACGCCATCTTCTCAATTATCTCGGCCCGCAGCGGCTGCGGAGTTCTGCCGTAGAAGGTGGATTCGATGAAGAAGCCGATGAACTGCGGACGCTCGGGGCCGAGCAGCCCCTCCAGAAACGCGTTCATCTCCTTCAGCTCCTCGATCGTCCGCGGGTTCGACGGCGACCGGAAGTACGCGCCGTCAACGTTGACGATCGCGCGGACTTCCCCCGGAGAGCGCGCGAGGTACCTTGTCGTCACCGGGTACCCCATGCTGTGCCCTATCAGGACGGGATTCTCGACTCCGGCCGCTTCGATAACCGTCCGTACCGCGCCTGCGAAGAGATCGAGCGTGTACGCCCTGTCGGCGGGCTTGTCGCTCAGCCCGAATCCGGGCAAGTCGATCGCGATCACGCGAAATTTCTCACGGAGCGCCTCGGTCTGAAAGCGCCAGAAGGAGACGTCGCACGACCAACCGTGAATGAAGACGAGCGCGGGGCGCTCCCGGGGTCCTTCATCCACATAATGCACTCTCAGTCCGTCGAAATCGGCGTACGTCCCGTTCTCTTCGACGGACGCAGCATACAAAGACTGCCCTGCGAACAGCAAAAACAACAACAAAAGAAAAACTGCCGAAGTCGCTCGCAGCGCTTCGGGAAGACGTTTTTTCACCAATACCCCTCCGATTCAGTCTTTTTCCGCGGCTTTCCGCATCTCGTCGCGCCGCCGCTCGGCCTCTTCGTTCCGTTCGGCCAACAACTCGCGCTGTTGAAGGCGACGCTCCTCGATCTCTTTCTCCATCATCCGTTTTTTTACGATCTTGTCGTACGTTTCCGCGGATTTTTTTACCGTTTCGTGATGCTTGTCCATGATTTCAAGGCGCTCCGCCTCGACTGCGCGCTTCGCCTTCTCGACCTTCTTCAGCCCCTCTTCCTTTTGGTCTTCGACCTTTTCTTCGACAATGTCCTCGGCGGGAAGAGGGGGAAGAGGCCGCGTCGTACCAACGGTATTGATTTTCATCGGCATCCCCCCCTTTCAGTTCAGTGCTTCACGAAAGCTGCTTATGTATCGGCATCCGCCGGGCGCTTTATAAACCGGCGGTTGAGAGCGAAAGCGCTCCGTCGCGTTCGTCCACGACGATCCGCGAGCCCTCGACGGCTTCCCCGGAGATGATCATCCGGGCGACGGGCGTTTCTATCCGGCGCACCATGAACCGCTTGAGCGGACGCGCCCCGTACACCGCATCGTACCCCTCTCGGGCGATGAAGTCCACTGCCGCGTGGGTGATCTCCAACGATATATTCCGGTCCTTCAGGCGTTCCTCCAGGGATGAGGCGAGGAGGCGGACGATACGCCGTATCTCCTCCTGCTGAAGCGGCTTGAAGAGCACGACGTCGTCCACGCGGTTCAAAAACTCCGGACGGAAAACGCGGCGCAGCTCGTCCATCACCTGAGTCCGCGCGCTCTCGCGGATCTGTCCGTCCGAGGTGATCCCTTCAAGCAGGTACTGCGCGCCGATGTTGCTGGTCATGATCACCACGGTGTTCTTGAAGTTGACAAGATGCCCCTGGCTGTCGGTGATACGCCCGTCGTCCAGTATCTGCAGAAGGATGTTGAAGACGTCGGGATGCGCCTTTTCTATCTCGTCGAAGAGGATGACGGAATAGGGCCTGCGGCGCACCGCCTCGGTCAGCTGCCCCCCCTCGTCGTACCCGACGTACCCCGGAGGCGCTCCCACCATTCGGGAGACGGAGTGCTTTTCCATGTACTCCGACATATCCAGCCGGATCAGGTTTTCCTCGCTGTCGAAGAGCGACTCGGCCAGCGTTTTGGCCAGCTCCGTCTTCCCTACACCCGTGGGGCCGAGAAAAATGAACGAGCCTATCGGTCGCCGCGGGTCCTTGATGCCGGAGCGCGCACGGAGCACAGCGTCGGCCACCAGCTCCACGGCCTCGTCCTGCCCGACGACGCGCCGGTGCAGCACCTCGTCGAGTTTAAGCAGCTTCTCCTTCTCCCCTTCAAGCAACCGCGTGACGGGGATGCCGGTCCAGCGACCGACGATCTCGGAAATTTCCTCCTCGGTGACCTCCTCGCGGAGGATCTTCGGCCCTGCGTGCCCGTTCTCCAGCGTCTTCTCCCGCTGCCCCAGTTCGGCCTCGAGCTGCGGCAGCGTGCCGTGCTTCAGCTCCGCCGCTCTGTTCAGGTCGTACTCGCGCTCGGCCTTTTCGATGTCGCGCCGGATCGTTTCGATCCGCTCCCGCAGCTCCCGAACGGCCCCGATCCCCTGCTTCTCCGCTTCATACTGCGCGCGCAGGCCGGTCTGCTCCTCGCGCGCCTCCTGCAGCTCCTTCTGGAGCGCCTTCAACCGTTCGACGCTCGCCGCGTCCTTCTCCTTGTGCAGCGCGGCCTCCTCTATCTCGAGCTGCATCACCTTCCTGGAAACGGCGTCGAGCTCCGCGGGAAGCGAGTCGATCTCCGTGCGGATGAGCGCGCACGCTTCGTCAACCAGGTCGATGGCCTTGTCCGGGAGGAATCGCTCGGTGATATAGCGGTTCGAAAGCAGCGCCGCCGCTACGAGGGCGTTGTCGCGGATCTTCACTCCGTGGTGCACCTGAAAGCGGTCCTTCAGGCCCCGCAGTATGGACACCGTATCCTCAACCGTCGGCTGCTCCACCAGGACGGGTTGGAACCGCCTGGCGAGCGCCGCGTCCTTTTCGATGCGCTTGCGGTACTCGTCCACCGTGGTCGCGCCGATACAGTGCAGTTCTCCGCGCGCGAGCAGGGGTTTGAGCATGTTCCCCGCGTCGATGGCGCCCTCCGCGGCGCCCGCGCCCACGATGGTATGCAGTTCGTCGATGAAGAGGATGATCCTCCCGTCGCTCTCCTTGACCTCGTTGAGCACCGCTTTCAGGCGCTCCTCGAACTCGCCCCGGAATTTGGCCCCCGCGACGAGCGATCCCATGTCGAGCGCGAAGATCGAACGATCCTTCAGCCCCTCCGGGACATCGCCCTTGACAATACGCCCGGCGAGCCCCTCGACGATGGCCGTCTTGCCGACGCCGGGGTCGCCGATGAGCACGGGATTGTTCTTCGTCTTCCGGCTCAGGATGCGGATAACCCTGCGGACCTCTTCATCTCGCCCGATGACCGGATCGAGCTTTCCGGCGCGAGCCATCGCCACCAGGTCGCGCCCGTATTTCTCCAGCGCCTCGTAGGTACTCTCGGGGTTGTCGCTGCAGACGCGCGCCCTTCCGCGCACTTCGTTGAGGACGGAGAGGAACTTCTCCTCCGTCGCCCCGAGTTCCGCAAGAATCCGCCCGGCGGCGCTCGTCTTTCCCTCCTCGAGAAAGGCGGCGAAGAGATGCTCCACCGAGATGTATTCGTCCTTCAACTGCTCGGCCCGCTGCTCCGCCTTCACCAAGAGCCGCGAGAGCCGCTGCGAAACGTACACCTTTCCCGGCTCCACTCCAGGCCCTGTAACCCGGACGCGGCGCGAAAGCTCTTCCTCCAATTTGCGGACGAGGCTTTTCGAGTCGACGTTCATTCTGGCGAGCAGCCGAGGAATAAGCCCTTCCGGCTGTTCGGCGAGCGCGAGCAGAAGATGCTCGCCGTCCACCTCCGAATGCCCGTAGGTGACGGCTTTATTCTGTGCGTCCGAGAAAGCTTCCCGTGATTTTGTCGTCAGCTTTGCGAAATCCATCGCGATCACTCCTTTTTGACCAATGCTAACCAATGAGATTATAGCGACATTCGGCCCCAGAAGAAAGAGTAAATAACGTGCATATGCCTTTGATATTTCATTTTTCCTCTTAAAATCTCTTGATTTCTTTTATTTTCAATGTTTACAGTGGATTCATCAGGGCACGCATACGGGCGTTCGCTCTCGGGGGGGAGCGAATGCAAATTGATTGTCAAAACTGGATTCAATGAATTACTTAGGGTACCATAGAAACCGGACCCCATGGCCAACCCATTACGACGCACAGGAGAGAATACAATGCCCCGAAAAAGCGTCCACGCTGAAGATATCGTCTACTTTCCGGAACGGATTTTGTCCAAAGTCTCCCGCGTCAAGGACTATCCGCTGACACTCATCGAAGCGCCTTCCGGATTCGGCAAGACGACCTCGTTTCGCGAATACCTGCGCGCGCACATCCCATCCTCTTCGCGCGCGTTCTGGTACACGAGTCTCGGGGAACCATCCTCGAAAGCCTGGGGCACTATCTGCGATCTCTTCGACGACGTCGACCCGAGAGTATCCCGGAACCTTCGAAGCCTCGACACGCCGAACAGGGAAACAATGGCGGATGTGGCCGCGATCATGCGCGAATGTTCCTGCGACCGCGATTCCTTTCTCATCATCGACAACTATCAGCTCGTAAAAAGCGAAGTGCAGTCCGACATCATCAACGCATTTTCTCTGCACCGCAACAACACGCTCCATATCGTCTTCATCACGCAGAAGCTCTCGGAGAATACGACCTGGCGCGCCCCCGACATTCACAACATCGGCCCGGTCGATTTTTCCTTCGATAAGCGGAGCGTGCAGCGATACTTCGCGCTGGCGGGCCTTACGCTCTCGTCTCAAGAGCTGGAAACGCTGTGCGCCGCCACGGGCGGATGGATCGCAGCTCTCAAACTCCAGATGCTCCACTACAAGGCGACTGGAGGCCTTGCTCCGGCGAACACCATGAACGACCTTATCGAGACCTCGATATGGAACCGCCTCTCGGAGGAGGAAAAACGTTTTTTGCTTTCCGTCTCGCTGTTCGAGTGTTTTTCCCCGCGCCAGGCGTCGATCATGCTCGAAGGCGTTTCCAACGATGTGAATATCGATGAAATCCTGAGGCGGAACGCCTTCGTTCCGTTTGTTCCGAACGAGGGCGTGTACTATATGCACAGCCTTCTGCAGAACTATCTGAAGAGCAGGTTTGAAGAAACGGGCGAGGCGTTCAGGCGGGAGACGTACCGCAGGGCGGGACGCGCGTGCGAGACGGTCGGCGAGTATTTTCACGCGACGCAGTTCCACATCGAGACCGGGAACTACGAGGCGATCCTCTCGATGCCGTTCACAACGCAGTATTTTTACAATTTCAGGGAGCGAAGCGTCATCGACCTCTTCGAGCGCCTTCTCGACGAGTGCCCGGAGGAAACGCTGCTGAAATACCCGCTGGCTCTTGTGACGTTCGGCCAGCAGTTTTTCAGGGACAGAAGGATGCTCCCGTTTTCAAAAACGACGGCGCTGGTGCAGAAGCTCCTCGACGCTCCCTCCGGCCTCTCCGGGACGGAGTTGCTGCGGATCAGGGGGGAGTTTTCCATCCTGATGTCATTCCCGCAGTTCAACGATATCGCCAAGATGAGCGAATACCACAGGCGGGCGTACGATTCCCTGCGTCATCTGTCGGACCCTCCGCGGTCGGTTATTTTCGGGGGGGCCATGCCGTGGACGATGAGCGGAGCGTCGGTGCTCTTCCTCTACTGGAGAGAGAGCGGCGCCCTGAAAAAAACGCTCTCGGTGATGGACGAATGCCTGCCGTATTACGTCGCCCTCGCGGGAGGGCACGGCGCCGGCGGAGAGTATGTGCTGCGCGCGGAAGCCGCGCTCTTCCGCGGAGACGACGTCGAAGCGGAGGTCATGTGCCATACCGCGCTTTTCGAAGCGCGCAGCGCGGGACAGATCGGCAACTGTCTCTGCGCATCGCTGGTGCTGGCCCGCATCATGCTGCTCCGCGGCGACGGCGATTCGTATGCGTCGGTCCGCCGAAGCATTCTCAAGGACGCCCGGGAAGCGCAGCAGACATCGCTCCTCCGCATCGGCGACCTCTGCCTGGCCGTTACCGACCTGGCGCTCGGACGCCTCGACGATCTGCCTCCCTGGCTCCGCGACGCCGAGAGCATCCGGAAAGTCGTCTACACCGACGGACAACCGTATGCGATGATGCTTCACGGAATGGCGCTGCTTCAGGAAGACCGCTATTCCGAACTCTACGGCATCGCGGAGCCGGTCATGGAGTTCGCCCGCAGGATGCACTATATGCTCCCGCAAGTCTATTACAACATCTATCTCGCCGTCGCAAAGAACGCGGAAGGATGTCGGGCGGAGGCCGTCGAGTATCTTGAACAGGCGCTCCTTCTGGCGCTGCCGGATGAAGTGTACTTGCCCTTCGCCGAACACGGAGACTCGTTGACGCCGTTGTTCGATTCTCTTCAAAGCGCTTTCCCTGAAGACCGGATGCGCGCGTTGCGTTCGCTGTGCGCACGTCAGGCATCGGGCGCGGAAGCGGTACGCAAAACCCTTTCAGGGTCGGGATCCATTCTCAGCGCCAGACAGCGCGAGGTGGCGCTTCTTCTGAAAGAGGGCCTTTCAGTCAAAGAGATCGCAAGCAAACTTTTTATAACCGAAAACACGGTGAAGAGTATAACAAAGGCCGTTTACGGGAAGCTGGGGATCCATTCCCGCGTCGAATTGACAAAAGCGTCCTTCTGAAAAAGACACGATTCCTCCGCTCCCTCCCCCCTCTCCTTTCCGGGAATCCCCCCGGAATACCACCCGAACGGGTGATTCCACAAACCTTGAAAGCAGTGTATCGTCTCCTTGGAAGAGGCGCTCGGGCGCCCCTTGATGCCGCTATTTGAGAAAGAGGCGGACGAATAGACGCCGTCGACTGAATATCGACGCCTTCCGGCTCAAGGACGAACATATCGAGAGGAATGGAGGAACAAGTATGAGGAAGCGTATTGGTACATTTTTTGTTTTTGCTCTGGCGTTCGCGCTGTTCGCGGCTCCTGTCGGAGCCGACGACGGCAAGGTGAAGGGGTTGTGGATCGAGATTCCCGGTCTCCCGGAGGCACGTTCCACGTCCTTCAACGTTCAGTCGGACGGAGAGGGCGAGGCGTACTTCGAGCAGGATTTCGACGACGGCTTAAAAATATCGATCGAAAGGATATACGCAGAGGACAGAAACGGAGAAGCATTAACTCCCGGCGATACCGGAAAACTGGTCGTCAAATTACAAAGACTCCGCAAGGACATCGAAATCGACCTGGACGACGTCGAAATCACCGAATCCGTCGAGGAACTCGAAGAGATTTACTCGTACCCGGTCGCGACAGCGCTGTATACGACCGGCGAAGCCGAGGACATGAGAGGGAACCAGGACATTTTCATCTTCACCGACGAGTGGATCTTCCGCGTCCATCTCTCGCTCGCAGCCGATCGCATGGAAGACTACGACGCGGATGAAATGAAAGACTGGTTCGAGAACATGAAAATCGTCGATCGAGATCTGTCCCGGGCAAACGAAAGCGAAGACGAATCCCAAAACAGGCATGCCTTGAGAGCGGATTCGGGTGTCGAAGGATTGTGGCTTCGGATTCCGGACTTTCCGGACGACGCGGAAGTGATTGAGTTTACCGCGGACGACGACGGAGAAGTCACCTTCATTCGCGCTCTCGACGACGGCGCGCTTGTGCTCGGCATCTACAGAACACCCGCCGGCGACGAAACAACGCCCGAAAAAGTAAAGGAATCGA
>Ga0334888_1003217_pt1 | contig 16427 bp, 15 predicted proteins | sample GraSluR1_MG_FD_207227 | JGI IMG/M metagenome (GOLD analysis project Ga0334888, IMG submission 207227) | Sludge microbial communities from methane-producing bioreactor in Wageningen University, Netherlands - Granular Sludge_3_08-R1 | ecosystem: Engineered > Bioreactor > Anaerobic > Unclassified ...
TTTGGCGTCGTCGGGTGCGTCGGTTAGTTTTTGGCGGATATCTTCGGCCAGTTCAATCGTCAGGCCGGTGTCCTGGATGGTCTCCACCCATTTTTTGGTCTCTTTTGGGTCTACCGGCATTTTCTTGATCAATTTGACCAATTGCCGTTCCTCTGCTGAAATTTTGACTGCCATAATGGCCTCCTTTTATGAAGAATGTACTGCTGTTTCGGGATAAATGACCCGGAATCGTTCACATGCGACCGGCATGGTTTCCACGGCTTCACGGCCGATGGCTTTCATTTCTTCGCTGAAAAATTCCCAATGTACCTTTTTCCAGTAGGCCAGGCTCTTATCACCTTCGCCTTCTACATGGGCAAATGCTTCACTGACTTCATTGTACGGAACGATGTCAATTTGTGTGGTTTCAATGATACACACCGGTTCTTCCTGCCAGTTGATGATGATGCTCAAGTCGCCGGGCTGGGGGATGGCCTCGCCTTCGGCTTCATAGCTCCACACGGCGCCGGCGGTGGCGCGCTTGGTGCCATTCAGGGTCAGTTCGGCCAGATGGTTGGCGGATTCTTCATCGTTGCAGAAATGCCAGACCTCCGGCATGGTTTCGGGCTGGTCTGCTTCGGGCGGCAGGCTGTTCAGCCAGGCCTGCCAGAAATCCTTGATTTGTGGATTCATTGAACCTCGGTCTGTGTGTTGTATAGGGTGATTATACTGCATAGTGGGAAGGTGTTGTCACTGCGTAACGTCCCCAAAGCGCAGGCTGAGCTTGTCGACATCGGGAGCGGATGGGAAAATCCCCCTGTTCCAAGACGGATTGCGCACCTGCACCCTTCGGCCCCCTTCGAGGGTAATAACAAGCTCAGGTTGCGGCTTATTTTATTATAGCGGCCAGAAGAGCGGCACGAGGACGATGGCGAGTCCATACGTCAGAACGGTCAGCGGCAGGCCGCTTTTGAAGAAGTCGAGAAATTTGTACCCGCCCGGGCCGTAGACCATCAGGCAGGCTGGTTCCAGCGGGGTGAGGAAGGAGCAGCTTGCGCCGAGGGCAATCATCACGGCGAAACTGCGCGGGTTGAGGCCGAGCTGGATCGCGGTTTGAACGGCCAGGGGCAGCACCAGCACCGCTGCGGCCTGGTTGGACATGGGCTGGGTGAGGAGCATGGTCAAGGCGAAGAAGGCGGTCAACAGCAGGCGCGGGTCTCTGCCGCCAAATTGAGCCACGACCCATTCGGCGAAATATGCCGCTGCACCAGTCGATTGCATCGCTGCCCCCAGAGCGAGCATGCTGCCAATCAGGATCAGGGTGGACCAGTTGATTTCCCGGTAGGCTTCCTCCGGGGTGATACATCCGCTGAGGAACATGACCGCAGCCCCCAACAGGACGGCCACCGGCAGGGAGAGAATTTCGAGGGCGGCAACCAGTAAAGCGGCGACAAAGATGCCGATTGCCAAGGGGGCTTTGGCGAAGGCCCCCTCCTTGCTCTCGATAATTTCCAGAATGCGGAAGCGGTTATAGCGCCCCAGCTGCATAATGGTTTCGTGGGCGCCTTGCACCAGCAGCTGGTCGCCGACCCGCAGGCGCAGACTGCCCAGTCCGGTCTGGCGGATTTTGCCGCTGCGGTTGATTCCCAGTACCTGCATCCCGAAGCGCTTGCGAAAGTTCAGCGCGGTGAGGGTGCGGCCAATCAGGGGCGAGCCGGGCAGCAGGATCAGTTCAAATAGTTTGATGTCCTTTGGCGGGTTTACCGGCTGGGTGATGTCCATTTTTTCTTTTAACTGAAGCCCGATCGCTTGCTGCAGGCCGGGCAGCCGGTCACGCGGGACTTCAACGGTCAATGTGTCGCCGGCTTCAATCGTTTGGCTGGCGCCCGGAAAGAGGAGCCGCTGGCCTGCTTTCACCAGTTTTAATACCACAATGTCATAATCCTGTCCCAGACGGGATTCTTCCAGGGTTTTGCCCAGCAAGGGAGAGTCAGGCAGGGGCACCACTTCGGTAATGTAAGGCTGTGTGCCATTGACATCGGAAAGCGGTGTGGCGGTGTCGCGCTCCGGTACGATGTGCCGCCCGATCAGGAGCATGTAGCCCAGCCCGATCAGTAGAATGGGCAGGCCGACTTTGGTCAGCTCGAACATCCCCAATGGTTTGAGGCCGTATTGCGTGATGAGACCACTGATCACGATGTTGGTGGAGGAGCTGACCAGGGTGATCGAACTGGCAAGGATGGCAGAAAAAGCCAGCGGCATGAGCAGTTTGGAGGGGTTGGTTTTGGTGCGGCGGGCGAGGCTGATCGTGATCGGCATGAAAAAGGCTGTGGCGGCAGTATTGCTGAGAAAAGCGCTCATCGCTGCGGCGGCGATCATGATTACCGGAAAGAGTTTTTCCGATCGGCCAGCGGATCGCTTCAGCAATGCCTCGCCGGTCATTTCGATCACGCCGGTTTTGGAGAGGCCGGCGGTCATGATGAGGATGCCGAGGATCATCATGGTGGTGTCACTGCCAAAGCCGGCGAAGGCGTCTTTGGCGGGCAGCAGGCCGGTCAGGATGATCAGCAGCAGCACGGTCAGGGCGACCACATCCACCGGAAAATATTCGATGGAAAAAAGGATGATGGTCAGGGCAATGATGCCCAGCAGAAGCGCAATCGATAAGGTCATGGTTAGATTATACGGAGTTTTCCGGTTTAAAAGGAAGCGGTAATTGTGGTAATTCTGCGGTTCGTTGTTACAGCAGGGCAGGAAAGACCACTGAAGGGGTCACTACAATTGTTCGTGCCCATTACCGTTTCTCCCGTACTCTGCTAGAATGGCGTTACGGGTTTGTTCAATCCATACAGGAGATGATGATGAAAGCTTTATACCGCAGCGCGACGATGTATACGATTGCCGGCTTGTCTTTTGGCCTGTTTTATCGCGAGTTCACCAAGATGCAGGGGTTTACCGGAAAGACAACGCTCTCGATTCTGCACGGGCATACCCTGACGCTGGGGTTGTTGTTCTTCCTGATCCTGATGCTGATGGAGAAGCAGTTTGCCCTGACAGCGAGTAAACGCTTCAAGGGCTGGTTGGTTACCTATCATATTGCTCTGATCGGGACACTGGCTACGATGCTCACCCGCGGGATCGTCCAGGTGCTGGGCACGGATATCAGCGGTCTGAATCATATCGCGGGTACTTTCCACACGCTGATGGCGGTGGCGATGGTGTGGTTCCTGGTGATGTTGAGGAAGCGGATTTGGGAGTAAACATCCGGGAGAACGCTTCTTACATGACTGGTTACCTCCAGATTATCAGTAATTTTCTGTTTTTCATTTTGATGATTGTTCTTGTTGAATGTTCTGCTACCTTGGCACATCATTTATTCCAGGCGGCCTGGGCTGTTGGCTTTAACCAGTCAGGGTGTAACTGCTTTAAAGAAGATGCCCGCGGGCTGTAAGCCGGTTTCCGTTTGCAGGAGGGTAAAGGTCAGATCGCCGGTTGCCAGGACTTCGCCGCCTGTCTTGATTTGCATCTGATACGTAAAGGGTGTGACGGTTTCAATCGCTTCCGTCAGGGCGCCGTCCCCCTCATAGATCCCGCCGGTGAAGGCTGCCGAACTGCTGCGGATCAGGTCGCCGCTCATCCCGGTGGTGGCTTGCGGAGCCATGACGGGTCCGATGAAATATTCCACCGGACCGGGAAGGGTTTCGCCGGTATAGTACCAGGCCATGTGAATGCCGAGGCCTTCAATGGCGCTGTAATCCGGCCCGTTGGCGGCGGGGCTGAGCGCTTCGTCACAATATAGCCATGCCACCAGATTGATACTTTCCGAATCCAGCACGCCCCCGCCCAGGACGGCTTGGGACCGGGAAGCGGGCACGGGCAGATTCTCCCACGAAGGGGAGGCAGAGGCGGCAGCACAAACTTCGGGGGCAACCTTCATCATGGGCGTGACGACAGCGGGAATGTTCGTGGGGACGGGGGGAACGGGAATTTCCGTGGGGGCGGGCGCGGGGATCTGCCCCTGGCAGGCAGTCAGCAGCAATGCGCTGGCGAGGAGAAAGACGATTGTTTTTTTGGTAAGGCGGGAAGTTAACACGATTCACTCCTTTTTAAACAAGATGGATCGAAACTTGCGAACGTCCTGTGCAACGCTTGTTTGTACACAACCCTTATTGTAATCCAACTCAAAAAAAACAACGCCATCACCTTTTACAAGGTGTGTATTTTGGTGCGTTGGTAACGCACCAGCAACCACCTCTGGTTTTGAATGTCTTGGAATCGGAGCTTGTTGCTTGATGCGTTGTGGACATTGTATCTGCCAGGTAAATTTCGCCAACCCACGTTGGATGGGTTTGGTAAGAAAAAGTGAATACTTCATCAGCCGCGAACGAAGTCCCTGGATAGCAGGGAAGCGGCAACGCACATTAAAACCTACCCGCACACTACGGCCTTGACCACCTTGCACGGCTGGCCGTCGGTGCTGCGCAGGGTATAGTTGTGCAGGCTGGCGGGCAGCAGGGCGGTGTCGGGGAAGTCGAGGGTAACTACCTGGCGGGTGGCTTTGGCGATGATCTCGATCTGCCGGCCTTCCACCAGGGTGAGGGCATGGAAGGAATCTTCCGGCTCTGTGCGCCCGCTGATTTCGTGCTCAAATTCCAGGCGGCTGACCTCAAAGAGCATGTCCGGGTGGCGGCCAATGCGTATTTCGCGCCAGCCTTCGCCTTCCCGCATCACTTCAGGAGTCTGGATGAGGCTGGCCAGACCCTCGCGGCGGCGGTCTTTGAGCACCTGGAAGGTGCGGTCAATGTGAAGCGGGCGCCGCTTGCCGTTCTCATTCGAGGTTACATAGTCATACAGCCGAAAAGTGTACCCCGGGGTATAGGCAGATAACGACCAGTTGATCTCCAGTATCACCTGTTCGGCGCCGGAGGCGTGCAATGTACCGGCCGGAATGAGGATGAAGTCGCCGGGTTGGGTTTCAACGGATTGCACCAGGCGCTCAAAGTCAAAAGGCTGGCCGTTGGCGGCACTATTTTCGGCCTGTTGGCGCAGGTCGGCCAGGGTGGCGTTGGGCTGCAAGTCGATGAAGCTGCGGGCGCCCGGGACAGTGTGCAGAACGTAGTAGCTCTCATCCTGACGAGCGGGTTCATTGAAATGGTTTTGCATATAGGCATCATCCGGGTGTATCTGTAAGGACATGTGCCCGCCGCTGATCTGGTCGTTGCAGTAGTAGTTGAGCGGCATTTGTCCGTGGGTGACGCGGGCCGCCAGGTCGCCGAGGATGGGCACGGCGGCATGCCACAACAGGTTGAGGAAAGGCAGGTCGAGCAGGATTTCGCCGCCCCAGTTGATCAGCAGGCTGTTCTCGTTAGGGATGAACCAGCCCTGGCCGGAGTTGGTCATTTCTTGCGGCAGGCCTTTCAATTCTTTCAGCCAGTTTCCGCCCCAGGCGGTGGGGCTGTAGAGCGGTTTGAAGAGCATCGGCGCAACGCCCAGGCGGGCGACAAGGGCTTCGTAGGTGCGGCGCGGCAGGTAAAGCGTTTCCTGCGGGGGATTCCAGGACAGGTAGCCGCTGATGAAGGACAGGGTTTTTCGCTTGTGTTCGTCCAGCACGGGGCCTTCCACATAGCAGTAGCGGTCGATATTCTCTTTGGGGTTTTGGTCTGGCTGCACGCCAAAGAAGGGCAGCGGTTCGGTTTCGAAGGCGTTGAACAGACTCTCGCGGGTCTGGTCGGCGTAGATCACCAGGTGACAGTTTTCCAGCAGGCCGGAGAGGGCTGCCCCGGGACCGATAATCAGGGTCACGTCTGCGGCAGGGTTTTGCAGTTGTGCTTGCATGTCTGCCAGCTTGTCGGGATCAAAGAAGTCTTTCAATTGACCGTCGAAGACGCGGCCCCAGTCACCGGCAGGGGGCAGGCAGGGGGTGACCATGGCGGCAATATCTGCGGCTGATTTGAGGGCTTCACGGACATCGAGGATAGTCACCTTTACATTCGGGAAGTATTCGGCAATTTCCGCTGCCAGTGTATGGTACGGGATGCCCAGCCCGCCGTCAATGGCGGTCACAACCGGGCCGCGCTCCAGGCGGTTGTGGATCTCGTTGGCAATGGCTTTGCAGGCAGTGTTGGTGCCCGTGGCAACGCTCTCAGCGAGGCTGCCCAGGGACACATGGTTGACGGGGAATTGGAGGGAGGTGTAAATGGTCATAGCGGTACTATAAATCAAAATGCGCGAAGCGGCAATGCTTCGCACATAATATTGATGCCCTCCCGCAGGTTGATGCCCCTTGAAAAGGGTATTTTGTTGAGTTTGTCATCAGGCAACGAGGCAAATTGGCCGACCGGGGTGTCTGCGCGGCCAACCTTTCCTAGGGTCGACGTGTCATCACCACAGCTGGTGCACCTGCGGGCGGATGTATTGATCGTAGATGGCCTTTACCTTGTCCATTGTCGCAGCGTTCAGGTCGGGCAGGTCGGCGGCAGCGGCGTTGTCGATCACCTGGCTGGGACGCTTGCCGCCGGGGATGACGCAGCTGACCGCATCGTCCATCAGGATCCAGCGCAGGGCGAACTGGGCCATGCTCATCCCTTCGGGTACCAGCGGGCGCAGCTCATCAACGGCTTGCAAGCCGGTTTCATAGTTAACGCCGGAGAAAGTCTCGCCGCGGTCAAAGGCTTCACCCTGACGGTTGAAAGCGCGGTGATCGTCCTTTTCGAAAGTGGTCTGGGGGGTCATCTTGCCGGTCAGCAGGCCGGAAGCCAGGGGGACGCGGGCGAGGATGCCGATATTGCGCTCTTTGGCAACCTTGAAAAACAGGTCAGCCGGGCGCTGGCGGAAGATGTTGTAGATGATCTGCACGGTTTTGACATTGGGGTATTCGATCGCTTTCAGGGCTTCTTCGACTTTTTCTACACTCACGCCGTAGTGGCGGATCTTGCCGGCCTGCACGAGATCATCCATGATGCCAAACACTTCGGGGGTGTAATACACTTCCCAGGGCGGGCAGTGCAGCTGCACCAGATCGAGGGTTTCGCTTTCGAGGTTCTTCAGGCTGCGCTCGACGAAGGCGGTCAGGTTCTTGCGGTTGTAGCCCTCGGCGGTGTGGGGATCCAGGCGGCGGCCGGCCTTGGTGGGGATGATGATCTCTTCGCTGCGCTCGCGTTTGAGGCGGGCCAGCAGGCGCTCGCTGCGCCCGTCGCCGTACACGTCTGCGGTGTCGAAGAAGTTGATCCCGTGATCGACAGCGGTGTGCAGGGCAGCCATCGATTCATCATCATTGACCGTCCCCCAGGTGCCGCCGATAGCCCAACTGCCAAAGCTGACAGATGATACATTGAAACCGGTTCGTCCTAATTTTCTGTATTGCATGTTGCTCTCCTTATATGAGGTAATGGGTTGATCTGTTGCCGGATGCGCCGGGCTTTGGTAGAGTGATATAAGCGTCCGGATTTTTGTGTTCAAGACCGGGGATTTTCATCCGGGTGTTCTTCTTTGTTGGATGGTTTCCTTCATTGAAAGGTTACACCTCTTTTATACTACATTTTGCAGTACGAAAGATAGCTGTTTGATGCAGCCCGGAACGCACCGTATTTTTCGCCACTCAGGCCAGCCGCAAAGAAAAGCACCCCCACCCAGCCTCCCCCAAATTGCGATGCAATTTGAGGGAGGAGCATGTTGAATTGGTAAACGGGTGCGGGGTAAATGGGGGAGGGAGGAAAAATCCGTTCGTAATGTTTTTTTTGATCGTTTACTGTCTGGCACCACATCCAGCCTGGCATGGGCGAAGATTCCTTATTCGCTCACGATCTGTTCCAGTGAGACGTTCAACGTCCTGGCGATAGCGGACAACACTTCCAGCGAGCCTTTGCGCTTGCCGGTTTCAAGCTGTGAAAGATAGGGTGCGCTGACTTCAGCGATCTGTGCGGCTGCCTGCTGTGACAGGCCGCGGTATTCCCGCCAGACACGGATGGCGTTTTCACCATCGAGAATGGCGTGCACAATTTCGCCGGGGATCAGTTCATCAGCGCCGCTTTCGATGGCGGCTTTTGCGCTGTCATAGTCCTGAATGTCTTGCAGCATTTCAGCTTTTTTCATCATTAAGTCCCTTTAGAAGTACTTCTCCAGACTGCGCTTAAATGCTTCAAAAGTCGTATACACTTCCGCGTGCCAGCCGCGTTCGTAGGCGGCTTTGACGTTATTGAGGCCGTCATTAAAGAACAACAGCTCTTCATTTTTCAGGTCGAGGAATTTCTCGATATGTGCGTAGTAAGCTGGCTGTGGTTTCTGCGCGCCGATCTCGCAGGAGATGAAGAGGTGGTCAAAGATGTCCACAAAGCCCATGTGGGTGCGCATATAGGCGGCGCGGTTGGCTTCCTGGTTGGTAGCCAGGCAGCAGGTGATACCCTGCGCGCGCAGGCCCTGGACGGCGTCCACCACGCGCTCATCGACCACGTGGTCGGTGGTCATCCAGTCATGGAGGAATTTCTCGGGCGTATGCGGCCAGCCCCATGCCTCCAGGTAGGGCAGCAGTTCGTCCATGAGACGGGCAGTGCCGGTCAGGCAGTCATTGAACGGCCCGCCGAAAAAATCCGCGGTGATCTCGCGGGTGAGGCCGTATTCCTCATCCAGGCGTTTGGCGTACAGCAGTTGGGGGTTGACGATGACGCCGTCGGCGTCGAAGCAGATGGCTTTGATGGGCATGTAGATTATCGTTGTCTGCGTCCCCGCGAGCGGGAACCGCGCCGTTCACTGCTGCTTTTGTAGCTTTTGCCGCTTTGTTTCTTGGGCGGTTTGGCGCTGGCCACCGGGATTTCGGGCGCTTTGTGCATCCAGGCGTGGTAGGTGTCATCCAGCAGCATGGTCAGCAGGGCCAGCCCGTCTTCCTCTTCCACCAGTTCCTTGACCAGGGGTTCAAAGCGGCGCATACGTTCGATTTTCAGCTTGTCGCGTTCTCGCAGACGGCCTTCGAGCTGGCCGATCAGCCGCTGGGCGACGAGGGTTTCGACGTCTTCGTCTTGCGGCAGGGGACGCTCTTCAAATTCGATTTTGTAATGGGCGCCGATACGGGTAATGTATTTTTTTTCGTTATAGGTGACCAGCATAATGGCGGTGCCGCTGGCGCCGGCCCGGCCGGTGCGTCCGGCACGGTGGATGTAGGCTTCCAGGTCTTCAGAGGGTTCGTACTGAATGACATGGGTCAGGTCGGGGATGTCAATGCCGCGGGCGGCCACGTCGGTGGCGACCAGGAAGCGCAGCTTGCCGGAGCGCACATTGTTCAGCACGCGGTCGCGGTCTTTTTGCGACAGGTCGGAACTGATCTGGTCGGCATTGTAGCCAAAGCGCTGCAACACGCGGGCAACGTAAAACACCTTGTCTTTGGTGTTGCAAAAGATGATCGACTGCTGGGGGTTTTCCATTTCGATGATGCGGATCAGGGCGCGGTCTTTGTCCATACCGGGGGTGATGTAGAAGACGTGCTGCGTGTCTTCCACATAGACATGCTCGCGGCTCAGGCTGAGGAAGGCCGGATCGGTGAGGAACTGGCGGGTCAGGCTCATCACCTGGGCGGGAAAAGTGGCCGAGAACATGTAGGTATGCACGCGGTGGTTGGGCAGGAAATCCTGCACGCGCACCATGTCCGGGAAGAAGCCCATGGAAAGCATGCGGTCGGCTTCGTCAAAGATAAGGATGTCGAGATTCTTGAGGCTCAGGTTGCGTTTTAGCAGGTGATCGAGCACACGGCCGGGGGTTGCCACGACCAGTTGCACGCCTTCGTTGAAGGCGTCGATCTGCGGTTTGTAGCTGGTGCCGCCATACACGGCGATCGTGCGCAGGCCGCTGTCTCCGGCCAGGAGGGTCGCGTCAGCGGTGACTTGCTGGGCCAGTTCGCGGGTGGGGACGAGCACCAGGGCCTGGCAGGTTTTTTTCTTGAGGTCAAGCTGCTCGAGGATCGGCAGGATGTATGCCCCGGTTTTGCCGCTGCCGGTTTGGGCCTGCACCATCAGGTCGCGCTTGGCACGGAAGTAAGGGATGGACTGTGCCTGCACGGGGGCCAGGTCAGCCCAGCCAGCGCGCTGCATGGCAGCACGCATTACGGGGGGCAGTTCGTCCAGGGTGATAGCGGGCAGGGTATCTTGTGGTTTGTCTTGGGTTTCAGTAGTTTGGGTTTCCATAGTGTTTTCTAGCCGCACGCGCGGCCGATGATTCTCCTTAATCTTGTCTGTATTCATTATAAGGGAAAATGAGGGATGGTGGGGGGTGAAGTATTATTCGTGCAGGTATTCTTGCGCTGGTTTGGGCGTTTTATGTGCTGCTGGCGAAGAAGTGGAAGGAGGAGGCAGTGGGGGATTAGGCAACCGATCAGGTTGGGAAACAGGGTGAAACTCGATGAATTTGAAGATTGGGGATTGACAGCGGGGGGTAAAATGTGTAATATAAAAAAAGATACTTAATTCAATGAAAGAAGTAAGTTTATGCCTGACCTTATTCATGGGAATCGTGAACTAATCCGCGCCATCAACCGCTCTTCGGTTTTGAATACGATCCGCACACTCGGTCCTATCTCCCGCAAGGAAATCACCAAGCATACCAGCCTCAGTGCGGCGACCATTACCGGGATTACCGCTGAGTTGATTGACGATGATCTGGTTTTTGAAAAAGAGACCGGTGATTCGAGCGGCGGCCGCCGCCCGATCCTTTTGGCGTTGAATAAGCAAAGTCGGTATATGATCGGTGTCAAGCTTTCGGTGGACCATATCACGGCGGCTTTAACGGATCTTGAGGCGACGGTATTGAATAAACGTACAGTGCAATTGCCGTCTCATGATTTGCAGTTTACGGTGGAGGCACTCGGACAGGTCGTTGCAGATTTGATCGCCGACCAGGCTGTGTCCAGGGAGAAGATCCTGGGTGTGGGCATTGGTTTGGCTGGTATTGTGGATGCCGAGAACGGGGTCTTACGCCATTCTCCGATTTATGGCTGGCGTGATGTTCCCCTGGTGAGCTTGCTGCAAAAACGCATTGATGTTCCCATTTTTCTTGACAATGATGTAAATACTTTTACGCTAACTGAAAAATGGTTTGGATTGGGAAGCGGTATTGATAATTTCCTGATCGTGACCGTTGGTCGGGGTGTGGGGATGGGAATGGTGATGAACGGCAGCCTGTATCAAGGCAGCCGGGGTGGGGCGGGGGAATTAGGTCATACGGTGATTGATCCTTCCGGGCCGGTGTGTGTGTGCGGCAAACAGGGTTGTCTGGAAGCGTACGCTTCTGACCCTGCCATGCTCAATATGGCGGCTGCGGCTTATCAGCGCGGTGAGCTTTCTCGTCCCGTGAAAACAGTTGAAGATTTACTCCACCTTGCTGAACAGGGCAACCCTGTTGTTCAGAAAATTTTCCACACTGCCGGTTCTGTCCTGGGACAGGGCATTGCCAATTTGATCAATATCTTCAATCCTGAGTTGATCATTTTCAGCGGGGAAGGGGTGCGGTATGGAGATCACCTTTTTGGACCGATGCGTGCTGCATTGCAGCAACTGGCTATGCCAGGGTTGATCGATGACACACAGATCAAGATTGATGCCTGGGATGATGATGCCTGGGCGCGCGGCGCAGCCGGGGTTGTGCTTGAAAAACTGTTCCAGTTCCCACTGCGATAGACGGAAATTTTTTTGACCAAGATAATTCGCTGAATGAAATAAGTTAAGTTGAACCAGGAGGTGTGCCAGAAAACGATATAAAAATGAATCGTAGCGAAGAGGCTAAAGATTTTTGTGGTTGAACCCAAATATTTTGTTCGTATGGAGGAGATGTTCTGATGAAAAAGAAAAGTATGCTTTGGTTGGTTTTGGGCCTGGTCATTGTTGTGTCGATGATGCTGGCAGCCTGCACCCCTGCTGCCGCCCCTGTGGCCGAAGAACCCGCTGCCGAACCGGAAGTGGTGGAAGAGCCGGTTGCAGAGGAAGCTCCTGTTGTTGAAGAAGCACCTGAAGTGGAACCTGCGGTGGTTGCTTACTGGCACACGATGAGCGATCCCGAGACCGCCCAGCTTGATCTGGTGATTGCAGATTTCGAAGCTGCCAATCCCGGCATCACGATTGAGGCCACCCGTTATTCTTGGGACGATTTCAAACCGGCCGTGCTGACTGCTCTGGCTGGCGGCGCGGCTCCCGATGCTGCCCGGATGGATATTGCCTGGGTGTCTGAATTTGCCGACCAGGGCGCTTTGATGCAATTGGATGGCGTTATGCCTGGTTTTGAGGAGATTGCTGCTGATGCTTTCCCCGGCCCGTTGTCCACTAACTATTGGCAGGGTCATTATTACGGCCTGCCCCAGAATACTAATACCCAGGTACTGCTCTGGAACCGCGAAGTCCTTGCTGCTGCGGAATACACCGAAGCTCCCCAGACGATGGGAGAGTTCCAGGAAGTTGCCTGTGCAATTTCCGATGCTGCCAATGAGAAATACGGCTATGCTTTGGGCGGCACCTATTTCTGGGCACCCGCTCCCATTTTCTATGCGATGGGCGGTAAAGTGGTGGATGAAGGCATTACCACCGCGACCGGTTATGTGAACAGCGCCGAGAGTGTGGCTGCCTTCACCATGCTGACCGATATGTACAACGATGGCTGCATTTCTCCGAACCTGTTGGGCGGCGGCGTGGGTACTTCTGACGGCCTGGCAACCGGTATGTATGCCATGATCATCGACGGCCCGTGGATGGTGGATATTTACAAAGGCCAGTATCCTGACTTTGAGGTCAATTTTGCCCCGATCCCGACTGCCGATGGCGTTACCAGTTCAGTGGTCGGCGGCGAAGATGTGGTCATTTTCTATGACACCGATGTTGCCGATGCTGCCATGAAATGGACAGCTTATTTGATGAGCCCGGAATCCCAGCTTAAAATGGCGCAGGTTGGGGTCATCCCTACCCTTTCTTCGTTGATCGGGAATGCAGAACTGCCGGAATACTTCGGCGTTTTTCTCGATCAATTGCAGACTGCTCAGGCCCGCGTGCCCCATCCCGCATGGTCGGACATGGACAGTGCGATCAGTAATGCCTTCCAGCGCATGCTGCGCGGCGATCAAAGCCCGCAGGAAGCGCTGGACCAGGCGGCGGATGAGATCAATGCTCTGTTGAAATAACCTTATCTTGATATCGGAACCGGCCCTGCTGCAAGCATTCGGGCGGGGCCGGGTTTTCCCTCCTCGTTTTGTGCAGATTGCATGATAATGGTGATAGATTAATTCAGTTTCGGAGGTTTTTGTTGTGAGCAAGCTGCACACCAAATCATTTAAAGAAAGCGCAACCGCTTATCTGTTTCTTCTGCCTGGATTTATTCTATTTGCACTTTTCATTTTTGGCCCGTTACTGTATTCATTACGGATCAGCTTTTTTGATTGGAACGTGATCCGCCCGGAGCGTTCGGAGTGGATCGGCTGGGAAAATTATGTGCGCGCTTTTACAGACCCGATTTTTCGGTCTGCAATTGTGAACACGATTGCCTATACGGTGATTACGGTTACTGGGCAGATGACATTTGGGACGCTGATTGCGGTGCTCCTCAATCAAGACATTCGCGGCCGCACCTTCTTCCGTGTGGCCTATTACCTGCCTGTGATCACTTCCTGGGTGATCGTCAGCTTGTTGTTCGAATACATGTTCAGCGGTCAGGGTGGTCTGGTCAATTACCTGTTGAGAGACATTCTGCATATTACTTCGGAAAATATCCGCTGGCTGGCAGATCCGATCCTGGCGTTTGTGCCGATTGATTTGCTTGGAATCTGGAAAGGCGTTGGCTGGACAGCGATCATCGTGCTGGCCGGACTGCAAGCCATTCCCGAACAGTTGTACGAAGCCGCAGAGGTGGACGGGGCGGGCAATATGGCGCGCTTCTTTAAGATCACCCTGCCTCTGCTGCGCCCGACCCTGGTTTTCTTGCTGGTGGTCTTGACCATCGGTGGGATGAATTCTTATGTCTCCAATCTTTTGCTGACGGACGGCGGTAACCCGCTTGACAAGACGCATTTCATTCTGACGTATATGTATGAACGAACCTTCAAGAATCTGGAATTTGGTTTTGGCGCTGCGATCAGCTCCATGTTGACCGTGTTCATCTTCATCTACAGCACATTGCAGATCAAACTGCTGCAAAAACCGGCGGAGGTCTAGGATGAGCATCAAGCGTCAGAAATGGCTTTCCCATTTCCTTACCTATCTGCTGTTGATCCTGGGGCTTGCAGTTGTGGCAGTGCCATTCTGGTACATGTTTGTCACCTCGATGAAGCCGCAGTCCTATATCTTTGAAATGCCGCCACGTCTCTGGCCGGAAGAATTCACCCTCACCAATTATATAGAGGCCATCACCCGCGATAAATTTGACCTGTATTTTTTAAACAGCCTGTTTGTGGCCGTGATCAGTACCGTGTCGACGGTAATGATCTCATCCATGATGGCGTATGCGTTTGCGCGGATGAACTTCCCTGGCAAGAAAGCGCTTTTCTATGTGATTTTGCTGGGCATGATGATCCCGCCGGTGACGCTGCTTGTGCCGCAGTTCATCATTGCCAAAAATCTGATGTTGATTAACAAGTTTTCAGGGCTGATCCTGGTGTATATCACCATGAATATTTCCCAACAGACTTTTCTGTTACGTGGTTTTTTTGAAGGTATTCCGCGTGAAATTGAAGAAGCCGCCCTGATGGATGGGGCGGGACGCTGGAGGATTTTCAGCCAGATCATCCTGCCGCTTTCCAAACCAGGGCTTGCGGCTGTATCCATTTTCACCTTCCTGTACTGCTGGGATGAATTTGCCTGGGCGCAGGTGATGATGACAGATACGGCGAAACGCACACTGCCGATCGGGATTGCATTGTTTCAGTCCCAACACCTGACGCGCTGGGGACTGGTCTTTGCGGCTTCGATCATCAGTTTCATCCCGGTGGTGTTGGTCTTCACCATGTTTCAGAAACATTTTATTAAGGGTATTTCTACTACCGGACTTAAGGGATAAGTACGATGCAGATTTTAGAATGTGCACCAACCCGCGGTTTCTTCAAGCCGCATGAAACGATTGAAATCAAGGTTCGCCTAAAAGCGGATCATCCCGTCGCCGCAAAACTGCGGCTCACGGTTTCGCACATGCAAACCACGGTAGCTCAGCAGGAACAAGATGTACCCGCTTTTTTGGGAGAGAGCTGGTTTGAATTTATCGTGCCACCGATCAGCAGCCAGCCGCAGGGTTACGGCCTCAAAGTTGAACTCTTTGATCTGGCGGGCGATGTGCTGGATTGCAGATATTCGGCTGTGGATACGCTTTATGATTGGACAGACTTTCCCCGTTACGGATTTCTGACGGATTTTACCGCGCAGCGCACCGACCTGGATGCTGCGCTTGACACAATGGCTGCATACCATCTCAATGGCATCCAGTTCTATGACTGGCAGTACCGCCATGACACCCTGATTTCTGCGGTGGAAGAATTTGTGGATCCGTTGGGGCGCTCGCTTTCGATGAAAACCGTGCGCAGCCTGATTGACGGTGCACACCGCCGGGGCATGGCTGCCATGCCGTATCTGGCCGTGTATGCCGCTTCGCTGGACTTCTGGTCAGCCCATCCTGACTGGGGATTGTTTGATGAGCAAGGCAAGGCGCTTGATTTTGAAGGCTTTCTGGGTTTGATGGACCCGACCTCTGGCAGCCCGTGGATTGCGCATTTGACTGCGGAGTGCGAGCGCGTGCTGGCCGAGATGCCGTTTGATGGGCTGCACGTTGACCAGTATGGCGAGCCGAAAATTGCTTATAACAGCCGGGGAGCGGCAGTTGATCTGTCGCAGGCTTTCAAGGATTTTGTTTCACAGCTTAAGACAGCTTTCCCTGACCAGGCGGTGGTTTTTAACGCAGTGGGTAACTGGCCGATCGATGAGCTGGCGGCCTCGCCGCAAGATTTTGTGTACATTGAAATTTGGCCGCCGAAGGTGACTTTCAAGGATGTTTTACAGATCGTCAGCGAAGCCCGCGCCAAATCCGGCGGCAAACCGGTGGTGATTGCGCTGTACCTGCCAGCCGAGCGGACGGTCAATATCCGCCTGGCGAATGCAGTTATTATGGCTTGCGGCGGATCGCGCATTGAGCTGGGCGAAAATGGCCGCCTGCTGTCGGACCCGTATTTCCCCAAACATGAAGAACGGTCTCCTATATTGGTTGAGGTCATGCGGTCTTATCAAGATTTCCTGGTGCGTTACGGTGAGCTGCTCGGTCCTGCTGCTGAGAATATGACGGAAATGGAGGGTCTGTTACTTCCGCAGGATGTGATTGCGGTGTCGCGGCGTAATGGCGCCACCTGGGGGCTAAGTTTAATTAATTTCTCTGGTTTGGAAACGCCACGTTGGGATGAGCCCCAGGTTGCGCCCACCCCTTTGCGGGATGTGTTTATCTCCATGTCTCTA
>Ga0334888_1003219_pt1 | contig 16422 bp, 13 predicted proteins | sample GraSluR1_MG_FD_207227 | JGI IMG/M metagenome (GOLD analysis project Ga0334888, IMG submission 207227) | Sludge microbial communities from methane-producing bioreactor in Wageningen University, Netherlands - Granular Sludge_3_08-R1 | ecosystem: Engineered > Bioreactor > Anaerobic > Unclassified ...
TCTACGCCGGCAAACGTCAACGGCGCAAAGAGGATGATGCTGATCACCAGGACGTAGAGTAGAAAGCTAGTGCCGCAGCGGACGTGCTGTACGCTGTGCTTTTGCACCTCTTCGACTGTGAGTTCGACGCCGGCCTCGTAGGCGTTGATCGTCTTGTGCTCTGCACCGTGGTAGCCGAAGACGCGGCGGATGTCCGGCAGCAGACTAATTGCCCAGAGATAGGCCATAAATAGGGCCAGGCGGATGACCCCCTCGAAGATGGCGTCAACGACGGCATGATCGTTGGCAAAGGAGGCCAGCCAGCGGCTTGCCAGGGTGGGCACGAGGAAGAAGAGGGCGATTGCAAAGCCGAGACTGCCGGCAAGCGTAGTCCAGGCCACCGGGCCGGAGAATTCGACCTTTTCTTCGCCTTCCTCCTGCGAAGCGACTTCGGCGCTCCACATAAGGGCGCGCATGCCCAGGCCGAGCGCGTCCCACAACATGCCCACGCCGCGGATGAAGGGCCATTGTCCCCAATTGCTGGTGTAGATGCGCGCCGTCAACGGCTCCTCATGGAGCACAATCTCGCCCTGCGGGTTGCGAACGGCGACCGCCATGGTCTTGCGCCCCCGCATCATCACGCCCTCGATAACCGCTTGCCCGCCATAGTAGTGTTTGCTCATAGTCTGGGATTGTATCACCCGCTGCGCCGGATCGACAATCCTTGCACACAGCGCCGCGGACCTGGGGCGTCTGCCGGTAGGCTAGGCCGGAAACTTTGACAGTTGGGCAGGTTGGCGACCATAATGCAGGAAGCGCTTGAGCAATCATCACGCCAGCAAAGGGGAGAATAGAATGGCGGCAAGGGGTCAGTACACCTATGCGGAAATCAAGAGCCAGCCGGATGTGTGGCGTGCAGTTTTGGCGGACGCAGCCGGAGAGGCGGCGCGCGTGCGAACTGCATGGCGCACTATCAGCCCGAAGCAGGTGCTGTTCACCGGCTGCGGATCGACATACTATCTGGCGCGGGCTGCGGCCGCGCTGCTGCAAGGCATGACGGGCGTTCCGGCGCGCGGCGTGCCCGCTTCGGAGATCGCTCTGTACACGCCCGAGACGGTCGCCCGCCCGGATGAGACGCTGCTCGTGGCGGTGTCGCGGTCGGGCACGACCACAGAGACCGAGGCCGCGCTGGAGAAGTTCCGGCAGATCGGCGGCAAGGCGACTTGGGGCGTCACCTGCTACCCGCAGACGCCCGTCGGCGAGGAGACGGACTTGGTCCTTCTGGCCGAAGCCGCCCAAGAAGAGAGCGTGGCGCAGACGCGTTCTTTTAGCTCCATGTTGCTGCTGTGCGAGGCGCTGGCCGCTATCGCCGGCGACGCAGACCTGGCGCCGCTGCAGCGGCTATCGGACGCGGCCGCTACCTTGCTGGCCGAGACCGAGGAAATGGCGAAGGCGACGGCGACGCGCGAAGATTTGGGGCGCGTCTTCTTTCTCGGCGCAGGGCCGCTCTACGGCATCGCCTGCGAAGCCATGTTGAAGATGAAGGAGATGTCCATCACACAGAGCGAGGCCTATCACTTCCTGGAGTTCCGTCACGGCCCCAAGGCGATGGTGGACGACCAGGCCCTGGTGATCGGCCTGCTGGCCGAGCGTGCGTTCGACCACAATGCCGCGGTGCTGCGCGAATGTGCGGAGATGGGCGGCGAAATTGTGACCCTGTCGCCGTTAGGCGCGCGGGATTTGCCGGGGCAGGTCGTCGGCTTGCCTGAAGGCTTGCCCGACTGGGCGCGGACCGCGGCTTATCTGCCGACCTTGCAACTGATGGCCTATTACCGCTCCGTCCATAAAGGGCTGGACCCGGATCGGCCGCGCAATCTGACGGCCGTAATCTATTTGGACAAAGAGAGCCTGTTGTAGCGCGGGCCGGTTTTGGCGTTTAGCAACAGAAGAGACGCCCGCATAGCGGGCAGGCAAATAATTGGGAAAGGTGTAGCGTGGCGAATTTACCCAAGGACGTCAGCTTGGCGTGGGACAATCGCGAGGGGCCTGCTGTGCTGGCTACAGCGGATCCTCAGGGCACGCCCAACGTGATCTATGTCGGCGCGGTGAGGAAATATCGCGAGGACATGCTGGTCATCGCCAATAACTACTTCAACAAGACGCAGGCCAACATCCTTACCGGCAGCCGGGGGGCTCTGCTCTTCATCACCAAAGAGGGCAAGGCGTATCAGGTGAAGGGTACGCTGGAGTATTACAGCGACGGCCCGATCTTCGACGACATGAAGGAATGGAATTCGCCGGAACGGCCGGGCCACGGGGTCGCGGTGTTGCGGGTGGAACAGGTCTTTTCCGGGCCGGAGCGAATTCTGTAGTCGCAGCGGCAGTCGCCGAAATGGTTTGACCGCTAGGTACGCACACTGTAATGTTGAGCGAAGCGAAACATCTCTGTCGCTGAACCAACGAGATTCTTCAGCTTGCTGCCGCTCGCTTCAGAATGACATATGCTTGGCGAGCACGCCGCTAAATTGGGCCGGCCTAATGCAGCGGGATGGGTTCGCCGAGCACGGGCGGCGGCGCGCGGCGAACCAGATCGACTAGAGCGGCAAGGAGCGCGGGCACCTCGCGCGATTCGGACCAGGCGAGCGAGCGCACCCCATAAGTGCGGCGGTCCGCCGTTACGCCCGAAGCGTCGATGCCGAGCGAAGAGCACAGCAGCAACGCGCGCGGCAGGTGAAAGGCCTGGGTGACGAGAAGCGCTTCGTCCACCTGGAAGATGTGCGCGGCGCGGTAGCAGGTATCGTAGGTGCGCCTGCCGCCGTAGTCCGGCTGGATTGCCGCGGGGTCGACGCCTTGGGCAATGGCGTAGGCCATCATGTCGCCCGGTTCGTTGTATTCGGGCACGCTGTTGTCGCCGCTGAACAGCAGCTTGTCGACTGTCCCCTGTCTGTAGAGGTCGATGGCGGTATCGACGCGGTCGCGCAGCATGGCGCTGAGGCGGCCGTCGCCGTAGACGCGTGCGCCGAAGACGATGGCAACGCGCCGATTCGGCGCGGCTTCGACGGTGTAGATTTGGTCGGCGTAACGCCAGTTGACCCAACGCTGCCAGACAAAGGGAAAGCTTACGGCGGCGCACAGGGAGAGCAATATCAAGCCCGCCCAGAGTATGAGGGTGCGCCGGTTGGTCAGGCGCGCATTGGTAGATCTGATGGTGGCCGAATCGTATCCGCTCATGGTTGAATAGCTGTTCTTTTGCGCGCGCTCCCTTTGCGCCGGTATGCAAGCCGCACCGCCTCATACAAGGATACGACGGATAGGTCATTTCGGTTCCATTTTAGGGCTGCCGCGTTCCGTGGTTTCTTTTGGCGCCATGTGCGGCTTTGCGCTTCGCTCATTGTCCGGCTAGCAGGCGGCCAGTGGCACGAAAATCGCCAATTCCAGTCAGTCGTCATTTCCCTGCCCTGCCTGCAACTTGACAGCGATCCTGCGTGCTTCGATACTATACGAGCCATGAACAACGACAAGCGGAAGCGCAGCCTGGGACGCGAGGAGCCTGAGGATACGGGCGCGCTCGGCGACGGCGAAGCAACAGGCGGACAGGAGAAACTTCCTATGCCCTCGCCTGGGCCGTTGCCGGCCGAACTAGTGAATTGGCACGTCGTCGAGATCGAAGGTGAAGCCACGACGGTAGAGCGGGATGAAGTTGCCGGCGAGGTTGAAGATTTTGTTGCAGCGCCGGTCTCAGGCGTTCAGCCGTTGCCGGATCGGGTGGATCAGGTCGTGGTCCTAATGCTGCCCAAGCGCGCCTTGACCTTGACCCCCGGCGAGCGGGACACGTTGACCGCGAGCGTGATGAATAACGGCAGCCGGGCGGCTGTGTTCGATCTGCAGATCGAGGGCAATGTCGATCCCGGCTGGTTTCCGGATCTGCCGCTGCGCTTGGCCCTACAGCCCGGCGAACGCAAAACGCTCACCTTTCAGGTCAGCCCGCCGCGGCTGCCCGCGGCGCGAGCCGGCGACCATGCGTGCGCAGTGGCGGCGCACGCCTCTGCCTACCCGGGCCGTTACAGCCGGGCGGGGTTCGTGTTGACGCTGGCGCCTTTTTCTGCGTTTCGTCTTGGCGCGCTCCAGCCAGAGCAGGTGACCGCTTCGTGGTGGAAGCGGTCGGCCACAGCAGCCATGTCGCTGGCCAATCTCGGCAACCATCGCGCCGAGTTTCTGTTGGCCGGCGCGGACCGGCAGCGCTTGTGCGCGTTTGAGTTCACCGCACCGGGCGACATCTACCCACAGCCTGGTCGCGCTTCTGTCTGGCTGGAGCCGGGCGAGTCGGCGCTGATCGACGTGACTGTGATGCCCAGGCGGCTGCCGTTTGTGGGGCTGTTTGTACAGCCGGCGGTCTATCGTGTGGCGGCGCGCATGGTCGATGGCGAGGAGGGCGGCAGCCGGCAAGTCGTGCAGGGGAGAATCGCCGCGACCGCGCTGGTGGGGCCGTGGCAGTTGGCCGGCGCAGCCGGGCTGGCAGTGATGGGGTTGATTGGGCTGGGGTTGACAGGATTGCTTGTGCTGCTTGCGCTGCGGGTGGGCGTGAACCGTCCGCCCGTTGTGCGCGAGGATCCGCCGGTTGTGGCCCTGTTGGTCAGCATCGACCAGCCGCTGCCGGCGCGTGAGACGCCGGGCGCGGGGCAGGCCGCGACGGAGGCGCAGGCTGGTCAAGAGGCCGCGATCGGCGGCGGCGCGCCAGGGTTGCCGTTGGTGCAGCCGGACCAGGTGACAGCGCCGGGGATGCCGGCGGCGCAACCGCTTCAACCGGTTCAGCCGCTGGTCGTAGCGCCGCCGCCGACGGCCGGCATGACGTATGCGCAGATGTTCCAGGAGATTGCGGGGCGCTATGATCTGGATTGGCGGCAATTGGCCGCACAGGGGTATGTGGAGAGCGGCTTCGATGCGGCGGCTGTAGGCAGACAGGGATCGCTAGGACTGATGCAGATCCAGCCGGCAACGTGGCAGGAATGGGCGCCGATTGTCGATGCGACGGACCCGTTCGACAGCTATAGCAGCGTGTTGGTCGCCGCAGTCTACCTCGACTACTTGCGGGCTGAATTGGGCAAGAGAGGCTTCCCGCAGACGGAATGGATGTTGGCGGCGTACAACTGGGGGCCGGATAGGACGCTGGACCTGCTGGCGAGCGGCGGCGCTTGGGACGACTTGCCGCCGGAGGTGCGCGAATACGCGGCTGACGTCCTTCGCATCGCCCAGAGCATTCCGGCCAACTGAGCGCCTTGCGCCGAGGGTATGAGGTCGATGGAAAGTGAGCATGAAGATGCAGCGTCCTGATTTGAGCGGAATCCCGCCGGAGGTTGCGGCCTATATCGAGGGATTGGAACAAGAACTTGGCCGGCTGCGCGAGACGGGAAAGCGAGGCGCGGCGGCGGAACCGGCGGACAATGACCCTAGCGAACCGCCGACAACGATTAACATCGTGACGGTGACGCAAAACGGGCTGATCAAGCGCACGCCGCGCCATCTCTACGCGCGTCAGCGCCGCGGGGGCATGGGCGTGTTCGGCCTGGAGGGGGCGGATGACGACCCGCCAGGCTGGCTGGCTGCAGCGGATGAGACCGCAGGCGTAACGATTGTTACGGACCAGGGGAGGGCCTTTCGCCTGGCGGTGAGCGACTTGCCTGAGGTCGCGCTCCACAGCCGAGGCGCGCCGCTGCGGGATCGGATGCCCTTGCGAGCCGACGAGGCGGTCGCACTGGTCTTTGCCGACGCACCGGCGGAGGGGCGCGGGGCCTATTTGGCCGTTGTGACGCGACGTGGGCAGGTGCGCCGTATTGGCAGCCAGTATTTGGGCAAGAATCTCCAGCCGGGCACGGTTCTCTTGAACGTCAGCGAAGGCGGGCCGCCCGCAGCTGCGTGTTGGACGTCGGGAACCGACGACCTGTTCGTCGTGACGCGCGCCGGGCAGGCCATCCGTTTTGCCGAGCGTCTGGTTCCCGTGCGCGGCTGTTTGGGCATGCGCATTGATCCGGCGGATGTTGCGGTGGGGATCGCCGCGGCAAAGGAGGCGGGCGGCGTATTCCTGCTCGGCGCCGACGGCAAAGGCACGATCCGGCTGTTGAGCGGTTTCGCCGCCAATAAGTCGCCGGGCGCGGGCGGCAAGATCGCCATGAAGGCGGAACAGATCGCCGGCGCCGCGACCGTGAGGGAACAAGACGATATCCTGATCATCTCTCGGCTGGGCAAGGTTATCCGCTTCAGTGCGGCGGAGGTCCCGCCGAAGGAAGGGGTTGTGCAGGGCGTGATCTGCATGAACCTGCGCGCCGACGAGTGCGCCGCCATGACGGTGCTGCGGTTGTAGAAGCGACTTTCCCCTGTAGCCTAGCCCTGGGATAGCGATGCGCCGGCAGCCTGCCGGCGCATCGTCGCTCGTGTCGCCCGTGCCGGTTTGGTCAACCCGTCCCAAAGTCGTACGCAACTTTCGGTCGGGGGAAGCGTATTCAAAGTGGCGCAGTTGCCGGCAGGCCGATGGAACTGAACATCGGCAAAATGTACAACGGGATGCCGACAAAGTGTTGATCAAACGTTAACATGTTCATGATATACTTATGAACGGCTTTGCGACCGAGGATCGAAGCCGAAGATCGAAGCCGAAGATCGAGACGGAACAACGGGACAAACTCGGCCGCACAAGACAGGCTCACTGGGAGCGCTGTCAGAGGGTTGCCCTGTCATGCAGGTCTGGTGATGGGGATGTCTGGCGAGTGCAATGACCGGCTGCCGTAACGGCGGCTGCGGACGAACGCCGTACAGACATGAGGAGATGCAAGGAACGATGAAGTATACATTAGGTTCGACAGATGTTCAGGCGCGTGAACGGTTCCGGCGCAGCCTGAATCGTGCGTCGATGGCGGATTTGCTCGCCTTGGTGACCGGCGGCAATTCGGATTTGCTGAACTATCACGAGGTGGCGAATCGCCTGAAGGCGCGTCAAAAAATAGAGATGGGCACCGAAATGGTGCCGCTGAATCTGATTGTGGGCAGCGTGGGGCGCTACAAGGACTTCACGCGCACATTCATGCCGCGCTCGGGCGTGAATGAGGAGCGCTGGTCACGGCTGGACGCGGCGATGAACTCGCTGGAGGGCGTGCCGCCAGTCGATCTGTTCAAGATCGGCGGGGTCTATTTCGTGCGCGATGGCAACCACCGCGTGAGTGTGGCGCGGGCCAACGGGCTGACGCACATCGAGGCGTATGTTACGGTGGTAGAGACTGATGTCCCGTTAACGCTGGAGGACTTCGATCACGACGAGTGGATTATCAAGGCGGATCATCAGGAATTCATGCGAAAGACCGGCCTCAACCAACTGCGGCCGCGCCACGGCATCGGCCTGACGGAGCCGGGGCGCTATGACATGATGCTGCGCCACATCCATGTGCATTGGTATCTGGTCAACAAGGAGTTGGAGGGCAAGGGCGGCGACGAGTTCCTGGAGTGGCCCGACGCGGTGGCGAGCTGGTATGACAACGTCTACGCGCCTGTGGTCGAGGCCATTCGCAAATACAACTTGATGGAAGAATTTCCGCACCGGACGGAGGCGGACCTATATATGTGGATCGCGCATCACCGCGAGGAGCTGAGCCAGGAATATGGCTTGGCCCCGCTCAACCCGGATGAAGCGGTGTCCACCTTTGCGGAGGTTTACAGCGAGTCGTTCGTGCAGCGCACGATGAAGGGGCTGCGGCTTGGGTTGCACCGCGTCTTTGGTCATGACGAGATACCGCTGGGCATGAGCGAGGAGACTTATCAGGAACTGCGCAATCGCCATGCTGCGGGTGAGATTTCGTTGGCGGAGGCGGAAGCGGAGCGGGAACAGCGAGCAGAGGAAGATGGCTTTGATGGCGCTGAAGGCGAATCGCCTAAGGCGCAACACGAACCGCATTTCGCATAGATGACGCGTCGGGCGCGGCTAGCGCGTGCCGGCCATGACGACGGGGCGGGGTTGAGCCATCCGCAGGCTTAGCCCCGCCCCGTTTGTAATTGGGGAGGAAGAGACGCCAGCGCGTCTACAGATTGGCAGGAACGCGATTGCCGGATTCCTCGATGGCGCGGCGCACATTCACCCGCATGAGCAGCACCAGACCGGCCGCGAAGAAAATGGCTACCGACAAGATGGCGTAGCGATAGCTGCCGGTCATCTGTAGGGTGAAGCCAAAGAGCATCGGGCCGAGCCAGCTTGTGCCGCGTTCGCTCACCTCGTAGAGACTGAAATATTCCGCCTCTTGCCCACGCGGGATCATCAGCGAGAAGAGCGAACGGCTGAGGGCCTGGCTGCCGCCCATGACGATGGCGATGAATCCGCCCAGGATGAAGAACTGTAATTCGGTTTGCAGAAACGCATAGGTGTAGAGGGTGACGCCCAGCCAGATGAAGAGACTGATGACGATGGCGCGCTTAGCGCCTGTGCGACTGGAAACCTGTTGGAACAGAAGCGCGCCGAAGAAGGCGATGAATTGCACCATTAGGATCAACTGCACCAACGACGCGGTTCCCAGCCCCAGTTCTTCGCTGCCGAAGGTGGCGGAGAGGGCGATCACCGTCTGGATGCCGTCGTTATAGAGCAGGTAGGCGAGCAAGAACAGCAGCGTGTGGGGGAAGTTGCGCACTTCGCTCAACGTGTGGCGCAGTTGCTTGAAACCGATTGTGGCGTAGCGTTCTCCGGGCGGGAGCTTCTTCAGCGGGGCGCGCCGTTTGAGCGCGGCCAGGGGAATGAGGGTGAAGACTGCCCACCACACGCCGGCGGAGGTCAGCGAGATGCGCACGGCGTGAGCGGTAGAAACGCCCAAGGGCTCGGCGAGGAACTGCACAAAGACGAGGTTGAGCGCCAGCAGCAGGCCGCCGCCCAGATAGCCGAGCGCCCAGCCTTGCGACGAGACGCGGTCGCGGTCGTCCGGCCCGGCGATGTCGGGCAGGTAGGCGTTGTAGAAGACGATGGCCGCGCCAAAGCTCAGATTGGATAGGACGAGCAGCGCGCCTCCCAAGATGTAGTTGTCGCCTTGCAGAAAATACATGCCCATCGTGGTGAAGGCGCCCAGATAGGCGGCGACTGCGAAGAACTGCTTTTTGCGATGGGAATAGTCGGCTAGGGCGCCCAAGACCGGCAGAAAGAAGACTTGCAGCAGCACCGACAGGGCGATCATGTAGGGGAAGAAGGCGCCGGCCAATACGGGGATGCCCAGCGGATAGACGTAGCCATTGGCGTCTGCGGCAGCCTGGGTGATCGTGGTCAGGTAGGGACCGAGGAAGACCGTCACCACCGTGGTGGAAAAGGCGGAACTGCCCCAGTCGTAGAAATACCAGGCAATCTGCTCGCGGCGGCTGTAGCCGTCGGCCTCTTCCGGGGCCGGGACGCCGCCGTTTCCCACTTCGGACGCCTGCTCCATAGGATGCTCCTTGTGTGGCGCGGGGAGTAACTAGGTTGGCTAGCTGGATGTTGTGTAAACCTGACTAGACAAAGGGGGCGCAGCGGATGCGCCCCCGGTTCGGTCGAGCTATTGGTTAGGCCGGCACAGGGAATGCGACGGCTAGATGCAGCACCTCTCGTTTGATGCGCTCTTGTAGCGCCCCATTGCTCGGCTCACGGGCGATGGCCGCGATCCAACGGCCGATCTGAGCGAACTCTTCCGGCCCCATGCCGCGGGTAGTCGCCGCGGGCGAACCCAGGCGAATGCCGCTCGAGACCAGCGGCGGCCTAGGGTCGAAGGGGATCATGTTCTTGTTGGTGTGGATGCCGGCTTTGTCCAGGGCTTTTTCCACAGCTTTGCCCGTAATTTCTTCGCCATCCAGCGCGTTCAGATCGACAAGGATCAGGTGGTTATCTGTGCCGCCGCTGACGATGCGCAGTCCCTCGCTCTGCAGGGAGGCCGCTAGGGCTTGGGCGTTGTCGAGCACGCGCTGCTGATAGGCGCGGAACTCGGGCTTAAGCGCCTCGCCGAAGCCGACGGCCTTGGCGGCGATGATGTGCATCAACGGGCCGCCCTGAATGCCGGGGAAGACGGCGCGGTCGATGACGCGCGCATACTCGGCGCGGCATAGGATCATGCCGCCACGCGGCCCGCGCAGGGTCTTGTGCGAGGTCGTCGTGACCACGTCGCAGTAGGGGACGGGGTCGGGGTGCAGATCCGCGGCGATGAGGCCGGCGACATGCGCCATGTCCATCATTAGGAGCGAACCGGCGCTGTCGGCAATAGCGCGCAGCCGCGCAAAGTCGAAGAAGCGCGGGTAGGCGCTGGCGCCGGCGACGATCAGCTTGGGCTTGTGTTCTTCTGCCAACTGCTGCAAGGCGTCGTAGTCAATGCGTTCGGTCTCGCGATCCACGCCGTAGTGGATGAAGTTGTAGAGCTTGCCTGAGCTGTTGAGATGGGAGCCGTGGCTGAGGTGGCCGCCGTGGTCCAGCTTGAGCGCCAGAACGGGGTCGCCCGGCTGCAGGAAGGCGAGATAGACCGCCTCATTGGCCTGGGCGCCGGAGTGTGGCTGGACATTGGCATGGTCGGCGCCGAATAGCTCTTTGGCACGGGCGATGGCAATGCGCTCGGCAATATCGACGGCTTCGCAGCCGCCGTAGTAGCGCTTGCCCGGATAGCCTTCGGCGTACTTGTTGGTGAGCACGCTGCCCATCGCGGCCAGGACCGCGGGCGAGACGTAGTTCTCGCTGGCGATGAGTTCGATGCCGGCGAATTGACGCCGGCGTTCCGCCTCAATGGCCTGGTAGACCTCGGGGTCGTTTTCGGCCAGAACGCGGCGCGGATCAGGCAGTTCCGTCCACGATTCAAGGCCCAGGCCCTCGTCAAGAACGTTCTTTGTGAACGTGTTGTCACTCATGTATTCATCTCCCGGTACGCTCTATGCCCAGGTGTATCGACGCAGCTAGACGGCGCGCCGCAAATGCCGGTCCGGAGACCGCCCTACGGTTGCGGCACATTAGCACGCTTTCGGTGATTCGTCAATCCAAACCCCTCTTTCGAGCAAGGCGACCTGTCACCTATTCCCTGCGCCGTGCGTATACCGGGTAGGGCTTACGTGCGAGGACAAGTGACGCGTTGCGGATTGCCTGTCGCCCGAGGAATGACGCCTGCCAGGCAACTTTGAGCTTTCCGGCGTGGGATAAAATCTGGTTGGGCGTGCGCGGAGAAACGCATAGCGATCCTGTTCGGGAAGCGCCGCGTGTGTTACAATCTGCGCTACATCCGCCTTTGCGGGTGCAGCTAAAGAACCGGGCACAACGACGTGCGCATTGATGCGTTGGCGCCGGGCGCCCACACTGACGCAGACAAAGAGCCGCTATGCGCGAAGTCCAGTATGTGAACGGGGTGAGCGACGTCTCCCTTCTCTTTGCAGCCGCGCCCGTCTATGCGGAATATCTTGCCGGGGATGAGGCGCTGGCCCGGCTTCTGCGGACGCGGATGGCGGAGATCCGCGTGTCGCCGGCTGACCAGGCATTTTTCGCCGGTCTGACGGAGCCCGTCTATGTGGTGGCGGTGGCGCCGAGCGACAGTCCGAGCACAATCGCCGTGCTGCCCATCGTGGCGCGCATCGCGGCGATGAACCCGCGCATCGACTTGCGCGTTCTCCAGGAAGAAGATGGCATCGAACTGCTAGGCGCGCTGGCGGACGACGAGGACCTGCTGGAGAACCTGCCTGACATGGATCTGCCGCTGGTGGTTTTGTTCGATCGAGATCGGCAGTATTTAGGTCACTGGGGGCCGCATCCGCAGGAGCTTGACCCGTATCTGGATGAGTGGCTAAGCCGGCATCCCGAATTCGAGACGCTGGTCGACGATGAATCGGCAGAGGGGCAGGAGGCGTATGCCGCACTGCTTGAGCAGCTCACGCACGAAATGCGTCTATGGTTTAATAGCAGTCTCAACCGTGCGTGCGTGGCCGAGCTTCGGACGTTATTCCCCTCATCGCCGGAGGATGCCGGTGATAGCTTGGGCGACGACGAGGACGGTAACGGCGACGCCGGCGATGAGGAAGAGGACGCTTGACGCGCGGCTGCGGCGTCGAGGCCGATATGACCTGCGCCGGACAATGGGCCGCCGCGGAGCGATGCGCGGGTAAGGCGGAGCGGACCGGTGTTCAGAGCGGTTAGGCGGTTGGCGAAATCGAGCGAGCTACTCCGGCTGCGACACAGGCATGGACGGCGGCTGGGGGCTTTGGCGCTCTTGTTGATTGCTGCGGGCGTTCTGCGCTGGACGACTTTGCCGGCGCACGCCGCGGTTCAACTCGAATATTACCGGGCGACGCCGACAGATTTCTCTGTGCGCCTGGACTGGGCGACGGTGCGCGAGTTCAACCTGGAGGGGTTCAAAATCCTCATGAAGTTGGAAAGCGAACCGGAGATAGGTTATCGTCTTGTCGGCACGCGCATTGCCCAAGGCGACGCGACCGTCGGCGCGCGCTATAGCTTCGAGGTGACTGAAATCACCTGCGGCGAGTCCTATTGCTTTCGCTTGCAGGAGGTGACGACCGACGATACGCCGGGCGAGATCTTCGACCTCTGCGGTTATGGGCAGGGAGTGACGCCGACGCCTTCCGGTTCAGAGGAAGCCCTTGCCGCAGGCGGCACGCCCACGCCGGTGGTGGTCGAGGCGCCGCCCGGCTCTACGCCCGCCCCCACGCTGATGCCGACCGTCATTCCCGGATCCGAGACCGCTACGCCTACCCCGCTCGGGGGGCAAAGCCCGCTGGAGACGCCTGGTCAGCCTGTGTCGCCTCTGTCGCCGTTGGAGACGCCGACCCAACCCTTGTCGCCGTTATCACCGCTGGCTACGCCTATTGACGAAGGCGAAGCATTGTCCGCGCAACTGACGCAAATCGCTGAGTCGATGGCGACGGAAACGCCAACTTGGACGCCGTTGCCGGCTGAGACGCCTACGTTCCAGCCGACAGAGACGCCCATGCCTCCGCCGACCGACACGCTGCCGCCGGACGAGGCCCTGGTTGCGACGGCGACGGACATGTTCGTGGTGGTGACGGCTACGCCGACTGTCGAGGCCGTCGCCGTGGCGGCGACGTTCACGCCGCTGCCGACGGCTACGACGCCGGCGAATTTGGGGTTGTTAGGCGCGCTCAGGCCCACCACGCAGAACCTTATGGTGATGATGCTGTGTCTGATCTTCCTGAGCGCCACCGGCTTGGGTACGCTCGGCCTGGTGACGACGATTATCTTTCTGCGCTCACAGGCGCAGCGCCACCGCTATTACGACGAATTGACGCGCCGCCCGCGCTTTTAGCATGCGTACATTCATCGCCATTGAACTTCCGACCCCAATCCGCGAGGCCGTCCGGCTGCGCCAGCAGCAGTTGCGGGCGGCGTTGAAGGAGGCCGGCCTTGAGGGCTGCTTCCGTTGGTCCGCTATGGACAACATTCATGTGACGCTGCGCTTTCTGGGCGAGACGGACCGCGGTCAAACCGAGCGCATTGCCGCCGGACTGGCCGAGATCGCGCGGCGACGTCAGGGTTTTTCGCTCTGCGTGGGCGGTATGGGTTGCTTCCCGAACTTCCGCCGCCCGAACGTGCTCTGGCTGGGCGTGGATGGGCAAATGGAGGCGCTGCAAGCCATGCAGGCTGCCGTCGAGGAGCTAGTCGTGGCGGCAGGGTTCGAGGCCGAGACCCGCGAGTTCTCGCCGCATTTGACGCTGGCGCGAGCGCAGCGCGAGCGCTCACGCGCCGAACTGCAACGGGCCGGCGAATTGCTGCAACGCCTGGCTGCACAGAACGAGGTCAAAGCGCAGAGCGGTTCAACGCCCTGTTTCCCGGTGGCGGAAGTCGTGCACATGCACAGTGACCTGCGTCCGGCGGGGCCGATCTATACGCCCCTCTCCGTTCATCCGCTGATGGGCGACTAGGCTTCTCCCCGAATTATCCCCAAGCGTACATCTAGCCGTAGCGCGAGTTAGCGCGGCGGCAATAACAGGTCATGGGTTAAGGCCTGGACCGCGGCGGCGGGCGAGGCCTGACCGGCCGCGGCGACGAGCGGCGCCAGGCCGAGCGAGTCATGCCAACGCACGCTGCCGGGCAGGCTGTCCGGGCCGGGCCACGGCCCGCTGACGAGGCGGAGAGGGGGACGCTGCTCCGGATGGGGCGGCGCGCTGTGCGGTGCGACGTAACGCGTATGAACTGTGTTCGTGTCTCCGTCTGCCCACACATAGAGCCAGCGGTCGCCGCCGGCATGGAGACCGCAGAGATCGCGCAGTCCGTGCAGCTCCATCCACAAGAGGACCAGACGCGTGAAGCTGTCTTCGACGGTGAGGATGGGCGGCGGGAGCGTGCCCCACTGAGCCAGCCGAGCGAAGCCCTGGATGCGCCGGCATTTCTGTTCATAGAGATCGTCGAGGGCTGCGGCCAGCGGCTGCTCGCGCACTTGGGCCGGTGCGGGCAGCACGTTTTCAACGCTCCGCAAGCGAGCTTGCTGGGGCAGCGCAGCGGCGACGGCCTGCAGGGCGAAGGAGTTGCCTGCGTAGACGATCTCGGGGCAGGCATGGTCGGGCAGCCGGCGTAGGGCGGCCGCCAACAGACTGGCGAGCAGGCGGATGGGGGCGTGGGCGCGAGCGTCCGGGTTCTCGTAGCCGCCCGTCAGGACCAATGCTTCGGGCCGCAGAATGTCCAGGTCGCGGGCGAGGGCCGCGGCGTCGAGGCGGGCGTTGAGGTAGACGCTCCCGATCAACTGCGATTGGCTGGCGGCGAGGCTGCCGCGGGCCGCGGCGAGGCTGTTGTGTTCGGTCAGCCCGACCAGCCAGACGCGCAGTCTGGGCCGCGGGCTGGCCGTGATCACGACTTGCTCCAGCGGCGGGCAGCGTACCGGGTCGGGGCTTTGCAACAGCGGGCCGTTGCGCTCATCGTCCCACAGCGTGCGTTGCAGCCGCGCGCCAAGTTGGCGACAGAGTTCGTGGAACTGGACGGTCAGCGGTCTCTGGTCAGGAGCGGGAGAGATGCGCCATGCCGCCAGGCGGTACATCCCGCCGACCGGCTCCAGCAGGCAGGCGGCGAGACGATGCATTTCGAAGCTTGCGGCGAGAATCGTGCCGCTGCCCGCGACAGGGCCTTGATAGTATTCTTGCGGTTGGGGTGATGCGCCAGTTTGGTCCATGTGTCGTGGTCGAGCGTGCGCTGTCCCTAAAGCGACTGTAGCCAGGTCCAGAACGCCGTGTCGTGGATCATGTCGGTGAGAAAGGTGATGCGCGCGATGAGCAGGCTGAGGCGCGATGCCGCCAGACGGGCGAAGATCAGGCCGGCAGCCAGCCACAAGGCGCGCTGACCGAGCCACAGCCAGCCTGCCATCAGCCCGCGTGCGTAGCCCGGCTGGCGATCCAGGTGGCGTGCCGGGTCGAGGTAGAGATGGAGCAGGGTTGCGGTTGTCAGCACGAGCGTTAGGAGGCCGACCAGCGGAAGGTAGCCGGGAGCGGAGGGCACGAAGCCTATCTGTGCGGCGCGCAGATATTGGGGAATGAGCGTACCCTGCAACGCACCCATGATGCCCGCGCCCAGGCCGATGCCTAGTAGCAGCGCTGTTACTAACCTGCCCGCGCCATGCAGTAGCCGCCGCCAACCCGGCGGCGCGTTTCGCTTTGCCGTGCGGAACACGATACGGTCTACGCCGGCGATGATGAGGACGGCCGCCATTCCCAGCGGCAGCCAGCCGTCCATAACGCCTGCCTCACCGCGGGCCAGCGGGTCAAATAACCGGGGTAAGAGGACATGGCGCGCAGCAAGGACGGCGGCATAACCCAGGGCCGCGCCGACGAGAATGTGCTGGGCGAGGCGCGCCAGGGGGTTGTCTCCGGCAAGGGCGCTAAAGACCATGAGGGTGAAGAAGAAGGCGACCCAGGCGCCGATTGCGTCGAACAAGAGTGCGCTGCTCTGCATCCGCTAATGTTCTCTGGGCATGATCATGGCTCCGGCGAGCGACTGAACATGGCTGCGAGGTTGCCCAACACGATTGCCAGGAAGAAGATCGCCATTCCCCAGTCTTGGAGAACTACCTGGCGGTCGAGCGCGGCGGACGGCGCGAGTCGCGGAAGGCGTTCGGCCAGGAGGCTTTGGTAGCTGTACGCGCCGTCGAAACCGCTGACGAGGCCGGCAAGCTGGCCGCTGTTCCAATAGGGGCGCAGAATCGGGTCCGCCGCGGCGCCGGTCACGGCGATCACGGGTGCGCGGTTGATCGGCGCCACCTGTTCTAGCCAGTGTTGGACGTCTTCCGCCTGGGCGCCGAAGACAATCGTCAGATCGGGCGGGTCTTGCTGTGCACCATCGAAGATCTCCTCCCGGTCTTGGGCGACATGCGCCAGCAGCGCCGCGCCGCCCGGCAAGTACTGCACCGGGATCGCCCAGGTGCTTTCGGCGGCGGCGGTCAGGTTTTCGCTGCGCTGCCATTCCAGGCGGGC
>Ga0334888_1003227_pt1 | contig 16358 bp, 14 predicted proteins | sample GraSluR1_MG_FD_207227 | JGI IMG/M metagenome (GOLD analysis project Ga0334888, IMG submission 207227) | Sludge microbial communities from methane-producing bioreactor in Wageningen University, Netherlands - Granular Sludge_3_08-R1 | ecosystem: Engineered > Bioreactor > Anaerobic > Unclassified ...
GAAAATGGCGATGTGCTGACGGTCAGCGCCAGCACGTTCACAGCTGATTTTGTGCGTTTTTCGTCAAAGCGCGCCTTCTATCGCAATATCATACAATATATGGAGCGCAACCCGATTGCGCTCAAATTGTACAACGAGAATGCTGAACAGGATTGATGCATGACCGAAGACCAGGCAAAAACCTTCTGCCACAATCACCCCACGGTGGAAACCGCGTTGCGCTGCAACCAGTGCGGTGAATATATCTGCGCCAATTGTGCCGTACATACCCCCACGGGCTATCGCTGCAAGGATTGTCTCCGCCAACAGCAGAAGAAGTTTGATACCAGCCAGCCGATGGATCTTGTTTTTGCGGTGGTGGTAGCGGGTGTGCTGTCATTTCTTGGCAGCCTGGTGATCAGCTGGGTGGTTGGGTTTTGGGGGTTTCTGTCCATTTTTCTGGCGCCGATCGCCGGCACCATCATCGGCGAGGCGGCCCGCAAGGTAACCGGACGCCGTCGGTCGAAGAAGCTGTTTGTTTCAGTGGCGGTGGCTACAGCACTTGGTGCACTGCCGCTGTTCATTTTTAGTCTGCTTGGGTTTCTCCTTACCCTGGGGAGCGGGGCGGGTGGTTGGTTATCGATCTTGCGGCCGGTGTGGTTTGGTTATTATCTGGTGACGGTGACCACCACGGCGTATTTCCGTATCTCCGGTCAACCGTTGCGGTTGAAACGATAAGGCGGACGGGCAGCGCGTTATGTTGAAGGAATTGCGAATCCAGGATTTTGCCATCATTGAAGAGTTGAACCTTGCCTTCGGTTCCGGTCTGGTGATCTTGACCGGTGAAACTGGCGCGGGCAAATCTATTTTGCTGGACGCAATTCTGACATTGGTGGGGGCGCCGGGTGATATGACCTTTATCCGCAAAGGGGCTGAACGCGCCATTGTAGAGGGTACCTTCACTCTTAATCCTTCTTTGCATGAGGGACTGATTGCGATCTTAAAAGAAGAGGAACTGTTGCTGGATGAGCATGAATTGACCTTATCGCGAGAACTGCGCAGCAGCGGACGTTCGCTGGCGCGGGTGAACGGGGTCAGCGCTTCCGCCAGGGTGGTGCGCTCATTGAGTGAGTACTTACTTGATATTCACGGCCAGGCGGAGCATCTTTCGTTGTTGAACACACGCCAGCATATCAAGCTGCTGGATCGTTATGCCAATGTCGACGGGGCGCTGGCAGATTATCAGAAGGAATACCGTGCTTTGCAGCAACTGCGGCGTGAACTGGCAGACCTGCGCCAGGCGCAGTTGGATGCCGAACGCCGTATGGATTTGCTGGAGTTTCAAGCAGGCGAAATTGAGGCAGCAGGTGTCAAGCCGGGGGAAGATGAAACCCTGAAGCAGGAACGCGACCGCCTGGCGAATGCCGAAACACTCAGCCAGCTGGCATCACAGAGCCTGTTCTTGATCGAAGAAGGCGATGAACAGGTACCGGCAGTATCAGACCTGTTGGGCGAGATCAGCGCTGCCGTGCTGGACCTGGCAAAATTGGACAAAGCACAGCAAGGGTTGGCGGACACCTCTGAATTGATCATTGACCAGCTGGCGGAACTGGAGCGCTCGCTGCATGACTATCTTGAAACCATCGAGTTTAACCCGGCGCGCCTGAACCAGGTGGAAGAACGGGTGGACCTGCTCAACCGCCTTAAGCGTAAATATGGCGGCAGGCTGGAGGCGGTGATTGCCTTTGGCAAACGCTGCCGTGATGAAATCGAAACCATCACCCACGCTGATGAACGTATCGAAGTGCTGGAACAAAAAGAACAGGAATACCTGACAATCTTGAGCGACAAAGCTATGGGTATCTCGGCCGCACGAGCCATGGCTGCTGTGGCGATGGGCAAAGGCATCGAACAGGAGTTGAATGACCTCAACATGAGCGGCGCACAATTTCAGGTTTCCTTCAACCACCAACCAGATGAAAATGGATTGCTGATCGCCAGCGGTGAGCGGGTGGCATTCAGCGAAAACGGCATTGATGTGGTCGAGTTCCTCATCGCCCCGAACCAGGGCGAGGGTTTCAAACCGCTGGTCAAAATTGCCTCAGGCGGTGAGACCTCCCGTTTGATGTTGGCGCTGAAGAATGTGTTGACCAAAGCCGACACCATTCCTACGCTGATCTTCGATGAGATTGATCAGGGCATTGGCGGGCGGGTTGGTTTCATCGTCGGAGAGAAATTGTGGCGATTGGCGCGCGAACACCAGGTGTTGTGCGTGACGCACCTGCCGCAATTGGCGGCTTTTGGCGACAGGCATTATCACATCGCGAAGCAAATCACGGAGGATGAACGCACGGTTACCCGTGTGGAACTGGTGGAAGGGGAGCGGCGTTTACAGGAATTGGCCGCCATGCTGGGCGGCGTGGGCGACACCAGCTTGCAGGCAGCCGAAGAGTTACAGCAGCGCGCCAGGGAACGTCAGCAGGTGCTGGCTGCGCGATTGGACTGAAGCAATCTGGTTATCACTTTTTTTCGATTAACATCTCTGGCTTAAATTCAGATACCGGACCCTGATAAGGTTGTATACCAAACATGTCCGGGTTGTAGGGGCGTTTGAATGACAGAATTGCCAGTTCTGGGCAGTAATTAAAACAACGCAGACACTTAATACATCGGTCATCGAATTGCGGCAATCCTTCAACCAGGGTGATGTTATCGACCGGGCACAGACGCACGCAACGACCGCAGCTGGTGCATTTCTGGGGATCTACACTCCATAGTTTCATTTTGTAAGACTCAAAAGACTTGCGCCAGAAGTAACGTTGGGTCCAGCCGAAACTCCAAAAAGAGTTCTTGCCCATGATCCAGGGTTGGTTGTCAACAATGCGCTGTGCGAGTTTGGCGGCTCGTTCGGCGGCATGCGGCAATTTTGCCTGAAATAGCTTCAAGATCATGGTGATGATCCAGCCAAAATCAGCATTGATGTTGTTGGGCATGTTAAAGTGCACTGCCCAGCGGATCTGGTAGCCTTTGGCTTCGATCAACTTGTGCAAAAAATAGGCGCCATTACCTGACCAGGCAGCCTGGGTGACATAGATGAACATGGTTTTTTGCCCGGTCACAACCGGGAGATTGTGGATGAATTTCTGCATGATGAGGGGCGCGTCGGAGCCATAGGTGGGATAGCCAATGCCGACCATGGCCGCTTTTTCGGTTAATTCCTGCACCTTGGCATCTGTCGCCTGTTCGATGGAGATCGGCTGCGGCTGGCAGCCGCGCTCTTGCAGTTCCTCCGCGATCTGGTTGCCAACCCACCAGGTGTTGCCGGTGCCTGAGAAGTAAAAGATGGGGATGAATGTTTCCGTCATTTCTGTCTCCTGTTTCACCTTTTCCTCATCAATGATGTCATTTTTGTGCCTGCAGGGTTGGGATGGTGAAAGAAAAGGTAGAACCTTTGCCTACCTCACTATCAACCCAGATCCTGCCGCCATGGGCTTCGATCACGGTTTTGGCGATGGAAAGACCCAGGCCCATGCCTTTGGTGGTGCGGGCGCGGTCTACCTTATAAAAACGTTCAAAAATCTGGCTGGCATCCTCCGCGGGGATACCAATGCCATTATCGCGAATCGAAACCGTGATCTCGTCTTCGCTCTGTTGAGCACTCACTGTGATCGCCCCGCCGGGCGGGGTGAATTTGATTGCGTTGTGCAGCAGGTTGGTGATAACAGCGCTCAGGCGTTCGGTATCCGCCATTACCATCGGCAGAAAGCGGGGTAACTCAAGGGTTAAAGAAAGTTTGGCGCGCTCCGCCTGGGACAGCATTCGTTCGACAGCTGGCTCGAGAATCGTTGCCAGCGGGATTGGTTTGATCTGCAGCGGTACCTCGCCAGACTGGGTGCGTGATAGCTCCAGCAGTTCTTCGACCAGTTGTGACATGGTTTCAATGGATTCTTCCATTAAGTCCAAGAAATGCTGGGCGGCTTCAGGATCATCGATGGCACCGTCTTGCAGGGTTTCCGTCATCAAGCGCAGGGAGGTGATCGGCGTGCGCAGGTCATGGGAGATGTTGGAAATAAAATCTCTGCGGATGGTTTCCAGTCGGCGTAAGGCGGTCAGGTCCTGCAAAATCAACAAGTAGCCCAGTTCCTGTAATTCAACGAAGGGTGTGATGATGACCTGTAAAAAACGCCCCTGTTCGCCGCTGGTTTCGATGAGCGCACCCTGCTGTTCGCCACTTTCCTGGCATCTGTGCCACAGGTCAATGACCTGGTGATGGCGCACCACCTCAGCGAAGGAGTGGCCTACGGAGTCTTCCTGGCGCGTGAGCAATAACTGCATGGCGGCCGGGTTGATGTATTTCACCATGCCAATGTTATCAGTAATCAAGGCGCCATCCGCCATTTGCTCCAGTACCACTGACAGGCGGTTTTTTTCGCTGTTAATGATCGCCAGCTGGGCTGCAAACCGTTCGCCCATATTGTTGAGAGCGCGGTTCAATGACTGCAGGTCCTGCGAACGCGTGTGTGCGATGGTATATTTGAAATCGCCTGCTTCGAGACGTTCCAAGCGTTCTGCCAGTTCACGGATGGGGCGGGCGTTGTTGTTGGAAATAATGATCGAGATGAGGATAAAGATGACCACCATGGTGCCGGTCAACAGGGTGATGATCTGCGATACCTGGTTCAGGTAAGCATTGAAAGTTGTTGAAGGAATCGCAACCCGCACCACACCGACCATCTCGCCGGCGTGCACTGCGCTTGCTGCGGTGTAGATAACTTCTTCCTGCAGGGTGGCGCTGCCGCGGATATTGGCACCTTCACCAAAACGGATGGCTTGCTGCACTTCGGGGCGGTATAAGTGGTTATCCATGGTCAGGCGGTCATCATTTGATTCGCCCAATACGGTGCCATCAGGGGCGATGAGGGTGACTCTTGCGTTTAACAGTTGTGCGTAATGGCGGGCGATGTCATCGATCCCTTCAGAAGGGGTGGCTTGTGCCAGTTGCGGCGCCAGCACTTCTGCCAGCAAATGGGACTCACCCAACAATTTTTCCTGATAGACGTTGAGGAAGGTATTGCGCAACAGGGTGGTAACTGACAGGGCAAGAATCATCATACCCACTACAATGATGATGATGAAGGGGATCGCAATTCGATTGCGCAAGCTGTTGCGCAACATGGTCAACCCTCGAAGCGATAACCGGTGCCGTGGATGGTGATAATGCGGGCGGGGTTGGCCGGATCGGGTTCAATTTTTTCACGCAGCCAGCGGATATGCACGTCTACGGTGCGGGTGCCGCCGGTGTATTCCCAGCCCCACACTTCGCGCAGAATGGTGTCACGTGAGAGAGCGGCACGGCGGTGAGAGGCAAGATAGTGCAGCAGGTCATATTCTTTGGGTTTCATGACGAGGATTTGACTGTTGCGGGTCACCTCACGGCGATTGTTATCGATGACCAGGTCGCCATGCTGCAGGATTTGTTTGGCGTCCCCCGATTCGTTTTTTCCTTTTTGATCGGCGTCATCCTGAATCATCTTCATGCGGCGCAGGTGGGCTTTGACGCGTGAAAGAAGTTCGCGCATGCTGAACGGTTTGACAATGTAGTCATCGGCGCCTATCTCCAACCCCAGTACGCGGTCAATCTCACCCGAGCGGGCGGTCAGCATGATGATGGGCAGGTTAAGTTCTTTGCGCAAGATGCGGCAGACTTCAAACCCATCCACGTTGGGCAGCATGATATCCAGGATCATCATATCCGGTTGGTGCTGCTTGGCGAGTGTGATGGCGGTTTCACCGTCGGCGGCAATAAGAATTTCATATCCCTGTTGACGCAGGTTATAGGCGATGGTTTCCCGCAAAGCGAGTTCGTCTTCAACTACCAGAATTGTTTCGGTCATGGTTGATCTTTTCTGTTAACAAACTGAATTGATTATAACAAAATGCTACCTGTTGAACGGATGAATAGTTTAACGGATTGTTAAAGCTCAATGAATTGCCTCCTGCCGGGCGGGCAGGTGCTGGTTGATGATTGTCATGGCTTCCGTCACTGCCAGTTGCACATAAGGCGTGCAGGAGGGGACTTTGCGGCGCTCACGCAGTTCAAAGCACAACAGCGAATCTACACCGCAGTTGGTTTCAAAGTTGTGCAGGTATTCCAGACAGAGTCTGGTCAGCAGGGTATCATCCTCATCCGGCTGTGTGCGGCCGAACAGCGAACCCAGCACGATCAAACCGCCGCTGACTGCACCGCAGATGTGCTGCTGGGTGCCAGCGATGCCGCCCATGAAAGCATCGGAAGCTTTCATAAGGGCTGGATCAGCGTTACCATGTACCAGTTCCAGCAGGGTGCGCGTCACGGCTTCAGAGCAGTGGTAGCCCTGTGAGAAATAGTGTGCGGAAAGATGCGCGCCTGCGTTCTCTGTCATTTTCAAGTCTCACCCTTTTTTCTACGCAAACCTTCAGGATGATTGTAACAAAGTTTCAGCCAAATTTGCCTGCCACATAGTCCGCGGTTTCTTCCATCAGCGGGTTGGTGAACAAACCGACGGTGGTGTTGAACTCCACCAGAACCCCGATACGCTCGTCAATGCGCTCCTTCTCAAGCGAAAGGAAGGCGGTGTAATCTGAGACACGGCTCGCCTGGCTCATATTGTGGGTAACGATGACGATGGTGTATTGTTCTTTGAGCTGTTCCATCAGGTTTTCGATATGCATGGTGGCGATTGGGTCGAGGGCAGAAGCGGGTTCATCCATCAGCAGCACTTCGGGTTCGGTAGCCAGGGCACGCGCGATACACAGACGCTGCTGCTGACCGCCGGAAAGCTCCAACCCGCTTTTGTTCAATTTGTCTTTGACCTCATCCCACAGGGCGGCTTGTTTCAGGCTGCGCATCACCAGTTCGTCCAGGTCGCCCTGGTAATGGTTGAGGCGCGCCCCAAAGGCGACGTTGTTGTAGATGCTCTTGGGCAGCGGGTTGGGCTTCTGGAATACCATGCCGACATTGCGGCGGATCATCACCGGGTTGGTGTTTTCCTCGTAGATATTTTTTCCGTTGAATAGAACCTGGCCTTCGGTACGTGCTTCCGGGTTGAGGTCGTTCATGCGGTTCATAGAGCGCAGCAGGGTGCTTTTACCGCAGCCAGACGGGCCGATGAACGCTGTGATTTTGTTGCGCGGGATATCCAGGGAGATTTTATCGATCGCCATGCGGTTGTTGTAATATACAATCAGATCTCGTATGGAAAAGACCGGGTCTTCGATGGGGATGGCAGCCTGTTGGTGGGCCTGTACTTGCATGGTCATGGTCATTTCCTTTTACCAGCGGGTTTCAAAGCGATTGCGCAGAAAGGTCGCAACCGCGTTCATGCTCAACAATACTGCTAACAACACCATGATACCGGCAGCCGCCAGATGAATACGGAAATCGGCCTGCGGGAAAGAGATCCAGTTGTAGATCTGGATGGGCATGGCGGTGAACTGATCCCAAATAGAATCAGGCAAAAAGGGCACATAGGAGAAGGCACCCATAATGAGCAGTGGGGCGGTTTCACCGATGGCACGGCTTAAGGCAAGGATGATACCGGTCAGAATGCCAGGGGCGGCAATCGGCAGTACATTGGTGTTAACTACCTGCCAGCGGGTGGCCCCCAGGGCAAAGGCACCCAACCGAATGGAGTTGGGAACCGCGCGGATGGCTTCTCGTGCAGAAATGATAATGATCGGGAGGATCAAGAGACCCATGGTCAACCCACCAGCCACCATGCTGCGGCCGAAGGGCAGGTGGATTTCCAGCCAGGGGATACCGAACAAATTGAAAATCCAGCCGCCAACTGCGCCGGGGTTAACAGGAATGTTGAAGGTGGTTACGAACCAGCTGCCAGGTGAAAAAATGCCATACATTCGTCCGAACACCACCAGCCCCAGCATGCCGTATACGATAGAGGGCACACCGGCCAGGTTGTTGATGTTGATGTTGATGAAATTGGTCAGCCAGTTTTTCGGGGCATATTCTTCCAGGTAGATGGCAGCCCCGATGCCAACCGGTATACAAAACGCACCTGTCACGGCAAGTACAATGGCACTGCCGACGATGGCGGATTTCATGCCCGCCTCTTCTGGCTTGCGCGAGTGGAAGTTGGTGAACAACTCGGGCCGTACCCATTCGTGGCCTTTAATGACAATATCTGCCAGCAGGAATGCCAGCATGATCAAGCCAAACAGGGTTGCCATCAGGATTATGACAAAGAATATGCGGCCGATCCACTGGCGCAGCCCAAGGCGTTCTTTAAAATTACTATTAATGGTTTCGGTGGCAGTGCTCATTATTCATACACCTCGCGGAATTTATTAAGAATTCTATTGCTGATGATGTTCATCAGGAAGGTCATTGAGAACAGAGTAGCGCCCACCGCGAAAATCGATTGACTATTGATGGTACCCTGCGGGGCATCACCAAAACTGACCTGAACGATGAAGGCGGTCATGGTTTGCACACTATCAAGCGGGTTGAGGGTCATGCGTGGTGTGGCGCCGGCAGCGATGGTGACTGCCATGGTTTCACCGATGGCGCGTGATATGGCGATGATGAAAGCGGAGATGATGCCGCTGAGGGCGGCCGGAACGACCACTTTGGTGGCAACCTCAAATTTGGTGGCACCCAGGGCATAGGCGCCTTCGCGCAGGGAGCGGGGCACAGAACGCATGGCATCTTCGCTGATGGATGTGACCATGGGGATGATCATGATACCAACCACAATGGCGGCGCTCAGGGCATTGAAAAAGCCCATGCGTCCACCCAGGGTTTCTTCCACAAAGGTTTTCAGCAGGGGAGTGACAAAACTGATCGCAAAGTAGCCATATACAACGGTAGGAATGCCCGCAAGGATTTCAATGGCGGGTTTCAGAACCTTGCGCAATTTGCTGGAGGCATATTCACTCAAGAAGATAGCGCTGCCAAGACCCAGGGGTATGGCGATCGCACCAGAAATTAAGGCGATCATCATGGTGCCGCGGATCAATGGCCTGACGCCGAAGTTGGTAGATTTCACCTCGGAAGCCAGCGGGCGCCAGTCGGTGCCGGTGAAGTAATCCCACAGGTTGACTTCAGGCCGGGCGAAGAAACCGATGGTTTCGCTGAACAGAGAAAAGATAATGCCGATGGTGACGAAAATTCCTAAAATCGCACATAGAAAGACGATACTGTGGACAAGTTTATCAGCGGATTTACGCTGTCTGAGGTTGCTCATCTGCGCGGCAGTGAGCAACTGGGTGTTGACTCCAGTTTGTTTTCTCAAAAGTTGACTAAGCATATTGACCTCTATTTTTGCTGCGTTTTGAGTTTTTACTGCTCAGAGGGACAGATGTTTTTGGGTATCTGTCCCTCTGAATTTTACGTCAGAAACGAAGGGTTTGGAGTAATTATTGTGCCAGGGTGCTGTTCACCAGATCGATATTGGACTGATAAGTACCGGTGGGGGGCATAGAGTAGCCGACCTCATCCATAATGAAGGGGGCGCCGCTGTCACTGAGGAAGAATTTGACGAACTCAGCCACCTGGGGTTTGGTTTTCAACGATTCGATGTTGACATAGATGAACAGGGGGCGAGAAAGGGGATTGTAGGAGCCATCCTGCACGGTATCGTTGGAGGGGACGACGGCGTCGCCGTTTTTGTTGACAACGGGGACAGCGCGCACGGCTTCGGTGTTATTGATGTAGTAAGCGAAGCCGAAGAAACCGAAGGAGTAGAGCTCGTTGGCGATACCATCGAGGAGGACGTTGTCGTCGGATGAGAAGGTGGTGTTGGCGTCCTGGCGCAGGTCTTTTTCGCCGGTCTCTTTTTCAACGATCTCGGTCATGTAGTCGCGGGTGCCGCTGTCGGGATCGGGGATGAAGAAGAGGATTTCTTCATCGGGGTAGGAAGGATCGAGGTCCGACCATTTGGTGACAGTGGTGCTGGCGCTGAGGAGCAAACCGAGTTGTTCAGGGGTGACAGATTCGAGCCAGTCATTGTCGGGGTTGACCATGACGGTGAGGCCGTCGAGGGCGATGAAGAGTTCGATGTATTCGATGCCGTTGGTTTCACACAGTTCAGCTTCGGAATCAGCGCCGGTTTTGATGGCGCGGGAAGCGTCTGAGATATCGGTTTCACCGATACAGAACTTCTTGAAGCCGCCGCCGGTGCCAGACAGGCCAACGGAGATGCGCACGTTGGGGGCAACCGCTGCGAATTCTTCCGCCACAGCGGTGGTGATGGGGTAGACGGTCGAGGAACCATCTGCGATCACATCGCCGGACAGGGCGGCCAGTTCGTCGGCTTCTATCTCGACGACTTCTTCCACAACTGTTTCAGCTGCGGGCGCCTGGGTGGCTTCAGGGGCTGGGGTGCTGGTCTGGCACGCCGAGATTGCCATCATGGCAATCAGCAAGACCAACATCATAGCAAAAAACTTCTTTTTCAACATTCTTGTTCTCCTAATATATTTTTGAATTTACCGTTACAACAAATCGAAAAAATTGTATCAATCAATGTTTATCAACTTGTTAACGCCCAGTTAAGGATTGGTTTTGGACGTTTTTTTTAAAGTTTGATGCAAAATAGGAGCAATCACGGATGAATTTCAGGTTCATGTGTCATTAACATCTTGTTAACAAACCATTCAACCTTTGTTAATTGGCGGGTGGTAGGATTGCATAGATAGGTTGATAGTTCCTTATATTGGAAAATTTTCCGATGAGGTGCTAACCAAAGTAAGCTTTCGAAGGACGTGTGGCATTTGATGAGCAATCAGAATAACCGCAAAACGAAATTGCAGACCCAGAATTATGCTCTGTATTACGGCAATTTTCAGGCATTGAAGGACATCAATATTGAAATTCCAGAACGGCAGGTGACGGCATTAATCGGTCCCTCTGGCTGCGGGAAGAGCACCTTTTTGCGCACTTTCAACCGCATGAATGACCTGATCCCCAATGTGCGGGTGGAAGGCAAGGCTTTGTTAAACAATGATGACATCTTTGACATGGACGTGGTCGCGTTGCGGCAGCATGTGGGCATGGTTTTTCAGCAGCCCAACCCTTTCCCCAAGTCAATCTATGACAATGTCGCCTATGGTCCGCGCATTAATGGACACCCCAGCCGCAGCGAGTTGGATGACATCGTCGAGCGCAGCCTGAAAGGCGCGGCCATGTGGGATGAGGTCAAAGATGACCTCAAACGGTCTGGCCTGGCGCTATCGGGCGGGCAGCAGCAGCGCCTGTGCATCGCGCGCTGTCTGGCGGTGGAACCTGAGGTGATTTTGATGGATGAACCGGCTTCCGCGTTAGATCCGATCGCCACCGCGCGCATTGAAGAATTGATCCGCGAGCTAAAAGAGCACTACACTATTTTGATTGTGACCCACAACATGCAGCAGGCGGCGCGCATTTCAGACTTTACCGCCTTTTTCTATACCGATGAATCTCGCACCGGACAATTGATGGAGTTCAATGCCACCCGTGAGATTTTTACCAACCCCAAAAACAAACTGACCGAAGATTATATCACCGGGCGCTTTGGGTAAGCGGTGAGGAACAGAGTATGGTGATTCGACTGGCTTTAGACAAGGAACTGATCAATCTGCAGAACGATGTGCTGGCGTTGGGCAACCTGGTGGAAGCCATGCTGGTAGATTCTGTCAGGTTCCTCAAGGCGCGTGACTTTGCGGGCTCAGAACGGGTGATGGCGCAAGATGCCCAGGTGAATGCAAAACGCTTCCATCTGGAAGATCAGATTCTGACCACCATCGCATTGCAGCAACCACGCGCGGGCGATCTGCGCCGTCTGGCGGCCATGCTGGAATTTGCCTCCGAGTTGGAGCGCATCGGTGATTATGCCAAAGGTATCGGCAAGATTAACCTGATGATCGGCAGACAGGATTTGATGAAACCGCTGATTGACATCCCGCGTATGTGTGAGATCTGCCAAACGATGCTGCGTCAGGTGTTGACGGCGTTTGTGCGCCACGATGCAGAGCTTGCCTGTACGATTCCGCCTATAGACGACGACCTGGATGGGTTGTATAACCAGGTATATCGTGAATTGGCCACCTGTTTGATGGTGAATCCTGCACAACTTGATCAGGCAAACTACTTGCTGTGGGCAGCCCACAACCTGGAACGCACCGGTGACCGTGTGATCAACCTGTGTGAGCGGGTGGTATACATGGTCACAGGTGAACTGGCTGAATTGAATTAAACGATACTCGCTGTATCCAAACGGGCGACAAAATTCATTACCGATTATCTGGGATTTACAGCTGGCGGCGGGGCGGGTGGGATGTTTTTACGGCGAGATTGGCGTTTCTGACGGCGTAGGTGTCGTTTTTCACGGCGCAGAAGACGGCGTGTCTTCCAGTTCTGGCGCCAGCCTTTGCGCTGCCAGGCAGGCCGCTCGGGCAGTTCGAATTCATGGGATTCAAATTCGTAATATTGGAACACTTCTGAGAAGGCGTTAACTATCGCCTCTTCGGTCAAACCCATCTCAGCCAGGTCATACTCATGTTTGGAGCGGTAGGTGCGCTGCTGGTCGGTTTCTTGTTCAAGAATGGCTTCGAATTTCTCTGATAGCGGCAGGCCCATCCATTGGTAGAGGTCAATGATGACCTCGTCGGTATCAGCCACCAGTTCATCATATTTGACAAAGGTGCACACCTCTTCTTTGTCCTGAAAATACTCGGCAGGATAGAGGTAGTAGTGGTTCATAACCTCGTAGAACTCTTCCTTGTAGGGATAGGGTTCGAGGGGGCTGCCAAACACCTTCCAGCCGGAGGACATGTAGTTCATCATCGAAGGCATGCACTCGAAAGGATTGCGCACCAGGTCGATGAAGCGTGCATCGGGGAATACTTCCAGCAAGGTATCGATTTTCCCGGAGAAGGAGGGGTTTTTCGAGAGCAGGATTTTGTCACCGCCATGCGCGTAGATGTGGCGCTGCACCATATTCTTGTAAAATCCGATGATCTTAAGGCGGTCATCATGCGGGATCATCTTATCGAAGAAGAAATGCGGCAGGGTGGTTTCCTTGATCGGGTAGATGGGCCACAGTACAGCGCTTGCCCAGATGTGGATGAGGAAATGTTCGTCTTCTTCTGAGCCATTGAGGCGGATTTTGTGAGCGCGTTTGTCCATTGAGATGCTTTCGTTGATGTCATCCAAGGTGCGTTTGAAGGAGACTTTGAGCAAGTTGAGCAGGTCACGCAGCAGCCAGATGAACTTGCGCTGGATGATGGAAGGCGCGAACAACAGCTCCCACGAGGTGGTGGCGGTGAAGGTGTCGGTGTCCTTTTCGATCAGGCGGTGGGTGAAGGTGGTGCCGCTGCGCGGGTTGCCGATGATGAACACGGGCGTTTTCACAGTTTGCCGACGGTATTTGGGGAAGAAGATCTCATCCAGCCCGAAGCCGATCCAGTTGAGGATTTCAGTGGGGATGAAGATGAGCAGAAAGACAGTCAGGGCAAAGATGCGTTTGGGGGTCAGGCGGTAGTGGGTGCCGCGTGCGCGAAAAAAAGCAAGGTAGTTGTAATAGAAAAAAGCACGAATACCAAACATTCACCACTCCAAAACGGGTTATTTCTGCCTTATTGTATCAAGGAAAGCAGCGGCGGTTGCAAGAGCCGTATAAAATTTGGTGGATTAAGGCTTGCGTTTACGCTGGCTGAACAGGTAGCCCAGCGCACCGAGAATGCTGGCAAAGACCCCAGCAGCAACCCAGACTGGTTTCCAGTTGAGCCGGGCGGTTTTTGAACCCTGCGGGATGGCGGGCTGCTCGGTGTCCATGACCGCAAACAATTGCGTCAGGTTGGGGGTAGCGACGGCGGCGGTTTGTATCAACTGCTGGAATTCACGCGCAAGGAAGTACATCTCATCGCGGGCGTTGTTGGCATGCACGGCAATGGCGATGCGCGCGGTTTCGCTGGCAAACAATTTGCGCAAGATGGCGACGGCGACCGGTTCAGGCAGCTTTGCCATCAGGGTATAGCTGACAGGAATGATCCTGCTGCCGTTTTTGCGCACTACCTTGAAACCTTCTTTGATGGCGCGGAAGATCATCAACAGAGCGTCGCGGGTTTGGGCAAGATGGTAATTGTTGCCTTCGCAGCGGTACAGGCCGAATGCCAGCGGCAGGGTCAGAGCGGCGTGGGTTTTCAGCCAGTCATCCATGTGGGGCTGGATTTCAATGTCAAACCCTGCTTGTTGGAATAGCTGCGCCAATTGCTGCAGGCGTTGGGTGCGTTTTCCGTCCAGTTCGCCCAGCCAGATCTTACCGACCTTGCCACTGTGTTCATCACGGAAATGGTAGAGGATGTCGCCGCGGCGTTCGCCGCCGCTGCCGCCGAAACCAAGCAGGATCTTTTCTGCGGGAAGTTGTTCCAGCAGATCAACTGCGTCGCCGAGGTTGTTGCCCAGAAAGACGATGGTTTTTGCATGCTGGTTTTGCGCCAGGATGGGCAGGATTTCGTGATGCTGGTTACGGCGCAGGGTGACGAGGATAACATCAAAATCATCTTCGGGCGCGAGGGTCTCGATCACGGTAGGATGAGCGGTGTAATAGTCGGCACCTTGCAGCGGGTGAGTTACGATACCGAAAGAACGGATGGCCTCGGCATGGCTGCCACGCGCCAGGATGGTCACTTTCTGTCCGTTTCTTTCCAATTGGCTGGCGATGATGCTGCTGATCATACCGGCGCCGTATATGAGAATGTTCACCTTTCTTCTCCGTCGGGGCATTGAAAACCGTGTTTTGAGTATAACATAGATGCCATTGGGGCAGCCTTGACGAAAGTAATCGGCTGGGGTATGATTATGTGCGTTGCCCTCGTAGCTCAATAGGATAGAGCGCTTGCTTGCGGAGCAAAAGGTTGGGGATTCGAATTCCTCCGAGGGCGCCATTCATTCATAAACAACAGTTGAAGAACCACCTGACAAGGGTGGTTCTTTCTGTGTAAAAACTAAGTCTACGCCAGCAGGCATCTGGTATAATTGACTAGACAAGAAACGAACTCTAAATCCGTTTATTGGAATACCAGGCAACGTTGCCTGTTCACATCATTTAACCCCGAACCCGGAACAACCTATGGAAGAATCCCCAAAAAAACACGAGCTGGTGATGCTGATCAATCGGGGGCATCCAGCCAATCAGTTGTTTGAAGAAGCTACCATTGCCGAATTGGCAGCGCCTGTCTGGTTAGGCACGATTGTGGAAGCCCGCGCATATCTGGCGGAGCATCGCCCGGTGGCCGGCATTCTCCAGTTCCCCTTCGAAGGCGTGGAATGGGAAGATGTGATTGATTTAATTCAGAGTTATGCTGGCACCACCCGGTTGGCGGTATTGGCCGAGGATCTGGAAGTATCAAAGGCGGTAGCAGCGGTGAAGGCCGGTGCGGTAGATGTCCTGCTGCCTGACCAGTGGCACACCCTGGCAGAACAGCTGCCGCGATGGCTGGACCAATCTGAGAAAATGCCGACAGAAGCCATGTATGCTGCCTTCGTGGAAGGCAGCCAGGAATTGACCTTTTTAAAGGATGAACAGCTGCGCTATCTGTTTGTTACTGATAGTTATGCACGGTTACTCGGTAAACCTGTCCATGCGATCGTGGGACAATCGGACTTCGCGTTGATACCGCCGAAAGAAGCCGCCATGTACTGTGCCTCAGACAGAGAAGCACTCAACAGTCAGCGTATGATAGCTATGAAGGAACACTGGGGCAGAGATTTGTATGAAGTGCGCAAATTCCCCGTGTGTCTTTCTGATGGCACAACTGGTGTGGGTGGGTTTGTACGTAATCTCAGCACGTTTGACACAATTACAGAAGAGGCCAATCTTTCGCTGCAGCGTTTGGAAAGCCTGGTAGAGATTTTAGATCAAAAAACAGATACGATTCAAGAGCTGCTCGATCATAGTTTGAACGAATTGATCGAACTGACTGGCAGTAAGTTTGGTTATATCTTTTTTTACAACGAGGAAGCACAGCAATTTATCCTGAACACCTGGTCAAAGGGTGTGACGCAGGAATGTACGGTGGCAGAACAACAGCAGGTGTATGACCTGGCAAAAACCGGCATTTGGGGAGAAGCGGTGCGTCAGCGTAAGATCATCATCGTGAATGATTTCCGGGCTGATAATCCATTCAAAAAGGGCTATCCAGAAGGGCATGTCGCCCTGCACAGCTTCATGACCGTGCCGCTGTTTGACGGTGACCAAATTGTGGCGGTGGTGGGGCTGGCAAACAAGGCCGGTGAGTATACCCGCGCGGATGAGCTGCAGGTCAGTTTGTTGATGGATTCGGTGTGGAAGGTGGTGGCGCAGCGCCGCACGGCTGAAGAGTATGCACGACTGTCAGAGCGA
>Ga0334888_1003235_pt1 | contig 16346 bp, 20 predicted proteins | sample GraSluR1_MG_FD_207227 | JGI IMG/M metagenome (GOLD analysis project Ga0334888, IMG submission 207227) | Sludge microbial communities from methane-producing bioreactor in Wageningen University, Netherlands - Granular Sludge_3_08-R1 | ecosystem: Engineered > Bioreactor > Anaerobic > Unclassified ...
AGACATTTCTCAAGTTAATTATTCTCTCATCATCAGTTGTTATTTCTTCTTGACGGTTTTTTCTCTGTACAAAAGCACAGTAATCCTTTGGAAGACCACTTTCTTTATTCAAATAAGTTAGAAATCTGTTTTTTAAACGTTTGGAGATGTAAGTAGAAAAATTAAATCCCTCCCACCATTTAAACGAATCAATAGACATCAATATTTCAGTTTGTCCGATACTTGTCAGTTCTGCATAATCTGGAGGGCAGTTTAGTTTTTCAATATAAAATTTGTTTGAGTAAAAAAATGAGTGTATTAAATTGATTATAATCCCATTATTTTTATCTATCAAAGCCGCACTTGCATTAGCATTATTGGGCCTATCGTATAATTCAAGAATAATTTTTCCATTGTGGGAATCTTTTTTGGCATATTCTTCCCTCAATTGTCCTATTTTAAATTGTATCACTGATTGCCCGCCATATTTTTTTATACCTTCTAATAATAAAATGTATGCAACATCCCCGTTTTGATTTTGTCTTGTAGGGAATTCTTTTCCTCCCCTCATATGTTCTAAAAGATGGTCTAAAAAACTCATTTCTTCTCCAAAATAAATTTCGCATCGTTTTTGCTCTTTAGAATAATCTATACCTTGTGATTCAACTGCTGATTTCCAATTACCAAAATGTTTTTTTGCTGTGTGAAATAGAGGGGGGTAGTTTCTCCGTATATAATTCTCACCCAACAAATCCCCCCTTAAATAAAAACCTTGGATAACAGATCTGACATTCTCAGAAGAATAATTCTTATTTTTAACAACTGGAGTATCTATTGCTTCTTTTAGTGCCATATACATATATTATAACAAAAAAGTTAAAAAGAAGACGTTTTTTTAAGTTACAAAAGATTATAAACTTCTTTAATTGCAAATACCAATAATGAACGCATTTAAAGACAATATTTGGAAAATATATTTATTCAGCTTTTTGGTTAATTTATTTTTTATAACAGGAGTTTTGGTCCCGTTCTTCACTGATTGGGGAGGAATATCCTTTTTTCAAATCCTCTTACTGCAGTCAGTTTTTATGCTGTCAATTTTTTTATCTGAAGTTCCAACAGGGGTTGTAGCAGATAAATTCGGAAGAAAACATTCATTGATTTTAGCTGTTTTTGTAGAAATAATTGCAATTATAACATACACTCTGGCCCCACAATTCATGTATTTTATAATTGCTGAGATTTTATGGGGGGTGGGAGTGGCATTATTATCTGGTGCAGACGAAGCGTTTGTTTATGATAGCTTAAAGAAGATAAAAAATACAAAACAAGCTAAAAAAATATTTGCAAACAAAGAAAGTGTAGGTTTAGTGGGCATAATGGTTGCTGCACCAATCGGCAGTTTTATAGCAGCAACAATTGGATTAAGAGAAACCATGTTATTCATAACAATACCTATGTTTCTTGCTTTATTGGTTGGTTTAACATTCAAAGAACCAAAAAACAAAAAAAGTAAAGAATCACGGAGATATTTGGACGTTTTAATAAACGGAACCAAATATTTGAAAAATCACAAAATTTTGAGAATGCTGGCGTTAAACGTAGTTGTTTTATCAGCAATTGCTTACTTTTATTTATGGTTATATCAGCCAATGCTTCAGCAGGCAGGAGTTGATTTAGTATATTTTGGTTGGGTGCATGCAACAATGGTTATTGCAGAAATAATAATTCTTACTAAAATTGAATTCTTGGAAAAAATTTTCAAATCAAAAAAAGGTTTGTTATTTTGGGGTGCAATAATAACTGGGGGATTGATGATAGTTGGCGGATTGACAACGTTCCTGCCAGTGGTTTTGTTAGTTATAGTTGTTGGCGGGGCTTTTGGATTAACAAGAAGAACAATGTTTGCCAGTTATTTGAACAAATACATTCCTTCAGATAAACGGGCCACAGTTTTGTCCAACATCTCAATGATGAACAGATTTCTTTTAATAATAGCAAATATATTTGTTGGATTGCTGGTTGAGTGGTCGTTAAATTATACATTGATAATACTTGGAACAATAGCAGTAGTATTTACCTTAGTATTTAGAATTGAAGAAAAGCACCTTATAGAATAGCTTAAAAATCTATCTCTCGTATTCTAAACATGGCAAAAAAAGAAGTTAAGAAGGAAGATGATTGGGAAGAGATAGTGGTTAAAGAACCCCTCCAAATCAAAAAAGGATATATGTATTTTGTAGATAAAAAAGGTTTTGTTTTTGAAGGTATTCCAGGTTCTCCAACGCCTCCTACTAAACTTAAAATTCCTTCGATACTTAGGGCACCAGGGTATATTTATTATGTAAATCTTAAGGGCTATATATGCAGAAGAAAACCTTTGGGAAAAATTTAATGCTGTTTATAAAAGGTTAAAAAAAAGATTAATGGGGTAATTTTCACATATATAGTTTGTATTCATCATAACCACTAAATCTGGGGAATACTCTAATGCATTAATTCCGACATATAATTTTTCATTAGTAACGTTTGAAATTAGATCAGATGCAAAAGAAAAGAAAGTGAGAGGTAAAGGATTTTTTGGATAATCCCAATTGTCAGGATATTTTCCTGAAAAAAAATTCAAAGTCACTGTCCCGTCCTGCCATCTTCTAAAACTTGTATTTAATGTCAAACGACTATTATTCTCAACGGACTCCATTTGAAGTATAAAGGTATCGTAGATATAGGACCAGAAAACTTTTATAGGACTAGCCGTAGGTAAAAAATTATTGAAATATGTCCAAAAAACATTTTGCATTGTTAAACTGTTCAAGATATTACCTAATGATTCACCAAAGTGAATCAATACTGAAAAAAGTTTGATCGGACCGACTACTTCATCTTTAATTTCTTCTATAGACATAATCTCAACGTTTTGATAAATGTCCTGACATATTTCTACTGTGAGATCGTTTTGAAAAGGTTTAAATTTTCCACCCCCATAAAGATTTTTGCCAGGACTTTTTCTTATAATCTCAATTTTTTGTTGTCTTCGAAAATTTTCAGATCCATCCCCAACAAGTATACACTTCCCTTCAAAAGTCAAATCCATAATTTTTCTTTTTTCGATGGTTGGCATAGGAAGAATAAATTCTTTTCTTTTGGCCTCTCTAGAGGATACACTTAATATTTTTCTTTCAATTTCTAAAAGTGTCATCTAATCACAAATAGATAATGTTGTAAAATGTTTAAAAACATTTTGTTAGATTTAAAATAACTTTTTAAGATGCTCCAAACTCTCCTGAGGAGTTTCAATAGTATTTAACATATAAACATCTGTTCTAGAAATTAATTCTTTAAAAAATTCAACCCTCAACATCTTTTTTTCTTTATTCCGTACTAGCATATGAGGATTGCAAAAATCATTTTTGATTAAAAAATCAAGTGCTTCTTTTGCAGATAATTTCCTGAAGGGAATTCTGTCTTTTTTATCTCTTTTCAATAAAACAAGTGCAGTCATTACAGATTCCTTTCTTACTCTTCCATCTCCAAATAATTTTGTAACATCAAGTATAGAACGGGAGTATTTATCAAATTTTATATTCTTTATTCTATCCTTATATTCTCCCCAAACTTCCCCAAGATCATCCCGGATATATGAGTTTTTCTCTGAAGAGTTGACAACTATCTCATTATCATACAATCTCACAAAAATCCAATCATCAGTAACAAAATTATATTTTTTCTCAAGCATTAGACCATAAGTTAAAGTTGTTTTTCCAGATTTACTAAGCCCCATCATACACACACCCCTCCCTGCAGAATCAACATATGATGTGTGCAGAGAATATCGTCTATGTTCAGATGTGAATTTTTCTATGAAATCTGCAACCAAGGCCAAAGCAACGCTTTTTAGAAGACCGTAATAATCACAATTTTTTACTATTAAAGTATTTGAAAGGGGTTCATATTCTACACTCATTTTTTTAGATTTTGTGCAAATACAAAATATCCTTCCATGAGGACGAATAGTTTCGAGCATTCCTTTAAAGTTTTCAACCCACATGTTCCTAAATTCTTTATTGTCTGTTAAAAGTTTTATACAGGTTCCGTGGATTTCTGCTTTGGCTTGGTAAAGTTGTCTAAGATTTAACGATTTCATAAATTCTCTTTTTTTTTCTTGAGATATTAACTTGACTTTGTATTCCATAATTTAATAAAAAAACATAATATTTATAAATTGGAGGACAAACAAAAAAAATTTTTTGATTTAATATATATACTTGTTCCATTTATCAGTGGTTTTTGAAAGTCGGGCATCCTTCCTAACCCACAATTCCCATGAAACTCCTAGAATTGAATGTTCGGCACTCCATTTTTTCAATTTTTTGAGAAACCCTGCTGTAGATCCTGTTTTTATCTGTATAAACTTTAGTTGATTTTCTTTAACTGCAACCAGATCAAACATATTAAATATGTCTTGCGTACCAAAACGAGAAGTTTTTTGGGGTTTGAAAGCTATCCACCCTTGTTCTTCTAATTCTTGTTTTGCTTCCCTTTCATGTTTGCTTCCCTTTGATCGTGAACTCATAAAAATAAATAGAAAAGGTTAATTTATAAAATTAACCTAAAATCTGTTAAACTGTTCTGCAATAGCATCAACGGCTTGTGCCATAACAAAGGTTAAAGCAACACCTTGTTGACCCAAACAACACTCCCAAACTTGACCAACAATTTTATTGGGTTGGAATTCTAAAGTTGTCCCGTCTATGCCAACAATGGAATTTATATGCCCATAATTCTTTTGTACTCTCCTTACGGGGCCAATGAATTCGTTAAACAGTGCTTCCAATTCAGCATCTTTTGATTCGGGAAAACCAAAAACTCCTTCTATGTTAGCAGGCAAAGGATAAATGATCTCTATCCCATATTTGTTTCTTCTAATTAAAGGAGCTTTGTGTTTATGCTCATTTAAAACTTCAATATATCTTCCAGCAGTATTGAAAGCGATTACTGCATGTTGGGTTGTCACAATTTTATTTGTGTCAACAATTCTTCCACCCGATAAAAAACCGACGGGAAATGAAATATCATTATAACCAAAATCACATAAAACACCATTACCAGTTAAAACAACAGTTTGATCTTTGGGTCTGAACCTATCAAATTTCCTAATTTGTTCAGAAAAATCTCTTAGAACCCTACTTTGTACTTCCTCAGTCTTATAACAGACATCTCTTTCAAATCCTGTTTTCGAACCCGGTATCGAATAAACAACATTTCCATCTTTTCCAATATATGGATTGCCATTTTTAAATTTAAAACCATTTGGTTCTGGTTTTGCAGGCATATATCTTCTCATATTTTTCACCTCTTTATTATTAATTAAAAAATTCAATCATTGCGTCAACTGCCTGGGAAATCACAAAAGTTAATCCTGCTCCACAGTCAATCATATTAATCTCCATGCAACGACCTATAACTGCATCTCCTTCAAATCTAAGAACAACCCCTTTATTTCCCTCGATAGAATGGATATACTTGTTGCTTCCTTTAGATGCAGAAATTCGAGCTATTTTATCGTTAAACATTCTTTTTAAGTTGAGTGTACTTTCTTTAGGAAATCCAGTAATGCCAGATAGGCTTTCTGGCAGAGGGTAAACAAACTCAACATATCCTTTATTTTTTTGTATGGAAGGTGCTTTAAATTGCTGGAAAAACAACTGTTCTAAAAATACCCCTGCAAAATTAAAAGCAACAATTGCTTGAGAAACTGTCCAAAAATTTTCTGGTTTTATGATACTTTTACCCTCAAAAGGCCCACCAACTTCAAAAGATATATCATCATACCCCATATCACACTGAATTGATCTTCTTTGGGGAGAGATATTCTGAGATTGGGGTCTAAATCTATCAAAACTCCTCATCTGTAAAAAAAATTCATCCCTAATTCTTTCACAAACAGCTCTTGTTCCGAAATAGACTGCCCTTTCAAAATCTCTTCGATTTGACGGGCGCGTATAGTATATCAAACCATCTTGTCCAATAAAAGGACTTCCATGTTTAAATAAAAAACCATTTGGTTTTTTCAGATCATATTTGGGAATTTGTCGCGTCATCTTTTTTCACCTTCTTTGTAATATGGCTATCAGATTCTGGTTTGAATATAGGGCTTGACTACACATAGGATGATTTAAACTTTCACCCATATCGATTTGATATTCGCAATTACCTTTAAACAAACAAGTGTATAATTCATCGCGGATGGATTTGATTGCCAGATTATAAAATTTACATGAATCAAATCTCATCTTTTTCAGGGGTGCCATACAATTAAGTTATTAGTAAGATATATTTATAAAAGTTGCTTTAACTTGTTAAACGCGTTTTTTTGAGATTCGTAACACAAACTTGAAATTGCTTTCCCTATGGACACCCATCTGAAATCAGTATGTTCAACATAAACATTGTTTTGAAATGTTATTCTAATATTTGGTTTTACTTCAATCCCAAAAACAAATTCTTTTATTTTTTTATTGTTTTTTTCAAATTCAAAACTTTGTACATTTATAATTCTTAAAATGTCTTGCTCCAACATACCCGTTTCCTCATATATTTCGCGATAAACTGAACTCAAAACATTTTTATCTTGCAACTCACATTTTCCAGTAACTGGATGCCAATATTTGATATCATCAATTCTTTTCAAAATCAAAAACTCGTATTGGCCATTAATTTTTCTAAAAATAATGCATTGAACTTTTTTGTTTGAATCCATAGAAATGTGATGAATTTAAAGTTTATAATTCTAACTTTTAAAAAATCTATAAATATTATCAATCTCATCATCCATCGCTTTCATAACTCTGCGAAAGAAACCAGGAGGTTTGTTATCGGAAAATTCTTGTTGAGCTTCGTAGTATATATCATATAATCGTTTATAGTAATTTGTACCATAACTAGAATCGTGACCCCTTTCAGAAACGACATCCATTGTCCTTATAAACTTACATTCTAAAATATATAATCTATCTTTGGGAGAAGTTTCATTGATTACTGCCTCCAGAATATTGGGTGTGTGAAAATATCTTTCAGAAAAATCTAAAGCATACAATAATGCACTTTTCCTAAACACATCTTCAACAAAAGGGTCACAATATATTTTCAAACAAACTTGTATTGAATCGATGAGGGGAAGTTTGTTTGCAGCATCTATCGCAAGATTAAATTTGCCTGCCCGGGCATACATCTGGGCGGCCAGATCCTTGTCATGCCTATTATTCCTCTCTGCAGAATACAAAAAGAAATAATTTTTTGATTCGGGCGTAACAAGTATTGGATCTTTGGAATAAGACACTTTTACCAATTCAAAGCCTTTTTCTCCAAAATCAATTTTGTTGAACATTTCACCTGCAACTTCATATACATAATCTATGTTGAAGTAGTTGGCGCCATTCCAATTATCAACATATCTAGGTGTTTCACATATGCGTTTGTACATGTACAAAGATTCTAAAAAATTGGTTTGATTTTCTTTTGAAGGTTCTATGTCAAAAATAAATGCATGGCTTAAAAGCAAAATATCCCATTTTTTGTGTTCTTTGGCCTGATGGATTACCACATCTAATATTTCTCTCAAATTCTGTTTTACAAATTCAAACTCTTCGCTGTCTTCAAACCCAACAAACTCTTGTTGAGGGTTGAATTTTTTAAAGATTCTCGAATAATCGGGATAAAGAATGTTTTCAAGGGTGGATAATGGAGCTACCAAATCTCCTTTTTCAATTTTTTTAAAAAACCTTCTTAAATAAATGCTGTCTTCAACTGTTTTTTTATAAACCAATCTGTTAAGTTTGGCCTCAGGAGATATCTCATATTTTGATTTTTCAGCATGTTTTGGACTACTCATCTTATCTACCCAATTCTTCGATTTTTCTAGAACATTCTTTAGATAGGGAATCCTCACCCAAATAATCATAAATTTTCTTTGCTTCAATCAAACAAGACTCTGCAGTTGAATTATCGCCAATATTTTGTGGATTGAATTTGATAATTTTTTTCTTTGCTAAATATTCGGATTTTTTAATCCAAAGTTCCGCAGCTCTTAAATACCAAACTTTGGTATCCCCTGCAATAGGATCAGAAAAAACTTCGTTTTTGGGATCCTTTAACTCTAAAAGTTTTAACATGTCGGCCCATTCCAGACAATTTATTATAGCCTGTTCAAATTCTCCCCTTTTTTCGAGCAGAGAAACACAATACCCAACTTTAGTGTTGTAATCTTTAAGTACGGAAGATGTTTTAACATATTTAAGGGCTTGAGTAAGCATGTATATTGCAAGATTAGGATTTGTATCTTTGTTTTCCTCATAATCTCTTTCGCATTGACCCTTCCATAAATCATGTATATTATATCCATCGTGGAATTCAGGTAGGTCTTTCGCAAACACAGATTTAGAAAACGCCATTGGAACTATTGCACATTCTGCTGCCAGAAGGTATGTCATAGATTTGAAAGCAGCTCTTTTGATTTTGGTTTTTGTTTTTTCTTGCATATATTATTTTAAGAGGTTTTATTTAAATATTTTATTGTTTATAATATTTTTATGAATTCGGCACAAAAAAAAATAATTGATAATTTTTTCGATCCTTTAAATAATAGTGGCTTATTTTCAAAAAATCCAGACACTGCGAACATCACTAGATTAATTAGCGAGAATATAGGGGATAAAGATTTAATTCTGTATTTTTTAGATAAAATTGAAGAAAAGATGCATAATCCCTCTATTGAAAAAAGAACTAAGTTTGTAGATATCGCAATTGATTTGATGGATATAGTTATTCAAAATATTATTGATGAATTTTCAACATTATTAATAGAATGGGAAGATTCAAATTTGTTTGGTAAATTTTTAAAAGCCCCAAAAATGATTAGAAAAAGAGATCAAATAGTGAATTTTTTAAGTGATTCTGAAATTATTATTGATAAAGCAATTGGAATATTTGTACCATTAGATAAAGAATATGGGTTAAAAGATAGTGATTCCGAAATAAGAAGAAAACTTTGTGAAAGTTTTTATAAAATCGTTTCAAATGGCGATATAAAGAAATACAGCGATAAATGGATAAATGTTATCGATACAAAAAATGTATTTTTTAGCACAATTTTTAAAAAAATATTGGAAACTGATATTTTGGAAAATGAAGATTCGTATATCTGGTTAATGGGGATAGATGTTTTATCGAATTCGTTTTGGATGGCAGATTCAAATTCAAGAATTAAATTTTTGAGATTTTTGATATCAGAGAATACTGGAATTTGTGATCCACACCCTGATGTTGAAGGACAGAGTTATAGCAGCATTATTCTAATTTCAGATATATATTCAAATAAAATAAATCCTTCGAAAAATGAAACTAATGAAATTTTTGAATTGGCATGGGAAAATTTGATTGATATTCCTGATTATGATAGGAATATTTCTGGATTAAAACTAATTTCTGCATTAAATCCAAATACTAGATACAAGGAAGACGCTATAGATTACATGGTCGAATGGAAAAAAAATTTGAATTGTGAAAAAGAAAATGATTTGAGGATTTTTAATGAGATAACTACAACTTTAAAAAATTGGAATGATAAAGGTTGGATTCCAATGTCAAAACAAGGTTTGATAAATGAAATTTTTCAAAAAAGAAAAATCGATTTTGAAAATGTTGATTTGAATAATAAAATTAAAATGTAGGTGAAAAGATGGATTGTAAATTGCTTAAAGGAAGTGATATAAAAAAATATATCAAACAGATTGATAATATTTATGGACTTGTTGAATTTACAAAAAAAGATAAAGTAGAGGAATGTGAAATTAAAAATTTAAGAATACTTAAAATCAACAACAAACCCCACTTTATATTAAAAAATTTAACCATACCCACATTAAATTTAATTGTTTCAAATCCGAGATACACACTGCCCAAGGTGACTGTTGATATGGGTGCAATACCTTATGTAATCAAAGGTTCAGATGTTATGAGACCCGGCATAACAAAAATGGAAAAATTTGATAAAGACTCATATATATTGATTGTTGATGAAAACCATGACAAACCATTGGCCATTGGAAAAACCTTGTTTAGCTCTGAAGAAATAGAAAAAATGGAAAAAGGAAAGGTTATTGAAACAATACATTATATTGGGGACGAGGTGTGGAACTCGCCACAATAGTTTTATGTATCATACAGGGGTAGCAGAATATGTTTGCGTATGGTTTATTGGATTTATAAATTTTAGCGTATTATGATAGTATAGAAGGTGATTTTATGTATATGATTATAGGAGTTCCTTGCTCTGGAAAAACTACATTGGCAGAAGAAGTGTGTAAAAAAGCAAATATTGAATTAGTTAACTTTGCAGATATTATGCATAAAACAGCTGTGGAAAATGGTTTTCAAGGAACTCGTGATGACATGAGAAAGATATTATCAACTGATGAATTAAAAGAATATCAAATTAAAACTTTCAAAAAAATTATTGATACAGAAAAACAAGGCAAAAAAATAATGGTGGATACGCACGCATTTATACCCTTGGGAAACGAAGAATATCAAAATGGTTTTCCTTTTGAAGTTCATGAAACCCTTAAAGGCAACGTGGATTGGTGGATTTTTGTTTATGTTTCTCCAGAGGAGCTTTTACAAAGAATAAAAGAAGACAAATCACGTTCAAGAAAAGAACTGGAAAATATAAATACAATTAAAAAATTGATTAATATGGAAAAATCAGCTGTTTTGAATTATGCAATTATTATGGGAGGGTATTATATGGATCTTAATAACGATGGACCTCCTGGAAGTATGGTGCTGCCCGTGTTAAAAGCACTTAAAAGATAAACAAAATTTACTGAAAAAAATTGATAAGTATGTGGTTTTTAGTGGATAAAGACATAAGCTTAAAAACATTAATCACAATTAAAATATATGGCGCCTGCTTTAAAACCTACATCAGAAAATGAGACAAAAATAATTCAAACTTCTAAGGGAGTATATGGATTTGAAAACAAAACAATCATTCCTACTTCAAAAAAACTACTCTTGGTTGTTCATCCTTATTTTGTTTTTGAAGAACCGGGTAAAAAGGGGATTAAAGAAGATAATGAATATTGGAGTGGAAAAATTAGAAGCACGAGATATTATAAAAAATACAAATCTAATCTTGAAAAACTAATATCTGATCCTGAAAGAATAGTTTTAACATTTGAATGCTCAGACGAAATTTTTAAAACTGCAGATAGATATCGAAAAGTGGGAAAAACAGAAAATGCATATTTTATGGGGTGGGAAGGAATACCTTATTCGCCCCCAGATGACCTAAGTTGGGTTGATGTTGCGCTTTATATGTACAGTTTATATTATGAAACTGGAGATGAAAAAAACGAAATGATTGTTGATGCTGCAGGAGGATTTTTGATTGAAGAAGAGGGTGTGTGTCTAAGAGGATGTCTTGGAGGGGCTATTGAAATACTAAAAAAATATAGTTTAAAATTTAATATTATTAAAGAAGCTGTTTTTTAGTTAAATGGTTATGTTTTGAAAAAATAACGGGCCCGGAGGGATTTGAACCCTCGGCCTATTGCTTGCTTCGTTTTTAGAAAACTTCTATTTTGAATAATTCCATCTTTTGTGATGAAAATTCTTTTTTAAAGAAGTTTCTTAGAAGGCAACCGCTCTATCCAAGCTGAGCTACGAGCCCTTAATGTGTAATTAATGAATATAAGTATTTATAAATTTAATTTTCCAAAAAAAATTATGGAAATCACACAAAAAAATAAAACCTGGAACTTAAATGTTATCAAATGTCCCAAGTGTGGAGCAGATAATATAACTGGGGCATTGAGATGTGGAAAATGTGGATTCTCATTTATCAATCCCGTTGGAAAGTTTGGCAAACATCGATCTGAACCTGATGAACCAAATGAATAATATTTTAAACTAATTATACTACTAATCTTTATATGAAAAATACAAAAATATATGAAGATACTATAAGAGATATTGAAATCTATAACTCTCATGACACCCCTCTCGATGAAAAAAATAATGCTAGAATGAGAACAATAGAACGATTCAAAGCTGGAGAATGGAGCGATAGGAGACAAGCTGTTGATGCATTTATAAACACTCCAAATTCATCAAGATTGATGTTTTTTGTTTTGGGAGACAGCGAAATAAATGAACAAGCAAAAATTGAATGTATTGAGGGTATGTGTTCAACACACGGTAGTTTTAATTACCTTATTGCAGGTATGACACGACTAATGAGAGAAACAACAGATATTGTATCTGTAGAAAGACTGACCAAATCTGCTGCAGAGATATTTAAAAGAGAAGGAAAATATAGTGAAGAATTTGAAGAAGCTGCACTAGTTTCATTTCATAATAAATATTATGTAGGGAGGAAAATGCCTAGTGGACTTATTCATGCAATATCCGATATGCTTTCTGCGAGAGAAAATATTAAAAATTCACAAAATCCCCAAAAACAGTTGAGAGTTGTTTGGGAAGATATATTTGAAAAATTCAATTTCTCTGAGAAATTGAGAGAGCAAGTTTCTGATGTTTTGAATCCAAAAAGAGTATCAATATAGTTTAGAATTTCCTGGAGAAGTTATGTATATCTGCTTAACATGATATTCATTTGGGAGAGGAATGGTTATTAAGTAAAATTTAGTAGTTATACAATTCTTGGGTTTTAGAGAGTTACCATAAATCACAACATATATGTTGCCATCTGGAAAAGTGGAATATGTGGCTGTTTCGATTTCAAAAGCACAATTGACTTCTCGTTCTATTGAAAACTCTAAAATGCCATTTTCAATATTTTTTTCAACCTTGTTAGTAGTTTCAATTATATCTGTTTTACCTGTATAAATTGTGCGTTCTGGGACAGAGATAATATATCCCTTATCTGATTCAATAACATCTTCTCCGAACATGGTTAAAACTTCTTCGAAATTATTTTTGCCATCATTGTATGCTATGGTAAAATTACATTCTTCTTCTTCACACGATATATCCTTTATTGCAGGCACACTGCCTTGCAAATTTTCAAGAGTTTCGTTTGTTAGAATGATATCGTAAAAATCTTTTATTTTTTCGGTTTGGAATGAAGAAACCTCCACCTTTGCTTCAGGGGGTTGGATTATGTCTTGGACAAACTGCATAAATGAAACATTATAATTCATAAAAAGGTAAATAAAACCTCCTAAAATCAATACTGCTACAAAAATCTTCAACAGGCTCCCTGCAAATTTAAGTGGATTTGGAATCATATTATTTAATAAGAGACATAAATAAATAAACGTTGCTGTTTAAACAAACGTTTTTAAACCTTCTCACACATAAAATATATTGTTATAAACTATGTTTTGAGGTGACACTTTATGGCAAGGATTGGGTACGATAGAACAATTTTGGGACATATCAAAGAAGAAGTAAAACGAGCAAGGAAAGAAGAAAATCCTGTTGAAGCTGCAAAAATATTAGAGGAAGTTTTGAGATTTAAAGGATTGGCCGAGATTCCCAGTATTGAAGAATTTGAAGCAAAACAAGGAGTAATAATAGATGATTTGATAGGGCTTGGAGAAATAGTCAAAAGAATAAATGAAAAAAATCGGAAAAAAATAGTTTCAATTATTTTAATTGCGGATGGTGTAAACGTAATCCAGGATGAGGTAAACTTTGGTAAAACTGCCATAAAAGAAGCAGTGAAACAAAGAGATAAATGGGAAAACAATATGGATGATAAAAATGCAGTTTTAGGAGGAATAAAAAAATTCTTCGCAGGGGTTGCAGTTTTAGCCACATTGCCAATTTCATACCATGCAGTGAAATATTTTATGGCAAATCCGGGATTCATTGTTACAGATTTTAAATCAATTATGGCAACATTGGCAAATAGTGCTCTAATCTTTATTACAGTCCCCTTATTTGCCCTTGGTTTTTCACAATGGGTATGTAACAAAAAAATTAGAGAAAATGTTGGAAAAGCAGAACTTCCAGAAAGATTATTCTCGGAAAAAATTAGAATAAAGATGCTAAAATGGGTTGGTAAAGCCAAAGATGAAGCAAAACAAATAATTGAACTTACAAAAGAAATCAAAAACGTTGCTGAAGGTAAAACTAAAGAAGCTGCATATTTATGTAGGGAAGCAGTAGAACTTGAGGAAGATGCAATACAGATCGAAAGACGTTTAGGACCCTTTGTTGAAACAAACGAATAAAAACCCTTTTCTCCTTTTTTTATTTATGAAAGCTAAAATTAACAATAAAGATCAAAGGATATTGGCAACACCTCAAAGTGTTGAAGATCTTTGGCATTTAGAAAAAATTATTGTTCCGGGTTCGTTGATTAGTGGTAGAACCTACAGAACCTATAAACCAAGACCAGATGCTCCCGCAGATAGAAAACCTGTTAACCTAACTGTTGAAACTGAAAAAGTTGAATTTTCAGAGTATGGTGTAAATTTGAGAGTAACTGGCAAAATAATTGAAGGCCGACCTGAGGAATTCGTACAAGTAGGTTCATATCATACTATCGAAGTTAAACCAAACGATACAATAACAATTCAAAAAGAAATAACCTCTGCAGATCGAAAAAGATTTAAAATGGCGATTGAACACGCACAAAAGATAAAAGTAGGAATAGTAGTTATTGATGACGAATCAGCAGCATTCTCAAAAGTTTTAACATATGGAGTCCAATCTGCAGGAGAAATTCATTCAAACACATCTAAAAGAGATCCGAATTATTCTGAAAACTTTGTTAAATATTTGAATGAAGTTTCAAAATTTATTGAAACAACTTATACCGAAGGAAAAATAATAGTGGGGGGGACAGGATTCACAAAAGATTCACTGAAAAAATATCTTGAAAAAAATAATAATGATTTATTGAAAAGAATGCTTTTTGTCAACACATCAGTATCTGGAAGTTCGGGAGTTAATGAAATAATAAAAAATTCTTTATCTTCTATTCTACACGAACACCAGCTTGCAGAAGAAGCCAATTTGCTGGAAAAAGCAATGACTCACCTGGGAAAAGATGATGGTCTTTGTGTGTATGGTTATGAAAATGTCAAGGATAGTGTTATGTGTGGTGCAACTGAATTATTGCTCGTTTATGAGGAATTAATAAAAAAAGAGAACATAAAACATCTTTTAGATGAATGTGATAAAAAAAGAGTGGAATATGTTTTATTTTCAAGTGAAAGCGATTCAGGTAGAAAATTGAAAGGTCTTGGAGGACTTATGGCCCTTTTGAGATTCAAGATAAACTGAACGAACAATATATAAACTTACGGGTTAAAAATAAGTTATCCCTTATTATTGGGATAAAAAAATTAGGTGATTTAATATGAAAGGTACAGTAAAATTCTATAATGTAATAAAAAATTTCGGTTTTATTACCGGTGATGATGGAACAGATTATTTTGTTCACTCAACTGGTTTGAAAGCCGGCGTAAGAATAAACGAGGGGGACGAAGTAAACTTCGAAGTAGAACAAGGAGAAAAAGGCCCCAAAGCTGTAAATGTAGAAAAAGTTTAAATCAAACTTATTTTCTTATTGAAAATGTTTACATGAAAAACAGATAGGTATGATAGATTTATGTGTATTTAGAATATTTAATGAACAATAAGTTTTGATAATTTTTTTATTTAAACACTGTTGTTTCGAATATTCTCAAACTTTAAAAAGCTGTCATATATGTTTGATTTTTAAGCGCCATTTCGGTGGCGATTTTTCTATTTTTTATTTTTTTCTAATTTTCCTAAGATATTTATAAATAAAAAACATTTAGATTTATGTAGTAGAATTTTCATATCACTCAATAAACCTTTCATCAATAGCTTTTTTATCTCTACAAAGTAGAACAACTCTGGATGAAACATGCTCATCTGTTAAAACATATCCTGTTAAATTCGCCAATATCTTTCCGATTTCACGAATTTCGTCCATTTTAAGCATATCTTCTAACCTTAAACCCCTCTCGGGATTTCTTGCTCCCCCGACAAAAACAAAACTTTTGACCTCAACATAATCTGGCTCAGCTTGTTTTATTTGTTTGGCATAACCTTCCCAACCGTGATCGTTTCTATCTCTGACTAATGTCATTCTTAGAACAGTTCTTGTTTTTCCTTTAATTTTTTTCATGTAATCTAAAGTTTTCAAATATTTTTCCCAACCTGTTTTGCTATGTGGTCTACAAACAAGAAAATACGTTTCTTCATCAGGAGCATCCATTGAAACATATAACTGAGTCGGCAGGTTTTCAAGTTTTTCCAACCTCTCTGGCAAAGCACCATTCGTAACAAGAAAAACATATCTC
>Ga0334888_1003236_pt1 | contig 16346 bp, 15 predicted proteins | sample GraSluR1_MG_FD_207227 | JGI IMG/M metagenome (GOLD analysis project Ga0334888, IMG submission 207227) | Sludge microbial communities from methane-producing bioreactor in Wageningen University, Netherlands - Granular Sludge_3_08-R1 | ecosystem: Engineered > Bioreactor > Anaerobic > Unclassified ...
CAATACAGAGCAACCATCCAAGCTTGGATCGGAACACTCCATGAAGAGTTTGCCCCCAAAAACGAATTAATCACGGCAACAACGGCAAACTGCCATCCCAGGAGCTCCTTTTCTGATACTTTTCGAGAGATCCGTGTAATCCATACAACATGGAACGCAAATGCAACTGAGCAAATTAGGGTAAGAAAGTCTCCCATCGAAAACCCATCCAATCCGCCCGAAATGAAATATGACCCAACGAATGCCAAAGTAAACCCGATAAGTTGAATTCGGTTTACTCGTTCTCGATCAAAAAAAAAGGAGAGAATTGGTACAATAATTATATATAAAGAGGTGATAAACCCGCTTTTTGATGCGGTCGTCAAACTGAGTCCCCAAGTTTGTGTAACATAACCCGCTGCCATAAAAAGGCCGAGGATGATGCCATATTTGAAGTTTTGCTTGCCTCCTAAGGCAAAAGCGACGATAGTAGCGATCCAAAAGCGAAGAGCGTTGAACACAAAAGGAGACACACCCTCCAACACCATTTTTTGAAGAGGAAAGGTAGTCCCCCATATGGCTGTAACAAGGAAAAGTAAAAGAATTGCTTTCATCTTCAATTTCCATTCTGGGGATTCAAGTCCATTTTTTCGTCAAGATAAAATGAAACGTTCCATATACATGAAAAAGGGGGATGATTATCCAGATGAACACCCATCTGTTTGTTGCCTTGGTATTGGTTATTTTCCTTCTTGTTGGTTGCAACCTCGCATCGGCTCAAAAAGAGCATCAGTTAGGTAACATTTTTTTCAGGACGATTGGCCAAATGTGGGAATGGGTTTTGAACACATACGACACGAACCCAATCTTAGGGATTTTTGCAGGGATTGTAACCGGTGCTGCTACTCCGCCTCTTTTTACGCTGGGTGTTGTTTGGTGGATCGTTTATGCTATATACTCTCTTTTCGCAGGAACAGCTTAGGATTCTGTGGCGTATACCTTATAATCAATGTCATCAAAGATCGAGTCGATCCACTCGAAGTGTTGCAGTTCTCCTTCATCAACTTCATCCCATTGCAGCCAACGGAAAATTTTCATAAACCGCTCAATGTGTTGTTTGGTCCGTTTGGAAGCATATTCGACTGTGGTACCTGTCGTCATGATGAAAGCCCAATCACTGGATTGAGCAAGAAGTAGTTCGCGAGCGGCTTGATTCAATGCTCGGGTTTTCAAAGGGTCCTGCTCATGCTTAAACGAATTGGCCAATTCGATCATCCGCTCGATCATCTCATCTAGATGGGGGTATATCCAATCATTGCTGCCGTTTAACCAAACTTCATTATACCCATTTGCTCCCCAAGTGGAGGCTTCTGGGGTATTGATCTGGAGCGTAGTAAGGTGGTTTTCCACAAACCGCGAAGGGGTGATTGCTTCTACAGACATTCCTTTTGCCATTTCTCGAAAGAGATGCTCAATGAAAAATGGACCTTCAAACCACCAATGGCCAAACAATTCCGCGTCAAAAGGAGCGACGATGATCGGCTGGACCCCTTGAAAGGTATCGTAAAGCTTTTCTGCTTGATGATGCTTTTTCCAAGCAAAGTCTCGGGCGTGTTCTTTGGCTACCTCTAGGGCTTGATAAAAGTCGTAGTATTCTTTCGCGCCAAGGTCTATTTGATTGCCTGTTACTTTATGATATTTGATTCCCGTATTCACTCTTACGCCGCTTTTATCGATAAAATCCTGGATATAATCCAATTCTCGATCGAACCCAACGTCACGGTAGAATTCACGATATTGATAATCGCCAGGGTAACCGGTTTCCGCGCTCCATACTTGCTCGCTGGATTCTGGATCCCTCGAAAAAGCCATTACTCCGTTTTCGGTAACCATGGGTCGATACACCCCATAACGAGGTTGGTTTTCCGCATACCAGAATCCGTGAGAATCCACGAAGAAATATCGGATGGATTCTTCCGCTAGATATCGATCAATCCCAGGGGTATAGCCGCACTCGGCCAACCACATACCTACAGGATCTTTACCGATATGCTTTCGATAAGTGTTCTTGCCAACATGAATTTGCGCTCGAACGGCTTGTGGGTATCGCTCCATTAGAGGTAGAAAGCCGTGTGTCGCATTACACGTAATGATTTCAAGGTTTCCTTTTTCCTGAAAATGGATAAACCCACGGATGATGGACCCATGATACTGATCGCGGAAAATATGCAAGGTTTCTTGAAAATCATCATGATAAAACTGCGCCATCTTATGCTTTTGAGGCGCTTCGTTTTTTGTGCGATCGATTTCCTTTTCACTCAGTTTAATGAGTTTTTCCAAATGCCTGATGTACTTTTCTTGTAAGTCTTTCGATTCAAGCATCTCCATCAAAGGCGGTGTTATCGACATGGTGATCGCGAAAGGAACAGAATCCTTTTCCAACCGTTGGAAGACTCGCAATAAGGGGACATAAGTTTCGGTTATTGCTTCGAACAGCCATCGTTCTTCCATAAATTCTTCATGTTCCGGATGTCGGATGTATGGAAGATGGGCATGTAATACTAAGGAAAAAAAACCGCGAGCCATATTAACCCCTCCCGCTTTGTATGGGGCGCGAAACCCACACGAACTTTTGTTGGGCCATTTCTTCGAAAGAAGCCGAAGAACCTCCGATTCCTTTCATCACAACAGGTGTGAACATTCCTTTCGAAAGCTCAGAAAATCGAAATCCCGAGGAACGATCCAACCACTTTTCTTCTCGTTTGATCGAAAAAGAATCTGCGGGAGTTCGCACCAAGTTGCTTCGCAAAAGGGGAATAAACTGCCCTTGTTCATTGTAATAACCAATCTCGCCCAAAAATGATGCATCTGCTGAAGGAACATGAACATAGTATTTCTGAGTGGATTTGAGATCAAGACGGTACTCGAGAGTTCGATGCGCGTTACTTCCATCGAATTGGATCATTGATACATCGTACACCCTCAAGTACATGGTGATTTCCCTCTGTGCCAACTCATCCAGTAAATGTTCGGTTTGACTGGAAAAAACCCAATAAAAGTGAATCCAATGAGGATTAACGGCTAATCCAACCATTTTATCTTTTCCATAGCTGTTTTTGAGCTCGCGAACCGGTTCGGGTTGGGTTCGTTTCTGTTTGGTTTGAGACGTGCCGTGAGAAGAAAACGTTTTGCTGCTGGGCTTTCCATTGGGATGTTTAACCAATACCCGTTTGATCCGATCAATCAGCTCGGTTTTTTTCATGTTTCGCTGAAAAGTCAACCCCAATTGCTTCGCCATCTTTCTTAGCTCATAGATTTTGGGTTCTCCTTCCAATAGGGCACAAATCTGGCGATGGGTTCCTTCCGTAACCGGGCTTTGTGAAAACCCTGTAAGGGCTTCCAACAACTCTTCTTTTCGCATTTTGTAATAACCTTTGATTTGGTGTTCTCTGCCCAGCTTTTTTAATTTGTCTACGGTCATACCGGTCAATTCCTCATGGTCTAGCATAAATGACACCTCCTTACAGCCTGTTACTGATATATCAATCATCATTGCCTTTCATTGGTGATTTTCCTTTTGGTCTTGCGATCTCCAGTGGATATAAACCATAGAACCAGAGGAAAAACGAATCCAGACTTCTTCTTTTTCAGCCTGATTACTTACCCCTCGTGGATGTCGATAATCTAAGGCTTCTGAATTCAAGAGAAATTTCATCCCCTCTAAAGTTACCTCTTCGCATTGATCGGAAATTGAAATCAAAGACCATCGGGCTCCGGGAGTCGTAAAGAATCTTTTAGATATCGGTCCATCCAAAATACCCATTTCCCATTGGGGTTCTTGGATGGTAGCTTCGATTCCAAGATCCTGTGCATAGGAGATCAGATTCAATGTTGCCAGTGAATGATCCGGTTGTTCTCCCCAAAGGCAAAGAAAGGCGAGTCGTTGGGTTTCTTTTTTGCACGCCATATGAATGCACAATTCAGTATCTAGGTAGTCTTTCGTGGTTGGGAAGACCAGAGTGCGCACCTTACGGTTGAGCATCCATTGTAAATCATCGAAAGAGATGGAATCCAAGTCACCAACAAGATAATCTGGTGGGTGATTCAGGGAACGAAAGAGCTTTGCCCCTCCATCTGCGCAAAACAGGCATTTGGCTTTTTCCACCCAGTGTCGGTAGAAAGAAAGCTGATCGTGTTGGACTGAAACAGACCCAACAATTAAACCCCAACCAGTTTTCATTACCGATTGCCCCCTTTTATCGTTTGGTTTTCTTCATGAGGTCGTATCTGGCTCATTATAGGCGATTATGGCTTGATATGGTATGAATAATGGAAGAATACGATCAAATTAGTCTCAAATTTATCCCCTATAGACCCATTACATTTCTATTATACACTATATTTCAACTTTGTCAATCCCGATTTTTCCTGTTCAAATATGGTTGAGTTTTCGCTCGGATCTTCTCGCTCATCCACGGGATAATGGCTTTCAAGGGTTGTTTTCCCCCAAAAAGGAACGATCAGGGAACTGGAACAGGGCTTGACAACCTGACGAAAATGTGGTATATTTCGACCGCGATCAAAGCTCCGCAGGAGCCCTCGTAGTTCAATGGATAGAACGGTGGATTCCTAATCCGCAGATGTAGGTTCGATTCCTACCGGGGGTACCAGACAAGGAGTCATTGGCGCATTCTGGTACGGGGACGTGGTGCAGTTGGTTAGCATGCCGGTCTGTCACACCGGTGGCCGCGAGTTCGAGTCTCGTCGTCCCCGCCAGAAGGGGACGTGGTGCAGTTGGTTAGCATGCCGGTCTGTCACACCGGTGGCCGCGAGTTCGAGTCTCGTCGTCCCCGCCAGTACTTAGCCCTTTTCAAAGAAAGGGCTTTTTTTAAGGAGGGATTCGATGCTGATCTTAATGATCGCATTGATTTGGATTCTGTTGTCTTATGAATACGGCATCCAAGGTTTATCGATTCTAATCATCGTCTTACCCGTTATTTTTGCTTTGTATCGGGTTCTTAAAGCGGATACGCTCAAAGGGTTGCATGGATCGGCTGTATGGTTTTTCTTTCTTTCCGTGTTTCATTCGATCCGGGTTTCTTTTTCATTAATCTATTGGCTGTTAAAAGGGAAGATTTACGAAGGCATCTATGAATCGGAACTCGGGCAAACCCCTAGTTACTCCCTATTCTTTGTGAGCTGTGGCATTACGATTGTGCCCGATACTCTTTTTCTCGGGAAGAGGAAGGGATGGATCTATGTGCACAAAATTGCTCCAATCCAAAAGGATGCCTTTCAAGCGGATAAATTTCCTTCCATCTCCCTAGGCAAAAATGGTATAATTAATCCGACCAAACCCCCTCTTCAATAGGAGGAAAAGATGAATAAAAGGGTATACAGAAGCAGAAAAGACCGAGTGATCGCGGGAGTATGCGGAGGTTTGGCTAAGTACTTTAGCATAGACCCCGTTTTGATCCGATTGGTAGCCGTTGCAACCGTTTTATTGGGTGGAGCCGGAGTGATTCTTTATATCATTGCCATGCTTGTCATTCCAGAAGAACCGAAATTTTCTTCGAATCCTTCCAATGGGGAGAATTCGGAAGAAAACAAAGAAAGCGGTTTTATCGATCCTGAGCTTAGGAATAAAGCCATTGTCGGTATTGCTGTCTTTTTTATCGCTGTCGGTGTTTTCTTCCTCCTCCGGCAATTTGAACCAGTGCGATGGTTTCTCACGGTCTCTTGGGAAATCTTGTTTGGGGGGATTTTGGTAACAATTGGCATTATTGTCATTATGAAGTCGATTCGAAGGTCAAAACGATGAAAATCGCCTTAGGCGTATTTATCATTTTTTTCGGGGTTCTTTTGATCATTCAAGGGTTTTCATGGGAACTACCTCTTCGGATCATTCAAAATTTCCTCTCTTTATGGCCCTTTTTGATCATTCTGATTGGCATTGCGGTATTATCCAATGTCAAAGGCCTTCGTTGGCTTCGATGGATCCATTTATTCCTGAGTCTAGCGTTCTTCGCGACCCTTCTTTTTTTACCGCCAACTCATATCATCTGGGGTCAGATGAAAAATCCGGTTGCGATTCAGGTAGAGCTACCCAAAGATACTGAATCGATCGTATACTTAGATTTTGATTTGAAAGCGGCCAAAGTCAGGATTTATTCAACAGAAGACGATGAAACAATGTTGATTCAAGGTACATATCAATCCAGATCGCAAGACTTCATTGTGGAATCCTTTGATAACCGAATCCTTTTTCGATCGTCAGCCTCACATTTTTTTCCCGCATGGAATGATGAGCTCCTTTTGTATCTTCCTGACAGGTATCAGTATTCTACGCATTTTTTTGGAGGGGTAATCGATTTAGAGTATGAGTCTCGCACCAATCTTGTTTCAGCAATTGAAGTCGAAACGGGTGTGTGCAACCTGAATGTCAACCTTCTTTCATGGAAACACCCATTATTCGTACGGATTTCTAGCGGGATTACCAACGCTCGATTTTTCGTACCGAAAGACAGTAGGGTCCATTCGGATGTACAAGGAGGGATTAAGAATACTTCCTTTACAGCCATTCAAGAAAATGGCTTTGGGACCAACTTATCCGTTGTTATTGAGTCAGGGATCATAAACCTTTCTGTTCGAGGCCGTTAGCTCCGTTGATATTCTGCCTGCAAAGAGCCAGTCCAAACATCCATCCTTCTGATTGTCCCAACGATGAGAAATCCCCCCTCTTTTTTAAGAAACCTTCATCCTTAGTTTGATCAAATCCGGTATAATACCATCGGTTATCATTCCCTTCGGTACTAAATAGTTATGGATTGATATTGAAAGGATGAACCAAACCAGCGCGTGAAGGAGCTTGATTGAACCCAAAATGACGAAAAAAAACGAGGGAACCATAATTTTAGGGATTGATCCCGGATATGGGACCGTAGGGTATGGTTTGATAGCCATTTGCGGAAACCGTTTTGTGCATGTGGCTCATGGAGCGATTCGTACCACCTCCAATCAACCCCTCCCCTTGCGGTTGAGTGAGATATATGATGCCATAACCCGGATTCTTGACGAGTATAGACCAACGGAAGCTGCCGTAGAATCGCTCTTTTTCTTCCGTAATGTAACCACAGCTCTTGCCGTGAGCGAAGCGAGAGGTGTGATTCAACTAAACCTATATCAGCATAGTGTTCTTTCCCATGAATATACTCCGTTCCAAGTGAAACAAGCTGTATCGGGTAATGGACGGGCTGAAAAAGGTCAAGTACAACGAATCGTCAAAACACTTCTTCATATGGATAAAAATCCCACTCCAGATGATGCTGCAGATGCGTTGGCGATTGCAATCTGTCATGCAAACTCAAGAGACTCCCTAAATCACATTCAGGGGCGCGTACAATAATGGTTTTGGAATTTTTGATTCCTTCTAAAGGATCTTGTTCGTGGGTTCATCGTTTGGGTTTGGAATGGAACGGGACCCATCCTACGATTGAACGTGTGGTACTCAAAAGAGATGAACTCAACCTCCATCTCCATACGCATGATGATTCGATCGAACCAGAGAAGCGGATCGATTTCGAGTCGGTATGCACTCGATATTTTGGAATACCTGTGCGGATTTTGGAGTGTCCAAAGACAGATGATGGCAAAGCAATTAACCTAACTCATTGGCATGAAATCCTTTGTGAACTAAACGGGAGCCTCCCGTATATAACCGATTCTACAAAGGCGCAATGGAATGATGACTCTTCTCTTTATATCTACGTTCCTAATGAGTTTCTCCGCATTCGGTTGGAAGAACGAAAAGGCCTGATTCGCGACGCCTATCAAAAAAGAATGCGTGACCCTAAAGAAATTCGGATTTTGGTTGATCCTGATCTTTCTAAGCTTCTTCCGGCAAAAGCATTATCGAGTGATGAGGAAGAAAGAAGGAAGTCGGATCCTGCAACCCCTGATCCAATCGAGTCTGCTCCAATCGGAAGTTCCGATCCCAAGATCAATGATCCTGATTGCGTGATCGATAAGCAACGCAGAGTGGAACTCCATGTTCATACGAAGATGAGCAATATGGATTCGATTGTTGGAGTGGATGAACTTGTCGATCGGGTGGCTCAGATGGGATTATCCTCTGTGGCCATTACAGATCATCATGGGGTTCAAGGGTATCCAGATCTTTACGAAGAATGCAAAAAAAGGGGCATCAAACCCATTTTTGGAATGGAAGGGAATGTTGTGGATGTTTCCTCCATCGTTTTCCAGATGGATGCCAATATCAAACAAAAACAAATCGATGAAGTAGAGTATGTTGTTTTGGATTTGGAAACCACCGGACTCAATCCTCAACAAGAAGAAATAGTAGAAATTGGAGCAGTCCGCATTCAAAACGGGGAGCTTACCGATACCTTTTCCCAACTTATCGCTTCTCGCAAACCTTTATCAGAAAAAACCCAGTCAATTACTGGGATTAAGCCGAGTATGCTTGAGGGCAAACCGTATTTTGAAGAGGTCCTTCCTGAATTCTCGAGCTTCCTCAAAGGAAGCGTTTTAGTTGCGCACAACGCAAGGTTTGATATGGGTTTTCTGAAGCATCACAATTGGAAAATCAATCATATGGCTTGGGAGTATCCGTATTTGGATACGTTGGCTCTTTCTCGATCATTGCTTCGAATGAAAAGCTATTCGCTCGATCGAATTGCGAAAAAATTGGGTTTGGGTGACTTCACCCATCACAGGGCACTTGAAGATGCCCAGATTACGGCAAAACTCTTCCTTAAATTAATCCAGATTGCAAAAAAGAAAAAAGTGAATACTCTTGCTGAACTTGAGTCCCTCAAAGATGAGATGGATCCCAAGAGTCTTCATGGCCAGGCCATAACAATATTGGTCAAAAACCGAAAAGGATTGCGGAACCTATATCGGATCGTTTCGGAAAGCCATCTCCAGTATTATGGATCTTATCCAATGATCCCGAAAAGCCTTCTGGAAACCAATCGATCCGGTCTTTTAATCGGAAGCGGGAGCTTTGAAAGCGAATTTGCGGAAGCCTTTTTTGGAGGGGCAACAGAGGACGAGTTGATTGAGATCGCGAAATTTTACGATTATCTTGAAATGATGCCTCCCGATGCGTACACCAATATAGAGCAGGAAATTTCTCCCAAACTCCGGGAAGAGTATATTCAAAAGACTTACCAAATTGGGCAGATACTAAGCATTCCTGTTGTTTTTACTGGGAATGTCCACTATCTTGATCCTTCGGAAAAAAAGGAGTGGTCTATACTCAAAATAGCTGATGCTTCAATACGAAGGAAAAATACTCCGTTTTCTCCCGATCGATATCGGAACGTTCATCTCTATTTCCGTTCTACGGAAGAAATGATGAGTATTGCAACTCGACTTTTAGGGAGCTCTCATGCCGCTTATGAAACAGTGTTGACAAACCCTTTGCAAATAGCCGATTCCATTGAAGCAATCGAACCGATTACTCGAACGCTGCATCCACCAAAAATCAAAGGGTCTGAAGAAGAGATTCGGTTATACTGTTGGAAACGGGCTCATGAAATCTACGGAGAGATGATTCCTTCAATCATTAAGGAAAGACTGGATCGAGAACTTGCTGCGATCATCGGGCATGGGTTCGCTGTGTTGTACTATATTGCCCACCAAATTGTGAAAAAGTCTATGGAAGATGGGTATCTCGTTGGGTCTCGAGGCTCTGTAGGTTCATCCCTCGTTGCTACTTTGTTGGGTATAACAGAAGTGCATCCGATGCCACCCCACTATGTTTGTCCTTCGTGCAAATTCTCAGAGTTTCCTCAGGATTCAACGATCACATCCGGTTATGATCTTCCTCGAAAACGCTGCCCTCGTTGCGGAACACAGTTGGATAAACTCGGCCAAAGCATTCCCTTCGAAACATTCATGGGATTTTCGGGTGAAAAGATTCCTGATATCGATCTAAATTTCTCTGGTGAATATCAAACACGCGCGCATCGCACAATCGAGGAAATGTTTGGCAAATCTCAAGTGTTCCGCGCCGGCACAATTAGCACAATGGCCGAGAAAACTGCTTTTGGATATGTTCAACGATACGAAGACGCAACAGGCGTACGATTAACAAAGCAAGAAAAGGAAAAAGCCGCGCAAAAAATCGCTGGAGTCAAACGAACAACCGGTCAACACCCTGGAGGATTAATGATTGTTCCGAGTGATAAAGAAGTGTATGACTTTACTCCTGTGCAGCATCCGGCTAATGATGCGCACTCAGATATTCGAACGACCCACTTTGATTATCAATCCATCCACGATGACCTTGTAAAAATCGATGCATTGGGACATGACGATCCGACCTTTATGAAAATGCTGAAAGACCTTACGGGGTTTGACCCTTTGCATGTACCAATGGACGATCCCAAAACACTACGGGTATTCTCCAGCACGAAAAGTATCGGGTTGAAACCACATGATATACCCGGAGTAGAAACAGGTACGCTTGGAATCCCGGAATTCGGAACTCAATTTGTCCGTGGGATGCTTAAGGAAACAAACCCGAAATCGTTCGCAGATCTCGTTCGGATTTCGGGTCTGTCTCATGGGACAGACGTTTGGCTAGGAAATGCGCGGGAGCTGATCGCTGGTCGATACGTTCACCTTTCTGAATTGATCGCTTGCCGCGATGACATAATGAATATGCTTATTGATAAAGGCTTAGAACCTTTGGATGCTTTTAAGATTATGGAAAGCGTTCGAAAAGGAAAAGGGATTACCTTTGACCAGGAAATGGTGATGAAAAAAGCGGGATTACCGGAATGGTTCCTGCAGTCATGTAAAAAGATCAAATATCTCTTTCCCAAAGCACACGCTGTTGCCTATGTATCCATGGCCTTTCGAGTTGCTTTTTTTAAAGTCCATTTTCCCCTGGCATTCTACGCTACGTATTTTTCCATCAAAGGAGCCAATTTTGATGTACCTTTGATTACTTCAGGTGTATCAGCATTGCGAAGTTGGTTGGAGAACCCGGAAAAAAGAGATTCCGAAAAGAGTGTCCAGAAAATAAGCGCGGAACGCGTTGTAAACGAATTGGCTATGGAGATGCTGCTGCGTGGGTTTTCTTTCTTGCCTGTGCATATTGATCAATCGGAGGGTTTTCGATTTCTTATGGAAGAAAATGGGCTAAGAATTCCGCTCAACCGCGTCAATGGTTTGGGAGATAAAGTCGCTCAAACGATTTTAGAAGCCCGCAACAAAAGCCCTTTTTCAAGTGTGGAAGACTTAAAGAGCCGAACGAGTCTATCAGAATCGACACTTGAAGCCCTGAGAACCATGAATGCGCTAAATGGAATGGCCGAAAGCGCCCAGATCTCACTATTTTAGGACAGACACTCATTAACATGTGGTTTAGAAATCAAAAAAAGAGTATACACAAGTATACTCTTTTTTGCGTATCTTTAACCCAATCAAGCAAAAGGGCTCGATTACACTTTTTCTTCCGTTTCCATACCCTGAGTATGGATGGGTTCATTGGAGGCAGCGGATAGTTGTTCGAGTAATTTTCGTTCTTTCCGGGTAACCCGTTTTGGTATCGTCACTCGAACCCGCAAAAAATGATCGCCCTTGATCCCACTTCGCAAGTCAGGGATCCCTTTTCCTTTCATTCGGATTGTCGTTCCTGGTTGGGTGCCAGACGGGATTTTTATTTTCGAAAAACCGTCCACTCCCTCTACCGCAACAGAAGTTCCCAAAATCGCTTCAAGATAGCTAATCTCAGTTTCTGAGTATAGATCATTTCCCTGCCGTTTGATGGACGCGTGCGGATGAACTTGTACTTTCACATACAGGTCTCCATATTGGCCTCCCCCAGAACCGGAATTTCCTCCGCCGGCCACACGCAACCGCAATCCATCTTCCGCTCCTGCAGGTACTCGAACCATGATTTTTTTTCGTTCTCTCTTTTTTCCATTCCCGCTACAATCAGAACACCGTTCATTGATGATTTTCCCTTTGCCTCCGCACCGAGGACAGGTGGCTGTTGAGCTTATACTGCCAAAAATCGTATGTGATTCCTGAACAACAACACCTCTTCCCGAGCACTGGATGCAAGAGCTAAATGAAGTACCGTCTTTGGCGCCTGTTCCTTTGCAAGATTCACACTCAGAATATCGTTCATATTCGATTTCCTTTTCGACCCCTTTTGCAACATCAGTAAGCTCTACAGAAAGAGCGTACAGAATGTCTTCGCCTCTTTTTGCGTGGGGAGCAGTCTTTTGCTGACGGGTTTGCCCGGAAGACTGTCCAAAAAACATGTCAAAGATATCGCCGATTCCGCCAAATCCCCCTCCAAAGAAATCATTAAAGACGGTTCCGCCACCCTGGCCTTGCGCTGTTCGATACTGAGGGGGCATTTGGTCTCCTACATACCCGTATCGGTCATACATCGCTCTTTTTTGCGGATCGCTTAACGCTTCATACGCTTCTGAAACTTCCTTGAAGTTCTTTTCCGCTTCCGATCGGTTCTCGGGTTGCAAATCAGGATGCCATTTTTTAGCCATCTTCCGATATGCTTTCTTGATGTCATCTTGGGTTGCGTCTTTTGGAATACCTAGGATTTCGTAATACTCTTTTTTTGCCATCCGATCACCCGCTATCTACAAGCGTTTCGTGCTTACTTTTGTTCTTCAATCTGTTTCTCTGTTTCCTGTTGAACAGGAATCGCGATCTTTACCCGAGCTGGTTTGAGGATTTTGCTATGAAAAAGGTATCCTTTCTCAACCACTTCGATTATTGCGTACTCCTCAAATTCATTGGTTTCTTTCTTTTCGATAACCTCGTGTTGATAGGGATTGAATGGGGTTCCCACATCTGCTTGAATTGGTTTCAATCCTTCCGATTCTAAAACCTGAATGAAAGATTGATAGATCATTTCAACCCCTTTTACCACCATCTTCATTTCTGAATTCATCTGGTTGGTTTGGAAATATTGCAATGCCCGTTCGAAATTCTCTACGACGGGGATTATTTTTTCAATCAATGAAGCATTTGCGTTTTGGATAATCCGTTGGTTCTCTTTTGCGGCGATTTGCTTGTATTCTTCAAAATCGATCGATATCTTTTGCGCGTGCTCTTTCCATTCCTGAAGCTTTTGGATATCTTGCTCCATTTTTTGCGTGATTTGTTCGTATTCTTGGATCTTTTCTTCCGGTTTTTTCATGGGTTCCATCATTCCTCCTTTTGGGACAATGTGCTCATTCGCGTCATATATTCCGTGATTCTATTGCTGATATATTGCATTCCTCTTAGGTTTCCCAGGTAATCGGTCGCCTTATGCGTAATGAGAACCAATCGACCGAGCGGGCTTTCTCCTGATTCGTACCGAGAAAAAAACAGCGTCATCTCTTTCAGCTCGGATCTACCTGTTTCTGTTCCGATTTGTACGCCCGTTTTCTGATCCCAAGGAAGATGGTCCAATAGCTCCATCAGTTCTGATTCATCTTCAACGAGAGTAACGATGTTTTGGAGCTGTTGATGATCAACCATATCATCCTGGAGCAATTCTTCATACCCTTTTTTAAAGAATCTTTGTGATACAGATTGTTTCAATACGCTCTGCAGAAAGAGAAACAAATGTTCAAGTTGACTATCGTACCACGAATAATCAGGTAGGTTGAGGAAACTCATAAGTTCTTTTACATCACCGAGCGCAATTCCATTCAACTTATCCGTCAAAAAATCTTCCATCTCTCTGGCAGGCAATTCTTCTTCGAAAAAGACCATAAAGTCTTCTGCAAGTCCCATATTGGTTATGAATACAACAACCCAGTATTGCTGAAAAACAGGATATATGGTTACCTTCTTAATCCTCATTTTTTCGATAAACGGTTTTTCCACAATAGCCAATCCTTTAAGCCAATGGGATATAAACCCTGAAAAGTTTGACAGAAGGTTTTGGATATTACCAACTTTCAATGACGACAACGAAGCAATGCCTCTTTCTTCAGGAGCTTCAAAAGGGAGTTTTTCAAGGCATTGGACAAAAAACCGATATCCCTGATCCGTTGGCACCCTTCCCGCGGACGTATGGGGTTGAGTGATTAAGTCCTTTTCTTCTAGGTCCTTCATTACATTTCGTATGGTAGCGCTGCTACATTCAAGATCGGTAATGTCCAGAATCCGCTGGGAACTTACCGGTTTTCGAGATTGCGTGTACTCTTGAACGATACTATACAACACACGGATTTCCCGTTCGTTCAGAATGATCTTTTCCCGATTCATCGTATCAACCTTTCTTTGTTAGCACTCAGATCATAAGAGTGCTAACTATGTTATCATACCATGGAATTCTTTTTTTGTCAAGTATATTTCCGCGGGATCATTAATGATTCCATCGGTATAAACGAATGCGGCCTGCGTTTCAGGAAAATTCATATACATAACATAAGAAACACTTTGGAATTTTACCAAATGGTCAAACATTGGGATGGATTTCATGATACAATTCAATGAGCCAAAAAAATCTCTAAGGAGGGTTTTCTGATGGGTCCGAAAAATGATACTCGTAGGCTTATTCTGGACGCTGCGAAGGTAGTTTTTGCCAACAAGGGTTATGACGGTGGAACCATGGATGAAATTGCTTCAGAAGCAGGGATAAAGAAAGCGCTGATCTTTTATTATTTCCCCTCCAAAGAAGATCTGTTTTTAGGGGTGTGGAAAGAAGGTATTGATGAATTGGAAAACTATCTCTTTGCGGAAATGGAAGGAGAACTCTCTTTTTTACGGAAAATCAAGCGCTTGCTTCGCTCCTACATCGAATTTGTTCTCCATCACAAAGATATCATGAAACTGATTGAAATGAACCGGAACAAAGTCTTAGAGACCCGTAAAGAATTAAAACCCTGGCCTCAGATCCACCAACGATACTCTTCATTCATTCATCGCATCGAAGATCTCATCGAAGAAGGGAAAACCATGAATTCGATTCCGCAATCGATTTCAACACACGCTACTGCTCGGATCATTGCTCATGGAATGGGTTTAGGCGCTATGGAGAGCGATTTGTCTTTGGATACGATTGTCCAGTTCATTTTGAACGGAATGTCCCTTCCATCAGAATCAACGTCATGATATGCACTTTTTTCTTGATGTTAGCATAGCAGGGGAGCAGACCAGTAGAGAAATCATTCATGACTATTGTGTCTGGTTTAAGAAACGGGATCCGGTCACATTAACGGTTTTTTTTTCAAAATCGCTTTCCCCGCTCCTGGAACTGCAAGAATCGGCGAAAAATCTTTCTCTTCCTTTTCCTAATGAGCAACCCCCTAAAATCCGTTGGGTCCATAAAAAAGTACCTTTTTCCTCTCTTCATCGGTACTATTCTCGAAAGGTCCTGGTCAACGAAATCAATCCCTATCGGATGGGGGATCTTTTTCGCATTTTTCGATTAACCCATCCATTTCTTGATTCAGAACCCTACGAGTCCCAAGCAACAGCCATCCAGTTCGATCTGCGGTATGTAAAACAGTTTGGTGCAAAGAACAATCCTTACAAACCCGCGATTGTCCATGACTTTGTTCAATACCTATCCTGCAATCCCACTCACTCTGCGATCGAGTTCGGATGTGGAGCGGGTTCTGTGTTTTCATTGATCAAGGATCAAATACAACACCCTCTTAAGCAGTATGTGGGAATGGATCGAAGCCGATCACTAATCATCAAAGCGAAAGACACGTATCAAGAGAATAGGGAAGTCTCGTTTCAATTGGGTGATATCAGCCAAATTCCTTACCCAAATCAGGCGTTCGATGTTGGGTTTTCGGAAAGTGTCCTTCCTTATATTTCCGATCCTTTGAAAGCTTTGCGAGAAATGAAACGCGTTTCACGATATGGGTTTTTCTGCCGGTTGTACTCCATACCGAAAGCCCCGCACAACCTCCCGATGGGAAAAGATCGTCAAACAATTCTTCTGAACACAGGAGCGGTTTGGAAATTTGATTCTCAGCCAAGGGACCATACATTTGTCATTCCAAAGACAAGCGCTGTGCAATCATTAGTAGAAAACTGGGAAACCGTCGTTGTGATTCAAAACCAAGAGGATCAATTTTTCAAGCCTTTAGGTATCCGCACCATCAATTTTTTCATTTATCCTCGTTCTTGGTATCATACACATAAGTCCATAGTGAATAGAAGCAATCATGTTCTCATGCAATAAAAAATTAGGAATGAACTCTTCGATAGAGAAAGATGGGACAAGGAGGGATCTTTGTGCAAGGGTTTTTCAACACGAACTTTAGTACACTTAAAATGGCAATGGACGCTTCTTCTGTCCGACATCAAGTGATTGCTCAAAACATTGCCAATTCGGAAACACCAAACTA
>Ga0334888_1003241_pt1 | contig 16333 bp, 12 predicted proteins | sample GraSluR1_MG_FD_207227 | JGI IMG/M metagenome (GOLD analysis project Ga0334888, IMG submission 207227) | Sludge microbial communities from methane-producing bioreactor in Wageningen University, Netherlands - Granular Sludge_3_08-R1 | ecosystem: Engineered > Bioreactor > Anaerobic > Unclassified ...
CAGCACGGTGTACTCGCCGTCGGCGCGCAGCAGCAACGGCCCGATGCGCGCGTTGGTGCCCTCGCCGCTGTCGTCGTCACTGGCGAGAGTGCCGCCCGCCGGGTCGAGCAGCGTAAGCAGGGTGTCTAGGTCGCTGGCGTCGGCGGGGCGCATGTCAATCAACACCAGGTCGCCAGCGCGCCCGGTGAATTGCCAGGGCTGGGCGGAGGTGGCGCTGGTCAGGTAGCCCTGCTGCGTCTCGCCGTAGCGCAGGCGCGCTTCCTGGCGGGGCGCTAGCCCGGCGGAGATGGGGCCAGTGCTGAGGGTGGCGACGGTGGCGAGCGTCAGGAGCAGCGTGCGCGGGCGGGCCATGATCCGTTTCCTTGTGCGTCGCGTTGGCTGGACGGTCTGCCGCCCATTATACCCTGCCGGGCGGTCGTGCCGCTCACCGTTTACCTTACCCCTGGTCTCGCTGCGCTCGGCTTGCCCCCTCTTCACGTCGTGGAGAGGGGGCGGCCCACGTCAGTGGGCCGGGCGGGGGTGAGGTAAATGCTTCGATGTCAAGCGATCCGCTGGCAACCCTTGCACGACCCGCTCACCTACGTCCACGAACAACCTGTTGCGAGGGGAGTTGGCGAATGCTCGCTAGGGGCCTCCCCCTCAATCCCCCCTCCAGCCGAGCTAGAGGGGGACGATCTGGCAGGCGTTTCTCCCCTTCCCCTGGCTTTGCTGGGGGAAGGGGCCGGGGGATAGGGGCGTTCTGGCGATTGCCCGACAACTTATTCGCGGACCCCTCAGGCGGTCCGTGTTGTCAATTTCGGCAAAACATACTACCATGCCTAAGAACCAGTCGAATTGCGATCCGAAGGAGCGTGAGGCATGGCGACCCCGTATGACGGCAAGGTTGGCATTTGGCACTGGAAGGGCGACTCCATCGCCGAAGAGTCGGTGGAGGGGCTGTGCCGGACGATCAAAAAGTGGGCGCCGGCGATCACGCAGGTATGGGTCAAGACCAGCGACGGCGAAAACTGGCAGGGCAAATTCGACACTGACCGCAACCTGGCCATTGACGGTGTGGCCAGCGTGGACAAGTGGGTGCGCGTCCTGGATTCCTTCGGGCTGGAGTTCCATGCCTGGGCTGTCGTCAAAGGGCAGAACGTCAACGAAGAAGCAGACCGGATCATCGAGGTGTGCAACCGGCCTGGTGTGCGCTCGATGGTGCTCGATGTCGAGCCATACTCCGGTTTCTGGACGGTGGGCAAAGACCCCATCCGCCCGTTCATGACGCGCATCCGGCGCGGGGTGGGCGGGCGCTTCCACATCGGCATGGCCATTGACCCACGCCCGCGTCACAAGCCGGCCATCTTCCCCGACGAATGGCGGCCCTTCGTCAACAGCGTGCACCTGCAGGTGTATTGGGACACGTTCCAGCGCCCCTATGCCGAAGTGTTGGACGAGGCGTATAGCACCTGGAAAAACTATGGGTTGCCGCTCTTCCCGGTGATGCCCGGCAAAGCGCCACGCGACGAGATCATCGCCGGGCGGGACTACGCGATCAAGCGCCACAAGGCAGCCGGCATAAGCTGGTGGCGCTTCGGCACCATTGGCCCCATTGAGTTCCCGGCCATCAATCAGCCGATGGTGCCCGGCGACGGGGGTACCGAGCCGGAGCCGCCAGCAGCAAAGGGGCGCTACGGCATCGAGATCGTGGTCACGCCCGATAAGCCACAGTACCGCGACGGGGCCTATGCCGGCGGGGACGTGAGCAAACTGCTCAAGACGTTCAAGAACACCTGGGGCTGGACGGCCAAGTACAAGGCAACCGCCAAGACGAGCAGCCTGGTCTGGGCGCGCTGGGACCCGCAGCTTGTGGCCAGTGGCTGGTACGAAGTGTCCGCGTTCGTCCCGGCACGCCACGCCACCACCGAGGCCGCGCGCTACAAACTGCATGGTGCCATCGGCGCGTCTGGCGAACTGGTTCTGCCCGTGCGCCAGGCCGATCACTACAATGTGTGGGTGCCGCTAGGCGTGTTCCAGTTCGACGCCAACAACGCAACGGCGGGCGTGGTATTCCTCAACGACCTGACTGGCGAGGAGGGCAAAGAGATTGCCTTCGACGCCATGCGTTGGCGGCAGATTGTGGGCATCACGCCGACGGAGAAGTACCTGGCCGATGGTTACGACAGCCCGGTGGGCACGACGGCAGAGCGCAGCGGCGACAAGGTGTGGCCGGGCAACTGGTTTGACGCGACCGGCTTCGACCGGCTCTACCGCGTGGGCACGGTGAACCAGGCCTATCACACCGGCGCTGACCTGAACATGAACGAGCCGTACTGGGACGCTGACGCCCATTCGCCGGTCTATGCGGCGGCGTCCGGCGTCGTGACGTTCGCGGACCGCGTGCCGGGCTGGGGCAATGTGATCATCATCCGCCACGACCCGCTGATTTCCACCGGGCAGGTGCTCTACGGCCGCTATGCGCATGTGGAAGACGTGCGCGTACAGGTGGGCGACCGCGTGGTGCGTGGCCAGCAGATCAGCAAGGTGGGCAACGCGGAGGGCATCTTCGCCTACCACCTGCACTTCGATCTCAGCAATACCACGGTGTTGGAGACGCAGCCCTGGCACTGGCCGAAGATGGACCGGACGGCGCTGCGGGCCAACTACATTGACCCGCTCGACTTCATCCTCAACCACCGGCCAGAGGATCGCTAGGCGGCGGACGGGCGTTGGCGAGTAACTCAGCAAGGGGGGCGGGCGCGAGTCTGCCCCCCAACGCTTGCCCGACGGACGTTCTCCGAACGCTGATTGCCTGGTATAATCCCCGGCATGGACAGGAACCGGTTCTCCCAGTTCGAGGAGCGCGTGCAGGCGCTGGTCGAAGGCGGTTTCGCGCGGCTGTTCGCCGGGCGGCTCAAGCCGCGCGAGGTGGCGCTCCGTCTGGCGCGGGCGATGGAAGACGGGGCGGCGCTCGACTCCAGCGGGGCGCTCGCTGCGCCGAACCGCTACGTAGTGCGGCTCCATCCCGATGATCATCAGGCGCTGCTGGACGTGCACCCCGATCTGGGGACCTCGCTGGCGGACGATATTGTGGCGCTGGCCCGCGAAAGCGGGCTGCGGCTGGAAACGTCGCCAGAGGTCGTGTTCATCTCCGATACGGCTGTTGCTGTCCATACGGTCTCTGTGCACGCCGATCATGTAGACGCCACGCGCCAGACCACCCGCCTGCTGCTGGAGCGCGATCTGCGTCCCGCCGATCTACCCCCCGACGCGCCGCCGCTGCCCCCGGCCTACCTGGTGGTGGACGGCGACCGCTACGTGTTGCTTGACCGCTCGGTGATCAACATTGGGCGGCGGCGCGACAACACCATTGTGCTCGACGACCGACGTGTGAGCCGCCACCACTGCCAGCTTCGCTACCGCTTTGGCGAGTTCGTGCTGTACGACCTAGCCAGCCGGGGCGGGACGTTTGTCAACGATGCGCGCGTCTCGGAGTGCGTGCTGCGCTCCGGGGATGTCCTCTCGCTGGCGGGCGTCAAGCTGGTCTATGTGGTGGACGAGGGCACCACCGGTGCGAACGGTGCCCCCGGCGGCGATACTCAGATTTACCTACGCGCCGTTGATGACGACGACGCTGCTGATGAGGAGCAGTGAGCGTGGACGCTGTGCTGCTGGCGCTGCGTATCCTGGCCGGGGGCCTGCTGCTGGCCTTCCTGGGCGCGGTGTTCCTCATGCTCTGGCGCGACTTTCGGGCGGCGACGGCGGCGGCGGGCGAGCCAGGGCGACGGCGTGGCCGGCTGGTCGTGGTGGGCGCGGGCGCTGCCGCGCGCCTGGGGGCCAGCTACGCGCTGCTGCCGCTGACGACGCTGGGCCGCGCGCCGACCAATACCATCGTGCTGGATGACACGTTTTGCAGCCAGGAGCACGCGCTGGTCACTCGGCGCGACGGGCAATGGTGGCTGGAAGACCGGGGCAGCAGCAATGGCACCCGCCTGAACGGTGAGCCGGTGCGCGAACCGGTGGTGCTGTCGTCGGGCGACGTGATCGGCGTGGGGCGGCTGGAGCTGCGCGTCGAGCTGGACTGAGGGGAGCAGGGCGCGTCTGGAGGCGGTCCGGCGGCCCGGCTCCTGAGAGGGGCGTATCGCTTTGAACAGCACACATGACATCACGGTGCGGCCCTTCACACCGCGCGACCTGGCGCAGTGCACCGATGTGGAGCAGGCGGTCTATGGCAGCGGCGCCTACTCCAGGTACTTCTTCCGCCAACTGCACGACCTCAACCCGGCCCTTGTGTGGGTCGCCGAAGACCGGCGCACGGGGAAGATCGTCGGGCACCTGTGCGCGGCCATCGGCCAGGGCGGCCAGGTCGGCTGGATTCTGAATACGGCGGTGCTGGCGCATTACCGGCGGCAGGGCATCGGGCGGCTGCTGATGGAGCGCGGAGTCGCCGAGCTATGCGCGGCGAAAGTGCGCCGGATGCTGGTCACCTCGGAGCCGGAGAACGTCGCGGCCATCCGCCTTTACGAGAGACTGGGCTTTCGCGCCGTGCGCACCGAAGCCGATTACTACGGCGACGGGTGCGACCGGCTGATCCTGGAGTGTGTGGTAGGAGGGGAATAGACGCATGAACCTGGGACTGGAGGATGCACGTGTCTTTGTGGCGGCGAGCAGCGCCGGGCTGGGGGCGGCAGTGGCGCGGCGCTTCTGCCTGGAAGGGGCGGATGTTGCCATCAACGGGCGCGACCCCGACCGGCTGGCAGCGGTCGCCGAGCGGCTGTTCGTGGAAACGGGTCGGCGTGTGGTGGGGATGCCTGGCGATGTGTCCGACCCGGAAGCCATCTACGGCCTCGTCGCCCAGGCCGCCGAGCGACTGGGAGGGCTGGACATCCTGGTGACCAACGCGGGTGGGCCTCCGCCGGGGACGTTCGCCACCGCCCAGCCGGAGGATTACGAGCTGGCCTTCCGGCTCAACTTCATGAGCGCAGTGAACCTCATCCGGGCGGCGCTGCCGCATCTGCGCAAGAGCAACCGGGCGGCCATCCTGACCATTACCTCGGTGTCGGTCAAGCAGCCGATCCCCAACCTGATCCTCTCCAACACACTGCGCATGGGCGTCATCGGGCTAACCAAGTCGCTGGCCAATGAACTGGGGCCGCAGGGCATTCGCGTCAACAGCATCCTGCCCGGCTACACGCGCACCGAGCGCGTGGCGCAGCTTCTGGAGACCCGCGCGCGCGAGGAAGGCATCTCCCTGGACGAGGCCTATGCGCGCCAGTCGGCCAGCAACCCGCTGCGTCGCATCGGCGAGCCGGAGGAGTTCGCCAACGTCGCTGTGTTCCTGTGCTCTCCGGCGGCGGGCTACGTGCACGGGGCGATGATCCCGGTGGACGGCGGCTCCATCGCCACGTCGCTGTAACAGCCTGATAGCGGATTGCCGGGTGCAGCAAGTCGTGCCGGTTTGCATACGCCTCTCCCCTAAATCCCCCTCTCCAGCCGAGCTAGAGAGGGGGACTTTGTAGTGCGGGCGCGGCGCTTTCCCCCTCCCTGGCTTGGCCGGGGAGGGGTCAGGGGGAGGGGCGTTCTGTTCGCAGCGCACTATCGGAAGCCCTGACCTGGTGTGCACGCTTCTGCCAGGCGAGCGAAAGCTCGCTTTTTGTTTTTGTCCCGTTTGGACTATACTGCGGGGCTATGAGCGAGAACATGCCTCTCATCCCGGAGCTTTCCTTGTTGTCTGCGACGGAATACACCGTGATCAGCGGTCATGATGTGGCTGGCGACCCTGGCCTGGCCCAACTGCGCTGCTACCTGCTGGTGCTGGCGGTGATCGCTGCGCCGTTCGCGTCCATGAGCGGCAACGAAGACCCGCTCAGCCCAACGGACCCCGTCCAGGAATGGCACGCGCTGCTGCGCGCGCTCAAGGAGGCCGGGCCGAAGCAGAAGGCGACGAGCGCGCCGCTGGCGCTGGTGCGCTTGCTGCCGCCGACCGCCGAGCGGCTGGCGGCGGCCCTGGCCGGTCACGGCGCGGACGCTTTTCGCATTGTCCATTTCATCGCGCACGGTGAGCGCGACATGCTCTACCTGGAGGACGACGACGGCAGCGAAGCCTACGTGGTGGCCGAGCACGCCGTGAAGCTGTTTGCGAGCAGCGGGGCGCGCGTGGTGATCCTGGACGGGTGCTTCAGCCGGCGGCTGGCGCAAATGCTGCTCGACGAGACGCCGGTCGAGGCGGTGGTGGGCACGCGCCGCCGGGCGTCGGAAGAGCAGGCGGTCGCCTTCAACGCGCGCCTCTACGCGGAGATGGCCAGCGGCGCGGGCGTGCGCGAGGCCTTCCGCGCGGCAGTCGCTGATCTGCGCGACCGCCTGGACGGGCAGGCGGACCGCTACGAGTTGGTCGTTGACGACACCCGTCACGAGGTGTGGCTGGCCCTGCCAGAGCCGGCCCAACGCGCTCCTCGCCCGCTGATCGCCGACGGGATGCCGCGCACCTACGACCTGCCGGTGCCGCTCGGATTCGTCGGGCGACGCGAACTGCTGCGCAAGCTGGCCGAAGACATGTTTCGCTTCGACCGCCGCCTGGTGCTGCTGACCGGGCCGGACGGCGTGGGCAAGCGTTGGCTGGCGGCGGAGTTCGCCAATCGCTTTGGCTGGCGCTTCCGCGATGGCGTGGTCTGGCTGCGCTGCGGCGCGGCGACAACCGCCCGCGAAGTCCAGGCGCTGCTGGCCGAGGTCGCCGGGCTGCTGCCACTCACGCCGCGCGACGACGTGCTGGCGGCGCTGGCCGGGCGGAGCCTGCTGCTGGTGCTGGAGCGCGCGGACGCGCTTGGCTCTGGGGAGGAACGCCACGCGCTGGCCGACTTCCTGGCTGATTTGCTGGCTCCAGCGCGTCACGGCGTCATCCTGACCGTCGCCCAACCCGACGAGGCGCTGCTGCCCGCCGGCCCGACTTTCACGGCGAAGATGCGCGCGGTGGAGCGGCTGCCCGCCAAAGACGCGCGCACCCTGGCCATGCGCCGCGCGGTCGTGCGCGGGGTCGAGGCGCTGGACGTGGACACCATTGACGACTTCCTCGACCGGACGCGCCAACTGCCCTGGCTGATCGTGCGTGGTGTGGAGATGGTGCGGAGTGATGGCGTGGAGGCGACGCTCCAGTACCTGAGCGCGTTCGACCAGGACGACGCCGCGCTGCCCGCTGCGTACCTGCGCCACCAGCTTGAATGGCTGATGGCCGACCGCCGCGACGCGCTCAAGCTGCTGATTCGCGCGCAGGGCATCCCGGACGGCTTCGACGAGCGGCTGGCACTGGGGCTGGCCGGTGGCGATGCCGCCGAACAGCTTGAGACGCTGCTGGCGCGGGACGTGCTGCGCCGCGACGGGGCGCTGTTCGTCATCCCGGACGAAGTGCGCGCCTTCATCCGCGAGCGCTTCCCCCTGGATGCACCCAAGCAGGCGCATCTTGACCGCGTGATCGCGCAGTACTTCGCGCAGACGTGGCCGGAAGGCTCGCCCGGCCCGCTGGATGCGGTCAGCCGCGCCCGGCTGAACAACGTCCGCGCGCTGGTCGAGCGAGAGATCGGCGCCGGCATGGTCGCTGCGCCGGTGGAACTGGCGCGTCTGCTCGTGGCGGCGGCTCCGGCTTTCGCGGCGGCGGGGCTGGCCAGCGATTTCGCGCGCTACGCCGAAGGCGTGCGCAACCAGTTGCCTGAGGGCAACGATCTGGCCCGGCTACAGGTGGCGCTGGGCAGCATGATCAGCGCGCTGCCTGGCAAGCAGGACGAGGCCGGCTGGCTCTTCCAGGTGACGCTGGCCATTGAAGGGCTGAGCCGCCCTGTGCTGGCCGAAGCGAGTCTCGCCTACGGCCGGCACCTCGTCGCCGTCGGGCAGACGGGGGCGGCGGTGGACTTGCTGGCGCGCTCCTTCCGGGCGGTGATGGTCCAGCCGGACGGCACGGACGTGCGCGTGGCGGCGATGCTCGCCTGCGAATGGGGGCGGGCGCTCGCCGCACGCGGCCAGCACGCCGACGCGATCAAACGCTTTGAGGGAGCCATCGCCGGGTACGCGCGCACCAAGCAGGCCGAGCTATCGGCAGAGGTGCAGCGTGACCTGTGCGCGTCGCTGATCGCGCTCGGCGAGACGGCGCGGGCCGAAGACGTGCTGCGCCGGGCGCTGGCGACGGCAGATGCCGTCGGGCGGCGCGACCTGGCCGCCGAGCTACGCCAGCAGTTGGCCGGGCTGCACCGGAGCCGCGCCGATCAACTTGCGCGGGAGGAGCGCGTGGGCGAGGCCGCCGCCGAACTGGGCGAGGCGGTGCGGCACCTGAGCGCGGCGGTCGCCGACACGCTGGCGCTGCCTGATCGCCTGCGGCTGGCCCGCGCGCTGCACGATCTGGCCCACGCTCAGGCGCAGGCGGGCATTCTGGACGATGGCGCGGCCAATGCTGCACGTGCCCATGCTTTGCTGACCGAGGTGGAGAGCCTGCCCGATCTGGCCGAGGCAGCGATCACGCTGGGACAATTGCGCATGGCGCAGGGCGACGCGGTGAGCGCGCAGGCGGCGCTGCACGAGGCGCTCGACCTGGCCGGAGCGCTGAATCTGCCGGACGCGCTGCGGTGCGCGGCGGATATTCTCGTCCGCGTCCACCAGATTCGCGCCCGTCACGCCCTGCAGGGCGACCGCACGTTCTGCCAGGATACGGCTGCCCAGGCCGCAAGCTCGCGCCAGCGCCTGATCGAGTTGAACCTGAGCGACCATGCTGCTGTCCTGGAGCGCATCGTGCAGGGGCTGGCCGCTTTGTAATTGCGATTCTGCAATCTGCAGTTCGAATCTTGGTGTGCTCTCTGACCGGTGTTGTTAGGCGAATAAGCTTGGCATGACAGCGGACTCGTGGTGCTTTCGCCCAAATGGGAGCGTGATCTTTGACGGTTTGCCACGTCGGAACTTCTGCTATTCGATCGCCAATATTTAACAGAGAGACCATAAGCGTAGAAGAGAACAAGGAACTAGAGGAGAGACTCGCAAATGGAACTCATAAGAATTCCCTATATAAGAGTATTCATCTCTTCTCCCGGTGATGTATATAAGGAACGACAGATCATGAGTGCAGTAATTCATGAACTCCGAAGTAACAATAACTTTTATGGCAAAGTAATTATCGAACCGATTCTATGGGAGAATCTGGTCCTTGGGGCGTGGATTCAACCCCAGCGTGCAATTGAATTAGAGCTTCCCACACCAGCCGAATGCGATATCGTCATTGTCATTTTCTGGGGACGCATGGGGACACCGCTCCCGCTAGACAAGTATCAGAAGCCGGATGGTACACAATTCCTCTCAGGGACTGAGTGGGAATACTATGATGCAGTGAGGGAGGCAAGGGAGAACAAGACCGGGCTACCGAAGATTTACCTCTACCGATGTATGAGGTCACTACAACTGGATACTGACGATGAGCGTGTCCAGTTCCAACGAGTAGAAAGTTTCTTCGACTCGTTTCGGGCGCTTGATGACTCGTGGTCTGGTAGTTTCTACAAATATGATACCCTTGAACAATTTGAGGGTTTGATGCGCACACACTTAGAAAAGACGATTTCTAATCTGATTGAACAGCCTATTCTAGAGGCCGATTTAGATCATGATGATTTCGAACGCCGAGTTGAAGAGCGTGGCTATACTCCCGAAGCAATTCTAGCCTTTATCAGAGACCAAGTTAAGCCAGTTGAACTAAGGAGACGTGCCCTTGATATCGCGGTCAAGCGCAGTTTCTTGGATTCAAACACGATTGCTCGAATTGTTGATGATCCTTACACTCAGATTCGAGAGAAGTTTGTTGAATATGTTCGTGATCATGGTATAGCAATAGCGGAGGAGCAGATAACAAGCTTAATGGAGGATAGCGATCTTGGAGTTTCAAGAAGAGCGGTTGAAGCGGCTAGAGGACTCATTGAAGCAGGCACTTTCACCACATCGATTTATCGCTGCCTGAAGAATGTAAAGCACTTCCAGCAGCGCTATGCGGCATTAAAGATTATTCGCGAAATTGACGATAGTGATGCGATTGGCACTGTCTTTGAGTTTGCCAAAGGCTCAACGTATTGGAAAATTCGCCGGGAGGTCAGTGAATATATTGAAGGGTGTTATTTGACCGGGCGGCTCACTCATTTACAAATAGACGAGGCTATCGAGATGCTGACCCTCTATGCTACAGACGGCGAATCAAAGTCTGGTACCTTGAAAGTTGTCAGAAAAGTTCTGGATATCCTTCAAGGCGGATCAACTCTTGAAGTATCAGGGTAAAACACTATAAGGGTGAAGGAACAACTGGCAAGGAGAGATGATAGATGCTGTGTAGATGACCGGTGGTTTCCCTAATGGATATAATTAGGCGAATCAGCCAAGTATACGCAGCGAATATCTTAGCGCTTTCATCTGATCAGGAGTGCGATCTTTGGCAGTTTGCCAGATTAGAATTGCTGTCATCTGATGGCCGGGACTCAATAAGGAGACCACTCGAATCCTGATCTTGCAATTCACAATCCGAAGGGAATTCGCCGGCGATCCGCCCGTTGTATGGGAGGGGCCGGCGCGTTACACTCGCTGCATGGTGCGGCACATACGGGCCGCGCGGCGTCAGGAGCCTGGACGATGAGCCAGTGGGAGACGCTGACCTGCGCCAACCACCCCGATCGCATTGCGCTGGAACGGTGCGAAGTCTGCCAGAAACCCCTGTGCGCCTACTGCCTGTACTATACAGAAGACGGCCAACGCCTGTGCGCCGAGCACGCCGAGGAAGCGCGTAAGCTGGGCCTGCGCGTCGAGGAGCCGGGCGCTTACGCCGACCAATTGCTCGGCGCGCAGGTGGGCGCCGATCGCAAGACCAAGCGCGAGCGTGACGCGGTGGCCGCCGGCGTCTATACGGGCAACTCGACCGACCTGCTCGGCTTCATCGGCCTGCTGGTTGGCGGCGTGTCGCTGGTGACGTGCTGCGGCGCGGGTTACTGTTTACCTGTGGTAGGCTTTGTCCTGTCGCTGGTCGCGCTGATCAACGCCCGCCACTCGCTCGACCCTCGGCGGACGCGGCGTATGGGCGCGCTGGGCCTGCTGGTCTCTGGCGTGTGGGTGGTGATCATCGCGGCCTGCATCGCCACGTATGGGCTGTCCATCTCGTCGGCGGTGACGGCTTTCCGGGGCGCAACCTGGCAGTGGCCCACCGCCGTCAGCGCGACGGAGACGCCCACGCCATCTCCCACACCCGCGCCGACGCCGCTGCCGGACGGCTTCGCCCGCGTGCCGCTGGCCGGTGAGGGTTCGGGCGGATGAGCGATCTTCTGCACAGAGAGGAGTGATGGGGATGGAAGCGGTGCGAATTGGCGTGATCGGCGGCTCCGGCCTGTACGATATGCCGGAACTGACCGGTGTGGTCGAGCAGCACATCGAGACCCCGTTTGGGCCGCCCAGCGATGCGGTGCGCATCGGCACGCTGGCCGGGCAGCGCGTGGCCTTCATCGCGCGGCACGGGCGCGGGCACGTGTACATGCCCAGCGAAGTGCCCTACCGCGCCAACATCTACGCCCTCAAGGCGCTCGGCGTGGAGCGGGTGATCAGCGTCAGCGCGTGCGGGTCGCTGCGCGAAGCTATCGCTCCCGGCCACATTGCCATTCCCGACCAACTGGTGGATTGGACGCGCGATAACCGGGGACGGACGTTCTTCGGCGACGGGCTGGTGGCCCATATTTCGGCGGCGGACCCGTTCTGCCCGCACCTGAGCGCAGTGCTGGCCGACGCAGTGCAGACGTGCGGGGGCACCGTGCACCGGGGCGGGACGTACATCACCAGCGAGGGGCCGCGCTTCGCCACCCGCGCCGAGAGCGCGCTCTACCGCTCCTGGGGGTACGACCTGATCGGCATGACCACCTCGCCAGAGGCGTTCCTGGCCCGCGAAGCGGAGATGTGCTACGCGGTGATGGCCCATGTTACCGACTATGACGTGTGGCACGAGTCGGAGGAGGATGTGTCGGTTGAGCTGGTGCTGCAAACGCTGAGCGCCAACCTGCGCCTGGCGCAACGGGCGCTGCTGGCCGCGGTCGAGCGGCTGGCGGGGGCCGCGCGCACCTGCGAATGCGAGCACGCTCTGGCGAACGCCCTGATCACGGCGCGCGAGGCCGTCCCGCCGGAGACTCTGGCGCGGCTGCGGCCCCTTGTCGGCAAGTATTTCGGCGAGTAGTAAGTATCAGAGATCGGTGGTCAGTGATCAGTTTTCAGTCGTCAGTGAGCGGGGCGTATCGCAATACGCCCCTACGGACCTCACCCCCGCTCGGCGCTGGCGCGCCTCGCCTCCCCCTCTCCGTTAACGGAGAGGGGGAAGAGCCGAGCGTAGCGAGGCCAGGGGGTGAGGTTAACCGGGGCGCACAGAGCAGCGCCCCTGCGCGTGACGCGGGCGCTTCGATACCAGACTTCCGAAGTCTCGAAGACTTCGGAAGTCTTGACCGCCAACCGATCACTGAAAACTGACCACTGATCACCAACAACCAACAACCAATCACCAAGAACCAGCCACCCATGACATCCCTAACCCCTCATCGCGCGGACGACCTGGAAGAGCACGCGCCCGCCGCGCGCCGCGAGCGGCTGCTGCTCGCCCTGGGCGGCGCGTTCATCCTGGTCAACCACGTGGCGCTGCTGCTCGCCCGCGACCGCCCGGTGTCCCACCTGTGGCCCGTGATGGTGTGGGCGCTGTGCGCGGCGGGGGGACATGCCCTGCTCAACCGGCGGCTGCCCGCGCGCGACCCGCTGCTCTTTCCGCTGGCGATGCTGCTGACCGGGTGGGGGCTGAACCTGATCGCGCGGCTCGTGCCCTCATATACGGTGCGTCAGACCTCGTGGCTGGTGGTGGGCATGGCGGCGTTGCTGGCGCTGACGGCCCTGCCGCGCGACCTGCGCTGGCTGCGCCGCTACCGTTACACGTGGCTGATCGGCGGGCTGGCGCTGCTCTTCCTGACCATTCTCATCGGGGAGAACCCGGCGGACACCGGGCCGCGCCTGTGGCTGTGGCTGGGCTTCGGGCGCGTGTACTACCAGCCGTCGGAGTTGCTCAAGATTCTGCTGGTGGCGTTCCTGGCCAGCTACTTCGCCGAGCACGGGCGCTACATGCGCCAGGACACGGTGCGCCTGGGTCCCTGGCGGGTGCCGTCGCCGGCCTTTCTGGGGCCGGTGCTGCTGATGTGGGGCGTCTGCGTGATCGTGCTCGTCTGGCAGCGCGACCTGGGCACGGCGACGCTGTTCTTCGTCGTCTTCATGGCGATGCTGTACCTGGCCAGCGGTCAGGCGTTGCTGCTGGTCGGCGGGGCCGTGCTGCTGATCATCGCCAGCGCGGTCGCCTACCGCCTGTTTGATGTGGTGGCCCTGCGCGTGGACATCTGGTGGAATCCATGGCCGACGGCCAAGGCGGGCGGTTACCAGATCGTGCAGAGTCTGATCGCGGTGGCGTCGGGCGGGGTGCTCGGCCAGGGCATCGGCCAGGGCCAGCCGGGGATCATCCCGGTCGTCCATTCGGACTTCGCCTTCGCTGCCATCGCCGAGGAGTGGGGGCTGGTGGGAACGCTGGGCGTCATCGGGGCGCTGGCCGTGTTGGTCGTGCGCGGGATGCGCGTCGCAGCCCAGGCGCGGCAGCCCTTCCACATGCTCCTCGCCGCCGGGCTGAGCGTGCTGCTGGCTGTACAGGGCCTGTTGATCATGGGCGGTGTGCTCCGGCTGGTCCCGCTGACCGGCGTGACGCTGCCGTTCATCAGCTACGGCGGTAGCTCGCTGCTGACCAGCTTCACGGTGGTGGGGCTGTTGCTGGTGCTCAGCGAGCGGGGAGGGCGCGCGCCGTGAGCGATTCCCCGATCCACAGCAGAGACCTGGGCCGCATGACGCTGGCGCTGTTGATCGCCTTCGCGCTGATCGCCACCGGCGCGGCCTACTGGGGGGTGATCGCCGCCGAGGGTTTGCGCACACGCGACGACAACGCCCGCAACGTGCTCGCCGAGCAGCGCATCGCGCGCGGGGCCATCCTCGACCGGACAGGCGAACCGCTGGCGCTCAGCGAGCAGGGCGCGACCGGCGTCTATGTGCGGCGCTACCCGCACCCGGCGGCGGCGAGCGCGGTTGGCTACTACAGCCTCACTTATGGTGTCGCCGGGATCGAAGCGGCCTATGACGCCGCCCTGCGCGGTGACGAAGGGCGCGACAAAGCGGACATTCTGCTCGACGAGTTGCTGCACCGGTCGCCAGCCGGAAGTGACGTGCGCGCCACGCTCGACCTCGGCGTGCAGGAAGCGGTAGTCGCCGCGCTGGAAGGGCGCGCGGGTGCGGCGGTGGTGCTCGACGCAGCGGCGGGCGACGTGCTGGCTCTGGTGAGCCTGCCCGGTTATGACCCAAACACTCTGGACGCGCAATGGGACGCGCTGGCCGCTGACCGCGCCGCCTCGCCCCTGCTCAACCGGGCGACGGCGGGCCTCTACCAGCCGGGCGGGGCGTTCCAGACGGTCGTCCTGGCCGCGCTGCTCGGCGCGCAGACTGACCTGAGCGACGGCGGCGAGCGCCTGCTTTCGAGGACGGTGGAGGATGGGCGTGCTCCGGTTGTCGTCGGCGACCTGACGTTGGGCTGCACGGGCGATCCCCCCGGCGATGTCCTCACGCTGGCCAACGCCTATGCCTACGGGTGCCCGGCACCCTTTGTGGCGGCTTTCGAGGCGGGGCTGACGGGGGATTTCCTGTGGGAGCGGTTGCGCGTGTTGGGGCTGCTCGACGCATCCGCCCTGGCCGGCTTCCAGACGGCGGCGGCGCGTATCACGCAGCCGGGTAGCGCCGCGTCCGAAGCATGGGCGGCGCTGCTGGCCGGGCAGGGCGCGCTGACCGTCTCGCCGCTGCAGGTGGCGCAGTTGGCCGCTGCCATCGCCAACGGGGGCAGCGCCGCGCCGCTCCGTCTGGTGGACGCCGTGCATGGCCCAGGGGTGAGCGACTGGCAGGCGGTCGCGGGAATGAGGCAGCCGGTCGCCATGCTGCGCGCGGAGGTGGCGCGGGCGTTGGAGCGGGCGATGGGCTACGCGGCGGAGGCCAACGCTGCCACGCAGCAGGCCCAGGGCGACGGCTACACGCTCTACGGGCACAGTGCGCTGGCCTACGCCGGGCCGGACGAGACGCCCTATGCCTGGTTCGTCGGGTTCGCGCGCAGCAGCGAGGGCGGCCATGCGCAGACGATGGTGGCTGTGGTTGTCGTCGAGGGCGAGCGCGATCCGGCAGCCGCGGCGCGCGTTGCGGGAGCCGCTTTCGCGGCGGCCCATGCCCGTTGAGCGCCCGGCGAGGGATACCCCCATGTCGCTGGAAGACCTGAAGCGCCTGGCGGAGTCACTCCCGGAGCGGCGGGGGTGGGATTTCGCCGCCGTCCGCGACGACTGCGACCCCGTGCCCTGGTCGTACCGCGAAGTGGCCCGCCGCTACCTCTCGCCGTTGCACCGCGTGCTGGACATCGGCACGGGCGGCGGCGAGCAGTTCCTGGCGCTAGCCGAGCACTACGGCAGCGGGGTGGGCATTGACGCCGACCCGCAGATGGTCGCCATCGCCGAGGCGAACACGCCGCAGCCGGTCGCCTGTCGCGTCAAGTTCCTGGCGATGGACGCGGCGGCGCTCGAATTTCCCCCTGACTCGTTCGACGTGGTGCTGAACCGCCACGCCCCCGCCCATCCCGGCGAGATCGCGCGGGTGCTGCGTCCCGGCGGTGTCTTCCTCACCCAGCAGATCGGCGCGCGCAATCACGGCAACATCACGGCGCTGTTCGGCTGCGGGCCGGGCGGCCAGTACGAGCGCGAAGCGGGGCAGACGGTCGCTGAGTGGGCGCAGGCGTTCACCGCGATGGGGTGGGCGGTGCGCGCCCGCGCCGAGTACGACGTGCCGTACTTCTACAAAGACGCGGCGTCGCTGCTATTCTGGCTGCAGGCGCTGCCCATGCCCGAAGACTTCACCCTGGAGCGCCACTGGCGGCAAGTGGAGCACATCCTCACCGCGTTCCAGACGCCGCGCGGCATCGCCACCAACGTGCACCGCGAGCTATTGATCGTCCAGAAGCCGGGCTGACGCTCTCAGAGACCATATGGAAAGGCCCGCGCTACGATTTACCTCACCCCTAAATCCCCTCTCCACACGCGATACTGATGGCGAAATGCCTCCGTAGGAGCGTATTGCGATAGCCCCTACGGAGAGCAGAGCAGTGCCCCTACAAAACCAGCGCGTGCCTAGTTCGCCAACAGTATCACACGCGGAGAGGGGACTTAACCGCAAACTGACTCCCCCTCTCCGTAAACGGAGAGGGGGCCGGGGGGTG
>Ga0334888_1003244_pt1 | contig 16316 bp, 8 predicted proteins | sample GraSluR1_MG_FD_207227 | JGI IMG/M metagenome (GOLD analysis project Ga0334888, IMG submission 207227) | Sludge microbial communities from methane-producing bioreactor in Wageningen University, Netherlands - Granular Sludge_3_08-R1 | ecosystem: Engineered > Bioreactor > Anaerobic > Unclassified ...
GAGAGCGGACGGCGGGGCTGCGATTTCCTCTTCCAGCAACTTCTGGCATAAGGCATACTGCCGCGCCACGCCGGCGCGGTTGCCCGACGATGCATAGATACGCATGGCGAGACGGTGCGCATCCTCCAGGCAAGGGTCCTCGGCCAAGAGACGCTGGCAGCAGTCCAGCGCCCGCTCCAGTTGGCCTTGCTCGAAGTAAAGCTGGGCCAATTCGGTCGCCGCCTCTACATACATGCGCCGCAACCGCTCACGCTCCACGCTCGCCCAGGCCGCGTCGACATCCGCCAAGTACGGACCGGCATAGAGATCGACCGCACGCTGCAACGCGGCCCGGCGCAACGCGGCGTCGCGGCTGCGATGCGCTTCCTTCAGCCACTTGCCGAAGGATTCCACATCGTAGTCATAATCAATCGACCAATCGAAGCGATATAGTTCGTCGGCAAACAGGATCACCTCGCGGCCCAACGCGCTGCGCAAGCGATAGACCGCGTTCTTGAAGCGCGATTTCAGTTGGTTCGGCGAGCAGTCCGGCCAGAACAACGCCCCTACCTGCTCTTTTGTCAGACCATTGGGATGGGCGAGAAAGCAGAAGAAGAGATCGCGTGCGCTCTTAGTCTTCCAGTCTCGGTTGGGCACGACTCTGGCGTTGACGATGACCTCGGCGCGACCGAGCGAGCGAATCGTCAACGTGGGATCGTTGAGTTGTACCGTGGGCAACACGGAACTTGCCTTTTGGCGCAGACTGCGGCGCAATGCCGGCAGGGAGACGACGAATTCATCCACCTCCCTGAGCAGTCGCTCCAGAGAGAGTAGGGCGCCGTTTCGACTGAATGCAGCCAGTTCCTGAGCCGCCATGCTGGCTGCGACCACTATCGGATGGCGCAACTCAAGCTCGTTGATGGTTTGCAGCGCGTCGCGAAGGCATACGTCGGCTTCCCGTTGGCGGCCGGCTTCGCGCAGGGCCAACGCCTGTAGCAGCTCCGTGCGCGCCGCATCCGGGAATTGGCCCCCTTCCATGAAACAGATAAGCGCATCGTTGAGCGGTTCCAGCGCCGCTTCGGGGTTGCCCTGCGCCAGATAGAAACGCCCCATCGCCTGGCGGTACAGCCCCCACTCGTAGCGCGAATTGTGGTCTAGCACCATGCGGCCTGCGGTATCCAGGCAGTTATACGCTGCGTCCCATCGTCCGGTTGACCAAGCCAGAGCGGCCTGCGCCAACTCCAAATAGAGCAACAAGAAGCGTTCGTCGATCCGTTGCACAATTTGGTAAGCCTGCCCGTACACCTCGCCCGCGACTTGCCACATGTCCAGATCGACGAACAGATCGCCGAGGCTGGCGAGGGAAAAAGCTTCCATGCGCGCATAGCCGCTGCGCCGCGCGCAGTCCAGCGCATCGACCAACGAATCCAACGCCTTTTCATATTGACCCAACTGGTGGTAATGGACGCCGAGGCTGTTGAGCACGTTGGCCTGTCCAACGAGGTTATGCAATTGCCGCCACGCCTCATGCGCCTGGCGGAACAGCGTCAAGGCATCCTCGTTTTGGCCGCTATTGGCGTAGACGATGGCGATATCCATCGCCACCGCCGCCACGTTCTGAGCGTCTTCCGCCTGGCGATACGCGGCCAGCGATCGCTGCAACCACTCGATGCCCGGCTCCAACGTCCCCATCATGCATAGCGCCGATCCCTTGGCGCGCCGGCCCAGAGCCGTCAAGTCCGCCGTTTCGTGCGGCGCGCCGCCGGCCTGTTCCAACAGCGCCAACGCGGCGTCGGCATCGCGCACCGCCTGCGGATAGTCGCCCAAGAGCCGCTGTGCGATCGAGCGGTAAATCAGCGCCTCGGCCAACAGCCCTCGCATGCCCTCTTCCCGCTCCAACCGCTCACAGGCCCGGTTCAATAACCGGCGCCCCGCTTCAACCCGGCCCAGACGCACCAGGTTATAGCCTTTCAACGAAAGCAGTCTGGCCCGGTCGGACAAAAGCGCCGGCGACAACTCGTCCAGCCACTTCGCCAAGAGCAGCATCCTGCCGGCGCGCAACAGCGGCAAGCCGGCCTGTTCGATGACCCAGGCCGTCAACTGCGGCTCGTCGAGCCGTTTGGCCGTAGCGTAGCCATGTTCCCACTGCCGGCGCTCCAGATAGACCGCGACCAGCCGCCGCAAAATCAGGCGCTCCTCATGTGGGCGCTCCGCGGCGAGCTGTTGCTGCAAGAAGTCCTGGAACAACTGATGATAGCGCAATCCGTCGCCCTGTTCGCCGATGGGCATCACAAACAGGTTGCTCTGCATCACACGGTCGATCAGGTCCTGCCAAGCCTGGTCGGGCGGGCGCCAATGTGCATCGAAGGCGGCCTCGCACAGCGTCGCATCGATCTCGTCCATCAACGATGTGCGCAGCATAAACTCGCGCAGACATGGCGGCTGCCGGTCCAGCACTTGTTCGGCAAGATACGCGTGAAGCGTGACGCCGGACGCGCGCACCGGGTGCAGACGGCTTGCCTTTTGCCACTGCTGCGCCGTCCCCGACAGCAACAGCCCGGTGATCCACCCCTCGGTGGCCTCCACCATCTCCTGCGCCGTGTCGCTCGCCAATTCCACGTCGTAGTTGCGTCGCGCCAACGCCTGGAGTTCATCCGCCCGAAAGGCCAACTGCTCAAAATCCAGACCGGCCGCCTGGCCGCGCGCTACCATCAGCGCCAGGTCGGGCAGATTCAACAAAGTGCGCGACGCGATCGCCAAATGGCAATGGTCGTCGACCTGTTGGACAAACAGGCTTACAAACAGGTTGATGTCGGGGTTGTCGCCTGCCAGATGATAGTCGTCGAGGACAAACAGGAAATCGGAGTCGACGTGCGCGTGCAGTTCGTTGACCAGCGTCGTCACGACCTGTTCCAACGTCCCGTTACCTGCCGCCAAACTCTGTACCGCGGCTTGCGTTTCGTTGCCCGCCGGAGCGAACCGCCTGGCGAGCGCGGCGACAAAATGGCCGATGAAGCGGTGCGGTTCATGGTCGGCCGGTCCCAGCGAATACCAGCAAACAGGCATCTCGACCTGGTTGATCAGATCGACCAATGCCAGCGTTTTGCCGTATCCCGCCGGCGCAATGACCAGCGCCAACTTGGCACTGAGCAGATCGGAAAACGCCCGGAGCAGTCGTTCGCGCGAGAGGATGTCCGGACGGAGGCGCGGCGGTTGGATTCGGGTGCGAGTGATGAGTTCGGTCATCAGGCGGTCAATCCTACTCGCTGTCTATACGCCGGTCCGCTGGACCGCCGCATCCCGCTGGCATTTCGCTAGTGGACGCTGTTGAAACAGTCGCATCACAAATCCGGCGGGAAACCATGTATAGCCCCGCGCCATCAAACAGCGATCGCCGGCTGTCCCGGCCAAACGTACGCCCCGCCGGAGGGACCGCAGGCAGGCATCGTCTGGCGAGGCTAGACTTTCTATCCCGCAAGGGCCGTTGGACTTCGGCTGCAAATCAGCCATCGCAGACAAGCTGCAAAGCCGCCATCCGCCGAATTCGCGCGCAGCCGCCAGCTTGGATTTCCTGTACATCCTGTTATAATCGGAAAGGCGCGTTTTGGCAAGCTAACTGTTTGCCGCGCCTGCTTCCGGCTTCGCCGGTCTGCGGGGTGCGTCTACGGTGAACGGCTCAAGCTCGTGCCTGTGCGTAGACGTCATTCCTAACGCGCTTACCGCATATGCCTATGTTGCATACCCGGCGCCCCAATGGCGAGAGCGCCCTGAACGGGAAATCGCTGCAGGTCGTTTTGCGCTGCATTCCAGGGGGCGGACAACTGGCGGTCACAGGATGCCGGTGGTACAATCGCTTCGATCATGGACCAAGTGCGCAACGCCCATCCTTTGCAAAGGAAGCTTGTGAAACAGTCTCTGTTCACCCCATTGCCAGACTATCAGGAATACTCGCCTGACGAGATGACGGCACGCGCCGCCGAATTCTACGCTGAAATTCGCCGCCGCCGCACCGTGCGCAGCTTCTCGTCGCGTCCTGTCCCGCTCGCCGTCATCGAACAGTGCATCGCCGCGGCGGGCGCCGCCCCAAGCGGCGCCAACCAGCAACCCTGGCACTTCGCCGTGGTCAGCGATCCGGAAACCAAGCACAAAATCCGTCTCGCAGCCGAAGCGGAGGAGCGCGAATTTTACAATCGCCGCGCCACAACCGAATGGCTCAAAGCGCTCGCCCCGCTGGGGACTGACGCCAACAAGCCGTTCCTAGAGGTCGCGCCCTATCTTATCGCCGTCTTTGCCCAGCCCTTTTCGTTGAGACCCGACGGAAGCAAAGTCAAACACTATTACGTCGCCGAATCGGTCGGGATCGCCGTCGGCATCCTCATCACAGCACTCCATCACGCCGGCCTCGCCACGCTCACACATACCCCCAGCCCAATGGCCTTTCTGACCCGCATCCTGAACCGCCCGGCGCATGAACGTCCCTACCTGCTCGTGGTGACGGGCTATCCCGCAGAGGATGCCCAAACGCCTGTCATCACAAAGAAGTCCATCGAGGAGATCGCGTCGTTCATCTGAATGGCGCGGGAACGGACAACCTCGTCTTGCACAGCGCATGAGCCCGTCCGGTTGTTGCAACCGCAAGGGCCTATTCTGCGTAGTGCGTTCAGTATGGCGGACGCCCCCTCATCCATCCGCCAGCAAGCTTGCCGGACCAAATCATGGCGCTTGCGATCGATTCATCTATAATTCATTGAATATGGCAATAATTGGCATCATCAGAGGATCTATACACACGAAAGCGTAGTCGCCGATGCGGAAATGGATCATTATTCTAGCCGGTATCATCATCGTCGCTATCGCCGCCTTCGTCGTCGTCAACTCGCAAGGGGGCTTTTCGGCCCTGCTCGACCGCGGCGAGGCCGGGGCCACCCCTACCCCTCTTCCGGTCGTCCAGACCAGCCCGCAAATCATCGTCGACGCCATCGTAGCGCCGATTCGCTATGCGGACTTGAGCCTGCGCGCCTCCGGGACGGTGGCGGAGGTGCTCGTGCAAGAGGGCGACGCGGTGGAAGCAGACCAACTCCTCGCCCGTCTCGACAATGACCGCCAGGCCATCGCCATCGCCCAAGCCGAGGCCCAGGTGCGCAGCGCCCAGGCCCGCATCAACGAACTCAAGGCCGGCGCCAGAAGCGAAGAACTGGCCGCGGCCGAAGCCGCCGTCGACTTGACGCGCGCCAACCTGGCCAAATTGGTCGAAGGCTCGCGGCCGGAAGATATTGTCGCCGCACAAGCCGCCCTCGCCGCCGCAGAGGCAAACCTCGCGGAACTGCTCAAGGGCGCGGACGACGCCCAGCTTATCCAGGCGCTGGCGGATCTGCAGAATACCGAAGCCGTTCTTCGCCAGGCGCAAAGCGCCTATGACTTGGTCAAATGGAATCCCAGCGCCGGGGCCCTTCCGCAGGCGGCGGAACTGGAGCGGGCAACCAACAACTACGAGGCCGCCAAAGCGCGTTACGACTTAGTGGCGGGAGGAGCGAAAGACAACGAAATCGCCAACGCCCAGGCACAGGTGGAACAGCAGCGAGCCGCCCTCGACCGGGCGCTCACCCCAGCCACGCCCAGCGACATCGCCGCAGCCGAAGCGCAGGTTCGCCAGGCCGAGGCCGAACTGGCCCTGCGCCGCGCCGGCGCACGACCCGAAACCATCCAGGCCGCCGAAGCCGATCTGATCCAGGCGCAGACCACGCTGATGCAGCGCCAACTCGAACTCAAAGATTCCGAGTTGCGCGCCCCCTTCGCCGGAACCATCGCCTCGCTCAGCCTCGAGATCGGCGAACAAGTCGCCGCCGGCGCGCCCGTGGCGCGCCTGGCCGACCAGTCGGCCTGGCACATCGAAACCGACGACCTCACCGAGATTAACGTCGTCTTTGTCAAAGAAGGCGACCGCGCCCGCATCACCGTCGACGCCCTGCCCGATCTGGAACTGATGGGAACCGTCGTGCGCATCAGGCCCCTGGGCGAAAACAAGCAGGGCGACATCACCTACACCGCTACCATCGCGCCCGACGCCCACGATGAACGCTTGCGCTGGAACATGACGGCCTCTGTGACGATTCTGACCGAGGAGTAACCTGCCGTGTCATGGATCGCCCCGCGCTGGCTCAAAGTCTTCCGGGACCTTTGGTCCAACAAAACGCGCACCATCCTCGTGCTCCTCTCTATTGCCGTAGGCGTCAGCGCCATCGGCATGGTGATGGGCGCGCAGATCATCGTCGACCGCAACCTGCCCGACGCCTACACCGCCATCAACCCGGCCAGCGCCACGCTCTACACCTTCAACACCTTCGACGACAGGATGGTCGAAGCCGTTAAGGCGCTGCCTCAGGTGGCCGAAGCCGAAGCGCGCCGCAGCGTCAACCTCCGCTTTCGCTCGTCCAACAGCGACGAATGGCGCAATCTCACCGTAACGGCCATCCCCGACTACAAAGACATCACCATCAACATCATCAAACCCGAAAGCGGTGAATACCCGCCGCCGCCCCGCGAAATGCTGCTTGAACGCGCCTCATTCGAGGCCTCGCTCGGTCTTGGCGGCGTAAGCATCGGCGACACGCTGCTGGTCGAGTCGCCCTCTGGCAAGCAGCGCACCATGCGCATCGCCGGCTCCGTTCACGACATGTCGCAGCTTCCCGCCTTTATGAACGGGGCGGGCTACGGCTATATCGACTTCGAGACGCTTGCCTGGCTGGACGAGCCGCGCGACTACAACCAGTTGGTCTTCGTCGTGTCCGAAAACAAGACGAACATTGATCACATCAACGATGTCGCCAAGCTGATTGAAAAGCGCATGGAAAGCAGCGGCGTGAACGTGTTGTTCGCGCTCGTCTTTACGCCCGGAGAGCACCCCGCGCAAAACTTCCTGGATGCGTTCTCGCTGATCCTGGGCGGCATCGGCGTGCTGGCGCTCGGGTTGAGCGGCTTCCTGATCGTCAACACGCTCTCCGCCATCCTCACGCAGCACGTCCGCCAGATCGGCATCATGAAGGCCATCGGCGCACGCGCCGGGCAGATCACCGTCATGTATCTTGTCATGTCGCTGCTGTTCGGCATCCTTGCCCTGTTGCTCGCCATCCCGCTGGGGAGCCTCGGCGCGGCCGGTCTGGCCTACATCTTCTCCGGCATGCTCAATTTCGACGTCGAAGGGCTGCGCCCGGAACCGCAAGTAGTCATCGTGCAGAGCGTGATCGCCATCGCCGCGCCGCTGCTCGCCGCCTTTTGGCCGATCCTGCGCGGCGTGCGCGTCACCGTGCGCGAAGCCATCAGCGAAATCGGCCTGGGCAAAGGCCACTTCGGCCATAGCCTGCTCGACCGCATCCTCGTCGGCTTGCGGCGCATCATGCCCATGGGTCGCCCCATGCAGATCTCAATTCGCAACACCTTCCGGCGCAAGGCGCGGCTCTCGCTCACCCTGCTCACCTTGTCGCTTGCCAGCGTCATCTTCATCGCCATCTTCAGCATCCGCGCCTCGCTCCAACAGACGATGGACGACGCTCTCTCCTTTTTCGACTACGACGTGCAGGTGGTCTTTAGCCGCGCCTATCGCACCGACCGCATCACCCAACAACTCGAGAATGTGCCCGGCATCGACGCCATAGAAACATGGGGTTTCGGCACAGCGCGCCGCGTTCGCCCCGATGAAAGCGAGAGCGATGCCATCATCATCTATGCGCCCGAACCCGACACCACCATGCTCCACCCCATCATCGTCGAGGGCCGTTGGCTCGACCCGGATGACGACAACGCCATCGTCCTCAATACCGACGCGCTGCGCAACGAAGATGATGTCGGCGTAGGCAGCGTCATCACCATGAATATCAACGGCAAGGAGATGGACTGGGTCGTGGTCGGCATCGTACGCGGCATCCTCACCGGCGCCAATGCTTTCGCCAACTTTAGATACTTCGCCTACGTCACTAATGAGGTGGATCGGGCCCAAGTATCGCTCGTGCGTCTCGACGATCGCTCGTCGGCCAGCCAACTCGCTAAGGGACAGGAGATCGAACAGGCCTATCGCAACGGCGGCTTTCGCGTCGATCAAATGGGGACCATCGACCAACTGCGCACGACCATCAACACCATATTCGACGTTCTGATCGCCTTTCTGCTTTCTATGGCCTTGCTCCTGGGCATCGTCGGCGGCCTGGGCCTGATGGGCACCATGAGCATTAACGTCATGGAACGCACCCGCGAGATCGGCGTCATGCGCGCCATCGGCGCCTCCAACAGCTCTGTGCTGCGCATCGTCCTGGTCGAAGGCCTGATCATCGGCCTGATCAGTTGGGCCATCGGGGGATTGATCGCGCTGCCTGCCAGTCGCTTCCTGACCATGACCGTGGGCATGGTCCTCCTCCAGGCCGCGCCCAGCTACATCTTCTCCGTGGGAGGGGCCATACTCTGGCTGTTCATCGTGCTGGCGCTGGCGTTCATGGCAAGCTACCTGCCGGCGCGCCACGCCTCACAGCTTACCGTACGCGAGGTTCTCAGCTATGAGTGAGATCGCCGCCAACGGGCAGCACGCCAATGGCCGCTCGCGCCTGATTCGCCTGGAACGCATCCTCAAGTCCTATCAAACGCCCGCCGGCGAGTTCATCGCCCTGCGCGACGTCGACCTGTCTATCGGCGCCGGCGAATTTGTGGCAGTTGTCGGCAAATCAGGCAGCGGCAAATCCACCCTGATCAACATGATCACGGGCATCGACCGGCCTACCGCCGGCGAGATCTACATCGCCGATACCGCCATCCACAAGCTGGCGGAGGGGCCGATGGCAGAATGGCGCGGCCGCAACATCGGCGTCATCTTTCAGTTCTTCCAACTCCTCCCCATGCTCTCCTGTATCGAAAATGTCATGCTGCCCATGGACTTCTGTCGCATGTTCAAGCCCAGCGAACGCGAAGAACGCGCGCGCCATTTGTTGCAGCAGGTGGAAATGGCGGACGAAGCCCATAAGCTGCCCAGCGAAATCTCCGGCGGCCAACAACAGCGCGTTGCCATCGCCAGGGCGATGGCAAACGATCCGCCCGTGATCGTCGCCGACGAGCCTACCGGCAACCTAGATACGCGCTCCGCCGATTCCGTCTTCAAGCTGTTCGAGGACCTCGTTCGCCGGGGAAAAACCATCCTCATGGTGACCCACGACGAAGAGCTGGCGGGCCGCACCTCGCGGCGCATCACGCTGGCGGACGGAGAAATCGTGGGCGACCAGGCCGCTCGCCCGCAAGGCGAATCCCAAGATCTGGGCGAGTTGCGCCGCGTCCCTATGGCCTAGAACCGCCGCCGCGAAGCGCGCTGAGTTCAAACAAGAGAGCTTCATAGCGCGGGCGCCTCCTAGCGCACGCTGTGGCCGCACAGCCCGTCAGCCGCTATCGCCATCAAATCCCACCAAATTTGCCTCGAAACGACCGTCCGGCCTTCGGTAAGCTCGAAGCTTTCCGGAAGATGTGGCTCGACCTCATCTGCGCAAAATGTTAGTTGACACTAAAAATAAAGTGTGCTATAAACAAAACCATGATTAGATTGTTCGATTTTCCGTTTTTGACGCATCTTCACATATGCTGAAGCAGACAGACATGAACCAACTTCGCAAATGCTGCCGGACAGAAAGGCAGAATCACACATGACACAGCCGTCGCTTATCCAACCGCTTATCGCCCTTCTCATCCTTGCCCTAATCGCCGTTCTCCTGGCCCTGGTTCTCTGGCCGGGATCAGGCCTCTATGCCCGTTGGCGTCGCGCCCAGCGCCTCGACGAGCGCGTGCTCATCGAAGACGCGCTCAAACACCTGTACGGGGCGCGGCTGCGCCAGCGCAAGCCGACTCTCCAGAGCTTGGCCGGGGCCGCCAATATCTCCGCCGACCGCGCCGCCCAGCTCGTCGAGCGCCTCACCGAGTTGGAACTCGTCCAACTAGTCAACGGCGACATCCGCCTTACGCCGGAAGGAGAGACCTACGCGCTCAATGTGCTACGCGCCCATCGCCTCTGGGAGCGCTACCTGGCTGAAAAAACAGGCTTTGCCGAAAGCGAGTGGCACGAGCGCGCCGATTGGGTTGAGCACACTCTCTCCGAGGACGATCTAGCCGCCCTCTCCAGCGAACTCGGCCACCCGATGCACGACCCTCACGGCGATCCTATCCCCACCGCAGAGGGCGATCTGGTCTATCACGGCGGCAAGCCGCTCAACGGCATGGCGCCGGACAAGCCGCTGCAAATCGTTCATCTGGAGGATGAGCCGGAAGCCGTCTACGCCCAGTTAATGGCCGAGGGCCTCTACCCGGGCATGCGCCTGCAGGTGCTCGACGTATCGCCCACACGCATTCGCTTCTGGGCGGATGGCAAGGAGCATGTGCTGGCGCCCATCGCCGCCGCCAACGTATCGGTGCGCGCGCTGCCCGCCGCCGAGGCGGTCGACGACACGCCCTCACGCCATTTGGACAGCCTACAGCCGGGCGAGTCGGCAAAGGTGATTCGCCTCTCCTCGCGCTGCCGTGGAATGGAGCGCCGCCGTCTGCTCGACCTGGGCATCCTGCCCGGCACGAAGATCACGGCCGAACTTATCAGCCCAAGCGGCGATCCCATCGCCTACCGCATCCGCGGCGCGCTGATCGCCTTGCGCAAACAGCAAGCCCGCCTAATTGATATCGAACACCCGACAGGGGAAGCCATATGACCGAACAGAAGAGTATCCGCGCCCACGCCGCCTGCGAAACTTGCCCGGTGCACAACGCAGGCAACCTCCTGCGCCTCGGCGTCGACATGAGCGATTGGGACTATGTCGTCGCCCTAGCCGGCAACCCGAACGTGGGCAAGAGCACCGTTTTTAACGCCCTAACCGGACTGCGCCAGCACACCGGCAACTGGCCCGGCAAAACCGTCACCCGCGCCGAAGGGGGCTTCGAGTACGACAGCCATCGCTACAAGCTCGTCGACCTGCCCGGCACGTACTCCCTGCTTGCCTCCAGCCCCGACGAGGAGGTGGCGCGCGACTTCATCCTCTTCGGCCAGCCCGACGTGACCATCGTCGTAGTCGACGCCACCCAACTGGAGCGCAACCTCAACCTGGCGCTCCAGGTCCTCGAAATCACCGACCGGGTTGTGGTCTGCCTAAACCTGATGGACGAGGCGCGACGGCATGGCCTCGAAGTCGACCACCGCGCCCTGGCGCGGCGGCTGGGCGTGCCCGTCGTTCCCGCCGCCGCCCGCTACCGCGAGGGGCTGCCCGAACTGCTCGCCGCAGTTGCAGACGTGGCGACCGGGCGCACCGTGTGCAAGCCGCGACGGCTGAGCAACGAACCGCCCGCGCTGAAGCACGCCGTGTCCACGCTCGTGCGCCAGATACACACCCTGTATCCCGGCCTGCCCAACGCACGCTGGGTCGCCCTGCGCCTGCTCGACGGCGACGAAAGCATCGCCGCGGCTCTGCGCAACGGCGGGCTAGGCGACTTGACCCGCGGCGAGCCGGTCCCAGTCGAAACCGCGCATCCCGTAGAACTGGAGATGGCCCGATGACCGCTTCAACCGCAGAGACTATGCACACGTCTACAGACGGCGTACAGCCGGACGACATCCTTGCCACAGCCCAAGCGCTGCGTTGGCAGATCAGCGGCGACTTCCACGAAAAGATCGTCGAAGCCGCCTACGCCGAGGCCGCCGCCATCGCCGACAGTGTCGTCACCCGGCCGGGAGCGTCACCGCGCCTGGCCCTGGATCGCACCATCGACCGCATCGTCACCAGCCGCCGCTGGGGTTTCCCCCTGATGATCCTGCTCTTTACGCTGGTCTTTTGGATCACGATTGCCGGCTCCAACTACCCGTCGCAGTGGCTTGCCGCCATTCTGGTCGACTGGGGTCACCCCGCGCTCAAACAGCTAGTGGACGGGATCGGCCTGCCCTGGCAACTGAGCGGCCTGCTGGTCGACGGCATGTACCTGACCACGGCCTGGGTGGTGAGCGTGATGCTGCCGCCTATGGCGATCTTCTTCCCGCTGTTCACGCTGCTGGAAGACGCCGGCTACCTGCCACGCGTCGCCTTCAACCTGGACAACCTGTTCCGCAAATCCGGCGCCCACGGCAAGCAGTCGCTGAGCATGATGATGGGCTTCGGCTGTAATGCCGCGGGCGTGGTGGCGACGCGCATCATCGACAGCCCGCGCGAGCGCATCATCGCCATGATCACCAACAACTTCGCACTGTGCAACGGGCGCTGGCCCACGCAGATTCTCATCGCCACGCTCTTCATCGGCGCGCTGGCTCCCGCTCACCTGGCCGGCCTGGTTTCGGCCACGGCTGTTGTCGGCGTGACCATGCTCGGCATTCTGTTGACCTTCCTGGTCTCCGCCGGCCTCTCGCGCACGGTGCTCAAGGGCGAGGCCAGCGCCTATAGCCTGGAGTTGCCCCCCTATCGCCCGCCGCGCATCTTGCAGACGATCTACACCTCGATCATCGACCGCACGCTCTATGTGCTGTGGCGCGCCATCGTCTTTGCCCTGCCCGCGGGCGCGGTCATCTGGCTGATCGCCAACATCCACATCGGCGGGCCGAGCATCGCCGAACACCTCATCGGGTTCCTCAACCCCGTCGGCCTGCTCATCGGCCTCAACGGCGTGATCCTGGTCGCCTATATCGTCGCCATCCCGGCCAACGAGATCGTCCTGCCCACCATCTTGATGCTGACCGTCCTGTCTACGGGCATGCACGAGGCCGGCGCAGGCGCAGGCGTTATCTTTGAGTTGGCGAGCCAGAACGCCACCTATTCCATCCTGCAGGCGGGCGGCTGGACGCTGCTGACCGGCATCAACCTGATGCTCTTCAGCCTGATCCACAACCCGTGCAGCACCACGATCTACACCATCTACCGCGAGTCAGGCAGCGCCAAATGGACGGCGGTAGCCGCGCTCCTGCCGGTGGTAATGGGGCTCCTGGTCACGTTTGTTGTTGCGCAGGTGTGGAGGCTTTTCGCCGTCTAGACGTGCGGCAGGCCGGATATCGGCAAACAAAACAGGACGCAGAGCAGGCTCAACTCGCTGCTCTGCGTCCTGTTTGTTCGTATCGTTTGGCCCGCGCCGTTCAGCCGGCAAGCAACTCGGACGGCAAGTCGGCTACGTCGGGAAAACTGCTCTGAGTGCCGGGGGCCTGCACGCTGACGGCCGCGATGCGGTTGGCTCGCTCGACGGCGGACGTGAGCGATCGGCCGGAGCCAAGGAAGTAGGCGAGGCTGCCCACGAAGGCGTCGCCCGCGCCGGTGGTGTCGACGGCCCGCACCTGCGGCGCGGGAACGTGGGCGATCTGCTCGTGCGTCACCAACAGACTGCCGCGCTCGCCCAAGGTGAGGATGACGTTGCCCGCGCCACGCGCCAGGCATTCGCGCCCGGCCGCGGCCGCCTCGTCGATGGTCGCGACCGGCATGCCGGTCAGCAGTTCGGTTTCGCTTTCGTTGGGGCAGAAGATGTCGCTCAGTGCGTAAGCCTCGTCGGGCAGCGAACTGCGCGCCGGCGCCGGGTTGAAGATCGTCATCACGCCCGCCCCGTGTGCAATACGCAGCGCCGCCAACGCCGTGTCCAGTTGCAACTCCCACTGGCAGACCACGACTTGGGCCGCCTCCAGCGCGGGGCGAGCCTGCTCCACGTCCGCCGGGCTAAGCAGGTCATTGGCGCCCAGCGCCACGATGATGGCGTTGTTGCCGCTGCTCTCCTCGACCCAGATCGGCGCCACGCCGGTAAACGAGTCAACGGTGGCAAAAGCATAGGTCGTATCGATGCCGTACTTGGCGAAATTCTTACGCGTATCCTCGCCGAAGATGTCCTGCCCCACCTTGGTCACAATCGCCACGTCTCCGCCGAGCTTGGCGGCCATCACGGCCTGATTGGCGCCTTTGCCGCCGAAGCCCATCTGGAAGCGCGTGCCGGGGATCGTCTCGCCCAGCTTGGGCAGGCGCGGGGCGTAGCTGATTAAGTCAATATTCGAGGCGCCGACAACGCAGATTTTCGGTCGTTGCATAGCTGGTTTGCCGTTCGTGTGGAGCGCCGTAGCGCGGGGATCAGCATAGACGAACGCCGTCTGCCGGCTTTGTGACCGGCGCGAAATGAGGCTGTTCTTGGTGGGAGTATATCAAACCCGGCGAAGTCACGCCAAGAGTCCGCGCTCCCTACGTTCGCGGAATCGCATGGCAGGTAGTAGAATCAACTAGGACGTGCGCCGGTCCGCATGTCTACTCCTTGGCCGTTCATGCTTCGCACAGATTCTGCTATGACACACCTTTCCCAAATCGCCCCGCCGACGAAAACCTCGCATACAGACTCGCAGCCGGATGACGAAAATGCGCTGCTGCAAACATACCTGCGCGGGCTTCAGAACAGCTCGTTCCCGTTCATCGCCGTTGCTCTCTTCTTGGCGGCTGCCGTCGCCTTTCTATGGATCACGAACAACGCCGACGTTTCGCGCCGTCGCGATATCCTGGGGATCGCCCTGTGCGTGGTGTCATTCGCCGCATGGCGCCTCCGTCTGCGCTACCCGTATGGTGTATGGGTTATCGCCTTGGGTACGAGTTCGATCATCGTGTTAGGCAGCATTCTTTTCCAACTGCCCGCCGCCTTGACGCTGCTCGCCCTGCCCTGCCTCCTCGTGACTGTCTACCTGGGGTTGCAGGCAGGTCTTATCTGGGGGGCTATCGTCTCCGGGCTGCTGATAGCGCTTTTTGCTGTGCAACCCGCGTACTTTCACCTCGAATCGCTCGACATTGCGCTTATCGCCATCTGGTGCGGAATCGCGCTCGTAGGAGCCGCGCTCCGCCCGTTGCGGACGGCCACGGCGGAATCTTGGTATCACTATTCGGCTGCGCGCAAGATGCTTGAAGAAAGCAGAGACCGTCAAGAAGAGCTAAACCAGGCTTACGAAGACCTGCACAGTGCATACAAGGAAATGGGCCGCCTGAACGCCATGCTCTTGGCGACTCAACGCGCCGTAGACGAGGCTCGTCAGGCCAAAGAAACGTTCGTGGCCAACGTGAGCCACGAGTTGCGCACGCCGCTCAACATGATCATCGGCTTCAGCAGCTTGATCGCCAAAGCGCCTCTCACCTACCGCAGAAGACTCCCTCCCGAACTCCTGGCGGACATCTCGGCCATCCAACGCAACGCCTTGCACCTTTCCAAGCTGGTAGACGACGTGCTCGACCTGAGCAAAGCCGACGCCGGATACATGAAGGTGTCGCTCTCCTACACTTCGATCCCGGACTTAGCCGTAGAAGCCGCCCAAGCCGTAAAGAACTTGTTCGACTCCAAGCATCTGTGGATTCGGATGGAGATGGAGCCGGACCTGCCCGAAGTGCTGTGCGACGCTACGCGCATCCGCCAAGTCATCTTGAACCTTCTAAGCAACGCGGGACGAGTGCTGGAAAACGGCGGCGTCACCATTCACGCCCGGATGGAAAACAACGAAGCGGTAGTCACCGTCGAAGACACGGGGCCGGGGATCCCGGAAGACGAGAAGCCGTTTCTCTTTGAACCGTTCCGTCAACTGGAAATCGCGCACCGCGGCGAGCAAAGCGGCACGGGCCTCGGCCTGGCGATCAGCCGCAAGCTCGTCGAACTGCACGGCGGGCGCATGTGGCTGGAGTCAAAACCCGGCGCGGGAGCGTGCTTCGCCTTTAGCCTTCCCATCGAGACGCCGCCTAAACAAATAAGCGGACCCAGCCGCTGGATATCGCGCGATTTTGCCCATCGAAATCGCACAGACGGCCGTCGCCGCGAGCTGCCCGTCATCGATAGGCGCGTGCTCTTTATAGACGCCGACGGCAGTCTCTATTCGTCGGCGCTCTATCACTTGCGCGATCAGATAGAGTTGGCCCTCGCACCGACCGTTGACCAAGCCGTCATAGACCTGCGCCATACAACCGCGCAGATGGCGGTCCTCAACCAGTCCGACGCCCTACAGTTATGCGATCTGGAAGCGGCGCTCAGAGCCGTCCCCTACCGGCTGCCCGTAGTGGCGTGCTCCGCGCCGAGTACGCCCTCAGCCGCCGCTCACCTGGGCGTCGACGGCTATCTGATCAAACCGATCTCGCATGAGGAGTTGCTGTCCGTCGTGACGAGCTTCCACCCGCCCGTGAACACGATCCTCATCGTGGATGATGAAGACGAGGCGGTGCAACTGTTCGCCCGCATGCTGGCTGCTGCCGAGCACAGCTACACCATCTTGCGCGCAAGCAGCGGCGCACGCGCGCTCGAACTCATGCTCAACCGCCGCCCGGACCTGGTTCTGCTCGATCTGATCATGCCTGATATGACCG
>Ga0334888_1003246_pt1 | contig 16314 bp, 15 predicted proteins | sample GraSluR1_MG_FD_207227 | JGI IMG/M metagenome (GOLD analysis project Ga0334888, IMG submission 207227) | Sludge microbial communities from methane-producing bioreactor in Wageningen University, Netherlands - Granular Sludge_3_08-R1 | ecosystem: Engineered > Bioreactor > Anaerobic > Unclassified ...
GGATACCTCACGACTGAGTGAGACGAAGCTCACTGCAAATTGTCGATCAAGAGCCAAATGTTCGGTAGTGGTTAAAACGTGGGTTTTGCCCTGACCGTATTGACCCCAAATTAATCTACCACGAGGTATTTTTCCGGTGGTTAATAAATCGAGGTCAGCACGGAGGGTTTCGGTGAGGTTTTTACGAAGATCAGGTAAGGTTCTCGTCGAAATTCGCGTTGGTACTCCAGTTCGGAGGGCTTCAACTACTTTAATGGCTTCCATACGATTTTTATTATAATGGTCCATATCAATATCCCTCCTTTTTTTTCATAAACATGGCATTTTCCATTACAATAGCGCGAAGCTTACTCATGGTCGAGGTGTCAGGGAGTTCTTCAAGATATTTCCGTTCATATCCTGCCGATGTGAAAAGTTCATTCATTTTGGAAGTTAATTTTGTTTCTAATTGGTCATTCAATGCTTTTACGAAATCATCCATATTTACAATATCAGCAAAACGATTAAATCGGTTAACTGTTACTAAACCTGATTGTAAGCGCATCCAAAGAGCTTCATAACTTTTAAATCCCCTTTTTTCATCTTCGAGCATAGGGTATCGACCAGATAATATCATTACAAAACTTTCTAATAACTCTGTGTCATCAATAAGTTGTCGTATTATCTCGCAGACATCTTTAATGGCATTTGGTGTGTAATAATAGCGAGCTGTTTCTGGAGAACGGCGGGTTATGATATCTACGTCATCGATAAGAACAAGCAAACCACTCCATCCTGCATACTTCAATAGACGAATCAAAGAATTGAGCCAATAACGAGCATTCGATTTTTGCAGTTTCTCAAATAAATAAGTCGTTTGTCGTTCCTGTCGCTCTAATTTTTCACCAGACAACCATCGTAAAGCCGTCGTTAAGGTTCCATCCCTGCCTTTTATCATACGTTCTTTAACTACTGTATAGGCAAATGCTGAGAATGAACTGCCGAAATCAGCATCTTTAAAAACTTGACTGGCAGTATTGCGAATTTCTTTTTCCGCTGTAACCTTCGTCATACCATCTTCAACCATTATAGGAAGGAGGCGTTCCGATCCATCATAATGATTGCTATCATATCCAAGCATACTGGCTGTTTTCCGGCAAAGGCCTCGGACCAGCTCTTCTAAATCAATTTGTGAGACTATCATTATGTACAATGAGGTAAGGTCATTTAATTTAAAATAAAAATCACGGAGTGAGAAAAATACGGTGGCGTAACCTTGATCACGTGCTTCTTGTTCTATGCAGCGTAATAATTGAGTTTTACCTGTTCCTTCTGATCCAACCACAACCTTGACCTTGCTTCCACCCTGGTAAATAAAATTATTGAGATAGTATTCTTTAAAAAAATCCAGCCAAAGTTCACGACCAATGGTAATAGTTTTTAGGATATCAGAATTAATTGGAGGTTCCCCTCTTTTTAAAAGCTCGATGTCTTTTTCGTCAATCAACATGAGGGCGTTCCTCCTTGTAAATGGTTAAAGTACTGATTCGACTTTCTCTGCCTTGACTATCTAAAATAACTAAAGCTTTCCTTGCACTTCGAGTAAATCCAAACTCAAATACATATTCTTCATTCAATGAAAGATCGAATCTTTCCTTTAAAAGACCTAATTCAAATTGAAAGAAAATTTTTGGATATTCTTGATGAGTTGAACGTCTTACTGTGAGTATTTCATAAATTTTATCCAGAGAAACCGCTTTTCCCCATAGAGCTTCCTTTTGTTTGTATGAAAGGCAATTGGCTATCTTATAGGCGTTGAGTAAATCCTTAAGAAAAATCTTAGAATTAAAACGCCGGTTATATATTGCCTTATATTCATTGGCGATTAAAATTGCCAATTCTTGTGGTTGTAAAACAGAAAAACGTTTACTTTTCCTACCCAAGATAAGAAGAACTTGATAATTTTCCAAATCAAAATGGAGGTGATAGGGTGGAAAAATATAATCTGGAAACTTACCTTGAAAAAGAATGTTTGATTCAGCGAGTTCGTGCTCAAAGTCTTTGATGAATTGTTCATTGGTTACAAATTCTTTATGAAGAGTCATTTCGTTTTCAAGATAAGGTTCCAAAGCCTCCCAGGACTTTTTAATTTTATTTAAAGATTCTTGGAATTGTTGTTTCATCTGTTCATAAAACCGAAAATCCCAATTTTTTTGGGCTTTTTTCAGGTGTTTAACACTTTTAGATAAGATATGGGTATTATCTTCGAGTAAATTCCAGCTGATAGGTGGTGAACTTTCTTTTGGATTCAACTCCATATGAGTATCCTCCCTTTTTTGGTTTTCATAATTTTTAGGATAAGTTAAATGTTTTGTTTTATATATACCTTGAATAATAAATATTTGCAACAGAATCCTGAGAGTCTGGTCTTGATTTTTGAAATTAAGTTAGATTAAAAAATGGAAATTCGAATGAGATCGTGGTAATGGAACGCTCTTGAAAAAAATGAAAAGATGAGATCCTCATGCGGGAAAGCACCGCTCAGGATGACGGATTAAAGAATTCATTTGATGGTATTTATCAGGATAGGCACTCCTGCTGATTCGCAGCACGAGATAAAAATGAAAAAAGCTAAAGGAGTACTGGAATTTATAGAGAAGTGAGTTTTTATATTTTAGAATTCTCTAAATAAATTTCTCAATTGTAAGTTTCAATGTATAAACTAAGAATTATGAAAATATAACTCTACCTGGCTGAGAACAGTTCATCAACAAGCGTTTCCTTATCAATTTCCAAATGATCGGAAATAGCTTTTAGTATATTGTTTAAAGTACCAATATGAATAGCTTTGTGCAGTGGAACGGTTATATGATGATCGCCATTTTTCTGAGTAGTGAGTCGAATATGGCTTCCAACTTGACGGGTTACCTTATACCCATAAACTTCTAACAACTTAGCCATTTGGCCACCACTTATATTCCGGGGAATTTTCATAAAACGATAATTTCATCCTTAACGAAATGAAGACGAATATAGAGAGGATATTCATCCTCTTCAAAGTGACACTTAACCGCTTCTTGAATATTTACTTTTAGTTCTGGAATGGAATCGGCTTCGGTGAATATAGAAAAACCCAATGCTCTCGCTTCGTACCCTCCTTCTGGTGATTCTTCTACCAAAAAAATAATTTCGTCTTTCATTGAAAAATACCTCACTGTTTTTGTTTGCCCTATTTTATCATTGAATCCTTTTTAAATAAAAGATTAAAAAAAATGGGAATCAAGTCTTGGTTCTTGAATTTATAAAAGGTTGTGTGTGCAGGAAAGGATGAGGTTGTCAACACCTCTATCCTCTTTGCAATGACGGATTTAGATAGGAAATGTCATTTTTCCTTCAAAAATCCAAGAATCAAGAAGAGATAGACCCCAGGGATTTGAGATATTAATTAATTGTGTATTCTCCGGTGAGGGAGAGAAATTCAGAGGCATAAAGCAGGGCTGCTCTAATATCACCTGCTTGAATAAAAGGGTATTCCATTTGTATTTCTTCAGGGGTCATTCCAGAAGATAATTTTTCTAAGATGATTTCTACCGTCAAACGGGTTCCACGAATGACTGGTTTTCCCAACATCACCTTAGGATTGGTTTCTATTCTTTTAAGAAGGTCTTCTCTCATATATTAACCTCCAAAGGGGATAAATCTGACTTTTTTTGGCGATAAAACAACGAAATGATTTGCAATTTTATCTTGATGATGTTCCAAAACAAATTGAATGGTAGTTATTTTTTCAATCGCTTTCTGGTTTTCAAACCGGAATAAAATTATTCCTTTTGTCATTTTTTTCTGCCGGAAAACAAATTCACCAAAGTCTTTATCATTCGTGATGAGAATAAAATTATTTCTTTGAGCATAATTTAATATATCTTCATCTAACATAGAAGTACTTAATTCAGCAACCGATTGGACTAAATACCCAAACTGTCTTAAAAAATCAATAATTGTTTTTTCAACATTCACATCAGCAAGAAATTGCAATGTCTCATTTTCTCCAAACTGAGGCATATTTCTACCACTCATTCCACTTAATAATGTTACTGAAGTAGTTGGTATTTTCCTTTTTGTGTTTCCAAAAATAATTTACCATATAATAATGCTCATAATATTCAAATTAAGAAAGAGTCCTTCCCCTAAAACAATTATTTTCAAATTCATTATACCATCTAAGAGAGACAGGAACCATTAAAGGAATTTTGCTGTATTATCGATCATTTTTTAAAATTGAAAGAATTCCATCAAATGAATTGTTCATAAGTGGGATAAGGTCTTGATTCTTGAATTTAAAAAACCATGGACGAACACATAGGTACACCCCTACAGTGATAATGGGACATTCTGGAAAAAGAGCTATACTCAAAAGTTGTGTTTGCAGGTTAGTGTTGTGGGGGTCAGGTCTTGATTCTTGAATTTAGATGAGTTTAATCTCATTTATTTATCTTCGGTTTTGATTGATCAAGCCTCAGTAAAATAACTATTATAAATATTTATTGGTTATGAAGTGAATCAAATCGTCAATATCTTGAAGATGAGATTGCAGTATTTGGTATAGTCTTTCGTCATCAACTTTCCAGTAAAGATGAACTAATAAATTTCTGAATTTAGCCATATTTGCCAAATTTTGAGCAAGTTTAATGGGAATGATTTTCTTTTCTCCAAGAAGAACAAAACCATCAGCGTAGCTTTCTGGTACACCCCACTGTTCACGAGATAATATATGATGACATATATCTATGCATCCTTCCATAACAACAATGAAATAATATTTAACGCTTCCTAAAACTTTAAGATCACCAATGATTTTTTCTTTTTTTTCTTTTTGAAATTCTTTTAAAATACTTAAGGCTTTCTGGATTTCACCAAAAAGGGAAAGAATTCTTTCTCTATCGATTGGCATTCTTCAGCTCCTGTCTATATTTTTTGAGGACTTCTTGAAAGTCGAGACACTTTTTCCACCGAAGGAGAAGAAAATCCGACCGAAGTGCTTCGTTTTTGTCTTTGAGAAGAAAACCTTTTGAAGCTCTATAAACCAAGCGATCAGGAGTGTGATTTAAAACGATGATATCGACGGGTATTTGAACGGCTTTTTCAATTTCTCTTGACAGTGAAACATCATAAAACAGATTGGATACCCGAGGATGATTCTCATCACAATAGATCGCTAAGTCGAGGTCATTATAAACCTCTTGTTCAGTAAAAGAACCAAACAAATAAGCAAAAATTATCTCATCATGTGATTGGATTAGGTTTTTTATTTTTTGGATGATTATTTCTTTCGATTTTAATTGCTGAGCCATTGAAAGCTCCCGTCCATATCTTTTCTTTAAATTTATTATAGCATTTGCTGCACAACAAGATCCTTCATGAAATTCTCGAAGACTATTATGCAACGAATTCCTGAGGGTCTATTATACAAATTAAAGAGGATAATGAGGAATTCCTGGATAAAATGTGCCCTGCTCTTTTAGCAAGATGTGTGGCTAGCGGGGTTCGTTATCCAGGCAACTGGGTTCACTTGACTCTGAAATACCGCCCGCGTTTTTTTATTGCATCTAGATATCTGCTGGGATGATATGAGTTCAAGATCATCTCTATTGAAAATATTTTTTAGTGCTAGGCTTTTATTCTTGTATTAATAATAATATTTGTAATTGGAAAAACATTAATAAGACAAAAAGATGAGATCCTCACGTAAAATCAGAGGGGGTCAGGTCTTGATTCTTGAATTTATAATGCATTTGGTTACTCAAATATCCGGCATTTGGTAGGTTTTACTCGAGCATTCTACATTAAATCCGTTATTTTAGCTTGAATGTTTTAAAACCAAAATCCCTTTCAAGAAACTCCAAAAGATGATAATGATGGATGATTTCACTAAATCATAAATGCTACGATGACTTCGACTCCGTCTTAGAATAAGTTGACTTCACTCATTACAATCAGTATCTTTCTTCACGATGTTTAAATCATGGTAGATTTTGTGATCAATCATCTGGAATGATTCGCCTTAGACCCTCTATTATATTTAGCCCGATCCAATCTCTAATCATTGCGAGCATCCTATCTTTTTCTCTCCCCTCTGATCTTTGCTACCTATCATCCAAAAGGGTAGACGATTTTACGGGGTGCTGGCAATGGTTCTTTTTTATTTTAGGGTAATTAACTGCTGTATTTTTAACCTGCCATTTGCTGTATTATTATTTTGCCATATACAGAATAGACCAAGGAATTTTTCAACTAAGGTTAAGCTTCCCTTTAAAGAAGGCAAGCTCTTTTTTCAATAAGAATCTCCGGCGCTCTTTAAGAGTAAGAGTAAATTGCAAACATTATTTGACACATACCCATTGAATCAGCCTCTATGTTACTTTGAACTATCAAGTGAGGACGAAAATGTGGTTTTTTATCCTGTCATTTAAAAAGCATATTTAGTAATTCGAGAAGATTATCCTTTTTTAAGAATATATGCAGTAAAAAAAAATAAAAAGATGAGATACAAACGGTTTCTTAATATGAAGTCACTGGATGACGCTTTACATATTAGATAAGACCTTCAAGTCTGTATAAAGTCGAGGATTGGGATAATGTTTTTAACTCATCACGAATTTTGAGGGCAGATCATGGTTTTTTATATACTTAGTTATTCAAATGGTAACGAAATGGGTTTCCCTCCTTGTTGGGCACTACGGTCAGCCGCTTCAATTATCTCAAATGTTTTCAATGCATCATCTAGATCTACAATGGTTTTTTCGTGGTTTAAAATACAATCAACAAAGTGATTTACTTCACCAGGAAATGGATGATGGGTTACATCTCCTGAATCAGGTGTAGTAGTAGGAATAGCTATCCAATCTTCCTGGCCAGGAAATGAATTCTTTGACCACAATTGATTGTTTCTTAAAGTTCCGTTTTCACCATAAAGCTCGAGGTTATAAATATAAGGGCAATTAACATCATAGGATGTACATACTTTTCCCATTGCACCATCTTTAAACCGTGTTATAAAAGTAATGGTGGTATCCTGTTCAAAATCACTTCGATAACGCCCAGATAAAGCTACTACTTCTACTGCATCTTGTTGAATAAACCAACGGAGGCCATCCACTGCATGACAGCCACCAACTTGAAGAATCGAACCACCAGTTTCTTTTTTTCTTGACCAAGGATAACATAAGTAGTTTTCATCGATTCGGTGCAAATAATCCACTTCAGCATAAAAAATTCTCCCCAAAACATTATCTTTTTGCAATTTCTTTATTGTTATAAATAATGGATTCCAGCGCAACACAAAACCAACAATTGTTGTTACTCTGGCTTTATCAACTGCTTTTTTCATTTTCTTCATGTCCGACCAATTAATTGCTATGGGTTTTTCAATTACGATATGTTTCCCATAATTTGCAGCCATAATGGTCTGTTCGGCATGCATAAAATTAGGTGTACAAATACAGACAATATCGACTTCGGAAAGCTTCATCATCTTCTCAAGATCAGTAAAATACTGGCAAGATTCTAACTGATATTCCTGAGCTTTAGCCACGGCTTTCATTTTATCTCGGCTAGCTATCGCAACAACTTCGGTATGGGGATTAAGCTTAAAAGCTCGTATATATTCTCCCGAAACCCAACCAGTTCCTATGATTCCAACACCTAATTTCTTCATAACTCTGTTCCTCCTTATATCAATTTTTCTTTCGAGAGTATGCCCCCACAATAAACAAAATTAAAAATCCTTGGATAATCAGCTTGCCAGTATTAGATATATTTATTTTCTGAAGCAAAGAAGTTAATAATTTAATGATATATGCACCGGCAATTGTACCCTCAACACCGCCTATACCACCCACAAATGATGTCCCCCCAATAACAGTGGCTGCGACTGAATCAAGTGAATAATCTCTTCCCAATCCTAACGATACTGCTCCAATATCACCGGTAAGAACTAAAGCTGCGACTGCGGAAAGAAGACCAGATAAAGCATAGACTGACATAAGAATAGTATCATTCTTTACTCCAGAGAGCTGAGCAGTTCGAGAATTAGCAGCAACCGCATACAAACGTGCCCCCCAGGTTGTTCGATACAGAACAAGAATAAATAGGAAAGCAATGCCAATCCAAATTAGAAAAGCAACTGGGACAATGTTTAAAATTCGACCACGGCCGATAAAGCGGAGGTTGTTGGGCACAATCCCTCTTGGTTGCCCTTTGGTATAAATCAAATATAGCCCTCGTAAAATAAAATCCATACAAAGGGTCATCACGAATGGTGAAATACGTGCTTTCGTTATGCCTAAGCCATTCAGAAAACCAAAAACCAATCCCAATAAAAGACAGAATAGACTTACTGGAAGTACCAATTGGGCATTACCTAAAATGGTACCGATAGAAAAAACATGGATAAAGGTTATAATTGAACCAACTGAAAGATCAATCCCACCGGTTAATATCACCATTGTTTGACCAATAGCAACAATACCAAGACCTGCAGTTTGTTTGGCAACATTAAGGAGGCCAACTGGATTAAATGATTGAGGAGAAAGAATTCCAGAAATTGACAATAAAATAATCAACCCAATATATACACCAAAATTTTTCATAAAATAAGAAAGTTGGTTGGGTTTGTAAATTTTAATTTCGGACATTTCTAACTCCTCTTTCGGTAAAAGATCATAGCTATCACCAGAACCAAACCAGTTAAAATTTCTTTATAAAACGAAGATTGTAAGTTGAATCGGAAACTGATTAAATTGAGAACATTATTTAGCATTGAAACAATTGCTACACCAGCAATTGTTCCACCTAAACCACCAACTCCTCCTGATAAAGGAGTACCTCCCACTACAACAGCCGTTACTGAATTGAGAGTAAAAGGTACTCCATAGAGAGCTCCTCCACTTTTCACGCGAGCCGCTAAATAAAGACCTGTCATAGCAGCCATAAGCCCAGCAATAACATATGTAGATACTTTAATCCTCCCAACTGATATACCAGCATTAGCTAAAACTTCTTCATTGCCACCCAAAGCGTAAATATACCGTCCAAATCGAGTTCTATATAAAAGGTAAAATTCTATTCCAACAAAACCAAGAAACAAAAGAAAAGGAATCGAAAACAATCCCCAGCTTCTGGTAAGAGCTATTTGGAACGAGCTCGGAATGTAACCCCCAGTGGTTTTATGAAGGGTATAAGCTAAACCTTGGAATATGAAACTCGTACAGAGTGTAACAATTAACGGGGGTATACTCATTTTTTGCACCAATAAACCGTTAAGAGTTCCAAAACCAACACCTGCACCAAGGCATAAAAGCAATGATAGAATGATAATGATTGGAGAATCTGTCATGGTGTTGGCTGCAATTAAAGTTACCAAGCTAATTTGTGAACCAACTGAAAGGTCAATACCCCCTCCAAGTATAACCAATCCCTGCCCTAAACTAACTAAACCTAGTGGTACCATTTGAATTAAAACATTGGATAAGTTGCTAATTTGGATAAATTCTGGAACAATTGCCACTACAATGATAACTAAACCAAATAAAACCAACCAGATAAAAGATGAAGAATGACGATTAGGATGAAAGATTTGATACCAAAATGAATATAATTTATTCATTGGTTCAAACCTCTTTCTGACCACTAGCCGCAAACATGATTTCTTCTTCAGTGGCGTTTTGACGAAAAAACTCACCGGTAATTTTTCCCTCAAAGAAGACCAAAATACGATCAGGGATTCTAAGGAGTTCAATCATATCACTAGTAACCATGAGAATAGCAACTCCCTCATCAGCGAATTGTCTCATGAGTTGGTAAATCCCCATCTTTGCGCCAACATCAACTCCTAAAGTTGGTTCGTGAAAGAGAAGAACTTTTGGTTTTAATGGGAGCCATTTGGCAATTACAACTCGCTGTTGATTACCACCACTTAAATTTTGGACAGGAGTTGAAATCATAGGAACCAATATATTTAATGTCGAGACCATCTTTTCAACTATTTCTTTTTCTTTCCGACGGTGGATAAATCCGATTGATTGTCTTAAATGGAGAGAAGGAAGAGCAATATTCTTTCTTACTGATTGTGTTACCGCTAAGCCTTCATTACGCCTATCATCTGGGATAAAACCAATACCTAAATGGAGTGCATCACGAGGTGAACGAATTGATACTTTTTTGCCTTCGTAATAGACCTCTCCTTTGCTTATTGGATAAGAACCAAAAAGGAACCTGATGATCTCTCTTTGACCATTACCGGTCATTCCTCCAATAGCGAGAATTTCACCTTGACGCAAATCAAAACTTATGCCCTTAAGATGTCTTCTTTGGTCTTCAATATTACGCAATGATAAAACAACAGGATTATCTTGAAAATTGTGACGATAGGGGAAAGTACTGCTGATTTCTCTGCCTACCATGAGTCGTATTAACTCATCCTGATTAATTGTATTTACTAAAAAAGTACCCACAATTTTTCCATCCTTAAGAACCGAAACTCTATCAGCTATGGAAAAAATCTCATTTATACGATGAGAAATGTAAATTACAGTTACTCCTGATGCTTTCAAATTATAAATAAGTCGAAAAAGCGCTTCTACCTCTTTTTCTGGAAGAGCTGCAGTTGGTTCATCCATAATGATAATTTCTGCTTTTGAAACCAGAGCCTTCAGTATTTCGACCATTTTTGCTTCAGCTGCTCCTAAATCACCAGCATAAAGATCGAGATCTATATTTATTTGTAAGTTTTCCATCAATTGAATGCAAATTGCTCTGGCTTTTTGCCAATCGATACGATCTTTTTTCCCGACCGGTTCATTCCCTAAAATAATATTTTCAATAATGCGAAGATGTGGAAGGAGATTATATTCTTGGAATACAGTACTTATTCCTTGTTCAATAGCTTTTCTGGGTTCAGTCATTTGGACTTTTTTCCCTTTTAAATAAATCTCCCCAGTATCTGGACGATATTTACCAGCAATAATCTTAATTAAGGTAGATTTACCAGCACCATTTTCGCCCACCAAAGCATGGATTTCCGCTCGGTTAAAGGAGATAGAAACGTGGTTGAGTGCGGTTACTCCTGGAAAAAACTTTGTAATATCTTTACATTCCAGTAGTATCAAAGTAACAAGCCTCCATAAAAATCAGAGGGAGTAATGAAAAAACTCCCTCTGATTTTTATAATTTTTTGTCGATCAACAATTTATCACTCACCTGGGAATAAAGCTTTGATTTGTTCTTCGCTCATATGGGTATTTGCCCAGAATGAATCAGGTAAATCAGGTCGAACAAATTGATCAAGGTTTTCACCGGTAATTGTGTAAACATGGAGAATTTGATCTTTCGGAACATCTTTCCCAATTTCAACTTTCCCTTGGACAATATCCAAACCTAATTTTAATCCTTCAGCAAAGAAATAGGTCGGCATGGAACATCCTACTGCATCAAATTTATCTTTACCCATATTTTCTTTCCAAAGTTTTAAAAATCCGTTGTTATCTTCCCCTGACATGGGAATTAACGGTCTACCAGCCTCCAGAAAAGCTTCAATTGCTCCCTGAGTCATAGATCCACCCGAAGCCCAAACACCATCGATATTTGGAAATGCAGCTAAGAAATTCTCCATAGCTACTTTTCCTTTAGCATAATCCCAGTCAGCAAAGGTTTTGCCTAAAATTTTAATATCTGGATATTGATCAAAAACTGCTTTTGCACCTACCCAGCGATTAATAGCAACTGTTATGCCATCCATTCCATCAAGAGCTACAATGTTACCTTTCCCTCCCAATTTTTCGACTATGAATTGTGCGCCGATCGATCCAAACTCCTTGTCATCTGACATTAAACTGGCTGTATACTTATCAGTCTCGAGTGGCGAAACGCAGGGGATAACCACCGTGCCTTTTTCATAAAATTTTTGAATAACACTGGAAACAGCTGGTGGATTGACTGGCTGAAGAATAAGAATATCAACTGTTCTGTTCAATAAATCTTCTAAATCGGATACCTGTTTTTCTGCACTATAATCGGCATTTGCATAATAAACTTCTCCAACCAATCCGGCTTCTTTTTGCCGATCGACTTCGGCATAAAATTCGGCTTTACTCTGAACTCCCCAAGTATTACCCTCCCAAACATTTGAGAAAGCTACGTTAAAAGGCGGTTGTTTTTCTTGAGCAAAAGAAATTCCTGTGGTTAAAGCAAATATCATTAAAATGCAGAGAAATAATAATCCTTTATGTTTCATAATACTCACCCCTCCATAAATGTTTTACTAATATTAATTCTATGAGTACATGAAGCAAAGGTCAATTAAATTTTGAAAGAATATATGCTACATATTTTTAAAAAATATGAAAGATTAAGAACTTTTATGTTTAAATTCAACCTCGGTTTGATGAAAATAAACTTAGATTCCTAACTACATATTAAATGGGATCTTGATTCGAACAATTTCCCAACTAGGAATGTCTATCTTGAAAATTCACCTCCCACTTTTTTTTAATTGATTAAAGCAAAAATCACTCTTAACATTTTATCCATATAACCAAAAACCGACAAAGAAGATTAAAAAAAATGGTTCCCATCACTTGTAGAAACCTAAAAAAACGGATTTTTACAAACTTCATCGCTTGAAGATGGCGAGCATGAGAAAAAAACCCATTTCAATAGCCTTTCCGGGTATCGGTTTATTCGTAGTAACCAGCTTCCATCGCTTGAATAGCTTGAGCTTGGAGAATTTGGTTTACAATCGTTTCCAAGAATTGGGAATCAGAGGGGGCCAGGTCTTGATTCTTGAATTTTTAATGCATTTGGTTACTCAAATATCCGGCATTTGGTAGGTTTTACTCGAGCTTTCTACATTAAATCAGTTATTTTAGCTTGAATGTTTTAAAAGAAAAATCTCAATGGTTGGCACTGCTTGCTGCTGATCTGTCTCTTGTCGAAGACAAGATTGTTACCCTCTATGGAAAGCGCTGGGATAAATGCCTTCTTCAAGATGATAAAATCGGTCTTGAAACTTACTCGGGAATTCCAGGTTCACTTCCTTGATGCTCTGGTCTCTCATATCAGTATCGTCTTTATCCGCTTCATCATGCTGGTTGTCGTTGCCCGAAGGAACGCCGACCACCGAACCTTTGGCAAGCATTTCTATACCTGCTATGATGAAATTCAGGATATGACACTCATGGAAGCGTTGGCGTTACTCCTTGAGCTTTTCAAATCAACTATGAGAGAGGTTTTCGTCCTTTCAGAAGAAAAAATCAAAGTGCTACTCATTTATTTTATAAATAGTCTTTCAGCATAGTTGAAAGAAAAAGTAATACTTATGAACTACGAAAGTTGAGATAGTTATTTAAAAGTTTAGTAGTTTCAAGCTGTTTCATTTCTCGATTTTTTTGTATACTTTATTAATATCTTAAAGAATTGTAGTAAAAAAATCTTCATTTTTAAACATCTTTTTAAAGTATATAAAAAAATACCCCTTAAATGTTTAAGGGGTATTTTTTTATTACCTGAATTAAAGGAAAATTATTCTTGCATCAATTCTTTGATTTTTACTGCTGCTTCTTTAAATGCTTCTTCTGGGGTTGCTTCACCAATAACTGCTTTTTGTATAGCCTCTCTCACTGCAACTGAAACATTTGGATATTTTTCTCCTCCACCGTATTCAAACCTATTTCGAGCATTTTCAAATGTTACTAAAAATGCCTCGAGTAACGGTAAATTCTCGATAACACTCGGTGCTATTGATTTTCTGGTTGGAATGTTATAAACATTTGTATTGAAGAATTCCATGCCGGTTTCTTCCATCAAAAATCTAAGAAATTCCCAAGCAGCTTTTTGTTTTTCGGGTGAAGAAAATGGACTTATTCCAAAAGGTTCACCACCGACTGGAGCAATAGTTGGCATGCCTGCTTTTGGTACTGGAATCTTAGTAATATCAAAGTTCATATTTGCCTCGACTGAAGAAGGAATATCCCAACAGCCTTGTATCATCATGGCTGTTTTACCAAGTCGGAACTGAACCCCTACATCTCCCTGGTTCCAATTTACGACCTCTGGAGAAGTAAATCCCTTCTTTACAAAATTTGTATGGAATTCGAGCGCACTAATTGACTCAGGCGTATCTAAGGCCAAAAGATCACCGCCATTGCTCCACAAAAATGACTCAAAGTGCCAGGTCGCTTCTTCACTGGTAAAAGCTGAATAAGCATAACCATAACGATCACCCTTGGTCAGTTTTTCAGCCCAAGTTAAAAGATCATCCCAAGTCTCTGGTGGTCCAGATAAACCAGCTTCTTCAAAAAAATCTTTATTATAATGTAATGCTAAGGTGTTTGTACTAAACTGCATAGCATAGGGCTTATCTTTCCAGGTAACAGCACTTTGAGATCCTGGGAAAACATCATCCCATTTACCCCAATCATTAACAAACTGGGTGAGATCAAAAAGAGCTCCAGCTTCTGCGAGATGAGGAATGTCTTGAGTATCACAAGTAATTACTTCTGGAAGGCTTTTTGTTTTTGTTCCTAATAAAATTCTTTCAATATTCTGGCCAAGAGGAACATAGATTCGGTTGATTTTAATATTTGGGTTATTTTTTTCAAATAAATCTATTGTTTTCAACCACACCTTACCCCATTGCAAACTATCAGCCCACACATCCTGAACTGAAATTTCTATTGGCTTATTTTCAGCAGCAAAAGCAATGACTGTCGATGACACAACAAACACTAAAATTAAAATCACGCTCATTAATCTGGATTTCATTTCGTTTTCCTCCTATTATTTACTACTTAGATTGAAATACTAATTTTCTAACACCAAAAAGAATCGTTTCACCTCCCTTTTTCATTAGTTTTGATCTAATAACTACTGTTTCAAAGCACCAGCGGTTAACCCTTTTATGATAAATTTTCCTGTTAAAGTAACAACGACCAATGCTGGTATTGAAAAAATAAAGCCACCAGCCATAAGGTTATTCCATCTCAGACCATAAAGCTCCATATACTTATACAAACCAACGCTCATGGGTTGAATTTTATTATCTGTAGTTATTACCAAGGCATAAACAAAATCAGCCCATGGCATCAAAAATGCAAAAATCGCACTGGTTGCTATACCTGATTTAACTACTGGAACTACTATTTTAAAAAAAGATGTAAAATGTGAAGCTCCGTCAATTAAACCTGCTTCAATTAATTCGAAAGGCATTGAACGCATATAAGCCGTTAATATTAAAGTGCAAAGAGGGATTGTATATGTGGCGTTGGCAAGTATTAAGCCCAAACGGGTATTTATTAATCCTACGTTTGAATACATCATAAATATTGGAATGGATAACATTACAACAGGAAACATTTGGCTTAATATCAAAGTAAAGTTAACATACTTACCAAACTTAAAACCATAGTGGGCCAATGCATAACCAGCAAAAGGAGCAGTAAAGAGAGTTATTAGTAGACTTCCAGTAGCAATTATAAGGCTATTTATAATATTAGAACTTAATCCAATAAACGTTTCAATAAATGGTTGAAATGTTATTTTTGGTGGAAACCAATAAGGAGGAACATGAAACATGTCTTGTAGAGTTTCAAAACCATAAATTATCATAAAATATACTGGCAAGAGAAGGAGTATAGTTATAAAAATTCCTATTACCATCCAAGTATAATCGCCAATTTTATACTTATTAACTTTCATACTCATCCTCCCTAATTACTTTCAACCTTAAACAAGGCAAATCCAAATACAATAGCAAGGATAATTACAACCATAATATTAGCTACTGCTGATCCCATACCAAAAAGATATTCTCGAAATGCTAATTGATAAGAAAGAGTACTTAAGAGATGAGATGAATTCGCAGGTCCACCTTGAGTTGCAATCCAAACTATATCAAAGTGTTTAATAGTATAAACAAAACCAAGCATTAAAACTGTTATGATCACATATTTAAGCATGGGAACTGTTATGTAAATTAACTTGTGCCATCCTTTTGCACCATCAACTGAAGCAGCCTCATATAACTCAACTGGAATTTCTTTAAGACCCGTATGGAGGAGCACGTAGTTAAAGGGGATCCCAATCCAAATGTTAATTACTGTCAAAGTCCATATCACTAAGTTGGGATTGGTGAGCCAATTAATAGGATCGGTAATCAAATTATTGGATAGAAGAAAAGCATTAATGATACCTTGTTCAGAAAAAAAGAACTTAAAAGCGTTTGCTGACACTATTAAAGGGAGAAACCATGGTATTAATAATAATCCCCTTAAGTATCGGTCA
>Ga0334888_1003247_pt1 | contig 16312 bp, 17 predicted proteins | sample GraSluR1_MG_FD_207227 | JGI IMG/M metagenome (GOLD analysis project Ga0334888, IMG submission 207227) | Sludge microbial communities from methane-producing bioreactor in Wageningen University, Netherlands - Granular Sludge_3_08-R1 | ecosystem: Engineered > Bioreactor > Anaerobic > Unclassified ...
GTAACATTTTTTTTCAGATAATTCAAGGGGGGATGAAATGGAAAATAAGGATAAACTAATTATAGGACTGATATTGGTAATTATATTTTTAGGGGCAGGATTAGGTTTAAATACATTATTAATGCAGAATAACCCTTCAGGCCAGTTAAACAATTCCATTTCAAATTCAAATAGCACTAATCAAACCAATGTGGCCGGGGAAACCGATAATAAAGCTCAAATATGCAGTTATTGTAAAGGCACAGGGGTAATAAAGACTCCAATTTATACTATGGGGCCTTGTGATGATTGTGATGGTACTGGTGTTAAATATTGGCCTGGTGGATGTGAAACCTGCAGCATCTGCAATGGAGAGGGTAAATTTAAAGTTAAAAGTTATAAAACAGAAAAATGTAACCATTGTGGTGGAGACGGATATATTTAAAACATTTAATACAATTACAATTAAGGGTATAGGTGATAATTTATGGACAATAAAGAAAAAGTGATAAAAGCCTTCAGAGAATCAGAAGAACCTTTAAATGCAACAAAAGTAGCCAAAATTTCTGGTATTGACAAGAAAGAAGTGGACAAGATCATGAAAGATCTTAAAAAGGATGAGACCATAATTTCTCCTAAGAGATGTTATTGGGCTTTGAAAGAGTAGAGATTGTTAAAACCGCATTTCATCTATATTTATTTTTTATTTTTAAAAATTATATTTTGCACTAATACTAACTTATCTTACTTGATTCTATTTAATGATTTTATTAACCTTTACTAAAGATAGTCTGTCCTTTTTTAAACACTTTCAACTGCCCACTACTAAAAGATTTCCATTCTTCATCAGTTAGAGGGTGGCTGGCAATGATATAACCCTTCTGATAGGGTGTTTCTTGTTGACTTAAATCAATTTGATAATCTTCATCTGATAAATTTACAGGACCAAATGGTGCCTTACGGTTCAAGTAACGCAGGCCATTATAACCATTTTCATCATGGTAACAAAATAAGTGAATGCCGTCAGAGAATATACAGTTAAAATTCCCATAGTCATTAATTGTTCTAAGCTCCCTCCACAGCCAATCAAAACCTTCACTACTATTTAACTGGATCTCTTCATCATGGATACGGTTAAGTAGATGGCAGAAGATTGCCTCAGAATCAGTTGAACCTACAGGTTTATAGTTGTAAGTTATAAAATCATTTTCATATCCTTTGATAGTACCATTATGTGCAAAAACATAATCCCCACCATTTAATTCCCGCTGAAAAGGATGGGTATTTTGATAATTTGTTTCAACTACGCTGTTGCGGCGTACATGGGCTAAGATAATATTGGATTTTATCTGAGGATAAGTTTGAACAAACTGAGAAAGAGTACTTTCACCAGCTTTTAATGGTTCTTTCATAATTTGGCAGGATCCATTTGGATAAAAAGCCAGGCCCCAACCATCTGGATTATTTGTACCTCTATTTCTAAAACCCTTAAAGGAGAAGGAAGGATCTATTTGATAGTTGAAATTTAAACCTAATAATTCACACAAATTAATACCTCTAATTATTATTTGGTATGTGATGAGCATGGAATTTATCTTAATATTATATCACAAGTATTCTATCCATGTTCTCTTTAATATATCATTCTAAACAAGTGCTTTAAATAGTATGCACCCGGCCTCAATAATTTGAATATACCCCATTTTGATAGAAAATATAGTAGTCAAATATATAATAAATAAAAAACAGAAAAGGTAGTCAATAAGATAGTCATAATGTGGTTAAATGTTCCAACCCCAATTCTCTTACAATAATAAAATAGTAAACAATCTACTGGATATTTATTCTAAAAATGATTTCATAGCCAATGCACCGTTAGTAATGGATATGAAAATTTCACTACAAAGAGATGCTCTACTTAAAACTGCTCATCATTCTACCTCAATAGAAGGTAATCCACTTTCCTTAGATGATGTTAAAGAGTTATCACAGGGTCATAAAATATCAGCCCAGAAAAAGGCTAGACAGGAAGTTATAAACTACCTTAAAGTACTAAAAAACTTGGATAAATACCATGAAAAAGGGATAATAACCGGAAAATCCCTTCTAAAATTGTTTGATGATATAACTTTTCATACATTAGACTATGCCTATTTTGGTGCAGGTTATAGAAATATTCAGGTTAATGTGGTTAATAATCTGAAAGAAGTGGTATTTACTCCACCACAGCCTGATGAGATTGAAGAGTTAATGACTGATTTTATTTGGTGGCTGAATAATCTGGATGATTTGAATCCAGTTATTGCAGCAGGGATTGCCCATTTTGAATTAGTTAGGATTCATCCCTTCGTGGATGGTAATGGACGTACTGCTCGGGCTCTAACTGCATTAATCCTCTACCTCAACAAATTTGGGGTTAGTCAATTTTTCACCATAGAGGATTTTTATGATGAGGATCGGGCCGCTTATTATAATGCTCTTAACCAAGTAGATTTGGAAACAATGGATCTTACTCCCTGGCTTGAATACTATTTAGAAGGATTTTTATATTCTATTTCTAAAGTTGAAAAACAGATATTACTTTCTTCTCCCCCAAATAAAATTAATCAAATCCGTCTTACAAAAAAGCAGATGAAAATACTTGAATATATCCATCTTAACGGCACTATTTCTAATAAAGAAGTTCAAAATTTGCTGGGTATATCCCGACAAGGAGCCTATAAATATCTTCACAAGTTGGTTAATTTAGGTATTCTAAAAAAAGAAGGTGGTAGTAGATCCACCTATTATATACAGTTGTCAAATAAGTAGTCAAAATGTAGTCAAATATGTTTGAATACCTATTTAAATCCATTAATTATTTTACCTGCCTTATCACACCAGCGATAGTTTTCAAGAGAATAGGACCATCCATCACTGCCTGGTGCAGAAGATAATTGGGCCTTAAATAAAATTTATAAAAGGCCTTTTTCTGAAGATCTTTAAGATCCTCCAGGGAACAGTCCACTGTATCTAGTATAGGGTTAATCAGGGTGTATTTAGACCAGTCTTTAACTTTGATCATCTTCTCTTCAAAGGCCTGCTGATAAAATCTGGTACCTGGATATGGGGTGGCCAGTGAAAAAATTGCATAGGAAGGTTTCAATTCTTTAACGAAATTTATAGTTCTTTTAATGTTTTCATGGGTATCACCAGGCATTCCCAGCACCACAGAGGCTATGGTGCGTATTTTTTCTTTACGGGAAATTTCAAATGCATTTCTAATCTTTTCGATAGTGGTCTCTTTATTTACCCCATCAAGTATTTGCTGATCCGCAGATTCCACACCTAAAAAAATAGCTATACATCCTGCTTCCTTCATCTCTTTTAATAGTTCCTCATTAAGAGTATCAACCCTAGAAGCACAACCCCAAAACACCTTCAACTCTCTTTTTTTTATCTCTGCACATATCTCATGGACTCTACTTTTGTGGATGGTAAATGTATCGTCCATAAAAGCAATGGTTTCAACATTAAAGTCATCAACAAGGTGTTCCATTTCATTTACAATACTCTTTGCAGATCGCAACCGAAGTTTAGGTCCGTGCAAAGCAGCAGAAGCACAGAAAGAACACTGCATAGGACAACCTCGACTGGTTATCATAGTGGACATGCGGGTCTTCATGTTAAGCAGTTTATAATGATCCATGGGTAAAAGGTGTCGAGCTGGGAATGGCAGGCTATCCAGGTCTGTAATAAGGGGGCGGGCTGGTGTTACTACATTATCATAAGCAATCCCTTTAACATTTGAAAGATCTCCACCATTTTCCAGAGTCTGTACCAGTTCCAGTAAGGTCTCCTCTCCTTCTCCCCTTATTACCAGATCTACAGAGTCATTTTCTAATACTGAATCATAATTGAAACTGGGATGATAACCACCCATCACTACCAGTGTATCCGGACAAACCTTTTTGGTTATTTCAGCTGTTTTAAATGCCTGATCAATGGTGGGAGTTAAGGCAGTGATGGCCACTAACTGGGGTGAAATTTTCTGCATTTGATCTTCTAGATCGTTCCAAGTCATATCCAATGCAGAAGCATCCACAATCTTAACTTCTACACCACTTTCTTCAAGAACAGCAGCCATATAGGCCAGACCCAGGGGAGGTGCTACAACTCCCATAAATTTATATTTTGAATTGGTTTGGGGTGGATTTATCAACGTAACTTTCATGGTTTCACCAATGTTTTGATTTTTAATAAAAGGAAATTAATAACAAGAAGAAAGGTGAAAAGTGTCTGCAACAGTTAGATTGTAACAGTTATAATAAAGGATTGGTTTAGAATTTTAAATTCCCAATATAACGATGAAAAAAATGTAAATAAGATAATAAATATACAATTGCAATAGATATAATTAAAGAATATTATATATAAAGATTTCCAATTAATAAACTTGTTATAAATACTCTAAAAAAAGTGATCTTATGAGCGATTGGGTAGAAGTTAAAAAAAATGATGAAGAGAAAGAAAAAGATAACATGTGGGATCCCAGCAGTATGGGAGACTCCGTCCAGGGGATATACATTGAAAAAGAAGAAAATATAGGTCAGTACAAAAGCAACCTCTACACCCTGAAAAACAAAAATGGTGAAATTAAATTCTGGGGGTCTACTGTACTGGACAATTTAATGGATAAAGTTCCTTTTGGGAGTGAAGTTCGAATAACCTACATGGGTAAACAACCATCAAAAACAGGCAAACAAGCCTGGAAAGATTTTAAAGTTGAATACAGGCAAGCATAATAAATTTAATTACATTTTATAATCGTGTTTGGATTAAACTCAAGAGATATTTAAAAAAACATAGCATGATTTTTTTAAATCTTTTTTTTATTATTTAAAACCATAAATTCATTCTTTTAGGTAAAAATAGTTAAATATATTACCCAAAAAACTTATTTGAAAACATTACAATAAAATTAGCTTATTCTTTCTTCATATTCAATTTCATTAAATTCAATGGTGAATTTGGAGCCACTACTCTTGTCTAACTCAATTTGTCCATCAATTTGTTCTACCAGTGTATTAACCAGTTCCAATCCAAGAGTGGTAGAGTTTTTGAAATCTATTTCTGGGGGAATGCCTACACCATCATCTTCCACAGTGAGTAAGTTCTGGCCGTTAAAATTTTCTAATTTTATTGTGACATGGCCTTTGCTTTCTTTAGGGAAGGCGTGTTTTAGTATGTTGGAGACCAGTTCATTTATTATAAGGCCCAATGGAATGGCAGTTTCAATATTAAAATTAACATCTTTTATATCCAGATTGAGTTTGATTTTAGATGGATCCTGAGCATAAGAGTCAAATAATTGGGATATGAGGCGATTCACGTAACTTGAAAATGATATATGTGCGAAATCAGAAGATTCGTATAATTTTTCGTGGATCATGGCCATGGCTCTAACCCTGGTTTGAGTATCCCTGAAAAATCTTATAACTTCTTTATCGTGGATCTTGATGGCCTGTAAATTAAGGAGGCTAGATATGATCTGCATATTATTTTTAACCCGGTGGTGAATCTCACTTAAGAGAACATCTTTCTCTTTTAAGGATTTTTTAATTTCGTCATCTGCGATTTTTCGGTGGGTGATATCTGATACTAATGCCAGAGTACCTGTATACTCATTATTATTATAAAGTGGTGTGGTGGCTAAACTGGTATAAATTACTCCACCATTTTTACATCTAAACTCAAAATCTTGTCCCTTGATTACACGGGATTTTATACGATCCATCTCTTTTTTTACCAATTCAACATTTTTATCATCCATAAATGAGAATAAATGTTTTCCTATCATTTCATCCACAGAGTATCCTAACATATCTGCCATGGTGGGATTGACAAAATTCGTGTAACCTTTAGAATCAATAGTCCATATTCCTTCCTGTGCATTCTCAACAATAAGCCTATACTTCTCTTCACTTTCCCTCAAAGCAGATTCTATTTTCTTTCTTTCTGTAATGTCCTGACCTATGCCAATATTTGTTCCATCGATCAACTCCACATTAGACCAGGAGGTATCTATGATCTCGCCATCTCGATTTTTTGTTTTAAAATATCCCCATTTACCTTCTGATTTTTTTATGAAATCAATTACATACTCTCTGTATTCATGATCAGGGTACATCTTTTTAAGTATATTAAACTGTGGAATCTCTTGCATGGACCATCCTAATATTTCCTCAAATCTTTTATTGAAATAGGTAAGATTTCCATCTCCATCGAGATAGGCAATCATAATAGGAGCATTGTCCAGTATAGTTTGTAAAATATCTTTTTGATGGGATAATTTTTTCTGGTACTCTTTAAGAAGGGTTATATCATGTGAAAACTCCAGTTTAGATATGCTGCCATCAGGATTTTTGAGGGGTGTATCTAAAACATCAAAGGTTTGGCCCGTTTGGGAATAACACTCCCATTTAACAATTTTACCCTGGAACACCTCATCATTAACACACCAAGGACATACAGATGTTCTATTATGGAGGTACTCATAACATTTCTTACCATTTATCGGCCCGAATTGCTTTAAAATAATTGGATTTGCATATTCTAGATGGTAATCCGGGTTGCAGATATATACCCCATCTTCCATACTATCCAGAATACTTTTCAACTTGTCCCTTTCATGGATCAGTTCATCTTTTATCTGTCTATTCTCTAAGAAATCCCCAAGTTTAAGGGCTAAATTGTTAATTAAATATCTTTCTTCTTTTAAAAAAGGATCTTCACCTTTGAATGGAAGTTTATCTGGATAAAAAATTTTCAATGACCCCATATTCTCTGCGTTTACCCTGATAGGTGATTTCAATTCCCAATTTGATTTTTGGAAGTTTTTGGATAGGAACACCTCGCCAAATATTTTAATCCTGGCACTGGCGTGTTGGGGGTATTGTAAACAGTTAACCAGTTTATTTACTATTTTATTAAAGACTTGATCTAGGGGAAGTTCTGTAGAAGATACAAACTCAGAAAGTTCGTTCATGGTTTTAAGGATTTTGAAACGAATTTTGAGGTCAGAGGTTAATTTTTTAAGTTTTAATTCGTTTATCTTTCGAGGTGTGATATCTCTTATAATAGCCTGCAAGATATATTCCTCTCCCACTTTTAAGCGATTTAGGGAAATTATTGTGAAAATTTTAGATCCGTCCATTTTCATATGTAGCCATTCAAAACTTTGAGATTCACCCTCCAGTGCAGCATTAATATATTCCATGGCCTTTTTTTTGGATTTTAATCCATCTTCCTGCCTTTCTGGAGACCAATTATAGGGCCTGCTGCCAATTAAATCTTCACCGGTTGCTCCAAAGATTTCCAGAGACTGTTGATTACACTCGATTATTTTATCTTTTCTCAGGAGAAATATTCCCTCAGCTGCATTATCAAAAAGGGTGTGATATTTTATTTCACTTTCTTCAACTAATCTTTCTGCTTCTTTTCTTTCTGAAATATCCTGAAATATGGAAAGACCATAGACTTTTCCTTTTAGTTCTATGACATTTGTTCGAAGTTCGCAGACAATCACATCCCCATCTGAATTTACTAATTCCAATTCAAGAGTATTTTTAACATCAGCAGATCTTTCTTCCAGTTTGTAGAGTTCATGTTTGGCAATCTCCCGGGATGAGATAGTCATGAAATCTATGAGATTTTTTCCCATTAAGTCGGATTCTGTAACTTTCAAGAGAGTACACATTCCAGGATTTACGTATTCTATCTTTCCAAAACGAGTTATTACCAATCCATTAACTATACCATCTGTAAAACTTCTGAACTTATTTTCACTATCCTTCAGTTCGTGGTTACGCTCTTGAAGTTTTTTCTGCTTCAGACCAGTTTCCCCAATAAAACTTGCCAGATCTTTTAAAAAAGTAATTCCTTCTTTTAAGTATTCCTCGCTGAATACAGGGACCTTAGATAGTGCTTTTAAATATTTTTCTTCATTAAATCCATATTTTGTTGCCTGTTTACGGAAAAATTCTATGTCTGGCTTTTCAAAAAGGAATTGGCCTGTGAAAAGATTGGCCACATGATTTCCATCAATATAAACAGGCACAGCAACATCAATTAATCCATTTTTACACATGTATATGGAATATTCCTCCCCTTTACTGAGGTTGTTTGAACAGGTGACGTCGCTTTCAATGCAATTTTTAAGAGAATTTTCATTGGCACGATGAAAATTGGTGCAGATGTCCTGCCATCCAGCAGCAATCCATGCACCGTCTTTAAGGGTTAAAATATCTCCCTGCAAATCAATAAGGGTAGATGGAATACCTGTGATTTTGTAAAAACTTTCCATTAAATTTTTAACCCTTTCACCATCAATTAATTTAGAAAATGAATAATTATTACTCGACATTTATCCCCCAATAAATATGTCCCATAATATCCCTTTCAATATTAAAACATCAGTTAATGTATAACAATACCTCTTATTAAAATTTTTCTGGTTAAACTTGTATTATTATATTATTGTAATATCAAAAGGTTTTATTTACAAATTTAATCAATTTTACCATCAAGAATTATAATCTATTCAAAATAATTTTTAGATAAAATTAAGCTTTCATAATAACCATTAGCTATTTTAATCCATTTATTAATTCTTAATGGTTTATGTGTTGGATTATCTTCTAAACAAATTACGTAAAATTATGGAAACGAACAACAACACAGACCATACTTCTAATCTTCCAATCCAGAAGTCAATGATAAAAACAATTTTTACTGCAGCTGGTGAAGAAGGAGTCAAAAGACCAGAAGAGAGCCCAACATTTCCCAAAGCTGAAGCAACCTCAAATATAACCATAGCTATGTCTTGGTAGAACATCATAACCACAATAACACTGGATATATAAATTGCAAGATATACAAATATGAATATGCCTATTGAGCGAAGTAAAGTATCTGAAACTTTTATATCTCTGACGTGATGAATTTTACGCACTGTTACAGCTTTAGATGGTAGTAAATAATCCTTGATCTGCCACCATACATTTTTAATGGAAACTGCAGTTCTAAGCCATTTTATACCACCACCAGTGGAACAGGATCCAGCTCCAATAAGCATCAAAAGCGTTAATAAAAAGGTTCCAAGACCAACCCATTTGGTTAAAACATCTTTAACAGCTGCAGTTTGAAGACCAGTGGTGGTTATAGCAGATACAGCCTGAAAAAAGGAATATCTTAGAGTTAAAAATATATTATCGCCGTAACTGTGATTTTTTAAAAGCATAAAAGTTATAAGTGCTGTTGATATTAATAATAAAATGTAAAGTAGTTTTGTTTCTATATCTTTAAAGTATTCCTTCCAATTACCCTTAAGTACAGTGTAGTGAAGTGCGTAATTGGTGGCTCCAATCATCATAATTATTATAGCAACTATCTCTATCCAGAAACTGTTGTAATAACCTAAACTGGTGTTGTGCATTCCAAATCCACCAGTAGATAATGTTGTGAAAGCATGGAATACAGAATCATATACTGGCATTCCTGCAGTTAAAAAGAGTATAAAACCGAATATGGTGAAACTGGTATAAATATAAAATATTATTCTGGTGGTATGTCTTATACTGGGGAGTATACGTTCTTCTCTGGCCTCGGCAATGTACATCCGCATAATATTTACGGATGGGGAGGAAAGGACTGTTAAAAGCAGTACTATGATGCCAATACCTCCCAGCCACTGCGTGAATGACCGCCAGAAGTTTAATGAATAACCAATAGTGTCTATGTTTGGGATCATACTAAATCCAGTAGTGGTAAAACCAGACATTGCCTCGAAATATGAGTCCAATAAAGATAGTTCACCAGATAAAAAATAGGGAAGTGCCCCTAAAGCGCTCACCAATAACCATATCCCAGTGGAGAATATCATAGCTGATTTTAGGGATATTTCTTTTTTATTCTCAAATAATTTAAAAAGAATTGCACCTATTACTAGACTTATAGCACTTGATATTAAAAAAGGAAGGATATAATTTCCCTCATTGTAAATTAAAGCCACAATTATAGGTAAAATTAAAGCGATACCTAATAAAATTAACACCCATCCTGTGTAATGAAAAATTGAATAAAGCTCTCTTCTATTCAATCTAAATGCAGCGTGCATCCCCTCACATCCAGACCTTTTAAATTATGTATTTAATTACCAACTGAAAAATCTTTAGTTTTAAGTAAATCCTCATAAAAATAGTTATAACTATTATTTATATCTTCCGACAATTTTTAGATAATAAAAATAATACTGAATAAAAAATTTGAGATAAAATCATTATTTCATATTCAAAAAGAGATATAACCTTAAATTTCGTTTATAAAGAATTAGACTGAGCATAATGCTTTAAATTAACTGCTAATTGAAATGTTTTATAAATAATAAAAATTAAATTATAGCCAGTTCACCGGCACTGGTTATTTCCAGTTTGTTCTGGGCAATGAATCCAATCTCTCTCAATTCTCGAATGTGATTGTAGGTCATTCCTCTGCTTATACCTACCTTTACTGCCAGATTTTTAACTGAAGTTTCCCCTTCTTTCATTTTTTCTAATATATCCTGCTTGGTAGGGGATATTCCAAAATTTAAAATAGGTAGATCTACCACTGCACCATCTTCTTCAGTGAGATATACTATTCTCTCCACGTGTTTGTGTCGGGCATAACTGCCAAACAGTGCACCAAGTGCCTGAGTTTTTCTTCCACCGCTCACATTTACTATGACTCTTTTCCCATTTGCAGTTTCAGTGTCAATGACATCTGCAGTGTCCTGTGCTATTTTTACCACATCATATATGCTGGTTATTTTAGCATCTATCCCTATAACCTTACCCACAGTTTCCATGAGCATTCGTTCAGATTCTTTTTTCTTTTCCGGTGCATCTTCTTCTCTTAAAAGAACCAATTTATCTGGTGAGAATTTTGTTATTGATGCCATAACTGGTTCTAGAGAGTAAATAGTTGATATTAATGTTAGTTCCATCCTTTCACATCCAATATCTTGCTTAATCATGTAAGTGTATTAGTTATAATAATACTGAGTGCTAAATAATTATGATAATCTTCATACTATTTAAAGTTATTTTTTTTATATGTTCATATTATTATATATAAATTGTTAGTAAGTCTGTAATTTTTCTATCTAGAGTTATAGTTTCATTATTTCTTTTAATCTACTTTATTGACTAATCAATTAAAAATTTGACTATGAGTTTTATTTTTAATTATATAATTTTACTAAATAATTCAATAAAAATAGGATAATTAAATAATAAACATATACTTATATATATTAGTACTAATAGAATATATGAATTGCTGCTACAAAATACATTCAAGGTGAACAATATCAAAGAAAATTTGTCAATAATGTCATTTATATGTCACAGAATTCCAGAAAGAACATTCCAAATCAAAGGTTATTACTTTCCAATATGTTCTAGATGTACAGGAATCTATACTGGAGCATTTTTATATTTTCTACTAGTATACACGGTACCGGTTTATTATAACATCGAATTAATCCTGTTAGGAATTGTTTTCGTCACACCAACATTCTTTGATGGAACAACACAATTTTTATGCCATCGAAAAAGTAGTAACTGGTTGAGGTTTTCCACAGGACTTTTAGCAGGAATAGGAATGGGAATACTGGTTAAAACAATAAAATTCCACATAATAATTAGATAGAATGTTTAAGCAGTAAAAAATGTATTTAGGAGGTTGTGTATGGCTGATGATACTCAAAAACAAGAAAAAGAAACTTGGTGGAGTAAACAGAGTTCGAAAGAAAAAATTGTAATAGGAGCAGTAAGTGTTTGTTGTTTAGGTATAATCCTAATTGTAGGAATTGGAGGACTCTTAAGTCCAGATAATGGAGGAAATTCTTCTGATTATTCAAGTAATTCTGATACTACTCCAGAACCAGTCGAACCTGTAGAAACCGAAAGTGAATATAAAGCTTCGTGTAAAACCATTAGTTTTAAAGAACTAAATAAAAATCCTGATGGACATGCTGGGGAAAGAGTGAAACTATCTGGTAGAGTGATACAGATAATGGAAGGATACGGGACTGACATTAGGATGGATGTCAATGACAATTATGGAGATACTGTATATGTTACCTATGACGGTACCACAACTGCATTAGAAGACAGTTGGATCACCGTCTATGGAGAAGTTTACGGAAGTTACACTTATGAATCTCAGGCAGGATGGCAGATTACCCTGCCTCTGATCAAGGCCAAATACGTGGAAGTTGGCCAATAATAAAACCGTAAAAATGGAGATGTTGGTCAATCATAAAAATTTAGGAGTAAGGACAAATGAACAAAAATAAAGTTCTCATAGTAGAAGATGAAAGCATAATCGCCATGGAACTCCAGCAAAAGCTTAATCTATGGGGGTACCCTGATCCAGTAGCAGTTGCTTCTGGAGAAAAAGCACTAGAAATATGTGCAAAAATCAAGCCAGATATAGTACTGGTAGATATCAAACTTCAGGGAAAGCTCGACGGAATAGAAACAGTCCATGAAATTAAAAAGATAAGCGATATTCCAGTGATATACATCACCTCTTTTTTGAATAAAGACATCACCAACAAAGCAATAGAAACCCGGCCCTACTCTTATCTGATGAAACCATTGAACATGGACGAACTAAAGATCAACATTGATCTGGCTCTGGAAAGACATAAACACTTGGAAAAGGTAATGTTTCAAACTAAAAACCAGACCACTGAGGATATTTATACTTTCATATCCTCATTTATTCTTCCATTAACTATAAATATTCCCATTTATAAGAGAAACGAGTATCTATTAAAATTTACAGATCAATTAAAAGGCAAATACAAGACAGAATTTAGAAAAGAAGTAAAAAAACTAACAGAAAAATATGGAAAAGATGGAGATGATATAAGATTTGAATCCTGTGGTTATCTGGTTAGTTTAGCTAGTTTTCTAAATAGAATAGGCTTTTACCATGAAATAATCAATAAAGGTCACTTACATTACATGATAACCTCAAAATGTCCCTGGAAATTGGAAAAATCTCAAGATAACTTTCTATGTTTAATATGCCAACTAATCCTTAAAGAAAGTATTAAATGGTCCAAAATACACTGCAGTGTCAATCACAACTCCAGCATGCTCAATGGATATGAAAACTGTGTTTTTGAATTTAATTTTGACTAATAAATTTACAGCTTTTTCTAAAAAGTTAAAAATAATTTTGTTCTTATTTTTAAATCTAATTAAAACCTAATTCAAGTTATTTGTTGGATAGAGGTTCATGTCTGTATTATAAAAACAAATTTCATACCTTATTTTTTTTGAAATTGTTGAATATCCTCACTTAAAAAATAAAGAGGGATTTTACAGCGTTCATAGAAGTTTTTAGATCAAGGAATTTGAATATTTAGGAACATTAATCATTATCTGTACTCCTTTTAATCTCTTAAATATTTCTCTTTTCTTTATTTTACTTTGAATATCATAAGTTTTTTATTAATAGCTAGCTATTTACTAGATCCATGGAAAATATAGTAATAACATGTCCAATAGACGAAAACCTTATAAGTAAAGTTACCCATTTTATTAGTAGGTAGGTTATAAAAAATTATTTAAATTAGCTAATTTTTTATAATTTTGGGCCTACCTAACCCCCCCTTTACTATTTTTTAAGAATACCCCAGAGATTATCCATATTTCATTTTAATAATGAGAAAATTAATTTTAAGGAATATGACTCCATTGATTAACCATACTTAGTTAGATAATCCAAATGGTAAAATGTTTAAATCATTAAAAAACAAACCATTCCTATAAATTATAATCATTGGAGGTTAAAGGATATGAGCTTTTTAAATCCTGATCACGAAAATATGAGTAATTTGCAGAGGAATTTACTTAGAATAATGCGGATATTTCTTCTTTTTGTTGGTATTTACGTTTTAGTATTTGGCGGTGCCAATGGTGCTGAGCGAATTTTTGGGTTGTTAATACTGGTTGCACTGGCAATAATCCACGCCCCTGCTTTTTTTACCCGCAATAAAATACGGGCTATACCCGTGGAAATTGAACTACTGCTCCTGGCTATGGTACTCTTTGAACTGGTAGGTGGTGATGCACTGGGCCTTTATGTGAAATTGCCCCACTATGATAATTTCATGCACTTCATGCTCCCCCTTTACATTGCATTAATTGGCATGATGTTTGTCTACACCATGTACTACTACGGAAAATTAAAGGCCAGTTTAGCTGCTATGGCAGTTATTATTGTGATAATGACCATAGGATTTGGTGCTATGCTGGAGATGGGTGAGTACACTTACGATAAATATCTATCTCAAGGCGTTTTAGGTCAGATAACTGGAAATACCCAGATGCAGGGTTCTCCCACCCAGAACGCGATAGACGATACTATGAATGATCTATTTACTGATACTGCTGGTGGCGTTGTTGGAGCTCTGATAGGGGTTTTCTTAATTAGAAGAAATGAAAAGAAAGGTAAACACTGGAAGGTGGCTGAAGAAATAAAGGAGATGGGAATGGGATAATAAATGAAATATTAAAAGAAGAAAAGAAAAAGAAAAACCTCAAATTGAACTAAAAATTTACTTTACCCACTCAAAATCCAGAATCAATCGGATCATCTCTGGTTCTGGATCAATATCCACTGATATGGGCGGACCTTCGTCCATGTAAATACTGTTCAATCGAAATTTATCTGATATTTCTTTTTCATGAACAGGTTCAATGGTTTTTATATGGAATATTTTATCTGCACTGCTTTTGAAGAAATCCCGAGCCTGGTCTAAATCCGGTCCCATAATTCTAAGCATTATCATTAAATGTTCATCTGTTGAGAAATGGAAGTCTCTCACATATTCTTGAGGGACAATTAAATCCTTCATTTTACCGCCTATTTCTCTGCTAAAAGTTAGGGGTGCTAATACATCTGACAACAAAACCACCTTTATAATTTATTAAATAATTTTATCCAACTATCATATTATTCCTGAATATGTCTCCTAAATCTACCTAATTTCTTAGGACTATTCTAGGTAATGATTTATTATTTGTTTTTCTAATATATTAATAAATAGAATATAATTAATGATTTTAGAAACATCTCTAACAAGATATTATGAACATCAAGATGACGTACGTTAAATGTGAGAAATATGGAAAATATCGTGAACTAAAAAAAGGAGAGTCTGCAGATACAGAAAGCTGTGAATGTGGAGGTAACTATGTATAAAATTAATTAATAAGATTAAACCCTTTAATAAACTAATAATAAAAATTAATGGATTTTCAAACATTTATTGATAACTAATCTGTGGTTATAAGAATGTTAACTAAAATAATTCTCATCTGCTACTTTTATATACTGAAAATATTGAAATCACTATTTAAATGATAAGTAAATTGTTATCTAACAAGAATTAGTTGAACTGTTTAGGATGTATAATCAAATAAGATTTTATTCATAGTAAGGAGATTATATTAATGAAAGAAAATAAAAAAAATGCTTTAATGACTTTGGCTGGTGGTATGGCTGTTGTTGTGTTACTTGGAGGAATTTGGGGTTTATATTCATTTAACATAGGATTATTGGGTGCAATAGCATTATGGGTTGTTTTTATTGCAATCCACCAGTATTACGCACATTAAAATATCAAGTTATAACCATGAATCATATAGAAGTTACTGAACATTTCAGGATACAACCATCACTGGACATTTAGCTTCTCTAATTACTCTATCAGTTACACTTCCAATCATTACCCGATCCAGTCCGTGACGTCCTGAGGCCCCCATAACTACCAGATCAATACCTTCCTCTAGAATAGTTTCCAGTATCACCTGGTGGGGTTTTCCATCTTTGATTTTGGTTGTTAGATTAATATTTTTACAGTACCCATTGCATTGGCTTTCTTCTAATTGATCTACAAATTTTTTCACTGCCTTTTTTCCTTCAAGCCTTAATTCAGCTCTTAAATCCTCTCTGAAATTAGGTAAAGCCAATGATTGAACATAATAAGTGTCAATAACATTTAAAACAATAATATCTGCTCTGTATGTATCTGCTATGGAAATAGCATGTTTACCAGCCCTTTGCGCATTTTCTGAACCATCGGTTGGTAACAATATTTTTTTATACATAAACTAAACCCCTTAGAATTTTTTGAATGAATCAATATCCAGTTCTATCTCAAATTTGAGAAATTTTTATTATAGAGAACTTCTTATAATATTAGTGGTGATATTATGAATCAAAAAATTGC
>Ga0334888_1003254_pt1 | contig 16285 bp, 13 predicted proteins | sample GraSluR1_MG_FD_207227 | JGI IMG/M metagenome (GOLD analysis project Ga0334888, IMG submission 207227) | Sludge microbial communities from methane-producing bioreactor in Wageningen University, Netherlands - Granular Sludge_3_08-R1 | ecosystem: Engineered > Bioreactor > Anaerobic > Unclassified ...
TCGGCGTGCACGGCAACCGGACCTAACCCGCGCGGGTTGTCCGCGCTGCGGTAGCCGAGGCGGTCAGCCGTCTCGGCCCACGAACTGAACAGCCGGTGCATCAGAGCGAGATCCTCGATGCGCAAGCTGCCGAACGTCTCGCTGACGTATATTTTCAACCCGCAAGCCTGCGCGGCCACCGGCAAATATGCATCAGCCCAGGTAGTTGTCGCGCCGACATACAGCCCCAGATCGCAAACAACCTTCCCTGCGGCAAGGGCAGCCTTATCACGGAAATGCTCGGGGGTTGCGGTCGGCGGTTGAGTATTCGGCATGTCCAACACGGTCGTGACGCCGCCTGCAAGCGCCGCGGCAGTGCCCGTCCTGAAGTCTTCTTTGCGCTCATACCCCGGCTCGCGCAGGTGTACATGGACATCCGCCAATCCGGGAAGTCTGAGGGTGGACATGGAACGTTGGCATCCTTTGGCTAGAGATCGTAGAGATTGCTATTGCGCGCCAAATGCATCGGAAGTATTCTACGCCGCCTATCCATCCCAGCCAAATAGCCTGCCGCTGTTGCACGCAGCCGCTCTCATTCCCGCAAGCCGTCGTTCGCTGTTACAATCATTGGCTATGCAACACATCGAACTCGGATCAAGAGAGAGGAGATGCCAATGCAAACAGTCAAACGGTCCAATCTGCCCATTCGCATCATCATTATCGGGCTGCTGATCTTCTTGCTCGCGGTTTTCGTATTCAGTTTCTCCAGCCAGTTCTTCTATTTCCTTGAACGGGTGGAAGAAACTGAAGTCGGCGTGCAATTTGTCAGCGGGCGCATCAAAGGCATCGTCGGGCCTGGCGTATACAGCGATGCCGGCCTCTTCGTCGAGATGAAACGCGTCTCCAGCCAAGCCGTCGCCTTCTCAGTCACCGACGAGGAACTGATCACGCGCGACAAACAGCGCATCGGGCTCACCGTCACCGGCGACATCTTCAGGCCCGGCCTTATAGATGCGGATGTCATCCGTTCTCTGTGGGCCGAATACAACCAGTTGTACCTCAATGATGAGGCTGCACAGCGGCGAATCGAAGACCGCGCCCGCCAGGCAATGAAGGTCTGCGTCGGCAATCGCAACTTCGACGACGCAGTGATCGGCACGGCACGCGATGAGTTACGCAACTGCATTGACGACGGCGTGAACGAACTCGCCGCCAACTTTGGCCTACGCGTCGACAATGTCGCCGTACCCGAAGTCTTCATTTCGCCTGATGTCCAAACCGGGCTGGATGCGATCGTGCGCAGCCGCCTGGAAACGGAAAAAGCCGCCCAAGACAAACTCAGGGCTGACGCCGAAGCCGCAGCCGAGCAAGCTCGACAAGAGGGCGAAATCCGAATTGCACAAAGCAGAATGCAAGAGGAGTCACGCCAACAGAGGATTTTGGCTGAGTTGGAACGTCAGAAGATCGAAGCGCAGAAGGCCGTAATCGAGGCTGAACGCGCCAACGAATTGGCGCGTGTCGAGGCGCAGCGCGCCATCATTGAGGCGGAGAAAAACAACTCCTTGCTGGCGGCGGAACGCGATCTCCAAATCGAACAGGCGCGCGCCGTTGCCGCAGCCGAAAAGGCCAAGGCGGAGGTCGCCATCGAGTTGGCTTACGCAGAAATGTACGCACTGAATCCGGGCTTTCTCCAACTCCAGATGGTCCAAGCCAATGCAGACGCCCTCAAGCCGAGCGACAAGATCATCTTTACTCCCGAAGGCATGGTGCCGACGTTAGTTCTGCCCGGCCCAGGCATCGTGCCCACGGTCGAGACCGGACAGCCGGCCAACGCTGCGCCCTGACGCGGACGCGCCGCGGCCGTTTGTTGTGCATTACAACGAATTTCCAGGCCGGTTACGACTGTCTAGCACAGCATCTTGGCGTCTGACGGGATAGCGGATAGACAACGCCGGTATGTACGGGCGCCATACAAACCCAACGTATGCTGCTCCGCAGATAGACTAAACCGGAGCTTTGCTGGGACCCGCAACAAATTCTGCTATCCTTCGGCCAGCCGAACGGCGGTCTCCAGCGTGAATGCAGCGGCATCGATATAGCGCCGCTGCGTTCACGCATTGTTTCCTCGTCCAACAAAAGGGCGAAGGAGAATGCTCGCACTCCCCTCCGCCCCAGTTGCTGCCCGTGGTGTTCGTCCCGCTGGGGACATTGTGCAGCATTCCCTCACACATTGCGTCTTTGGCGGTCCACGGCCATAGTTACCCCTACCGGCCGAACAGCCAGCGCAGGAAATCTTCCCACGCACTTCGTCCGGATGTCGCTTCAGGGACGTCGATAGCGGACTCATCCGCCTCCCCCGCCGATATAGGTGCAGGGTATGCCGTCGCGGTCTCTGCGGATGTGATGCGGATGGCGTCATTCTCTCCTATCACGATCACCATCTCCGGCGATAGCGCCAGCATCTCTGATATACCCGGTTGCGCGGCTAGTTCAAAATAGCGCTCACTGGCGAAAACAACTTGTTCGATACGCATCTCTTCCGTGTACGCCGTATCCACCCATAGTTGCGCCATCCGGCCATCGGGCAAAGTGATGCTGCCTTGGTTGACAAACGCCCTCCCGCCTGCGTAGCGCATTTCGGCAGTCTCGACCGCTACGGTGGCGGTCTGCATCTTAGCGCGTTCCTGGCTGGCGACAACAGCCTCTTCTCCGCTTGCCGGCGCAGCCGCCGCCTCAGCCGCGCCCATCATGATCAAGTTGCGCGCCTGCGGCTCCATCGCACGCGGTGCAGGCATCTCCGCTGCGCCACGAACGTCCCCGTCTTGCGCTGCCGTCTGCGACTCCTCGACCAAATACGACGTATAGGGCGTCACGATCCCATATTGCAGGCTCAGATCCACGATGGCGTCGATCAGCTCGGGATTTGGGCCGGAGCGGCGGATTTCATCGAGCAACACACCGACTTTACGCGTTGCCCACAGGCGGGCGATGAAAGGTTCTCCGCCCGCTTGCGCCAGACGCTGATCTGGATACACTGTGCGCACCTCTTGGCCGTTGACCTCGCCCAACACGATAACAGCCGTCTCTGTACCGGATCGGTAGCGTCCGGTCACCACGAGTTGCTCCCCGGCGAATAAGTCGGGCAACTGCTGCGGGTAGATGTCGCTCGCCACGACGCCTGCGTCAAATTCGATGGAGACGCCTGTAAGAACCGGCGTTTGGATCGTGTTGTAGAACGAACTCACGGCCTCGTCAATTGCCTCATCCGGACGCACGTAGCTGCTGCGTCCGCCGAGTTGCCGGCTCACACTGTCAAGCAGGTCCGTATTCACGTCGAACCCAACGCCAAAGGTAAACAGGCGCAACGACCTCTCGGTCGTCAAGTTCGATATGGCGTTCTGTACGATCTTATCCGCATTGGTCTCACCCTGGGTAGGCAGCCCGTCCGTCATGAACAACACGTATCCTTGCCCGCCGTCATTCTCCCCTTGATACTGCAACTGGGCGAGCGCCTCTAGCAACGCCCGGTTGATATCAGTCGAACCGGAGGCGGCTAGCCTATCGATCCAGTCGCGCGCATCCGCGATAGCTTCTGGCGTAGCGTCCTGTAATGCTTCACTCCATAGCCGTACGCCCGTGCTAAAGGCGATCAGGTTGAACCGGTCGCCTGGGTTGAGGCGCTCAACCACATAGGTAATGGCGTCTTTGGCCTGGCCGAGTTTGGGCCCTTCCATCGAGCCGGATACGTCTAGCACGACGACTACGTCGCGCCGCACGACGCTCGTCTCGACGGCATCGACGGTGGGCGCAACCAGCAACATGAAATAGCCTTCCTCACCGGCGGGCTTATAACTGAGCAGGTTCAGCCCTACCGACTGGTCGCTCTCTCCGTAGAATAGCGTAAAGGTCGGCGCCGGGCCGCGATCCTGTGGGCCGGGTTCGGTCGCATAGTCAACCGTCACACGATTCGAGGCGGAGCGCTGGATTGTTACCTCGTGTGAAGGGCTGTATACCACCCGTAAACCTTTGTCCGAGACTAGCTCTGCGTGCAGAACAGTGCGTTCAGCCGGCCCTCGCGAGCCGGGCGCCTTCAGGGGATAGGTGAAGCGGTACAGACCATCTGCACTCTCTACAGCCTGGCCGTATGTCAGTTCAATCGTGCGTGTCTCACCGGGCGGAATGGGAAAGACGCTCGTCTGAAATAGACCGCGCCCTACATACTCCAGCAAGGCCGGGTCGCGCATCTGGCGCACGATTTCTTCGTAGATGCGCCGCGCCTGGTCATGCGGCATCAACACGCCTTCCAGAACGTGCCCATCCACCTTCATCACGAAATCGCCTATCGCTGCGTCCGTCGGCAGCGGAAAGAGATAGACTCCTTCAGCCACCTGTTGCGAGCGATTGTGGAAAACCTGAGAGACCTTCACTTGAGCGATGGGTCCCTCAATTACAATATCGACGCGATGCTCGTCAACCGTGATACCCTCAAGCCAAGCAATCGGCAGGCGCGGCGGCGGCTCAATGATGATCTCCTGCGCCTTCACCGCTGCCGGCAACCACAGCGCTCCAACCACAACCAGAACGGCGACAAGGCTGATGAGACGCTCTTTGGATCTCATGCTTCCTCCCTCAGACAGTAAATCGTTTCGATCCGGCAGGGCGCCGAACCATTCACTGTCCTTGGGACGGAAGGCCAGCCGGCATTGTTCCGGCCTCCTTAACGCAGCAGCGCATCCGCTCAGACCCGACACCGGCGCCCGTAGCGAACTTGACAACCTCCTGCCCGCTACATATACTTCATGCCATCATCACCTACAGTTGATTGAGCAGATGTGATATGCGGGTATGGTTCAATGGCAGAACGGATGCTTCCCAAGCATCAGATGCGGGTTCGATTCCCGCTACCCGCTCTAGCATCAATCGGTAGACGACTTTTGTTTGTTGATCACGGGGCGCCGATGGCATAGCCCCGTGTTTTGTTTTGACCACCCCACGCGAGGCGAGCGAGTCCGATGAAGACCCTGACAACCGACAGATTGACCTTGAGGCAATTCAAAGAATCAGATCTGGACGACTTCTACGAATATGCAAAGAACCCCAATGTCGGCCCGAACGCAGGATGGCCGCCGCATACCGATAAAACAACATCGCTGGATATCTTGCGGTCATTTATCGAGCAAGATGACGTATGGGCGATTATCGACAATGGCTCGCAAAAAGTGATCGGTTCATTGGGGCTGCACCCCGATAAGAAGAGGGGTAACGACAAAACAAGGATGATCGGTTTTGTTTTGGCAGAGGAGTTCTGGGGCCAGGGCTTAATGACGGAGGCTGTCAAAAGGGCGCTACGACACGCCTTTGAGGAACTGGAGCTAGATCTAGTCTCGGTCTATCATTACCCGTTCAACCGGCGATCAAAGCGCGTTATCGAAAAATGCGGCTTCAGATACGAGGGGACGCTTCGCCTGTCAAGTCTCATCTTCAATGGCAGCGTCTATGATGATGTTTGCTATTCCATGACAAAGGACGACTACGCTCAGGGGGCCGCCTGACCAAAGCCGGCGGCGCTAAATGACCAAGGCGGATATGCCAGCTCACTTTTTGCCTGCACGATCCCCATTCCGCGAGCCGGCAGTCACGACGACGCTCTCCGATGCGCCGCTCGAACCATTGCCGCCCGCATATTGCAGAGCCCGCAGCATGCCGGCTCTTTCCGGCGCCTTGTTGGCCCTACGCCTTAACTCGTGCAGCAACATCGCTGTCCGGCGACCGCTATCCGGCAGCGAAAGGCGCATACGATACGCCTCCTCCAATAATCGTTCCGCTTCGGCAAACGACTGTTTCTGAAGCAACAGCGCGCCTAGGTTCGCCATCAAGCTGGCAGAGTGCGGTTCTTGGACCAATCGCTGGCGCAGCCGTTTCTCGCGTGCGTCGGTCAGCGAGTTGCCCTGTAACACGAATCCCAGGTCAAACACGATCTCCGGCAGAATCTCCGGCGCATATCGTTCGGCTCGATGGCGCACGACACAACGCGTGCGCGGTACGATCAGATCCATCTCCCGCACCACCCTCACATTCAATTCGGCCTGATCGAACGGCTGCGCGATATGGATCTCGATCGTCTCGCCCCGGTCGATCACGGCGTTCAGCAACTCCTCCTCATCTCCCGCCAGCAATGAAATGACGAGCACAGGCTGCGACCCGTTGTTCTGCACGCGCAACATGCCGTCCGCCGCGCTGGTCTCCAGCCCTCGAGCATGACCGTTCGCTCCCGACCGGATGGCATGCGACTGCTTCTGCGGATACTGAACATCGAGCAGGGTCACAAAATCCGGCGAATAGGCCTTCAGGACGCCGACGTGCTCGTGCACCTCGCCGTCCTCTGCAATCTCCACCACCACCTTTTGTCCAATCAGCCGCTCCAGCAACGGATCGAACGCCTTGCCTACCGAACCGATCATAGTAGCGCCAAGTTGCCGGAGTTGTCTCTCGCCCGTATCGTTTATGTAACGTCCGGCCGGCTTGCGCAGACTGCCCACAATCGCACCGAGCGCCTCGCTTAGCGAATCCCCAGCCAGCGAAAAGAAGTGTTGCGCCCCGCGCCACATTCGCAGGGGCAGCGACGGATGTGCTGACCAGCGGATGTCCTTCTCACGCCGCAACTTATCCTTCTCATTCAGGTCGTCGGCATAGCGGTATATCGCCTGAATATCCGCAAACTCGTCTGCATAAAGCACATAGCTCGACTCGACATGGTTTGCGTCCTGCACCGCGTCGCGGTAGCGGAGTTCCAAGCCGGTCGACTCGAGCTCCATTACGCCCCAGATGACTTTGCCGCTATTTCGTTCGAGGGTAACATGATAGCCCTCGAAACACTTCAGGCATACGTCTCGCCTATTGGTGCGTACAAAGGCCAGGACCAACGATACGCCGACGATCAAGCCAATCGTGGCGAGCAGCGTGACGTCGAAGATTTGCGAGAACCAGCTCATTTCCGACGTCGCCCCTTATTCTCTCGACGGCAACGGCTCAATGCAGCGTGCTCCTTCGTTCAGAGCGTTGTTCACATAAGTAGAAACCGGAACTGCGCTCATCTTCTCCCCAGGGTACGAACGCAGCAGGTGCATCAGGGCTTCTTGCTCGTGCGGCAGAGCGTCGCTTCCGTCGCCTAGCCAGAGATCATAATCACGCGGGTCGAGGATGACGGGCATACGGTCATGGATCGGCTTAAGCAGTTCGTTCGCCTCTGTGGTTAGCAGCGTACACGATTCGATCTCAGAACCATCCGCGCCGGCCCAACTCTCCCACAGCGCCGCGATGGCAAACGGCCCGCCATCACGCAGCGTGATGTACATCGGCTGCTTTCGTCCGCCGATCTTCTGCCACTCATAGAACCCGTCTGCTGGCGCCAGACAACGCCGCCGTCGAAACGCCGCGCGAAAGGACGGCTTTTCGACCACAGTCTCCGCTCGCGCGTTGATCAAGCGCGCACCAATGGAGGGATCCTTCGACCATGAAGGAATCAACCCCCAATGTACGAGCGCCCACTCGCGTTCCTTGCTGTGCAGGCCCAGCCGCACAATGGGTGTCGGCTGAGTCGGCGCGATGTTATATCGCGGCGCAAGGTATGGCGTCTCATCCAGGCCAAACAACTCCGCCAGATGGCCGGGATCTGTATATAGAACATATCGTCCACACATAGGCGCTATTCTAGCACAACTCAGTATAGCCATCCACCTCGATTTTCCGCCCCGAAACCCAGTCCTACGCAAGGAGCGCACCGGCCTGCAGGACGCACATACGGCCATCTTCAGCACGCGCGCAGTAACCCTGCGTTCGCAGCGCGCAGTCCTGCACCACCACGCGAGGTCATGTGATATACTAACTGCCGGTCGACGCCGCCCGGTCGCAGGCGCCGAGCCTAGTCATATCATCGCAGGCAGTAATGAAGCTTTCGCACTGCGGATATCCCAAGCACTGTCAACGGACTATTGCATGGCTCTTGAGCAAAGCCAGGACAACCTAAAGCGCACACACCTCCCCCACGGGGTAGCTGACTACTTCTGGGCTGAAGCGCGCGAGCGCCGCTTATTGGAGGTCAAACTGCTCGACCTCTTTCGTTCCTGGGGTTACGGAGACGTTATCCCGCCCATGTTCGAGTACGCCGCGACTTATCACGCCCGTGCCGGCAGCGAGTTGGAGTCCGAGACCTACCGCTTTCTCGATCGTGACGGCAGCACCTTAGCCCTGCGCGCCGATATGACGATTCCAGTCGCCCGATTGGTGGCGACGCGACTGCATGACTGGCCGATGCCTCAGCGCTTTTGTTACGCAGGCAGTGTCTTCCGCTACACCGAACCGCAGGCCGGAGTACAACGCGAGTTCGCTCAAGCAGGCGTCGAACTTATCGGCAGCCACAGCCCTCACGCCGACGCCGAAGTCATGGCGCTCACCGCGCGCGCCCTGCAAACCGCCGGAATCCGACACTTCCAGTTGGTTCTAGGCCAGATGCGCTTCTTCAACGGCCTGCTCGAAGCGCTAGATCTCGCCCCGGATCGCGCCCGCGCCCTACAACATGCAATCGACCGCAACAGTCACGCCGATCTGCTTGAGTTCCTGCGCTCCGCTCCTCTTCTCGATGTGCATCGCCGCGCCGTGGAGGAATTCCCGCTCCTTAGCGGTCCGGATGTGGATTCAGTAGCACGTCGCGCCGAGCGCGTTTGTCTCAACCCCGCTATGCGCGCCGCTCTTGCCAACCTGCGCAAGGTTGCCGAACGCCTCGACTCGTACGGAGAGGCCGGCCGTTTGTATGTAGACCTCACCGAAATCCACAACCTAGGCTACTACACCGGCGTCACCTTCGAGGCGCTCACCCCGGAGATAGGCTTCGCTGTCGCCAGCGGCGGACGCTACGACAACCTGGTCGCCACCTTTGGCGCGAACCAGCCCGCAGTCGGCGCCGCGCTCGCCAGCGAAAGGCTGCTGCTTGCCCGTCGCCGTTCTAGTCAGGCCAACGGCGCAGCGCGGCCGGTTGCGCCTTCAGCCCTTTTCGCAAGCGCACCTTCGGCGGAGACAACGCGCATGGCGATGCAGGTCGTGGAGCAGTGGCGCGCCCTTGGCCTATCCGTCGCCGTCGATGTCGACGATCTCTCCCCGGCTGCACTCTGCGAGCAAGCGGCCAAGATCGGCGCGCGCTTTTTCGTCCGCTGGACGGGTGAAGGCGCTGACGTGACGGACTTGGCTCAGCCTGACAGCGCACCCCGCTTTGTTCCGGCCAGCCGGATACATCAACTTGCCACGGAAATCCTGAATGCAATCCCATCCGCCCGCTGATACGACCGTGCAGCCGCGTTCGTCCACCCGCGGCCAAGAGCAGATCTTGACGATCGCCCTCGCCAAAGGACGGCTGACCGAACAAACGCTGAGCTGGCTGGAACGAGCCGGCTTATCGATGCCCGTGGATGACGCAGGCCGCAAACTCGTGCTCGCAAGCGCCGATGGCGCGCTGCGCTACGTCATGGCGAAACCGGCCGACGTGCCGATCTATGTCGAATACGGCGCCGCCGACCTGGGCGTCTGCGGCCTGGACGTCCTGCGCGAAGGCGGGCGCAGCGTCTATGAACCGCTTCTGCTGCCCTTCGGCCATTGCCGCCTGAGCTTGGCGGGCCCCGCCGATAGACCGGACGTCCCGCTGCGCTATGACAGCCAACCGCGCGTCGCCACAGCCTTCCCGCGCCTCACTGCCGAGTTTTTTCGCACGCGCGGCATCAACGCCGAGATCATCGCCCTCAAAGGTTCAGTCGAGCTTGGCCCTCTCGTCGGCCTGGCGGACTTGATCGTCGACCTTGTCGATACAGGCAATACGCTGCGGGCTAACGGGCTTGTCGAATTACGCGTCATCATGCAAAGCCAAGCCGTTCTTATCGCCAATCGCGCATCCTACCGGCTCAAGTCGCCCGCCGTTCAACATGCGATCCGGTCCCTGCGCGCCGCCATCGACCAACGCCAGAGTGAGATTGTATCGCCATGACAGACGTGATCGAGTCCGCCGCCATCCAAGGAGTTAAGCAGGTCCGGCTAGCCGTCTTTAGCGACGACCGCGGCCAGTTCATGGAGTTGTTCCGCAAAGACTGGTTTCCAGAGCGCACGTGGGACATTGTGCAGAGCAACCGAAGCGACAGCAAAGCTGGTGTCCTGCGCGGCCTTCATTATCACCGCCATCAGGTGGACTACTGGCACGCAACGCGCGGACGCATTCGAGTAGGCTTGGCCGATCTGCGCCTGTCATCGCCCACTCGCGGCGCGATAGAGACCATCGATCTAGACCAGGACAACCCCAGCGGCCTATTCATTCCTGCCGGCGTTGCGCATGGCTTCTACGCCCTCACCGACGCGACGCTGACCTACATAGTCGATAACTACTACGATGGTCACGACGAACTGGGCGTCGCTTGGGACGATCCGACCTTGCAGATTGCATGGGGGGTCTCCACGCCAGTCCTCTCGCCGCGCGATCTTGCCAACCCGCGCCTGCTCGACATTCCCCCCGAAACGCTCCCGGATTGACGCGACGGGTTGATGGGGCGCGGTTCGACTGCCTAGCACAACGAAGCTCGATTTCGCTGATTGGATCCACAATACGCCACGAAACAGCCAATGGATAAGGAGTGTGACCAGTGTCAGAGGATATTCGCTTCGGCGTTATCGGTGGTAGCGGCGTCTACCGGATGGAAGCGCTTGACGATGTACAAGAGATCACACTAGACACGCCGTTTGGCGCGCCTTCCGACAGCTATGTCGTCGGCAAGATTCATGGGCAACGCGTCGCTTTCCTGGCGCGCCACGGTCGCGGCCATCGCATCAGCCCTACCCGGCTGAACCATCGCGCCAACATCTACGGCTTCAAGATGCTCGGCGTTGAATACCTTATCAGCGTCAGTGCGTGCGGCAGCCTCCAAGAGCAGTACGAGCCCGGCCACATCGTTGTGCCGGATCAATTGTTCGACCGCACCACCGGCAGAGCGTTGTCGTTCTTCGACGATCCGGCGGTCGGCACCGACGGCCTCGTCGTTCATGTCAGCCTAGCTGAGCCCTTCTGCGCCTTCCTTAACGAAATCTGCTGCGAAGCCGCCCGCCAAACCGGCAACCCCGTCCACAGAGGAGGGAGCTTTGTCACCATCGAAGGACCGCGCTTCAGCACCAAGGCCGAGAGCGAGGTTTTCCGTAGCTGGGGCATGGACATCATCGGCATGACTACCACGCCGGAAGCGCAGTTAGCTAGAGAGGCGGAAATGAGCTACTCCGTCATGGCGCATGTCACCGACTATGACGTGTGGCACGAAACGGAAGAGGCTGTGACGGTCGAGGCCGTGATACGCGTGCTTATGCACAACACGGAGGTCGCCAAGCAAGCCGTATTCAACGCCGTCCGTGCGTTAGCCGGCGCCGGCCCAAGCCCCCATGCGAACGCGTTGAAGGATGCCATTATCACGGACCGCAGGTTCGTGCCGGAGGCGACGATTCACAACCTGCGCCATATCGTGGGCAAGTACTTTGACCGCGCCGGAGCCTAGGGCCTGTGACACAGCCTCGCCGACTGAGGCCATCACGCCGTGCACTCCTTGACGTCGGTCTTCAATTGAAGCCGGTTTTTGCATATCTGCGTCATAATGCGTATACTGGTACGGTTGACAATTCGGGACGGAAGTTAAGGAGCACTGGACATGGCGAAAAAAGGACCGCGAGTACTCGTCAAAATGCGCAGCACCGAAAGCTCGCACATGTATCTGACCGAAAAGAACCGGCGCAACGATTCGGCGCGTCTTGAGCTGCGCAAATACGATCCGGTCGTACGCCGGCACGTCATTTACCGCGAAACGAAATAGACGCTATTCTTTATCGTCGTTGCCGCGGACAACTCACCGTCTTTTCGATAGGCGCAGGGGCAGCCCTGCGCCTGCTTTGTGCGCCGGAGAGGGAACAAACGAGACTCCGGCGGCGTCTATGTCATTCGTACGACATTCGTCCGGAAAAGGTAGGGGGATTGATTCCCGCCTCCGTCGATTTCGGTGTATGATGAAAGTTGGCCTGCCAGATTGCTGGCAACCTGCGGGCGGCGTCGGATCGGTTTTTCGCAGAACCGTGAGCCCAAGCGCTCGTCAGGCTCGTTCGCACTGGCCTATGAAAAGGTGACATCGGTGAAACGCTTGGAATGGCACATAATCGGAGTGGCAATTCGCTTCCGCGTCCAGGCGCAAACCAAGGATGTGTATGCTATGAACAGGTCTGTATTGGTTGCTGTGGTCGCCGCATCGTCGGTCTTCTGCGCAGTGTTGGCGACCTTCTCGGCAGTCTCAGCAGAAACGCCGGACAAGCTAGGTCCAATTGCCTATTCTCTCGCCGCAGAGATCGCGCAGCAAACCCCGAGTCCCCAAAACTCATCTTCCGTACCCACACCTACGGCAGCGCCAGTCATCTCCGCTCCGATTGGCCTCATCAGCCCCACCATCACGGTGACCGCTTCAACCGCGTTGACTGCTGTAGAGAGCGCCTACAGCGAGCCGTTGAGCGGCACCATCATCGCCAATCGCACGGACTATACTGCGCGTTACTTTGTCGAAGGGAAAATGGCCCTGCTCGAACCGATGCTCTCCATCGGCGTTCAACTGCCGCGCGTCACTGCAGTCCTCAATCTCTATTCATGTGACGCCTCGGCGCCCGAATCGGACGGCGGCTGTTACTGGGATCCGTATCTGCTCCAGCGCGACGGATTTTACGAAGTCTATGACGCATCTCTGATTGATGGCTTGCCGCGTCTCATGCTGCGTGAAGCTGATGCGCCGCCGCAAAACCAGGTCTGGATCCAAAACCGGACAGGCAGACAGGAATTGCTTGTCTATAAGGACGCGACCTACGAAGTTGACGCCGGAGCTGTCGAGCAGTTCGAGGTCGCCGCCGATGCGCCGGCCATTGTCTACGTGCGCAGTTGTCTGACGCTAAATGCCGATACCGTGTGCGAGTGGTCGCCGCTCACGCTGGATAGCGGCGGTTATTTCGCCATGGTCGAAGTCTCCGCCTCCGGCGCGGCTTCCGGCAGTCGCATCACTACTATCGATTTACGCCCCGTCGTCGACGCTGGCGGTGAATACGTCGCCGCTCCGCCGGAAGTCGTCTGCCAAGCTCAGGTGCCGGCCATCAACGTCCGCAGCGGTCCCGGTCTTCAGTACGAGATCATCGGAAAGGTTCGCGAACAAGCGAACGAGCCCGGACGCGTCGTCGTCGTCGGGCGTAGCGTAGACCGGCAATGGTATGCCGTGGCAGACTCGGTAGCGCCGGGCGGCTGGGTGACAAGTAGCCCCAGCTTTATACTCTGCACCGGAGATGCCGAACAATTGCCCATTGTCGAGTTCTCTGGCGGAACCCTTGCCGCGACGCCAACGCCCGCACCAGTCGCACAGGCGCCCCTGGTCGTCGACGATGATGCCGCCGTAACATCGCCGCCCATCGAAGCGGTACAACCCGAAACTGACGCGCCGCTCGCAGAAGCCGAACAGGAACCGGAACCGCCATCCGCTTCCGAGGAACAGCCTGCGCCGGGCATCCCAGAAGGTTTGGCCATGCTGGTTGTCAACAACGGCTTCCAATTCGACATGCGCTTCACCATCGACCAGCAGTATCGTCCGATCGAAGGTCCCAGCGAGTACGATCTGCTGCCCGGCGAGTCCGTTTCGATTCTTGTCTATCCGGGTCTGATTGCCTTTACTGCCAGCAGCCCGTGGAACGGACTGTCAGGCAATTCGGATCTCAGCGTGGAAAGCGATCAATCCATCACGCTTTGGCTGCGCTTCGAGCCAGACCAAGGCGATTCCGGACGGTGGAATCTCGCCTGGCAATAACCGACCAAACCGCGATCACTCGGAGACGACATCCCCGCCAGAACGATAATACTGTAAACGGGGGCAGGCGTGGCGGCCTGCCCCTCTCTGTAGTATCCTCTTGATGCTTCGGTGCTGCGTCCTATCGTATGACAGAGTGCCGGCTAATCGTCTTCAAAACGATAGCGCACGTACAACTCTCGCGTGTTCTCGTCACTGGATAGCTGGAACGTCGCCGGCGGTCCGGCGGGGGTGCCGTCATCATCTACCAACTGAATCACCCAATCGCCGGCCTGCGTCTCAACGAAGATCGCCGTGAGATTTGTGAAGCGACTGTAGGGACCGGGTGCATCGCGTGTCAGGCGAGGCAACCCGGACGAAGAGATCTGATCGACCGGCAACGCTGCCCCATTGTGCCGCACGATTAGGCTATACTCGCCAAGCCCGAATTCATCTGGCGAATAGACATATGCATAGATACGTACGACGTTCGGCGCTAGCGATTCTGTCGGGAACTTCTCAGCGGCCTCCAGGACAAAACGATAGTTGGGCGGCGGCGTTGGCGTCGGCTCAACAGTTGGCGTCACGGTCGGCTCTGGTGTCTGTGTAGGCGCGATCGTCGGCGTGCTGGTAGGCGGCTCCGGTGTGTGTGTCGGTTGAGGTGTGGGCGTCGGTTGAGGCGTGTCCGTGGGTGGCTGTGCCTCTGGCTGAGTCGGGCTGGCAGCAACAGCGGTCTCGACTGCATCCGTCTCGGCTCCCGCCGGTACGACGACCAGAATCGGCGTAGGCGTGAAGGTCGGAACAGGAGTTCGCGTCGGCTCCCCACGCCCAAACACGCTACAACCGGTCAAAAGAACTGCCACGGAGCCAAGCGCAAGCCATCTACAACAAGCCGTAATTGCCAACCGGTACGACGTCCGCAAGACGCCAGGCCAGACTGGCAACCGCCGGGTTGGCAGAGGACCAACAACCGAGTCACCCATCGTTCGAAAATCCGCCGCTGTCGAACATGCGCCTATGGTATCCCATGTCCAATTGCGCAGCAAATGGACTCCCGTCAATTCGCCTTCCTTTATCTGCCGCCAAGGTGATCCGCCCACTGTACCTAACGTCTCCCAGCGTTGAACGTTCCCTGGCGCGGCGTAGCGCGCCCGCCACGGCAACCTTCGTACATTTTCGCCGTCATGATAAAATTCCTGGCTATCTCGCCCCCATTACGCAGGCTGCGATTCATACTCAGCAGGCTGCTCTACGAACGAACAGCATAAGGAGCGCCGCATATGGCAAAGATCATCGATGCCCACATTCACTATGGCGACGACGCGCCGCAACTACTCACCCTGCTCGACGAACTCGACGTAATGCTACTCAATATCAGCCTCGTTGCGGATCCGGCGGTGAACTGGCGAGCCCAAGCCGAATTCTACGCCGGCCTGCACTTCCGGTATCCGCAACACTTCGCCTGGTGCACGACGTTCGACCTGCCCGACTTTGACGACCCGAAATACGCCGACCGCGTCATTGCAGGCCTAGAACGCGACTTCGCAAATGGCGCAGTCGCCTGTAAGGTGTGGAAGAACGTTGGCATGGAGGTACGTAAACCCGATGGGTCTTTTCTCATGATCGACGACCCTATCTTTACGCCCATCTTCGACCGCATCGCTGAGCGTGATAGCACCCTCCTTCTGCACATGGCTGAGCCGCTGGCCTGCTGGCTGCCGCTCGACGAAAAGAGCCCGCACTACCGCTACTACAGCACCCATCCCGAATGGCACATGTTCAAACGGCCTGACTTCCCATCGCACGTAGAGTTAATCGCCGCCCGCGACCGCTTGGTCGCGGCCCACCCTAATCTGCGTGTCGTTGCCGCGCACCTTGCAAGTCTGGAACACGACGTGGACGAAGTTGCCGCGCGCCTCGATCGTTATCCGAATCTCGCAGTCGACATCTCAGCCCGCCTAGGCGACCTCGCAGTCCAGGACTCCGGCAAGGTCCGCGACTTCTTCCTCTCCTACCAAGACCGCATCCTCTTCGGCACAGACGTGGTCATGCGCGAGCGTCCCTCGACCATGCCTGATGAGAAATGCCAGGCCGCAATTGCCGACCTGGCAGGGACATACAGGATTCACTTCGCCTACCTGGAAACGGGCGAGACGCTCTCGGTGCGCGGTATCGAAACGCAAGGTCTCAGTCTGCCGGAGCCAGTACTGCAAAAAATCTACCGAACGAACGCAGAACGCTGGTATCCAGGCCTAGCAACAATCTAGGCTTACGATCGGAAGACGCGTTCCGTCCACGCAGCCTCAATTCGCTTCCACATACGCAATCGTCTGCGGTCCTTCGGGGATGACGCAGACGCGCGCGCCTGGTCCGTACGTCCGGCGCAGTTCCTCCACGGTCTGCACAATATCTCGGCAAGGCTCAAACAACGC